>Ga0334883_1000014_pt1 | contig 315832 bp, 285 predicted proteins | sample GraSluR1_MG_6_FD_207230 | JGI IMG/M metagenome (GOLD analysis project Ga0334883, IMG submission 207230) | Sludge microbial communities from methane-producing bioreactor in Wageningen University, Netherlands - Granular Sludge_09_05-R1 | ecosystem: Engineered > Bioreactor > Anaerobic >...
GGGTTGTGCCCGGCCCGCCGACCAGCGCGGCGCCCGCGGCGAGTTCTGCGACCTGCTCGCTCATGGCCCTCACCCTGCTCCTTGCATCCGGACGCGGCAACCGTCCGCGGCAACACCCGGCAACGCGCGTGGCCGAAAAGGGGACGGTTCTCCTTTCCGTCCACCTCGTCCGTCGGCAGCGGCGGTGGCCGAGAAAGGAACCGTCCCCTTTTCGGCCGGGACGGCAACACCCGGCAACGCGTGTGCCAGAGCCGGGCCGGAAGTCACGATGGACGCCATGACCAGCCAGTTGAGCGCCGGACCCCGCCTCGAGGTGCACCCTGACCGGATGCTCCCCTCCGACCCCGCGCTGAGGTCCCTGGCCCGGGAGCTCTACGAGAGCGTCCGCGCGTTGCCGATCTACTCCCCGCACGGGCACGTGCCGGCCCAGTGGCTGGCCGACGACGAGCCGTTCGCCGACCCGACGTCCCTGCTGATCACCCCCGACCACTACGTGACCCGGTTGCTGCACGCGAGCGGGATCGGGCTGGACCGGCTCGGCGTCGGCCAGACCACGTTCGGCCCCGGGCAGTCCCGGGAGGCGTTCCGGACGCTGTGCGCGCACTGGCACCTCTACCGCGGCACCCCGGTCCGGTTCTGGCTGGAGTCCGAACTCGCCGAGATCTTCGGCCTCGACCTCGCCCCGTCCGCAGAGACCGCGGACGCGCTGTACGACGCGATCGCCGAGCGCCTCGCCACCCCGGCGTTCCGGCCGCGGGCGCTGTACCAGCGCTTCGGCATCGAACTCCTGGCCACCACCGACGACCCCTGCGACGACCTCCGCCACCACGCCCGCCTGGCCGCCGACGAGACCTTCACCGGACGGGTCGTGCCGACCTTCCGGCCGGACGCCTACCTCGAGCCCGCCCGCGCCGACTGGAACACCCGGATCGACCGGCTCGGCGAGGTCAGCGGCGTCGATGTCGACAGCTACGCCGGGTGGGTGGCGGCGATGGAGAGCCGGCGGGCGTACTTCACGGCGCACGGCGCCATCTCGTCCGACCACTCGCACGCGGACGCACGGGTCGAACCGCTGGATGACGCCGAGGCCGAGCGCCTCTACGCGCTGGGCCGCCACGGCGCGATCACGCCGGCGCAGGCGGACACCCTTCGCCGCGCCTTCCTGTTCGAGCAGGCCCGGATGGCCGCCGACGACGGCCTGGTGCTGACCATGCACCCCGCGGTGTACCGCAACCACCACCCGGCCACGTTCGCCGGCTACGGCGCCGACGTCGGCGCGGACATCCCGCTCCAGGTGGAGTTCACCCGGGCCGTCCAGCCGATGCTGGCAGCATTCGGCACCTCCCCCGGCTTCCACGTGGTGTTCTTCACCATCGACGAGACCGTCTACGCCCGCGAGCTCGCGCCGCTGGCCGGCTTCTACCCGAGCGTGTTCGTCGGGGTGCCGTGGTGGTTCATCGACGCCCCGGACGCGATGGCGCGCTTCCGCTCGTCCGTCACCGAGACCGCGGGCTTCACCCGCACGTCCGGCTTCATCGACGACACCCGCGCCTACCTCTCCATCCCGGCCCGGCACGACCTGAGCCGCCGGATCGACGCCGGCTTCCTCGCCCGTCTCGTCGCCGAGCACCGGCTCAGCATGGACGAGGCCCTGCAGTCCGCCCACGAGCTCGTGATCGGCAATCCCAGGAGGGCGTTCACGCTATGACCGCGACCACAGCCGCCCAGACCCTGTCCCGCGCCCGCCACGGACGGCCGGCCGCGCCGGTGCGGATCGTGCACCTCGGTGTCGGCAACTTCTTCCGCGCCCACCAGGCCTGGTACACCGAACACGCTCCGGACGCCGCCGAATGGGGCATCGCCGCCTTCACCGGACGCTCGGCAGCGGTCGCCGACGAGCTGCGTCCGCAGGATGGCCTGTACACCCTGATCACCCGCGGGCCGGTCGGCGACGAGTTCGAGGTGATCTCGAGCCTTTCCGCCGTCCATGCCGCCGAGGAGCACGCGGCACTGCTGGGCTACTTCCGCTCCCCCGCGCTCGCGATCGTCACGCTCACGGTCACCGAGGCCGGCTACCGCCGTGGTGCCGACGGCGGGCTCGACCTGGCCGACGCGGAGGTGGCAGCGGATCTCGCCGCGCTGCGCGCCGCGCCCGACGCGGCCGTCCGCACCGCCCCTGGGCGGCTCGTCGGCGGTCTCCTTGCCCGTCGCGCCGCGGGCCTTGGTCCGCTCGCGATCGTGTCCTGCGACAACCTGTCCGGCAACGGGGAGGCCCTGGCTCGCGTGGTGCACGACCTGGCTCTTGAGGTGGACCAGACCCTGGTCGACTGGATCGCAGCGAAGGTCCGCTTCGCCACCACCATGGTCGACCGGATCACCCCCGCCACCACGGCTGAGCACCGCGCGGCCGTGCGGGCCGCCCTCGGCGTCGCCGACGCCGCCCCCGTGCCCACCGAGCCGTTCGCCGAGTGGGTGATCCAGGGCGAGTTCCCCGCCGGGTGCCCGGACTGGGTCGATGCCGGCGCCCGGATCGTGCCGGACGTGGTCCCGTTCGAGCGCCGCAAGCTGGCCCTGCTGAACGGCTCGCACTCGCTGCTGGCGTACGCGGCCACGATCGCCGGCCACGAGACGGTCGCCGACGCCATCGCCGATCCCCGCTGTCGCGGCTGGGTCGAGCAGTGGTGGGACGAGGCGTGCGCGCACCTGCCGCTGCCCGCCGACGAGCTGGACGCGTACCGCGGGGCGCTGCTCGAGCGCTACCACAACCCGAACATCCGCCATGCCCTGGCGCAGATCGCCGCCGACGGCTCGCTGAAGCTGCCGGTGCGGATCGTTCCCACGCTGCGGGCAGAGCTCGCGGACGGGCGGGTACCCGAGGGCGCGTGCCGCGCGGTCGCGGCTTGGGCGCTGCACCTGCGCGGTGTCGGCGCCCCGGTGAAGGACGTGAACGCCCGGGCGCTGGCGCCGCTGGCCGCAGGGACGCTGGCGGACGGCGTCGCCGCCGTGCTTGCTCACCTCGGTCTCGCCGACGTGCCGGAGCTGGCCACTGCCGTCCACAGGCTCGCCGGAGAGCTGCTATCGCTCGCCCGCTGAGGGAGCCCGCGTTGTCCGCCGGCGCCGGGGTGGTCTCGGTTGTGCCGGTGCACCTGACCGTCCGGCAGTCGACCGGTCCCGCGCCGGCGTAGGCAACTCCCGGCAAGCAGTCGCCGCCGTGCGTCCGCTGCTGCCACGATCGGGTCGCAGGCATCCGCAGGAGGAGAAGTGATGGAGTTTCGCAAGGACGCGCAGTGGTCGCTGGTCGTGCCCACCAGCATGGGGGTACGGATCACCCCGGAAGCGGGCCAGACCGTGCACAGCAGCGACCGGTTCCTGCTCCAGGCCACCTCGGCGGAGTCGAACGTGGCCAGCGTCGCGTCCCACCTCGGCCTGCCGGTGAAGGTTCTGACGAACTTCGTCGCGGGGAGCCCGATCTCGGCCCTGATCAAGGCGAACCTGCGGGCACGCGGCATGGTCTTCGAGGGTCCGGACGTGCCGCAGGGCGGCGCCTGGGGCTACCGGCACCAGTTCAACATCGCCGACTCCGGCTACGGCCACCGCGGCCCGCGGGTGTGGAACGACCGCGCCGGCGAGGTCGGACGGACCCTGGACATCGCCGACTTCGACACCGAGCGACTCTTCGGCACCGAAGGCGTCCAGATCCTGCACCTGTCCGGGCTGATCGGGGCGCTCTCGCCGCAGACCAGCCGGTTCTGTGTGGAGCTCGCCCGGGCAGCGAAGGCGCACGGCACCGCGATCTCGTTCGACCTGAACTACCGGGCGTCCTTCTGGAAGGGACGAGAGGACGAACTGCGGACGGCGTTCAGCGAGATCGCCGGCCTGGCCGACATCCTGATCGGCAACGAGGAGGACTTCCAGCTCGCCCTCGGGGTGGCCGGGCCACAGGCCGGCGGCGAGGCGGTCACCGACCAGCTGGACGGCTTCGTCGCGATGATCGAGCGGGTCCGCGAGCGGTACGGCAACGCTTCGGTGTTCGCCACCACGCTGCGTGAGGTGCTCAGCACGAACCGCCACCTGTGGGGGGCGATCGTGCGCAGCGGCGACGAGCTGTGCACGGTGGCGCCGCGCGAGATCGGCGTCCTGGACCGGATCGGCGGCGGGGACGGCTTCGTCGGAGGGCTCCTCTACGGCCTGCTGCGCGGCTGGTCGATCGAGGACGCGACCCACTTCGGCTGGGCCTCCGGTGCCTACGCCGCCACCTGCCTCACCGACTACGCGACCCCCGCCGACGAAGCGGCGATCTGGTCGATCTGGGAGGGCAACGCCCGCGTCGTTCGCTGAGGGCGTGACTGCGGCCGTGGCGATCCCGCGATCGCCGCGACTAGCGTTGCCGCATGGGTGAGGTGCTCCCGTTCCGGCGCGAGGAAGCGGTGCCGCGCCCGGAACCGCTGTGGCGTGAGGCGCTCGGCAGCCAGTTGCGCGAAGAACGCCTCGACCGCGACGAGCGCCTGGTCGACGTCGCCGGCCGCGCCGGAGTGTCCGCCCAGTACCTCTCCGAGGTCGAGCGCGGCCTCAAGGAGCCGTCGTCGGAGGTGCTGGCGGCCGTCGCCGGTGCCCTCGGCCTGAGGGTCTCCGAGCTGACGTCCCGCGCCGCCGTCCGCCAACGCCGCGTCCCCCGTTCCCCGGTCTGCCTCGCCGCCTGACCCCCGCCGTTCCGACTCGACCGCCCCGGGCGACGGATGTCGCGATCCGGCCACCCATCGCCTCCCACGCGTCCCTGACGTCCCACCCAGGCCGTCCGGCGGCCGGATCACGACGGATCCCGAGGATGCTGGCTCACCCGACCGGCACCAGCACCTGGTCGACCACGCCGTACTCGACGGCCCGCTCGGCGGTGAGCACCAGCTCCCGCTCGGTGTCGGCGCGCAGCTGGGCGGGCGTCCTTCCGGTGTGCCGGCTGAGCAGCTCCTTTTGCAGCGCGCGGACCCGCGCCATCTCCTCGGCCTCCACGATCAGGTCCGGGACGGCGCCCCGCCCGCCCTCGGTCGCCGGCGCATGGATCACCACCCGGCCGTGGGGCAGAATCCGTCGCTCGCCCGCCGCACCCCCGGCCAGCAGGACGGCGGCGGACGCCACCACCTGGCCCACACATGTGGTCTCCACCGCCGGACGGACGAACTGCATCGCGTCGTAGATCGCCAGCGTCGCGGGGATCGAACCGCCGGGCGAGTTCAGGTACAGCGAGATCGGCGCGTCCGGGTTCTCGTTGGCCAGGTGCAGCAGCTGCGCGATCACGGCGTTGGCCACGCCGTCGTCGATGGCAGTGCCGAGGTAGATGATCCGGTCGGCCAGCAGCCGGCTGTAGACATCGACGGTGCGCTCGCCGGCGCTGGTGCGCGTGGTCACGTAGGGGATCGTGTAGCTGCTCATGACGGCTGCCCCAGGCCGACCGGGCGGACGCGGGTCGGCAGCACCTCGTCGATGCTGGTGATGATCCGGTCGATGAAGCCGTACTCGAGCGCCTCGGCCGCGGTGAACCAGCGATCGCGGCGCGAGTCGGCCTCGATCTTGTCGACCGGCTGGCCGGTGTCCTCGGCGATGCAGGCCAGCACCACGTCCCTGGTGTTGCGCAGGTCAGCGGCCTGGATCGCGACGTCCATCGCCGTGCCGCCGATGCCGCCCGAACCCTGGTGCAGCAGTACCCGGGCGTGCGGCATCGCGTACCGCTTGCCCGGCGTCCCGGACGACAGCAGGAACTGGCCCGCGCTGTAGGCCATCCCCAGGTCGATCGTGGCCACGTCGTTGGGAATGGCGCGCACGCAGTCGCGAATCGCCAGCATGCCAGGCACCGAGCCGCCGGGAGAGTTGATCAGGAAGCGGATGTCGGCCTTCGGGTCGGCGGCGGAGAGCACCAGCAGGGCGTTGCACAGGCGGTTGGTGTTGTGGTCCTCCAGTGGTTCGCCGAGGAGGATCGTGCGCTGCTCGAACAGGGCCTCAGCCAGGCGGTCGTCCAGGCTCAGCACCCGGGTCGTGTCGTGATTCATGACGACAGCCTGCGTCCGTCAACCCCCGATCCGGAGGCCACGCTGCCCACAGCGGATCCGCCGACGGCGGACGCCCCGCTCAGCCGTAGGTGTCCCTCGGGCCGCGGCCGGGCACGGAGCGTCGTCCCTTCTTCCAGCTGGGGGCCTCGGGGCCGATCACGACCACCCGGGTCACCGTCCCCTGGCCGAGCTGATCGTTGAGCACCGCCACCAGTTGTGGGGCGATCGTGCGCAGCGAGGTGGCCCAGGTGGACGACTCGGCACGGACGGTGAGCACGGTGTCGGCGTACCCCACCGGCTGGGAGTGCGCGGCGTTCACCGGCCCGACCAGCGCGGGCCAGCGGGCGAGCAGCTGATGGACGTTCACCTCGCGCGTCCAGCCCTCGTCCTCGATGACCTCCTTGAGCAGGTCGCCGAGCAGGGTGGGTTCGTCAGTGCGCGGGACGGACCGGCGCTTCTTCGGTGCGGGTGCTGCGCCGCGCGCGGCCCGGGCGACCCGTTTCGCCACGTCCATGCCCTGAGGGTCGTGCTCGGGACGATCAGGCATCGGGGTCTTCCGGGGTCTCGGCGGCGCCTGGTGTCGGCTCCGCAGGCTCGGTTCCGGTCTCCCCGGAGACCCCCGGCGCCAGGATCGCTCCCTCCGCGAGGACCGGTGGGGTGGGCAGCACCTCACCAGCCTGCACCGCAAATCGGCGACCCGCCAGACGCGCAGGGACGTCGGCCGCGACCGCGGCGGTGATCAGAACCTGTTCGGCGCCGGCGACCAGGTCGGCGAGGCGCTCGCGCCGGGTCTCGTCCAGCTCGGCGAACACGTCGTCGAGCACGAGCACCGGCTCGACGCCGTCCGCCCGGAGCAGCGCGAAGGACGCCAACCGCAGCGCCAGCGCGGTCGACCACGACTCGCCGTGGGAGGCGTACCCCTTCGTCGGCAGGTCGCCGAGGGTGAGGGTGAGGTCGTCACGGTGCGGCCCGACCAGGCACAGGCCGCGGGCGATCTCCTCGCCGCGCCGCTCACGCATGCGCTCGGCGAGCGCCGCGGACAGCTCGGCGGTGCTGAGGCTCTCGACCGTGCGTGACACCTGGTCCGGTTCCACGGAAAGCGGCGCAGGCAAGGCGGACGACTTGTACTCGACGCCGGCGACGTTCTTGGTCGGCGCGATGTCGGCGTACGCCGCGAGCAGGTGCGGACGCAGGTCGGCCAGCGTGGCCAGCCGAGCCGCGACGATCTCCGCACCGAAGCCGGCGAGTTGTCCGTCCCAGATGTCGAGGGTCACGGCGACATCATCGGTGAGCCCGCGCGGGCCCCGTCCGGACAGTGACTTCAGCAGGGTGGAACGCTGTTTCACGACCCGGTCGTAGTCAGCCCGGACGCCCGCCAGCCGCGGCCACCGCGCGACCACGAGCTCGTCGATGAACCGGCGCCGCTCGCTCGGATCTCCCTTCACGATGGCCAGATCCTCGGGACTGAAGAGCACCACCCGAAGCGCACCGAGCAGGTCTCGCGGCCGCCGCAGCGGCGACCGGTTCAGCGACGCCTTGTTCGCCCGTCCGGGAATCAACTCGACCTCGAGCAGGAGACTGCGCGGATCATCGAGACCGGCCTGGACGCGCGCGCGCACGATCGCCCGCTCCGCACCCACCCGCACCAGGGGCGCTTCTGCGGCGACCCGGTGCGAGCCGAGCGTGGCCAGGAACTCCACCGCCTCGACGAGATTGGTCTTGCCCTGCCCGTTCGCCCCGGTGAACACGGTGACGCCCGCTCCCAGCGGCACCTCCGCGCCGGTGTAGGAACGGAAGTCCGCAAGGCTCAGGTGGGTGACGAACACCGCGAATCCTCCCGCACCCGGCCCGGGCGCTTCGCGAGCTGTCCGGGCCGCTTCCTTACTCGAGCAATCCTCGGGGAGCGTTGTCCGCTCACGCAGGCAGGCGCATCAGCATGATCACGTGCTTGTAGTCGACCAGCGGCTCGCCGTCGAGCTCGTTCAGGCCGGTCAACAGGCACGGCTTGCCGGGCTGGGTGAACGAGAACTGGACGTACGGGCTGTCCAGCGCGGCAAGGGCGTCGGAGAGGTAGTGCGGGTTGAAGCCGGCCGCGGTCATCGACAGCCCGGCGCCGGTGGTGTCCTCCACGACCGCCTCGAGCGCCTCCACCGCCTGCGCCTGGTCGCCGGTGGCGGCCTCGAGCGTGATCGAGCCGTCAGCGATCAGCATCCGCAGGGAGGTGTTGCGTTCGGCCACCAGGCCGACCCGCTTCGCCGCCGCGATGACCTCCGCGGTGTTCGCCCGCACGCTGACGGAGGCCTGCACGTTCATCAGGTGCCGCACCTTCGGGAACTCGCCGTCCAGCAGCCGCGTGGTGATCTGGCGGACGCCGGCCGCGCCGGTGCCCTCGAAACCGATCAGTCCGTCGCCGGTCGCGGCCGAGGACAGGCTGAGCGTGACCGTCTCGCCGGCAGTCATGCTCTTCGCGGTCTCGGCCAGCACCCGCGCCGGAACCAGGGCCGCCCCCTCGCCGCGAGTCGAGCGCGGGTTCCAGTCCAGCTCCTTGAGCGCCATCCGGTAGCGGTCGGTCGCCAGCAGGGAGAGGGTCTCGCCCTCGATCTCCATCCGGACGCCGGTGAACACCGGCAGCAGTTCATCGCGTCCGGCTGCCACCACGACCTGGCTGACGGCCTTCGCGAAGTCCTCGCTCGGGATCGCGCCGGTGGCCTCGGGCATCTCCGGCAGGGACGGGTAGTCCGCGACGGGGAGCGTCTGCAGCGTGAACCGGGCCGTGCCGCAGACCAGCTCCATCCTGGTCTCGTCCGCGGTGATGTCGACCGGCTTGTTCGGCAACGAGCGCGCGATGTCGGCGAGCAGCCGTCCCGACACCAGAGCGACACCGTCGTCGCTCACGTCGGCGGCGACCGTGATCTGGGCCGAGGTCTCATAGTCGAAGCTGCTCATCACGACCTGGCCGCCGGCAGCCTTCACCAGCAGGCCGGCCAGGATCGGGACGCTCGGACGGGTGGGCAGGCTGCGCGCCGCCCACTGCACTGCTTCAGCCAGGACGTCGCGGTCGAGACGGATCTTCACCATTGCTCCCTAGAACTCACACGCATGGTCGGTTGATCATATCGACGTGGACCCTGATGGGCTCGACTCGGCGCGTTTCCCCACACTGTGCACGAGGTGACTTTGAAGTTCGAGGGAGATCTATCAATTCGTCGTAGTAACAGCAGGTGTGGATTGCGTGGAGAACTGGTGAACGGACTGCTCAGACGGCGTGTCGCCTGTGGATGGCCACTGTGGAGAACCTGGAATCACACGGGGAGGATTTGAGGACGCAGCCTGGTGGCGCGCACGGGCTCCACAGCCGGGGCAGGTTATCCCCCGACTTATCCACAGCGGTGCACAATGTCCCCCGCGTGGGGGACACGGGCACGGGTGTGGGCGTGCGGGGACGCACGGCGGTGGTCAGCGCAGTGGGGACTGCTTGATCCGGTTGGTCAGCTCGGTGATCTGGTTGAACACGCTGCGCCGTTCGCGGAGCAGTTGGCGGATCTTGCGGTCGGCGTGCATGACGGTGGTGTGGTCGCGGCCGCCGAACAGCTGGCCGATCTTGGGCAGCGACAGGTCGGTGAGCTCGCGGCACAGGTACATGGCGATCTGGCGCGCGGTGACCAGCACGTGCGTCCGGCTCTGCCCGCAGAGTTCCTCGACGGTGATCCCGAAGTAGTCGGCCACGTGGGTCATGATCGCGGTCGAGGAGATCTGGGTCTCGGCGCCCTCGGGGATCAGGTCACGGAGCACGACCTCGGCCAGGGCCAGGTCGACCTCCTGACGGTTCAGGCTGGCGAACGCGGTCACCCGGATCAGCGCACCTTCGAGTTCGCGGATGTTCGTCTGGATCTTGGACGCGATGAACTCCAGCACGTCCGGACCGGCGGTGAGGCGTTCGGCTGCCGCCTTCTTGCGCAGGATCGCGATCCGGGTCTCGAGGTCGGGGGGCTGGATGTCGGTCATCAGGCCCCACTCGAACCGGCTGCGCAGGCGCGGCTCCAACGCCTCGAGGGCCTTCGGGGGCCGGTCGGAGGTCAGCACGATCTGCTTCTGCGCGGTGTGGAGGGTGTTGAAGGTGTGGAAGAACTCTTCCTGGGTCTGGATCTTGCCCTCGAGGAACTGGATGTCGTCGACCAGCAGGACGTCGATGTCGCGGTACTGGCGGCGGAAGTCCGCCGTCCGGTTGTCCGAGACCGCGTTGATGAAGTCGTTGGTGAGTTCCTCGGTGGAGACGTACTTGACCTTCACCCGGTCGTAGTAGTTGCGGATGTAGTGGCCGACCGCGTGCAGCAGGTGGGTCTTGCCGAGGCCGGAATCCCCATAGATCATCAGCGGGTTGTACGCCTTGCCCGGGGCCTCGGCGACAGCGACGGCTGCGGCGTGCGCGAACCGGTTGGAGTTCCCGATCACGAAGGTCTCGAAGGAGTACTTCGGGTTTAGCCGGTCGCCGTTGCGTCCACCGGACGAACGGGTGCTGGCCGGCGGCTCGGGCTCCGGCGGCTCGAGGTCGAGCAGGGAGGGCTCCTCCTGGCCGATGGTCGGATCGACATCGATCGCCAGGCGGATCGGGCGGGAGTAGAACTCGGAGAGCTGTCGCTCGATGAGGGGGCGGAGCCGGCTCTCCACCCGATCCTTGGTGAAGTCGTTGAGGACGGCGAGGATCACCAGCGAGTCGTGGATGGTGACCGGCCGCATCGCCTGCAACCAGCCCCGGGTGGAGGAGTCGGCGGACGTCCAGACGTGGGACCAGGCTGCCTCGAGGTCACCTGAGCCCACGGGTTCTTTGGGTCTGGGAGGTTGTGACATGGGTCCCGCTTCGGCTCCTTCACTACCTGCCCCAGCCAGGTTTCCACACGATTGTCCACAGATGTGCACAGTGGGTGCACGAACGCGGGGGTGACGGCGCCCGGTGGCCGTAGAGCAACCTAGCGAAGGTCGGGCGGGTGCGCAAACAGTTTCGAGAGAAGATGCTGTCAGGACGGCGTGTCGGCTCGACGTGGCGTCCGTGAGGTGTCTGGTTTGCCGGACCTCCCCGGCGCCGCGTAGAGTTGGGCAGTCGCTGTCGCGACATTCGTGCGCCCGGGTGGGCGCATCTGGTCCTGAATTACATCGAACTTGGGAGCACTCGCGTGAGCAAGCGCACTTTCCAGCCGAGCAACCGGCGTCGCAGCCGCACCCATGGCTTCCGTCTGCGGATGCGGACCCGCGCCGGCCGCGCCATCATTTCGGCCCGTCGTCGTCGGGGCCGCACCCGTCTCGCCGGCTGAGCCGGCCCGGAGGGTGTTGCCCGCCGAGTCGCGGATGCGCCACGCCGACGATTTCCGCGACACGTTGCGCCACGGCGTCCGTTGCGGACGCACGAGTCTGGTCGTGCACGCTCGTCGCTCCCCGCTCGCGAGTTCGCGGGCGGGCTTCATCGTCTCCAAGGCCGTGGGCAACGCCGTGAACCGGAACCGGGTCAAGCGGCGGCTGCGGCACCTCGTCGCGGCAGCGCTTCCGTCCGTCCCGTTCAGCGTGGACCTGGTGGTGCGGGCCCTGCCGCCCGCGACGACCGAAGATCTCGGCTCAGACCTGTCCTCCGCGCTCGGTACCTGCCTGGATCGGCTGGCAGCATGAAGTACGTCCTGATCGGTCTGCTCAAGGTGTACCGCGCGGTGATCAGCCCGTTGTACGGCAACGTGTGCAAGTACTACCCGTCCTGCTCGGCCTACGCGCTGGAGGCGGTGACCGTGCATGGCGCGGTGAAGGGCTCCTGGCTCTCCGCGCGCCGGCTGGCCAGCTGCCACCCGTGGGCCGCGGGCGGGTACGACCCCGTGCCGGGCACCCCGGCCGCCGAAGCCTGGGCTGCCGAGCTGGCAGCCAAAGCCCATCCGGCCGAACCGGCCCCTGACCGCACGTGTTCGCACGTTCACGAGGTGAAATGAACACCCTGATTCTGCTGCTGCTCCCACTGAACCTGTGGGACGACTTCATGGGCTTGCTCGGCGCGATGATGACCCCGCTGTACTGGGCGGTCTCGGGCATCCTGGTCGGCTTCCACTGGCTGCTCAGCGCGATGGGCATGAACCCTGACTGGGGCGGCACCTGGGCGCTGTCGATCGTGCTGCTGACCGTGGTGATCCGCACCGCCCTGATCCCGCTGTTCGTGCGCCAGATCAACTCCGCACGCAACATGCAGCTGATCCAGCCGAAGGTGAAGGCGCTCAACGACAAGTACGGCCACGATCGGGAGCGTCTCGGCCAGGAGACGATGAAGCTGTACAAGGAGGAGGGCGTCAACCCGATGGCGTCCTGTCTGCCGCTGTTGCTGCAGATGCCGATCTTCCTGGCGCTGTTCTACGTGCTGAACAGCGTGTCCCGGACGCCGGACCAGGCGCTGGGCTATTTCTTCCAGCAGAACCCGGCCCTGGCCGAGTCGTTGCACAACGCGACGATCTTCGGTGCCCAGCTGTCGTCGACGTTCCTTCCGATCGTGGGCGGGTTCGGCGCGACGCAGTGGGTGACCGCGACGCTGGTCGTCCTGATGACGGTCGTGCTGTTCATCACCCAGCTGCAGCTGATGCGCAAGAACATGCCGCCGGAGGCTCTGACCGGGCAGATGGCGCAGCAGCAGAAGATGATGCTCTACGTCTTCCCGTTCATGTACCTGTTCATGGGCGTGAACATCCCGATCGGCGTGCTGATCTACTGGCTGACCACGAACCTGTGGACGATGGGCCAGCAGTACCTCCTGATTCACAGCAACCCGGCCCCCGGGACGCCGGCGTACGTGGACTGGGAGGAGCGCATGCGGGCCAAGGGCAAGGACCCCGACGAGATCGCGGCCAGGCGGCGGGGAGCACGCAAGCCGTCGACGCCGGTGAGCGGCGACCCGTCGAAGGTGGCCCGCCAGGGCAGCGCCTCGACGTCCGGGGGCACGGCCGCAGGGGGAGACGCCGCAGAGCCGGCCGAGCCGACGGTCCAGCGCCAGGTCATCCAGCGGCAGCAGCCCCGCAAGGGCAGCCGCGCCGCCCGCAAGCAGTAGCAAGAAGGAGTAGAACGTGACCGAAGACAGCAGCGACGTGGTCGAGATTGCGGCCGACGAGATCGCCGAGGAGAGCGCGGATCAGACCGCGGAGGAGACCGGCGAGGACGGCCCGCGCTCCCGCAAGGAGTCGGCGCTCGACAACGAGGGTGAGATTGCCGCGGACTACCTGGAGGAGTTGCTCGACATCGCCGATCTCGACGGCGACATCGACACCTTCACCGAAGGTGGCCGCGCGCACGTGTCCATCCTGACCTCGGGCGACGTGCTGGTGGGCAAGGACGGCGAGGTGCTGGAGGCGCTGCAGGAGCTGGCCCGGCTCGCGGTGATGACAGAGACGGGCCACCGCAGCAGGCTGATGCTGGACATCGCGGGGCACCGGGACAAGCGCCGCAAGGTGCTTCAGGAGCTCGCGAAGGATGCGGTGGCGGAGGTGACCGAGACCGGCGAGCCGGTCCGGCTCTCGCCGATGAACCCGTTCGAGCGGAAGATCGTGCACGACGCGGTGGCCGAGGCGGGGCTGGTGAGCGAGTCGGAGGGTGAGGAGCCGCACCGGCGAGTCGTGGTGCTGCCCAAGGCCTGAGCGTGTCGGACACGCGTACCGAGCTGTTCGGAGCGGGTTTCGAGGCGATAAGCCGATATGTCGATATATTGGCAAGTCGAGGTATCGACTGGGGATTGATGGGCCCGCGGGAGGGCGATCGTCTCTGGGAGCGTCACATCCTCAACTCAGTGGCTGCGGCTCCCCTGTTTCCGTCCGGCGCCTCGGTGGTGGACGTGGGCAGTGGCGCCGGCCTGCCGGGCATTCCGCTGGCGATCCTGCGTCCTGACCTACGGGTGACGCTGCTGGAATCGTTGCTGCGGCGGGTGAACTTCCTCGAGTTGGCCGTGGCGGAGCTGGCGTTGGGTGACCGGGTCCAGGTGGTTCGGGGCCGGGCGGAGGAGCACCGTCTGAGCTACGACGCTGTGACCTGCCGCGCTGTGGCCCCGCTCCCCCGGCTCGTCGAGTGGTGCCTGCCGCTGGTGGCGCCGCACGGACGCTTGCTCGCGCTGAAGGGGGCGTCGGCGTCCGGGGAGCTGGCCGACGCGGCCGACTTGCTGCGGGCGCGGAAGCTACGTGGGGAGGTCCACGAGCTGGCGGCGCCGGACCGCGGCGAGACAACGTGGGTGATTGAGGTTGGACGGGCCTGAGTCGTCGCCGCGAGCCCCTATCCTGATGTTTCACGTGAAACGTCCGTCGCAGCAGGAGAACCATGACGAGCACTCCCCCATCAGCACCCCGACGGGTCCAGTTCGACGTCTCGGAGTTCGGAGAACCGTTCGGCGACGAGCCGGATGACCTGACGGGCTTCTCAGTTTCACGTGAAACATCGCTACCGAAGCCGGTGCGTACCCGAACCCTGGTGGTCGCCAACCAGAAGGGCGGAGTGGGGAAGACCACCACGGCGGTGAACCTCGCCACCGCGCTCGCGATGGGTGGCCTCAACGTCTTGCTGATCGATCTTGATCCACAGGGCAACGCGTCCACCGCGCTCGGCGTCGAGCATCACGAGGGCATCCAGGGCACCTATGAGGTGCTGGCCGGCAACTCGCCGATCGAGAGCTTGATCAAGCCGTCCCCCGAGTCGGACGGCTTATGGGTGCTGCCGGCCACGATCGACCTCGCCGGCGCCGAAATCGGTCTGGTCACCACGCCCGCCAGGGAGAGCCGCCTGCTGTATGCCCTGCGCGCCTTCAGCGCCAAGTACTCCCCCGACTACGTCTTCATCGACTGCCCGCCGTCGTTGGGCCTGCTCACCCTGAACGCCTTGGTGGCGGCAGAGGAGATCCTGATTCCCATCCAGTGTGAGTACTACGCGCTGGAGGGCGTATCCCAGCTCCTGCGCACCATCAACCTGGTGAAGGGCTCGATGAATGACCAGCTGGTCCTGTCCACGGTCTTGCTGACCATGTACGACGGACGCACCCGGCTGGCGTCCCAGGTTGCGGCCGAGGTGCGCGAGCACTTCCCTGCCGAGACGCTGCAGGCGGCCATCCCCCGGTCGGTGCGGGTGTCGGAGGCACCCAGCTACGGCCAGTCCGTCCTCACCTATCACGCGGCGTCCGCCGGCGCCCAGGCCTACTTCGAGGCAGCCGCCGAGCTCGCGGCCCGCGGCGCAGCCATGAACACCGAGGAGAAGTCGGCATGAACACGCCCCGCCACACCGGACTCGGACGCGGACTGGGTGATCTTCTCCAGCGCACCGACCCTGAACTGACACCGCATCACGACGAGGCCACGGCGGAGGAGCCTATCGGCGCCCACTTCGCCGAGGTCCCGGTCGGTGACATCCGGCCGAATCCACGGCAGCCGCGGACGGTCTTTGACGAGGACGCCCTGGCCGAACTGGTCGCATCCATCACCGAAGTGGGTCTGCTGCAGCCCGTCGTGGTGCGTCCACTGGACGGAGGCGGCTACGAACTGGTGATGGGGGAGCGGCGCCTGCGGGCCACCCAGATGGCCGGGCTGACCACGATTCCGGCAATCATCCGGCGCACCGAGGACGCCGACCTGCTGCGGGACGCGCTGCTGGAGAACCTGCACCGGGCCCAGCTCAACCCGCTCGAGGAGGCAGCCGCCTACCAGCAGATGATGAGTGACTTCAGCTGCACGCAGGAAGAGCTCTCGGTGCGGATCAAGCGCTCCCGCCCGCAGATCTCGAACACGATCCGGCTGCTCCAGCTTCCGGCGCCCGTCCAGCGCCGGGTCGCCGCCGGAGTGCTCAGCGCGGGCCACGCACGAGCCCTTCTGATGCTGCCCGACGCGCAGGCGATGGAGCATCTCGCCGGCCGGATCGTCGCAGAGGGGCTGTCGGTGCGCGCGGCAGAGGAGATCGTGTCGGTGGGGGAGCATGGAACCAAGCGCGCGCCCCGGGCCCAGCGCCAGGTCGAGCTGTCTCCCGCGGCCCAGAACCTGCGGCAGCAGCTGTCCGAGCGGCTCGACACCCGCGTCCTGGTCAGTGAAGGTCGTAGTCGAGGGCGGATCGTGATCGAGTTCGCCGGCGCAGAGGATCTCGAACGAATTGCCGATCTACTGACCTAACGACTTATCGACAAATAGCTATGACGATTATCGAAGTGACACCCGCCCGCTACGACGAATGCCTCGAGGTGCTGCACGCAGGCTTTGGCACGGAGGTGGGCACGTTCGGGCTCACCGCGGAGAACACCCCGTCCAACCCGGCGTTCTGGCCTCCGGACGAAGTGGCCCGCGTGGTCGCCAGGCCGACCCAGCTGTTCGCCGTCGAGCAGGACGGCCGAATCGCCGGCTGCGCGTTCGTAGGTGCGTCCCGACGCTTCCCGGGCACCTGGGTCCTGCGCCACCTCGCCGTCCGCCCCGAGGCCCGCCACCGGGGCTACGGGGAGGCACTGGTGGCCGAGGCGGCGCGCCGGGCCCGCGGCGGAGGAGGCAGCAGCCTGCGGATCGGAATCATCGGCGAGAACACCCGCCTCTCGAACTGGTACCAGCGGCTCGGATTCGTCACTGTCGCGGCCGGGCAGCACTTCCCCGGCCTGGTCTTCAGCGTCGATCACCTGGAGTTGCCGCTCACCTGAGGGCTCCACCAGGTCCGCCCGGACCGTGGTGGCCCGAGGTCGCTCAGGGGGTGGAGGGCGAGGACTCCGCGGCGCGAATCCGGGCCTGCACGTCCTTGCGTGCGGAGTACTCCGCCCAGAACGACAGGAACGGCACCGTGCCGGCGAGGGCAATCACGATCAGGCGACCCCAGGGCCAGTGCACCCGCCTGCCCAGGTCATAGGCGGTGGCGATCAGCACCATGTACAGGTACCCATGGGGGATCCCGGTCCAGGTCACCACGGCGCCGTTGCCGGCGAAGTACTTCAGTGGCATGCCCACCAACACCAGCACCACCAGCAGCGTGCCGACCAGGTAGGCCATCACGCGGTACCGGATCAGCGCACCACGGATCCCGGGAATCGCCTCAGAGGTGATCGGAGGAACCGCAGGCCCCACGGTCTTCTCGCCCCGTGCCGAGGCCGGCTCCGGGGTCGGGTCGGTTCCGTCAGCCGGGTTCCGCTGGTCGTCGCGAAGCGTCATTCGTCCTCCTCCTCGGCCAGCGTACCGAGCGAGCCTCGCCGTCCCAGCGCTCGGACGAACCGGACGGTCATGAACGCACCGAAGGCGGCGAACACCCACCACTGCAACGCATAGCCGATGTTCTGTAGCGAGCCCTCTCCCGTGGGCAGAGCCACCGTGGCCGGGGCCAGCCCCTGCGCCCGGGAATCAGCCGCGGACAAGGTGACATACCCGGGCAGGAGTTGCTGCGGCCAGACCTGCGCGAGGGCCCCGAGCCGCACGGACGCGAGCGTGCCCGCCGGCACCGCACGCTGGTCAGCCGCGTCGGAGGGCAGGAACACGCCGGCCACGGCCACCGTGCCCGCAGGGGGCGGCGGGATCGTCAACGACACGGCGGGGACGGTGCCGCGCACCACCGCCAGCACCCGTCCGTCCTCCACCTGGAGGGCGGACAGCACGCGCACCGCGCCGTCGGCGTCCAGCACGAGCACCTGCTCGGCGGGCAGGTACGTCCCGGTCACGGTCACAGTCCTGCCGTAGACATCGCCGACCGTGCCGTCCGCGGCCACGTTCTCCAGCAGCGGGACGGCAGCTTGCTGCGCCCGCAGCGCCGCATTCTCGTTCTCCTTGCCCTCGAACACCCGCATCTGCCACAGGCCCAGGACCAGCATGGTCAGGCACACGGCGGCGCCGAGGACGGCCACCAGCCACTGCCGCAGGCGTGTGCCCGGGGCGGGGGATTCCGGCGAGTGCCGGGATGGCCCCGTGGGGGAGTCCGGGCCGGCCACGCTAGGCGGACGTGACGTGCCGCGCCCAGGCGTTGTCGACCAGCTGCGCGCAGAGGAGGCCGAAGTCGTAGCCGGCGGCCTCGACGGCCTGCGGCATCAGCGAGGTCTCGGTCATGCCCGGCGCCACGTTGGTCTCGATGAACACCGGCGTCCCGTCCGGGCGCACGATGATGTCGGCGCGGGAGAGATCCCGCAGCCCGAACACCCGGTGCGCCCCGATCGCCATGTCCGCGCAGGCCTTCGCTGCGGTCGCGCCGAGCGTCGCGGGAACGATGAACCGGGTCTCGCCCGCGGTGTAGCGGGCGGTGTAGTCGTAGATGCCGGAGTTCGGCCGGATCTCCACGGCCGGCAGCGCGATCTGCTCGCCGTCCAGCTCGACGACGGTCACCGCGACCTCGGTGCCCTCGATGAACTCCTCGACCACGGCGAGCTCGCCGTAGGAGTACGCCTGCACCATCGCCGCAGCCAACCCGGCCGGGGCGTCCACCTTCGAGCAGCCGAGCGCGGAGCCGCCGCGGGCTGGCTTCACGATCAGCGGGAAGCCGAGGCGCTCGCCGAGCGCGGCCATGATCGCCTGCGCGCCGAGCTCGCGGAACATGTCATGCGGCAGCGCAGCCATCCGTGGACGGGAGAGTCCTGCCCGCTCGATCAGCGGGCCCCCGACGGCCTTGTTGAACGAGCGCCGGCACGCGCTGGGCTCGGAGCCGACATAGGGGACGTCGAGCAGGCTCAGCACCTGCTGCAGGCCGCCGTCCTCACCCACACCGCCGTGCAGCAGCGGGAACGCCACCGGGTTGTCGAGCGAGCGCAGCAGCTCGATCAGGTCGGCGCCGATGTCGGACTCGACGACGTCGCGGCCCTGGTCCCGCAGCGCCTGGGCGACCCGGCGTCCCGAGCGCAGCGAGACGTCCCGCTCGTGCGAAAGCCCGCCGGAGAGCACGACGATGGGGCCGTGGGTAGGGGTTTCATTCATGGTGGTGCCTAACTGATATCGGGTGCCGGGCCGGTGGACAGGTCGAGGTGTCGGGTGGGTTCGTCGCCGAGGCCGAAGGTGCGATGCATCTCCAGCTCCTGCTCGAGCACCTCACCGAGACGGCGGGTGCCCTCGTAGATGCGCTCGGGCGTGGGGAAGCAGAACGAGAGCCGCATGTTTCGCGAGCCGAGCCCGTCGGCGTAGAACGCGGTGCCGGGCGTGTAGGCGACGCGTGCGGTGACGGCGCGGGGCAGCATCGCCTGCGAGTCGAGGCCCTCGGGCAGGGTCACCCAGACGAAGAAGCCGCCGTCCGGGTGGGTCCAGGTGGAGCCGGGAAGCATGTGCTCGGTGAGGCCCTGCAGCATCGCGTCCCGTCGCTCACGATACATGTCGCGATAGATCGTGATCTGGGCGCGCCAGTCGAACTCGTCCAGGTAGGTCGCGATCGCGAACTGGCTGAACACCGGCGGGCACAGGGTGGCCGCCTCCTGGGTGAGGACGAGTTTCTCCCGGACGGCGTGCGGCGCGAGCGCCCACCCCACCCGGTAGCCCGGCGCGAAGATCTTGGAGAACGAGCCGAGGTAGATCACGTTGTCGGCGTCCATCGACCGCAGTGCCGGCAGCGGCTCGGCGTCCAGGGTGAGCAGGCCGTACGGGTTGTCCTCGATGATCAGCAGGTCGTGCTCCTTGGCGACTTCGATGATCGCGCGGCGGCGCTCGACGGTCTGGGTGACGCCGGTCGGGTTCTGGAAGTTGGGGATCGTGTAGAGGAACTTCACCCGCTTCCCGGCCGCCTTCAGCGAGACCAGCGCGCCGCGCAACGCGACCGGATCGATGCCGGCGTCGTCCATCGCGACGTGGACGATCTGGCACTGGTAGGCGCGGAACGTACCCAGCGCGCCGACATAGCTCGGGCCCTCGGCGAGCACGACGTCGCCGGGGTCGCAGAACACGCGGGTGACCAGGTCGAGCGCCTGCTGGGAGCCGCAGGAGACCACGATGTCGTCGGCGTGGGCGTGGATCTGCTCCTCGGCCATCACCTCGACGATCTTCTCCCGCATGAACGGCTCGCCCTGGCCCGACCCGTACTGCATGGCCTGGGTGCCACGCTCGGCGATCAGCCGGTCGACGGCGCGTCCGAGTGCTTCGCGGGGCAGGTCGGCGATGTTTGGCATGCCGCCGGCGAGTGAGACCACCTCGGGACGGTTGGCGACGGCGAACAGGGCGCGGACGGCCGAGACCGTCAGTCCGTGGGTTCGCTCGGCGTACGCGTCTATGTAGGGGTCCAGCCGGGTGTCACGGCGGGACGGCTCAGGCAGGCTCACCGCACCAGACTGCCGCACACCGGGCCTAGGATGAAACCGACCCACCCGTCGGGTGGATGATCCGGATCCGGGAGCGGCATGTCGAGACTGTCCATGGTGACACTGGCAGAACTGCCGGGCCTCGCCTGCCCCTACTGCGGGCGGGTCGTCGGAGCGGACACGTCCTGGGCGGTGTCCGCCGCGACCCTGTGGGGCTGGTGCGGGTGGAAGCTCGCCAACGGGGACGGCCGCGTGGACGGTGTGCTGCTGCTCGGACCGAACGAGGAGCCGGGACACGCCCTGGTGAACGCGCTGTGGGTGCGTCCGGGGCTGACCGGGTCCGGCTATGGACGCCAGCTCGTCCAGGCCGCTGCGGCCGGCCTGGTGCAGCAGAAGGAGCGGGAGATCGTCGCCGTGGGGAGCAGGCAGCACCTGCGTTGTGAGGCCCCGCCCAGCGGCTTCCTGCGGGCAGTCGGGTTCGCGCGCAGCCTGGACGACCGGCTCTGGCACCTCGACCTCGACCGGGCGGTGCTCGGCGAGCGCAGCGGCGTCCGCAGCGCGTTCGAGCGGCTGATGCAGTCGCTGCGTCCGGTCACCCCGCCCAATCCGGCCGGCGGGGCGATCTCGGGACGCGCCAACCGCGGCTGAGCGCGGACGGACGGGCGAGAGCTCAGAGGTATTCCTCGAGCGCCCTCAGCAGCACCGACTTCGGCTTGGCCCCGGTGAACGACTTGACCACCTCGCCACCCACGAACACCTGGATGGTGGGCAGCCCGAGCACGCCCTGCTGGGTGGGCACCTGGGTGCTGGTGTTGGTGTCCATCTTCAGGAAGGTGATCTTGTCGCCGTAGTCACGGGCCAGTTCGTCGATGATCGGGGACAGCTGCTTGCAGGGCGCGCACCAGTCGGCCCAGTAGTCGATCACGACGGGCTTGGGCGACTTCACGACCAGGTCGTTGAAGGTGGCATCGGTGACATCGGCGACGTTCGACATGTGCGCTGCTCCTCAGGCGTTCGCGGTGACAGGGGTGAGGCTAGCGGCCTCGTCCGACAGCGCGGCGAGGTACCGCTCGGCGTCGAGCGCGGCAGAGCAACCGGTGCCCGCCGCGGTGATCGCCTGCCGGTAGGTGTGGTCGACCAGATCGCCGGCTGCGAACACGCCGGGGATGTTGGTGCGGGTGCTGGGGGAGTCGACGACCACGTAGCCGGCGGCGTCCACCTCGACCTGGCCGCGGACGATCTGCGAGCGCGGGTCGTGGCCGATCGCGACGAACAGCCCCTGGATGGGCAGCTCCCGAGTCGCACCGGTGACGGTGTCGGTGAGCGTCGCTCCGGCCAGCGTGCCGTCGCCGTGCAGGTCGGTGACCACCGAGTTCCAGGCGAACAGGATCTTCGGGTCGGCCTTGGCCCGGTCGACCATGATCTTGGAGCCGCGCAGCTCGTCGCGACGGTGGATGATCGTGACCGACTTCGCGAACCGGGTCAGGAAGGTGGCCTCCTCCAGCGCGGAGTCGCCGCCGCCGACGACCGCGATGTCCTTGTCGCGGAAGAAGAAACCATCACAGGTGGCACACCAGGAGACACCGCGTCCGCTGTAGACCTCCTCGGCCGGGATGCCGAGCTTGCGGTAGCCCGAGCCCATGGCGAGGATCACGGCGCGCGCGGAGTATGTGTTGCCCTCGGAGTCGGTGACGGTCTTCACCGGCCCGGTCAGGTCGACCGCGGTGATGTCGTCGGTGATGATCTCGGCGCCGAACCGCTCGGCCTGGCCGCGCATGGCGAGCATCAGGTCGGGGCCCATGATGCCGTCGGTGAACCCGGGGTAGTTCTCCACCTCCGTGGTGTTCATCAGGGCACCGCCGGCGTCCACGGCACCCTCGAAGACGAGGGGCTTCAGGCCGGCGCGTGCGGTGTAGATGGCGGAGGTGAATCCGGTCGGGCCGGAGCCGATGATGATGACCTCACGGATGTCGGACATGGCGTTCCTCAACGAGCACTGTGTGGGTGCCCAACTCTAGACGACTGACACTCGCCTAACCGCGCCGACGCGTCCGGCATTCCCGGGTGGCGCGGACCAGATCGGGGACGGTTCCGAACTCGGTCCACCCGGACCGGGTGGACGAGAAAGGAACCGTCCCCTTTTCGTCCAGGGCGGCCTACCCGCCGAACTGGGCGGCCCACTCCGCGACCCGGGCGGCGCTCTCGGCGTCCGAGAGGTCCTCGATCCGGGTCAGGATCGACCAGCGAACGCCGAACGGGTCGCGGATGCTGGCGTACCGGTCGCCGGAGACGAAATCGGACGCCGGCTCGCGGACGGTGGCACCGGCGGCGACCGCCTTCGCGACCACAGCGTCCACGTCGGCGCAGTACAGGGCGAGGGAGAAGCTCGAGTCCTCCCCGTCCGGCTGCGCGACCAGGTGGTAGTCGGGCATCGGCTCGCCGAGCTGCAGCCGGCCGTGGCCGAGGTCGAGTTCGGCATGGGCGAGCACGTCGCCGAACTCGGTGGTGGCGACCAGCGTCGCGCCGAAGACCTCGCAGTAGAAGGCCAGCGCGTCGCGGGCCGGCGTGACCGCCAGGAACGGCGTGATGCTGGAGAAGCCGTTCGGACGGCCGTGGGCCGTGTGGTTTCCGGTGACTGCGGTACTCATGGCCCGACCCTAGGCAGGCACCTTCCGCCCGGGCTTGCAGATTCCCGACATAGGCTCACCGCATGCTGCCGTCGTCGCGGGGGACGCTGTACCCGAAGCGCCTGCCCGACCTGTACCGGCTCGAGCCGCCACCCGGGGCGCGGGCACTGGTGCGCTGGTTCTGGATCAGCAGCTGGAATCTCTCCGACGGCTCGGTGTCGCGGCAGCAGCTGATCGCGTTCCCGGCGCTCAACCTGGTGGTGGAGTCGACCATGGTCGGACTGTCCGGGCCGACCACGCGGACGTCCCATCGGGATCTGTCCGGAAACGGTTGGGTGGTCGGCGCGCTGCTGCGCCCGGCGGCGGTGCCGGCGTTCACCGACGACCCGGCGTCCTTGCGCGACGAGTACGTGGCCCTGGCCGAGCCCGAACTGCACGCCCGGGTCGGGGAGTCGTTCGGTGACCCGCCGAGCGAGCTCGGGCGGCGGGCGGCATCCGAGGTGCTTGCGGACTGGCTGATCGCCCGGGTCGGCGATCCCACCCCGGACGCGCTCCAGGCCAACCGGATGGCGGAGCTCGCCGAGGCCGACCCCGTCCTGCTCCGGGTTGGTGAGCTGGCCGAGCGGCTCGGCACCTCCGAGCGGACGCTGCAGAGGCTTGCTTCCCGCTACGTCGGCCTCGGCCCGGCGGCCCTGATCCGGCGGCGCCGGCTGCAGGAGGCGGCCGAGCGGATCCGGGCCGACCCGGACGCCGACCTGGCGTCCCTCGCCGCCGAGCTGGGCTACACCGACCAGGCCCACCTCACCAACGAGTTCACCCGCGTGCTCGGGCTGAGCCCGGCCGGCTACCGCAAGGACGCCGTCGGCTGAGCCGCACGGCTCGCGCCCGGGCCGAGGGTCCCGAGCATGGCGAGCACGTCGGCGTCCGGCGAACCCACCGGCGCGGTGTACGGCACCAGACGCTGGTCGGCATCGGTGAGCAGCAGGGTGTCGCAGTCGACCCGCACCGGGCCGACCACGGGATGCTGGAACGTCTTGGTGTGCACGAGCGCCGGCTCGACGTCGTGCAGGTCCCAGAGCCGGGCGAACTCGGGACTGGCCGTGCGCAGCTCCCGACCAGGCCGGTGACGGCCGGGTCGTCCGCCGAGGCGGCCTGCTGGCTGCTCAGCGACCGGGCGTCCGCGGTCACCGGGGCGATCCTGCCGGTGGACGGTGGGGCCGGCGCCTGACCTGTGGCGCCGGGCGCGCCTCGACCGTCAAGGGACGGGCCCAGTACGCTCGCGAGCGTGCTGATCCTGCTCTCCCCGGCGAAGTCACTCGACTACGAGTCACCGCTGCCCAAGGTCACGCCGAGTCAGCCGCGGCTGCTGGACGAGTCCGAGCGGCTGGTCGAGGTGATGCGGACGAAGTCGGTCGCCGACCTCGCCCGGCTGGCCGGGATCTCCGACGAGCTGGCCGCGCTGAACGCGGAGCGCTGGGCGTCCTTCCACACCCCGTTCACCTCGCGCAACGCGCGTCCGGCCGTGCTGGCGTTCAGCGGCGACGTCTACCAGGGGTTGGCCGTGCGGCGCCGCTTCGCCACCCGCGACTACACCGAGGCCCAGAAGACCGTGCGGATCCTGTCCGGGCTGTACGGCGTGCTCCGTCCGCTGGACCTGATCCAGCCCTACCGACTGGAGATGGGCTCCCGGCTCGCGACGGACCGGGGCCGCTCCCTCTACGACTGGTGGGGCCCGCGGATCACCGCCGTGCTGCGGGACGACCTGGCCGCCTCCCCCGGCGCGCAGGTGGTGGTCAACCTGGCCTCGGGGGAGTACTTCGGTGCGGTGCGGCCCGACGAACTGGACGCCCCGGTCGTCGCGCCCCGCTTCGAGGACACGGACGCGAGGGGCCGGCGCAGCGTGGTCTCCTTCTTCGCCAAGCGGGCCCGCGGCGAGCTCGCCGCCTGGCTGGTGCTCAACCGGGTGCGGTCCGCGTCCGCGATCACGGGCTTCGACGGCGTCGGCTACCGCTACGACAAGGCGGCTTCCACCCGCGAGGTGCCCGTCTTCGTCCGCGCTTTCGCCGACCGCCGCTGACGGACCGGATTGGGGACGGTTCCGAACTCGGTCCACGGACCGGATTGGGGACGGTTCCGAACTCGGTCCACAGGTCGCCTGCCATGCTGGACGGCGTGAAGACAGCCGACTGGGCGCGGGTTCGGCAAGGCGCCATCGTGATGGCAGTCGCGGTGGCCGCGCTGTGGGTGATCGAGCTGGTCGACCTGGCGCTGCGCCACTCGCTCGACCTGTTCGGCGTCCGGCCGTGGACGCTGTCCGGGCTCGTCGGCATCCTGTTCGCGCCCCTGCTGCACTTCGGGTTCGCGCACCTGGCGGCCAACTCGGTGCCGCTGTTCGTTCTCGGCACCGTGTTGTGGGCGAGCGATAGGCGCGAGTTCGCCTGGGCCACCGCCTTCGCGTGGATGTGCTCGGGCGCCGTGGCGTGGCTACTCACCCCGCCCGGCTCCCTGGTGATCGGTGCGTCCGGAGTGGTCATGGGATGGACGGCCTACCTGCTCGCGCGCGGCGTCCTCAGCCGCAACGTCGCGCACATCGCGATCGGACTGGTCGTTGCGGTCGGCTACGGCTCGCTGCTGCTCGGCGTCCTGCCGCTGCGGGCCGGCGTGTCCTGGCAGGGCCATCTGGGCGGCGTGATCGGCGGGGTCCTGGCCGCCTGGTTCCTGCATCGGCGAGGACGTCCGCCGCGCCGCTGACCGCCACCTCGGCGGCGGGGTTGGGGGCATGCCAGCGCGACCGGTGGTGGACCGAGTTCGGAACCGTCCCCAACTCGGGCCGGGCACGGGTGGGCCGCCCCCGGGCGCCTACGACAGGCCGTAGGCTCGGTGGACCATCCAGATCGGGTGCTCGGTCTTGACCCCGGAGGACTGCTCGATCTGCCAGCGGCACGTCTCGGTGTCGCACAGGGCGAGGTTCGGGTTGGTCTTCTTGACCATCTCGAACAGCGGCTTGCCGACCGCCTGGGCGATCTCGTACTTCTCCTTCTTCAGCCCGTAGGTACCGGCGATGCCGCAGCAGACCGCGCCCGACTCCACCACGGTCAGGCCCGGGATCAGGCCCAGCACCTCGACCGCCGGCATGCCCATGCCCTGGCTCTTCAGCTGGCACGGTGCGTGGTACGGGACGGTCATCTCGATGGTGGCGAAGTCCGTCGGCAGCTCGCCCGCCTCGTGCAGATCGAGCAGGAACTCCATGATGTCGCGGATCCGCGTCCCGACGTCCTTCAGGCGCTCGTCGTCGACGCCCATGATCTCGTGCGCCTCGTGCTTGAGCATGCCCGTGCACGAGCCGGACGACGAGATGATCGTCAGGTCCCTGCCGGCGGCGCGCAGGTCGTCGCACAGCTTCAGGACGGACGCGGATGCCTGCTCGAACAGCCCGTTGGACTGCTGGGCCAGACCGCAGCAGCCCTGCTTCGGCACGATCACCTCGTACCCCAGGTGCTCCAGCACCTCGACAGATTTCTTCGACGTCTCCACCTCGAAGTAGCCGCCCGCGCAGCCGTGGAAGAACACCAGGGTTCCGCGCGTCGCCGCCGTGGCCGGCTTCGGCCGCTTCGCCCACCAGCTCGCGAACGTCTGCCCTTGTGGTGGAGGCATCGGGGCGTCCCGGTGCACGCCGACGACCTTCTCCATGATCGTGCGGATCGGCTTGTTGTGGAGGGCTGCCCTCGCGATCGGCGCCACCGGCGTCATCATGGTGCCCATCAGCGTGGTCTGCCCGATCAGCCGGTCCCGCAACGGCATGTGGTCGGCCTTCATCACCGCGCGCGCCTGGCTGTTCAGTTCGGCGATCTGGACGCCCTGCGGGCAGACCAGCGTGCAGGTGCCGCAACTGGAGCAGTAGTCCAGCGAGTGGTCGACGCTGTCGCCGTTGCGGTAGCGCTCGGCCTGCGGCCCGACGAACTTGGGCCCGGAGAACAACGGCGTGACCGCTGCCACCGGACACTGCGTCTCGCAGATCGTGCACTTCACGCAGGCGTCCAGGCTGGCCCGGGCGAACTCGTGGCCGGCGAACTCCAGGCCGGGCTTCGTCTCGTCACTCATGCCAGCTCCTCCACGATCGAATCGGCGGCCCGCACCGCGCTGCCGAGCGCGATGCCGTCCCCGGACTTCTCTGCCCACCGCGACGAGCCGCCAATGATGCCACCCGCAGCGAACAGGTTCGGATGGACGGCCGCTCCCGCGGCGTCCAGGACCCGCATGTCCTTGCCGACACGGACGCCGACGCTGAACAGCGGCTGCTCTGCGCTCCAGTAGTCGCCGTGCACGAGCGGGCCGTCGTCCAGTCCTTGCAGCGGCAGCCCGAACAGTGTCTCGGTGACGCTCCCGTAGGAGTCCATCGCCAGCGCGCCGGACTCGAACCCGCCGGTGGCCAGCACGAACGCCTCACCGGTGAACTCCCGGGGCGCACCGGCGGTTGCCATCGTGACACCCTTGACCACGCCGTCCTCGACCCGGGCCGAGACCGCGCGGGTCCCGTTCACGACCCGGACGCCGGCAGCCTTCGCGAGCGCCGTCAGTGCCTCGTTCAGCCGCATCCCGGGTACGGACGGCGGCGGCAGCGGGATCTCGAAGACGGGGTGCCCCAGCTTCTCGGACAGATCCTTCCAGGCGCCGCGGTCCTTCAGCCCGAGCACCGCGGGCAGGCCGACGGTCTCGCCCTCGTTCAGCTGCGGCTTCAGCGCGGCCGCGAACCGATCCCGGAACGCGGGGTCGTCGAAGGCGCGGGCGTAGGTCAGGCCGGAGGAGTCCACCTCGCCGTCGCGGGCCGGCACGTCCACCATCACCGGGCGGGCGTCGAGGCGTCCACCGTCGGGCAGCGGGGTGCGGGACAGGTTCTCCGCCACCAGCTTCGGGTGGAAGTCCTTCAGCCGGCGTAGCCCGACGATCGCGAACCGGGCGCCGTCGGTCACGTTCCCCGCGACCATGCTCGGCTGGACCAGGCAGGTCGGGCGGATCGCACCCACGGCGGTGGGCAGTTGGTAGTTCGCCTCTGCGTCGCCCACCAGCAGGTCGCCCAACAGCGCCTTGAGGTACTCGATGCCGGTGTGCACGGCCTCCGCGCCGATCGCGGCATAGGGGTGTGCGGGACGGGCGGAGGCAATCGCCGACAGGGTCAGAACGGGGTTGGTGACCCGGTCCGGTGCGTAGCCGAGCACGTCGATGCTGCCCTGGCCGAGCTGGAGCCCGCCGATGCCCTTGGTGAGCAGGGTGACATCCACGCCCTTGCCGGCGAGGCGGTTGGCGGCGACCAGGCCGGACAGGCCGGCGCCGATGACGATCACGCGGCTCACAGCGCCACCTCACTCTCGGGCTGGGGCAGGTGCTCGACGTCGAGCGTGCCCTGGAAGATCCAGTTGTCGAGGGCCGTCTGGCGCACCTGGTCTCCGTAGAGGATCGGCCACAACCCGATCCAGCGGTTCTTCAGGAACAGGCGCAGCAGGCCGGTGGCCCGCTCGATGTCGATGTGGTCGCTCTCCAGCGCGATGCCGGTGGCCCGCATCGAGCAGAAGCCGCCCTGGCAGGGGCCCATGCCGAGCCGGAGCTGGCGGCGCAGGTCGTCGAAGGTGCCCTTCGGCTGGGTGGCGAGCGCTTCGGTGAACATCTTGCGGCTCATCAGCTCGCACTCGCAGATGATCTGGTCGTCCAGCCGGTCGTGCTCGCGGTCCTCCAGCCGGTGGGTGACCAGGTAGTTCTTGCCCGATTCGGAGCCGGGGATCGCCTCGTCGGCGGTGCGGCAGGAGCGCTTCTCGCCGAGCTTCTCGCACATCGCGTCGACGATGTGCTCGGCCATCAGCCGGTAGGTGGTGAGCTTCCCGCCGCCGATGGTGAGCATTCCGTCCAGGCCGTCGCGGGTGGTGTGGTCGATCACCGCCATGCCACGGCTCATGTGCCGGGTGTCAGCGGCGGCGACCCGGTTGTCCTTGATCAGCGGACGCGCACCGGCCCACGCGTGCAGCGCGCGGGACTGCCGGAAGCCGGGGATCAGCACCTCGCCCGCGTCCAGCATCTGCTGCACCTCTTTGGGCTCGATCGCGAGGTTGTCGGGATCGTCGACCTTCACGTCCGTGGTGCCGATGATGCTCACGGTGTGCACCGGAACCAGGATGTCGCCGTCTGCGGGATAGATGCAGCGGTTGACCACCCGGTTCACCAGCCGGTGGTTCATCGCGACCATGATGCCGCGCCCGGGGATGACGTCCACCGGGTGGGCACCGGCCATCGCCGCGATCTGGCCGGCCCACGGGCCCGCGCAGTTGAGCACGAAGCCGCACTCGATCACGACGTCCTCGCCGTTCTTGAGGTCGGTGCAGTGGACGGCGGTGACCTTCCCGTCCGCGGTGTCGATCTTGGTCACGCTGTGGTAGGTGAGGATCTCCGCGCCGTAGGCCTTCGCCGAGTTCGCCGCGCCCCAGACCAGCTGCCAGCCGTCGACCGACCCGTCCTGCACCTCGATCGCGCGCAGGATCCGCGGGTTCAGCCGCGGCTCGTTGCGCAGGGCCTCGGCGACGCTGATCTCCCGGGCGGGGACGCCGGTGGCCTTCGCACCCTCGAGGAACTTGTCCGCGAAAGCCGGGTCGTCGTCAGGCCCGGTGACGAAATAGCCGCCTGTGGTTTCGATCGCCTCGGACTGGATCCTGGAGAGGATCGCATTCTCCTGGGCACACTCCGTCGCCGAGAGCGGGTCGCTGACCACATAGCGCCCGCCCGAGTGCAACAGGCCGTGGAACCGTCCGGTGGTGCCCTGGCCCAGATCGGCGCGCTCCAGCAGCACGGTGCTGTAGCCCCGCATCGCGACGTCCCGAACCACCCCAGCGCCCGTCGAGCCGCCACCGATGACGACGACGTCAACCGCCAGCTTCCTCACGTAGACCTCCCTGAAGTCGTGCGACGCCCGCGGCCCGGGACTCCTCGTCGCGTCCAGGCAACGCGCAGCGCGCCTCTTGTGTTCAGGCTAATCAGACGCAGGTCCGGGATTCACCATCAGGACGCAAGGTCGCCCAGATGTGCACGCGCGATCCGCACACATGGGAAAACGACAGGCATGCGCTCCGGTCCCGGGACGCAGGACGGAAGGGCGGTAGTGAGCCGGTCGAGGGGCCGGAACGGAGGCTCAGAGCCGCGCGCGGTCCAGGATGGCGCGCGCGGTGCCCTCGTCCAGCACGAGGTCGGTGGCAGTGCCGGCGCGCAGCGCGCCGATCACCGCCGGGGCGCGAGACGGGTCGGCGACCACGCAGATCCGTCTCGGCACCCGCTGCAGTTCGGCGGGCGTGAGGCCGGTGGCACGGTCGTTGTAGGAGATGTCTGCGTAGGAGCCGTCCTCTCGCAGCAGCACGGTGCACACGTCGCCCACCACGCCGTCCGCGGCGAGCTGGCGCATGTCTGCGGCGTCCATGTAGCCGGCGGTGTAGACGTGGGATGGCACCCGTCCCTCGAGGCAGCCGACGCCGAACACGGCCAGATCGAGCTTCTGATGCAGCTTCAGGACGTTCTGCACCGAGCGCTCCCGCCACATGGCCTGCTTGGTGGCGGCGTAGTCGAAGAACGCGGGGACGGGGAACAGCACGACGCGCGCATCGAAGGCGTCCCCGATCGCCTGCAGGATCTCGCCGATGTAGGGGATCCCGGAGCTGCGCTGGTTGGCGCCGCCATTGATCTGGACGACGGTGGAGCCGACCAGGGGACGCCGGCCCAGGTGCTTCACCACGTGGGAGAGGGTCACCCCCCAGGCCACCCCGATCAGCTGGTGGTCGTCGACGGCCTCGGTGAACAACCGGCCGGCGAGCCGGGCCACCTGGTCGAAGCGGACGTTCTCGTTGGCGTTCTCCCGCACCGAAACCATGTGCACGCGAACGCCGAAGTGCCGGCTGATCGAAGACGCCAGTGGCGACTGCGAGCCGCTGTGATCGGCGAGGCTGATCCGGACCAGTCCGGACTCCCGTGCATCCTTCAGCAGGCGCGACACCGACGATCGGGAGAGCCTCAACTGGTGGGCGATGCTCTCCATCGTTTCGCCCTGAATGTAGTAGCGGGAGGCCGCTTGGTACATGTCCTCGTAGCGCTCGTTCAAGCTTGCACCCTTCCCGTGCACGTTCGTGCACTGGTCTAGCGCATGCGTTCAACCCTTAGCAAGATGGGCCCAACGGACGGCCCGTATGCGTCGATGCTTGCGCCCCGTCTACCGTGGTTCAGCAGGTACGAAGGAGTCAGATGAACCTCTCAAGGGTGGGCGCGTCTGCCCATGCCATTGAGAACTCCTCGGCCAGACTGGAATCGCCCGGCCCGGCCGGGCATCCACACCCCTCGCGTTCGTGCCATCGAGCCTCGGCGGACGCGACGACGAAGAGGCTCCGACCGTCATGGTCGTCAAGTCAGTCGGGACAGCACACGACACCCGACTGTCGTCCGGTTCGCCGGCCCGGTTCACAGTTCCTCCTCATGGGCGAGTGAGGCGCAGAACCAGCGGACGGCAGCCCTTCTAGGCATGCCTGTTATCTACCCCGATCCCCCCACTGGGGGGAACGACAACCAAAAACATGCGTCCTGTGTGACGCCCAAGGTGACACCTAGCTGGTGTCGGAAAGTGAGACATCGTGACTCTCGGCACGATCTTCCTCTCGGAGACGTGTGGAACGGCGATCCTGTTGCTGCTCGGCGCTGGCGTCGTAGCCAACAACATCCTGCCCAAGAACAAGGGCAATGGGACCGGCTTCCTCATGGTCAACTGGGGATGGGGTATCGCCGTGTTCGCCGGCGTTCTCGTTGCGTACAAGTCTGGTGGCCACCTCAACCCGGCAGTCACGCTGGGTGTGGCCGCATCCGGCGCCAAGGAGTTCGTCCCTGGTATCCCGGTCGACGCGGCGTCGATCTTCACGTACATCGGTGCGCAGATGCTCGGCGCCTTCATCGGTGCCGTGCTGGCCTGGCTGGCCTACAAGAAGCAGTTCGACGGAGACGCCCCCGACGGCTTCAAGCTGGGCGTGTTCTCCACCGGCCCCGAGGTCCGCAGCTACGGCTGGAACGTCGTCACTGAGGCTCTCGGCACCTTCGTGCTGGTCTTCGTGGTGCTGGCCGCTGGCCACTGGGGAGATTCCGCAACCAAGACCCCGGGCGGCCTCGGCTGGCTCGGCGCTCTCGGTGTCGCCCTGCTGATCGTCGGCATCGGCGCGTCCCTTGGTGGGCCCACCGGTTACGCCATCAACCCGGCTCGTGACCTCGGCCCCCGTATTGCCCACGCCGTCCTGCCGATCCCGAACAAGGGCTCGTCTGACTGGGCATACTCCTGGGTTCCCGTCGTGGGCCCGATCATCGGTGGTGTGGTGGCCGGCCTCGCGGCCGGAGTCCTGCTCCCCAAGTGAGTTGAACGGAGTGAACGGGTGGGTGGACAACCGCCCACCCGTTCGCACCCGCTCACCGAAAACAAACTGAGCGGGCCGGTTGCGACCCGGCCCGCCCACAACATCCGTTCGACAATGATGTGGAAGGAATTATCCATGGCTGACAAGTACATCCTCGCGATTGACCAGGGAACGACCAGTTCGCGCGCGATCGTCTTCAACCACGAAGGCAAGATCGTGTCCGTAGGCCAGAAGGAACACGAGCAGATCTTCCCGCGGGCCGGCTGGGTCGAGCACAACGCCATCGAGGTCTGGGACGCCGTGCGCGAGGTCGTCGGTGAGGCCCTGGCCAAGGCGAGCCTGAACAAGGACAACATCCAGGCCGTGGGCGTCACCAACCAGCGCGAGACCACCCTGGTCTGGAACAAGGAGACCGGCGAGCCGGTCTACAACGCGATCGTCTGGCAGGACACCCGCACGGCCAAGATCATCGAGGAACTCGGTGGTGGCGACCAGGACAAGTACAAGGCCCGCGTCGGTCTGCCGCTGGCGACCTACTTCTCCGGCCCCAAGGTCAAGTGGATCCTCGACAACGTCGAGGGTGCTCGCGCTGACGCCGAGGCCGGCAAGCTGATCATGGGCAACATGGATACCTGGGTCATCTGGAACCTGACCGGCGGCGTCGACGGTGGCGTGCACGTCACTGACGTGACCAACGCGTCCCGCACCATGCTGATGGATCTGAAGACCCTGTCCTGGGATCCGGAGATCGCGGCCGACATGGGCATCCCGATGAGCATGCTGCCCGAGATCAAGTCGTCCTCTCAGGTCTACGGCTACGGGCGCGAGCAGGGCCTGCTCGGTGGCGTCCCGGTCGCAGGCGACCTGGGCGACCAGCAGGCTGCCACCTTCGGCCAGGCTGCTTTCGAGCCCGGCATGGCGAAGAACACCTACGGCACCGGGTGCTTCATGATCATGAACACCGGCGAGGAGATCGTTCCGTCCAAGAACGGCCTGCTCACCACCGTGTGCTACAAGATCGGTGACGACAAGCCGATCTACGCCCTCGAGGGTTCGATCGCGATCACCGGCGCCCTGGTGCAGTGGCTGCGCGACAACCTGAAGATGTTCTCCTCCGCCCCGGAGATCGAGGAGCTCGCCGCGTCCGTTGAGGACAACGGTGGCGCCTACTTCGTGCCGGCGTTCTCCGGTCTGTTCGCGCCGTACTGGAAGGCTGACGCCCGCGGTGCGATCGTCGGACTCACCCGGTACGTCAACCGTGGCCACATCGCCCGCGCGGTCCTGGAGGCCACGGCCTTCCAGACCCGTGAGGTGCTGGACGCCATGGAGGCCGACTCCGGCGTGAAGCTCGCCGAGCTGAAGGTCGACGGCGGCATGACCCAGAACGAGCTGCTGATGCAGTTCCAGGCCGATCAGCTGGGCGTGCCGGTGGTGCGCCCGGTCGTCGCCGAGACGACCGCTCTCGGTGCGGCCTACGCGGCCGGCATCGCGACCGGCTACTGGCAGGGCGAGGCTGACGTCATCGCCAACTGGGCCGAGGACAAGCGGTGGGAGCCCAAGGCCGATTCGGCCGAGCGCGACCGCCTCTACCGCAACTGGAAGAAGGCCGTCACCAAGACCTTCGACTGGGTCGACGAGGACGTCGAGAAGTAACGACTCGCTGACGCGAAACGACGCCGCCGGGCCCCACAGGGACCGGCGGCGTCGCCGTGACCGGATGCGACAGAATTCCACGCCTGAACGGCACCGGGTTGGGTAGGCCGAGCACCACACCGACAATCGGGCTGCGGTTCACCCGCGCGGCGCCGCCGCAGGGGCCGCCGCAGGATAGCGGCGGTGCCGGCTTCGATGGCTATCCGGTGTCGCGCTCCAAGACCGGGCATTCGGCGCATAAGGACTTCCGACAAGCAGTGACATTTCGGTAACTGATCACGGTGATTACCGCTGGCTCTCGGAGCCGATCGCCGGTGCGCGATCGCGGGTGGACACGGCCCGGGATGACGCCGGACCCAGGAATGAACTGGCCCGTGACCACTGCCGCAACGGCGGGTGCCGGACGCCTCCCAGCCCTATTCATCAATGCCGGTCACCGCCGCGAAGCCGGACGGCCGAAGCTCCAGAACGGCCCATCTCGTCTTTGTACGTTTCCCCGGAATTGGAATACCTGGCGCACTACCTTGTGCATGGGGCGTCCCCGGGTGGGGACGTTGAGGGGGAGTTCTTCGATGCATCGCGTCCATAATCGGCCCAGTTCTGCCATCGTGGCCCTGGCCGTGGCGTTGGCCATGGCTCTCGGTGCCCCACCGCTGGCTGCGCTGGCCGGCGGTCAGCTCGGAGCCGGCTTGGGCCGGCTGACCGGCACCGTGCGGGACGCGGACACCGAGGCCGTCCTCGCGGCGGCCACAGTGACGGCTTATGCGGACGCGGCCGAGGCCGGCTCCGCCCAGACGGGCGCAGATGGCACGTACGCCCTCGACCTGCCAGCGGGGGAGTACACCCTGAAGGCCGCGGCGTCCGACCATCGCGCGGCGTTCTACGAGACCGAAGACGCACAGGGCGACCCGGTCTCGACGGTGACGATCGCCGACGGCCAGGTCCTGGACGGCATCGACTTCGCGCTCACCGGCCTCGGCTCGCTCTCGGGACTGGTCAGGGCCAGCGACACCGGGCATCCGGTAGCCGGCGTCGTGGTCAAGCTCTTCCCGCCGGCGTCCAGCGACCCCAACCCGGTCGCGACCGCGACGACCGACGCCGCCGGCTCCTACACCGTCGCCGACATCGCCGCCGGCACCTATGTGATCCAGTTCGACGCGGCCAACACCGACTACCGCTCGATCTGGTGGCAGCAAGCCGCCACGAAGGACGCGGCGAAGTCGGTGCTGGTCGCAACCGGTGACCAGCTCACCGGCTACGACGCCACGCTCCAGCTCGGCGCGAAGATCAGCGGCACCATCCGCAATGCCGACGGCGCAGCGGTCCAGGGTGCGTGGGTCTGCACGAACGCCAGCTACAGCTGGGCCGCACTGTGCGCGAGTTCCGACTCCAGCGGGCACTACCTGATCCGGGGCATCCCGGCCGGGCAGTACAGCCTGGTCGTCACGGCGTCCGGCTACGTCGCCACGTACTACGGCGACGTCACCAACAGCTCCAACCGGGAGACCTTCTCGGTGCCCGAGTCGGCCGAGCTGACCGGCAGGGACGTGGTCATCTCCCGCGGCTCCTCGATCAGCGGCACCGTCACCGACGAGCTCGGAGCGCCGGTGGCCTCGATCCAGGTCTGCGCCAGCGGTGCAGGCTACGGCTGTACCACGACCGGAATGACCGGCACCTTCACGATCGGTGCCCTGACAGCGGGCTACTACAGCGTCACCGCGAGCCGGACCGATTTCGCCACTGCCCGCGCAAGTATCACCCTCGGGGAGGAGGAGGCGCGCACGGGTGTGAACCTCGTCCTGGTCCCGGCCGGCGAGGTGACCGGCTCCGTCACTCTGGCCGACTTCGCCGGAACCGGGCGCTGGGTCTACGTCGGCCTCGTCGACCTCGACGGGAACTACGTCACCCAGGCCAGCTACTACACCTCGACCGGGACGATCGACTACGACCTGCAGCAGGTCGCCGCGGGCAGCTACGACGTCCGGTTCGAGAGCTCCGGGTACACGATGCAGTGGTACGACGGCGTCGCCGACTGGGCGGACGCGACGTCCGTCACCGTGGCGAAGGGCCAGACGACGCCGGGCATCGACGCGACGCTCGAGCCCTCCGAGACCCCGGTGGCGAGCGCCACCGTCCACGGGTTGCTCGCCGACGACACCGGCACGCCGCTCGCCGGGGTGCAGGTCGAGCTGTCCTACAGCGGCGGCTATCGCTACCTCACCACCGGGGCCGACGGCAGCTTCGGCCTCGACGTCCCGGCCGGCTGGGTCTCCGTCTGGGTGCCGAGCGCGAACGGACATCTCCCCTACAGCGACTCGCTCACCGTCGAGGAGGGTGAGGACAGGGACCTGGGCACCCTGGTCGTCGCCCGCGAAGCCGTGCTCACCGGCAAGGTGCTGGGCGGCACGGACGGCCGGACGCCGCTCTCCGGCGTCTCGGTCACGCTCCTCGACTCCAGCAACTACACGACCGCGTCCACCACGACGGCGGCCGACGGCACCTACCGGCTCGGCGGCCTCGCCAAGGGCTACTACCGGTTGCGCTTCGAGTACGGCGAGACCGGTGTCACCTACTACCTGCGGGCGCACAACCTCACGGACGCGACCTTCGTTCGTGCCCGGACCGGCCAGACTGTGACCCTCGACGACGTCGTGCTGCAGCGCACCGCCTCGGCATCGGGGACCGTGAGCGACCCCGGCGGCGCCCCGCTGAAGGGCGCGACCGTGGTCGCCTACTCCACGGAGGCGGACGTGGTCGGCACGGTGAACACGGACCGGGACGGTGGGTTCACCCTCGGCGGGCTGGCCCCGGGCACGTACACCTTCCTTGCGAGCCCGCCCTCGGGCAGTTCGGACATGGTTGCGCACTGGTGGAGTGACTCGGACGCGGAACTCGGTGCCGTCCCGGTCAACCTCGAGCCCGGCGGCTCCGTCAGCGGGATCAACTTCAGCCTGGGCGGACGTGCGGCCGCAGTGCTCGAGGGCACGGTGACTGACACCCTCGGCCGGCCTGTGGCGGACGGGATCGTCCAGCTCGAGACCTCGGAGGGAGATTCCGTCGTCACGACCCGCACCGACACTGCGGGACACTACCGGCTCGGTACCGAGACGCCGGGGCTGTACCTGGCGGTCTTCGGGACGGGGAACGACCTCAGTTGGTGGCCGGCCGGCGCCGACTTCGCCGGTGCGATCCCGGTGGAACTCACGGTCGGCACCAGCAGGACCGCCGACTTCACGGTGGCCGCCGCAGGGTCCCTGCGCGCCACGGTGACGACCCCCGACGGGAGTGGCTTCTCTGGCTGGGCCGAACTCGTCGAGGCCGGCAACTTCTACGAGTACTGGGACAGCTACGACACGACCACGAACACCTTCACCTTCAGCCGGGTGCTGCCGGGCGACTACATCCTGAGCGTGTGGGACGACAGCGGAACCTACGCCCTCAACCAGCGACCCGTCACGGTGACGGCTGGCGGGACGGTCGAGGAGACCGTCGCCGTCGTCCCCGGCAGGAGCATCTCCGGTCACCTCACGGTGGACGGCGAGACGCCGGAGAGCTACTCGTACGAGGTGTGCGCGGTGGACGCCGACAAGGTCAGCCTGACCTGCGGGTGGGTCGGCAGTGACGGCAGCTACCGGATCACCCAGCTGCCCCCGGGTGACTACGCGCTCCGGATCGACTCGGAGGACAACGAGAACGCCTTCGGGTGGTACGGCGGTGCGGACTTCACCAGCGCGACCAGGGTGGCCGTGGGCGACACGAACCTCACCGATGTCGAGATCGCCATCGACTCGCCGCCGCCCGTCCTTTCACCGGTCGACATCGCGGTGGTCCTGCCCGCCACCGTCGCCGCGACTCCGGAGAACTACGCGCGGGTCACCGGCACGCTCACCTCCGGGGATGCCGAACCGATCCCTCTGGTCATGGACACTGCCACAGGCCACCTACGCGGGACCGACATCCCGAACGGGTGGTACGAGCTGGAGGTCGCTGCGCCGGACCTGCACCTGATCGGCTACTCCGACGAGATCGGGGTCTGGGGCGACACCGCAGAGACCATCTCGCTGCGCCAGTTGGCGACCCTCAGCGGCAGGGTGATCCTGCCGGAGGGCATGGACACGGCAGGGAACTACGCGACAGTGACCATCACGGCCACCCTCGACAATGACGACGACGAGGGGGAGGACGAGGCCGCGTCCATTCCCGTCCCGATCGACTCCAGTGGGAACTTCTCCGTCATGCTCGAGCCCGGCTGGTACTGGCTCGACGCCCAGACCTCGCTTCCTGTGGTCCTCCACGACCGTGGGCTCGAGGTGGACGGCGCGACCACGATCGACATCGTCGGCAGGCTCGCCTACACCGTCAGCGGCCGGATCCTTCCCCCGGCCGGGCTCGGGGCAGACCTCGACTACTCGAACTGCTGGGGCTCGCTGTCCAACCTGAACCCGACCAACGCGGACGACGACGAGGACTACAACGACCTCGACATCACCGCCGAGGGCACCTACACCGCTCGCGTGGAGGCGGGTAGCTACACGCTGTACCTGTCCTGTGGTGCCGGCACGCTCGGCCTGGAGCAGAACGTGCAGATCGACGCGGACACGGTGCTCGACCTGCAGCTGGTCGCGTCGGGAACGATCGAGGGCGATCTGGTCGACGAGTTCGGCACGGCGCTCTCCGGCTGGGTCAGCTGGACGCGACAGGGAGCAGCGGACGACACCGTTGACAGCTCCTTCGACAACAGCGGGATCCACGTGGACGGCCTGGCCGCCGGCACCTACGAGTTGGTGATCCACCCGAACGGCGGCTACGCGGCCATCGCGCTCGCGGGCAACGACGCGGTCACGGTCGGCGAGGGCGAGACCGTTCAGCTCGGCACCCTGCAGGCGGGCCTCGGTGGTCGCGTCACCGGACGCATCGCGGACGTCGGCGGCCCCTCATGGATCCGGATCGTCGTGACCGACCTGGCCGGTGTCGAACTCGGCTCCACCAGCGTCTATGAAGGGGGCAGCTACAGCGTCGGCGGGCTTCCTGCCGGTGAGGCGCTGGTGCGGTTCGAGCAGGACGGCGACGCCCCGGAGTGGTGGCGCGACGCGTCGTCCGCTGCGCAGGCGACTCCGGTCACGATCGTGGCCGGCGAGGCCACAGGCAAGATCTCGCCGAGACTCCACGCCCTCGCCGAGGACGGTGCGATCACGGGGAAGGTGACCACTCAGTTCGGCTCGGCCACGGCTGTCCTGGTGACCGTGGTCGACGCGGACGGCGACGAGGTCACCAACGCGCGTCCCTATGGGGAGGGCAGCTACTGGTTCAACCTGAAGCCCGGCACCTACAAGGTGCGGGTCGACTACTGCACAGAGTGGGGCGTCTCCGACGAGGACGGCGAGGACTGCGTCGGGGAGTACCTCCAGCAGTGGTGGCCCGGGACGGCTGACCAGGAAGCGGGCACCCGAATCGTCGTGGGCAGCGGCCGGACGGTGCGCTCGATCAATTTCGCCATCAGCGGCGGTACCGCCTTCGACACCGTCGGGACGCCGGCGATCTCCGGCACACCCGTCGTCGGAGGGACGCTGACGGCGACCCCCGGCACCTGGGCACCGACCGGAGCGACCTTCACCTACCAGTGGCTCGCGGACGGCTCGCCCATCGACGACGCAACCGGGACGACGCTCGTCCTGACCAGCGACCAGGTCGGGAAGAGGATCGCCGTGCTGGTCACGGCCCAGCTCGACGGACGGGTCACCACCACGGCGGCCTCGGCCGCCACCGACGCGGTGCTGGCCGGCATCCTGCCGGGGGCCGTCATGGTCTCCGGCTCAGCCACGGTGGGCAGCACGCTCACCGGGTCGACAACCGCCTGGGACCCGGCGAACACCGCTCTGGCCTACCAGTGGCTCCGCGGCGGTGAGGTGATCATCGCCGCAACCCAGGCGACCTACACCGTGACCAGTGCCGACGTCGGGTACCGGCTGTCGCTTCGGGTCACGGGCAGCCTGGCGGGCTACACCAGCGTCACGGCGACCAGTGATCCGACCGATGCCGTCCCCGGTGGCACCTTCGCAGGACCGGGCACCGCAACGATCACCGGCACCCCGAAGGTCGGTGCGCTGCTCACCGCGTCCGCCTCGGGCTGGAGCCCGGAGCCGACCGGCCTCGGCTACCAGTGGGCGCTGAACGGGTCGGCCATCGACGGTGCCGACCAGTCCACCTACCGGGTGCGGTCGGCCGACGTCGGCGGGAAGCTCACGGTGGCAGTAACCGCCCTGCGAGACGGCTACACGCCGAAGACCGCCACCTCGGCGGCGACCGCGGCCGTCGCGGCGGGCACGCTCGCGAGCGACACCCCGACGGTCAACGTGCCCACTGGTGGGCCGAAGGTCGACCAGGAGCTCCAGGCCCTGCCTGGTACGTGGGGCCCGGACGGGGTCACCCTCACCTACCGGTGGTACCGGGTGAGCTCGACCGGCAAGTCCTCCACGATCGCGGACGCGACGGAGCCGTCCTACTTCGTCCAGCCTTTCGACGTGGGCTACCGGCTGAAGGTCTCCGTCACTGGTGCGCTCGACGGCTACACACCCGTCACGAAGACCTCGTCGGTGACCGCGGCGGTGGCGAAGGCCGCGTTCACTGCCTGGGCCAGGCCGCAGATCACCATGGACGGGCCGACCGCGCGGGTGGGCAAGGTCCTCACCGCGCAGCCGGGCGTGGCGACGCCGGCGGCCACGGGCTACACCTACCAGTGGTACCGCGGCACGTCCGCCATCAGTGGGGCGAAGGGCGCGACCTACACGCTGACCTCGGCCGACCTCGGCCGGACGGTCAAGGTGCGGGTGGCGGCGACCCGGGCGGGCTACACCACGTCCGCCGGGCTGGACAGCGACCCGACCGCGACCGTGCAGGCCGGGCTCAAGCCGGTCACGCCCCGGCTGGACGACATCACGCCGACGGTCGACCAGGTCGTGTCGGTCTTGCCCGCCACGGACTACACCGCGTGGGGGCCGGTGCCGGTCACCCCGCACTACCAGTGGTACCGCGGCTCGACCCCGATCGCCGACACGGACCGGGCCAGCTACCGGGTGCAGCCGGCGGATGCGGGCAAGACCATCAAGGTGGTCTTGAGCGGATCGGCTGACGATTACGGCCCGGTGTCCGCGGGGTCGGCGTCCAGCAAGAAGGTCACCAAGGCGAGCCTGACCACCATCGGCCAGCCGACTCTGGACGTGACTGCGCCGAGGGTGGATGGGTCGGTCACGGTCGACCCGGGCATGTGGGGACCGTCACCGGTGGACTTCACCTACCAGTGGTACAAGGTGAACTCCTCGAAGACGCTGTCCGCACTGAAGGGGGCCACCTCGGCCACCTATGTGGTGGACGGAAGCGTTGTCGGTTACCGGCTCACCGTGAAGGTCACATCGGTGAAGGACGGTTACAACGCCGCCGCGAAGTACGCTGCGACCACGTCCGTCGTGCCCAGGGAGGCGTTCGCCACCACGGGCGATCCGACGGTCTCGATCGACGGGACGCCCCGAGTCGGCAAGACGGCGGCCGCCACCCCCGGCACCTTCGCGCCGGAGGCACGGTTCAGCTTCCAGTGGTACCGCGGCACGTCCGCGATCAGCAAGGCGACGGCGGCCCGGTACACCCTGACCAGCTCCGACCTCGGCAAGCTGGTTTCGGTGAAGGTCACCGCGACCCGTTCGGGCTACACGACGGTCGTCGGGACGGCCACACTGGCCGGCCCGGTCATCGCCGGGTTGACCGGGGTTACGCCGAAGCTGACCACCACGGCGCCTGCGGTCGGGACCGAGATCGGCATTCGCACCGGGACCGGCTTCGACGCGTGGTCTCCGACCGTTACGCCGGGCTACCAGTGGTACTCCGGAGGGGTTCCGGTGGATGGAGCCATCAAGGCCACCTATACCGTGCAGCCGGGCGACGCCGGCCGGACCATCAGCGTCAAACTGACCGGGAGTGCCGACGACTACGCGCCGCTCACCATAGCCTCGGCGGTGACCGCGAAGGCGACGAAGATCAACTTCGCGGCCAGGGGCGCGGTCTCGATCAGCGTGGACGGCGCGGTGCTGACAGCGAGCATCGACACCGACTGGTCGCCCGACCCGGACGGCCACGCCTACCAGTGGTACCGCAACGGGAAGGCGATCTCGAAGGCGACCAACGCCACCTGCACGGCGACAAGCAGCGGCAGCTACACGGTGAAGGTCACCGCATCCAGGCTCGGCTACAACTCCTCTTCGGTGACTTCGGCCGCGAGGACGGTCACCCTGCCCTGACGCGCCTGAGCGGATCGGAGACGGTTCCCGTCAGCAACTGTTGGTGTGGCCGCGCCGACCCGACGCTGGCGCGGCTCCTGCGTCGTGTCGACGAGGTCGCCGAGATTCCCCGGGCCGTCCGGACCGGCGCCCGCGTGACCCGGATCCCGGAGCGGGATCAGTAGCTGTAGGTGTAGGTGGCCGCCGCGGACCGTGCCGAGGTCAGGGAGGGGGTCGCGGCCACGACGACGTCGACCGTGCCGGCCGACTGGGCGGGCGCGGTGACCTGGAGCCTGGTGGTCGAAATGACCTCCAGTTCGGTCCCGGCGAGGCCACCGAAGTAGACCGTGCTGATCACGAAGAAGTTCTGCCCACTGATCGTGACGCGCGCGCCTCCGGCGACGCTTCCGCCGGCGGGGGTCACCGCCGCCACGACGGGTGCCGGGGTGTCCAGGTAGGTGTAGGTCAGCCCCGGAGCCAGCGACGTCCCGTACGCGCCGGCGACCTGGATGCCCACCGCGCCGGTCGTTCCCGGCGGTGCGGTCACGACCAGCTTCGTGGGACCCACCGAGACGATCTGCGCCGCCCGGTTGCCGAAGCTGACCCCGGTGATGCCGTAGAAGTTTCGGCCCGAGATGGTGACGGTGGCGCCGCCGACGCCGTAGCCGGTGGTCGGCGTCGCCTTCGTGACCTGTGGCGCCGGCGCCAGGCCGAAGGAGTAGCGAGCTTTCGACTTCACCGCCGAGGTGCCGAAGGGATTGGTCAGCCGGACGTCGACCCGTCCCTCGATGTGGGCCGGAACGGTGACGTAGAGCCGCTTGGACGAGGTCACGTTGACATCGATGCCGCCGATGCCACCGAAGTCGACCGTCGTCGCCGCGCTGAAGTGGCTGCCGCTGATCCGCACCCGCGCGCCGCCGAGGGTGAGGCCGTGCCCGGAGGAGAGACTCTTCACCCACGGGGCGTAGCCGTAGTTGAACCGGGCGGCTGCCGCGTCCGCGCTGGTGCCGGTCGGCCCCGAAACCCGGACCGGGACGGTGCCACGGGAGTGCGACGGTGTGACCACCTGAAGTTCGGTGTCGGAGACGACGGTGAGCCCGCGCCCCTTGCTGCCGCCGAACCAGACGGTGGTGGCGGCGCTGAAGTGGCTTCCCGTGATCGTGACGGTGGTGCCGCCGCGGGTCTGTCCCGCGGTCATGGACAGGGAGTCGACCACGGGCGATGGCTGATAGTCGAAGGTGACGTTGCGGTGGGAGCCGGCCAGCTCGGTGACAACCTCCAACGGAACGGCGCCAACCTCGGCCCGTGCGGGCGTGGTCACCCTGATCGTGGTGGATGAGACGACATCCAGCTTCGTCGCGGCGACCCCACCGATCAGCACCTTCTGCACCCCGAGGAAGTTGTTGCCGGTGACGGTGATCCGCTGGTTGCCGGACGTGCCGCCGACCGCGGGGTTCACCGAGGTCACGGCCGGGGCGATCCCCAGCAGCCGGTTGGCGGTGCCCGCGGGGGTGCCGGTGATCCGGTTGGGCTCGCTCAGGCCGAGGATCCGCGAGGTCACCTTCGCCGCGCTCCACGAGCGGTGGGCGGAGAGCACCAGCGCCGCCACCCCGGCCACGTGCGGGCTCGCCATCGAGGTGCCGGTCATCGTCACCGGATTGGCGCCGAAGGCGTTGGCGGAGGGGATCGACACCCCTGGCGCGTACAGGTCCACGCAGGGCCCGTTGTTGGAGCTCGCCCAGCGGGCGTCGGCGCTGGTGGAGGCGGCGACCGTGATGGCGGTCTTCGCCGACGCCGGGGACGTCTCGCACGCGTTCCGGTCGTGGTTGCCTGCGGCGACGACGACGGTCACACCCTCGGCGGTGAGGCGCTTCACCGCGTCGTTCTCGGTCTTGTCGTAGGCACCCTCGATGCTGATGTTGACGACGGCGGGGTCGCCACGGTGGTGCTGCTTGAGCACCCAGTCCAGGCCCTTGGCGACCGTCGAGGCGTAGCCGCTGCCGGTGCACTCGAGCACACGGACGGGGACGAGGGTCACCCGCTTGGCCACTCCGTAGGTGGTGCCACCCACGATCCCGGCCACGTGGGTGCCGTGACCGTTGCAGTCGGTGGTGCCGAGCCCGTCCGACACGAAGGACGCGCCGTCGGCGAGACGGCCGCTGAACTCGGAGTTCCCGGCGGCGATGCCGGTGTCGATGACGTAGACGGTGACGCCGGCCCCGGTCTGGTTCGGGGTGTAGCGGTCGTCGAGGGGGAGATCGGCCTGGTCGATCCGGTCCAGCCCCCACGGCGGGTAGGCCTGGGCGTCCGCGACGCGGACCCGGGTGTCCTTCTGCACGTAGGCGACCGACGGGTCCTCCGCCAGGGCCTTCGCCTCGGCGGTGGTGAGCTGGGTGACCGCGGCGTCGAGCTCGTTCATCGCCCGGTAGGCGCGCTCACCCAGCACGGCGGGCGCCTGGTCGGCGTCCTTGCGGAACCCGACGATGTAGGTGGACGCGGCGTCCGTGGGCGTGGCGGGCAACTCCGGGGCCGCGGCGGTGGGCTCCGGCGCGGGTTCGGTCGTGGCGGATGGCGACGGAGTGGCCTCCGCGGTCGGGGTGGCGGTGTCGCCGGGGGTGGCGTCCGCGGTGGCGGTGGCCGACGGCGACGGGGTGGTGGTGGCGGTGGGCTCCGGCGCGGTGGAGGGCTCGGCAGCCGGTGTCGCGGGAGCGGACGCGGGGGCAGGCGAAACAGCGGCCTCGGCGTACGCCGGAACCGGTTGCACAACGCTGAGCATCGCAAGCGTCAGCCCGCAGACGAATGCCCCCCCGTGCAGTTTCGTCAAGGCTCCCCCCCGAAGCGCTGGAAACTACTTCGGCAAAGTTTAGGCGATCCTCACCCGTTCCCGCGTGCTGTGCGTCAGATTCCTCCTCCGCAGCGCTCAGCGGGCGTTCACCACGACCTCGGCGACGCCGCCCCGGTAGACCCCTTTGGCGACGGAGGGGAGCTCGGAGAGGTAGACCAGCAGGAAGCGCGTCTCCACCGGTTGCACGGGGGTGAGCGTGAACGTCTTCGGCGCATCCTTCGCCGCCGCCATGGACTCCCACTGCTCGACGGACTTCATCGGTGCCGTCTTCGCCGGCTTGGCCGGCACCCGTAGTTCGACCGTGGCTCCGGCGTCCTCCATGGTGATCTGGACGCTCGACACCGTGCGGGTCACGCCGAGGTCGAGCACGAGTCCGACGCCGGGCTTGCGTCCGTTGAACTTCGCCGAGCCGTACTTCTCCGTGCGCCAGACGGTGCTCGCGTCCCCGTCGATGGCGCGCTGGGTGCGCTTGCTGTTCTCGGACGCGTCCCCGCCGTCGGTCTTGGGGTCGAAGGCCGTCGCCACCTCGATCTGGACCGCCCCCGCGGCCGGTGTGGTCGGTCCGGCCGGCTCACGGACGTTCATCGCCACGACGGCGACGATCCCGACCACGACCACGAGGGCCAGCACGCCGAACAGCAGCGGCATCAGGCGCCCGCGCCGCGCGGGCTGTTCCGGTCCGGACGACGGCCGGATTCCTGCCGGCGGGGGCACCGGGGTGAACGACTCGCTGCGGCGCAGCGCCTCGTCCACGAACGGCTGGGTCTCGTCCCCGGGATCGTCCTCGCCGTAGAGCTCGGCGTTCGTGTAGTGGAACTCGCCGGGATACGGGTCCTCCTCCGGCGCCGCCTCGACCAGGGCCGGCGCCGCCTCGACCAGGACCGGCGACGCCTCGACCGGCGGCGCGGCCCAGACCGGGAGATCCGCTCCGAGCGGCGACGCCGCCCGGGCCTGCGGGCCCGGGCCCGGCGAAGCGACCGACTCCGCCGCAGTCGTGTCCGGGGATTCGTCCTCGATGACGTCGTGGACGCTGAACCGGCTCGCGGACGCCGGCGTCGGGATCGGTGGAGCGACCTGGGAGACCGGCGCCGGCGGCGCGTCCTCGGTGTCGGGGTCGACGTCGGGGTGCAGCCGTGCCTGCAGGTCGTGCGCCGCGCCCATCGGTCCCAGCACGAGGGAGAGTTGGGTGGTCACGTCCTGCGCGGTGGTCAGCCGGGACGCGTGCCCGCGCGGAACGGGCGAGAGCAGCCGGTCCACCACCCGGTCGACCGCCGGCGCCACCCCGCCGTGGACCTGGCTGGGCAGCACCCAGTGGCCCTCCACGATCGGGGCTGCGGGCATCCCGTAGCGCTCTCCTCCGGGCCAGTGTGCGACCAGGCAGGCGTACAGCAGCTGGCCGAGCGCCCGCACGTCAGCGGCCTCGCCGGACAGGTGCGAGGGCGCCTCCTCGGCATCGGTGAGGGCGCTGCCCAGCACCTTCACGTTGCCGGTCGAGGTGATCAGCAGGGTGGCCGGGCTGAGGTGCCGGTGGTAGTGCTCCTGCGCATGCAACCCGATCAGCCCGTCCGCGACCTCCCGGACGATCCAGGCTGCCTCAACGCCGGTCAGCGGCCCGTCGCGCAGCACCTTCTCCAGGGTCTGGCCCGGTGCGTACTCGTAGACGAGGTAGGGGCCGACGCCCGGCTCGGACTCGACCACGTCGAGCACGCGCAGGAACCGGGAGTCGGTGGCGAGGGCAGCCTCGCGGGAGGACTCCAGCACGGCGGCCGTGGCCGGGGCATCGGCGTCCAGCAGGTGCACGAGCACGGCGCGGCCCAGGACGAGGTCGTCGGCGCGCCAGGTCTGCGCCCGGTTGTGCACGGCCAGCTGGTCGGCCAGACGGTAGCGCTCGCCGAGCACGCGCCCGCCCGCCGATGCCTCCGCTTCCGGCGTCCCTGCGATGGGTGGCGCGGGCAGGCTGAGCAGGGCGGACGCGACCGGTGCCGGCGGGGCGACGGGCACGAACACGCCCACTCCGTTGGCGTCGGGCACGGGCTCCGGCGCCGATGCGACGAGGCGGTCCTCAGGGGCTCCCGCCTCGGCGTCCGCGATCGCCTCCGCGGCGTCGGTCTGGCCCTCGTCGCCCTTCGGCCGGCGCAGCTGCTCGAGCAGGGCCGTGGTCTCCGGGATGCGCAGGCGCTTGGCGGTGAAGAAGAACACCAGGACGGCGAGGATCCCGGCCACGGCCAGCCCTGCGGTCCGGATCAGCAGGCTCGGGTACCGCTCGGTCCACCAGGTGATGCCCCAGGCCAGTGCCGCAGCCGGCACGGTGGCCACCAGCAGGCGGGCGAGGTGGGTGAGGGTCTCGACCCCGGGCAGCTCGGGCACGCGGCGGCGCAGCACCACGTGGGTGAGGAACACGCCGACGAAGTAGGACAGGCTGTACGCGAGCGCCAGCCGGGCAGCCACGGTGGTCGGGTTGTTCCACGGCAGCGCCAGCGCGAGGGCGGCTACCGCGTTCGCGCCGCTGATCCAGATCTGCAGCAGGAACGGCGTGCGGGTGTTGTCCATCGCGAAGAACGCCCGCAGGTACAGGTACTGGATGGTGAACGGCACCAGGCCGATCGCGAAGGCCATCAACGCCCAGGCGATGTAGATGTAGTCGCTGGCTCCGGTGCCGTTGCCGAACGCGAGCCGGGTCACCGGGTCGGCCAGCACGAGCAACCCGACGCTGGCCGGGAGCAGGAACGTGGTGGCCAGGCGCAGCGCCCTGGTCGTCTCGGCCGCCACCCCGGAGCGGTCGCCCGCGACGGCGTAGCGGGACGCGCTGGGCAGCATCGCGGTGGCCAGGGACACCGTGAGCAACGAGTGCGGCAGGATCCAGATCAGGTAGGCGTTCTGGTAGACGGTCCAGCCGGCGCCCTGGTCGGTCGCGCTGGTGGCCTGCGAGGCGAGGTTCGCGACAAGCATCTGGACCAGCGTGGTGAGCGCGACATAGCCGACCATCCACTTGGCGACGTGGAAGGTGCGGCCCAGCCCCGTCCCCTTCAGGTCGAAGCGTGGCCGGTAGCTGAATCCGGCCCGCTTCAGGAACGGCAGCAGGACGAGGGTCTGGACGATGATGCCCAGCGTCGATCCGCCCGCCAGCAGCCAGGCCTGGGGCACGGTGAACGGCTCGCCGGTGAGGGCGGTCTGGTTGCCCCAGATGGCCAGGTACAGGGCGAACACGGCGATCGAGACCACGTTGTTGGCGATCGGCGCCCACATCATCGGGCCGAACTTGTCCCGGGCGTTCAGCACCTGGCCGATCAGGAAGAAGACGCCGTAGAAGAACAGCTGCGGCATGCAGATGTAGCTCATCAGCAGCAGCGAGGCCCAGTGGTCGGCCATGTCGGGGGCGGTCCACGCGCGCGCGAACATGCTCATCACCAGGGGCGTGGTCACGGTGACCACGACGGTGAGCGCGCCGAGCGCCATCACGAAGGCGGTGATGATCCGGTCGATGAAGGCCCGTCCGCCGTCCTCGTCGTGGGTCACCGCCCGCACGATCTGCGGCACCAGGACGTTGTTCAGGGTGCCGCCGGCCAGCAGCAGGTACAGGGTGGTGGGCACGGTGTTGGCGTAGTTGAACGCCTCCACCTGCCGGGTGCCGTTGCCGAGCACGAACGCGATCAGCATGGCCCGCACCAGTCCGAGGACGCGGGAGACCATCGTGCCCGAGGCCATGACGGCGGTCGCGTTGATCAGCCGGCGCCCACCGGCCTGGGTTTCGGTCATGCGTCCCCCCCGGGGGAGCGCAGCGGGGGAGAGGAACGCCGGGGGGTGCTCATGTGTCGTCCCTGGCTGGTTCGCCGGCCGCGAGCCTGCGCCGGACCTGGCGGATCCGCCACGCCGTCGCCCCGACCAGGACCAGGCCGGACACGCCGACGATGATCCAGGCCACCACCCCGAGGTCGGTGACCTCGATCGTGATCGGGGTGTCGGCGGTGACCCTGCGTCCGCTCTCCGTCGCGACGTAGGCCCGTGCGGTGACCACGCCGTTGGACGTGGCCTCCGGCCGGATGTTGACGGTGACGCTCTGGCGGGGTTCCACGGTGACCAGCTCGGACGGCGGCACGGTCAGCCGCTGCGGGTTGTTCGAGGTGACCACCACCTTCACCCGGATGGCCTCGGTGAACTCGTTGGTGACGGTGACCGGGAACTCGTTGGCGCGCGAGGACATCACGAACCGTGCGCTCGCGTTGAGCGAGACGGACTCGCCGACCTCCGACATCCCCACGATCCGGTTCATCCCGTCGAGCTGCGCGTCGAAGCCGCGGGAGTCGCCGACCCAGGCCGACGAGGCGCTCCGGGTGACGCCCGCGGCGGACTGGTCGGGCAGGGTTGAGTCGGGCGCCAGTTCGGCGTACGCGGCGAAGTCGCTCTCCAGCCTGCCCAGTGCCTCGAACTCGGCCTCGCTGAGCCGGTCGGGCTTGACCGCGGTATAGCTGGCCGCGCGCACACTCGGGGTCGAGGCGAGCAGGGCGCGCAGCCCGCGCTGGCTCGTCCAGGTGGTGGTAGCGGCCAGGTCCTGCGCGAGGTCCGAGTCGTCGCTGAGCAGCCGGACTTCGCCCTTCGTCCCCGCGACCACCGTGGTGGCCAGGGCGTACTGCGTGCGCAGGTTCTGCGCGTTCGTGTCGTCGCCGGGGACGGCGGCGGATGCGGCCAGGACAGGCGCACCGGTGCTGGCCTGCAGAGCGCCCGCCCTGGCGGCGTTGCGGGCGATCACCGCGTCGATGCCGGAACCGGCCAGAAAGGACTTCGTGGCCTCCGTCAGCACCTGGCCAGCGGGGACGGCGACGACGGGCAGGTCATCGAGCCCGCTCACCTGCTCGGCCGCCTGTTCGGACCGGCTCACGATCAGGCTGTCGCCGGCCAGCCGGGCGCCGTTCACGTCCGGGTTGGCGAAGAGCGTCCGTGCGCCCGCGGTGCGGTCCAGGTCCGCGAAGCGTTCCAGCCACTGCTCGGCCACCTCCGCGCCGGTGCCGGGCCGGCTGCCGTCCGCTGTCTGCACCTGGTAGCCATCGGCCATGTCCTGCACCTCGTCGAGCAGGGCAGGGTCGATCAGCCAGCTCATCCCCGGACGTCCTGCGGCGTCCAGCAAGGTGGAGAGCCGCCCGGTGAGCTCGTCGCGTAGGGAGTCGTTGCGGAACAGGTTGTCGACCAGCTTGGTCGGCGGGGCCGTGAGCAGCACGATCGGGGTGACCGGGACCTTCCGCTTGCCGGGGATCGGCACGAAGGTCCGCAGCTGCCCGGACGCGCGGTCCTCGCTGGGCGGGCTGGTCCGGGCGATCACGTCCGCGCCGAACGCGAACGCTGCGCCCCGGGTGTCGAAGCCGAGCTCGGCGAGGGTCGCCTTGAGCCTGACCTGACTGGTCTGGCCCGGGACGAACGCCTCGGCGGACGTGGTCACCACCCGGTAGTGGTCGGCGGTGATCGGCAGGCGCTGGCCGATGATGTTGTTGCTGTTGGCCAGGCGCAGCGAGGCGAGGCTCTGGATCGCGTCCCGGGAGCGCCACAGGATCACCTGGACGCCGTAGGCGTCCACGCTGCCGGTGTTGGTCACCGTCCCCTCCAGCGTGACCGTGTCCTTGGCCTTGTACCCGGAGACGTCCAGCGAGGTCATCGTGAAGCTGAGCTGCAGATCGGCGGCCTGCGCCGGGGCGGGGGCCCACACGGACAGCCCGGCCACAGCCGCCACCCAGGCCAGCAGGAGGGCCAGCGCGCGATGCCTGTCCCAGGAGCCGCCGATCACCGTCCCATCGTACGGGGAGGCGGTCCGCTGCCCGTCGCGCCACCCCCACCAGGGTCGGCCTTCGCCTCGGCCGCGCCTGGCCGGGACGCCTCGGCGCGGGGGCTGGCGCCCGGTGACGGGGCAGGGCCGGTAGAGTATGCGGTCGTGCCCAGCCTGACCGACGAGCAGCGCGCCGCCCTGGCGAGCGTGCTGGCCACGGGCCCCCGGGTGCGGAAGCTGGCCAGGCAGTTCGAGCGGGCCGGCCACGAGTTCTACCTGGTCGGCGGCTCGGTGCGGGATGCGCTGATGGGCCGGCTCGGCAACGACCTCGACTACACGACCTCGGCCCGTCCGGACGAGATCGAGGCACTGGTGCGCAGCGTGACCAGTGCGGTCTGGGACGTGGGCAGGGAGTTCGGAACGATCGCCTGCCGGATCCGCGAGGACGACGGCTCGGAGTGGGTGGTCGAGATCACCACTTTCCGCGCCGACAGCTACGCCGACCACACCCGCAAGCCGGACGTCATCTTCGGTGACCACCTCGGCGGCGACCTGATCCGCCGCGACTTCACCGTGAACGCGATGGCGCTGCGGGTCAGCGACGCGGAGCTGCTGGATCCCTTCGGCGGGTTGGCCGACCTGGTCACCGAGGTGATCCGGACGCCGGCGGCTGCCGAGCTGTCCTTCTCCGACGACCCCCTGCGGATGATGCGCGCGGCGCGGTTCGTCTCCCAGCTCGGATTCCACCCCGACCCGGAGGTGGTGGCCGCGATGACCGGGATGGCGTCCCGGATCACGATCGTCTCCGCAGAGCGGATCCGGGACGAACTGGTGAAGCTGCTGCTCACCGACAACCCGCGCCCCGGATTGAACCTGCTGGTGGACACGGGGCTGGCCGAGATCGTGTTGCCCGAGTTGCCGGCGCTGAAGATGGAGCGCGACGAGCACAATCGGCACAAGGACGTCTACGAGCACACGCTGACCGTGCTCGATCAGGCGATCGAGCTGGAGAAGGCCCGCGGTCACGAACCCGACCTGGTGAACCGGCTGGCCGCGATCTTCCACGACATCGGCAAGCCCCGGACGCGGAAGTTCGAGCCCGGCGGCAAGGTGTCCTTCCACCACCACGACGTGGTCGGGGCGAAGCTCACCACGAAGCGGATGCAGGCGCTGCGGTTCTCCACCCAGGAGACGAAGTCGGTCGCGAAGCTGGTCGAGCTGCACCTGCGTTTCCACGGCTATGCGGACGGCGAGTGGACCGACTCGGCGGTGCGTCGCTACGTTCGCGACGCCGGCGACCAGCTGGAGCGCCTGCACATCCTGACCCGTTCGGACTGCACCACCCGCAACGTGCGCAAGGCGCAGGCACTGCGCCGCGCCTACGAGGAGCTGGAGTGGCGGATCGACGAGCTGGCCGCCCGGGAGGAACTGGAGTCGATCCGTCCCGACCTCGACGGTACCCAGATCATGGAGGTGCTCGGCATCGGCCCCGGCCCGGTGGTCGGCCAGGCCTACAAGTTCCTGCTGGAGCGGCGGCTGGAGGACGGTCCGCTGGGCGAGGAGCGGGCGACTCGGGAACTGCTCCAGTGGTGGGCGGCTCGTGAGTCGTGACCTGCCCGCCCCGGACCCCACGCCGCGGGAGTCCCTGGAGTGGGAAGCAGACGGGGGCAAGCTGGTGAGCGGAGTGCTGGCCTCGCTGCGTCCGGCGGGCGTGGTGTTCGACTGCGACGGGCTGCTGATGGACACCGAGCGTTGCTGGACGACGGCCGAGACCGCGGTGTTCGCCACCCGGGGGCTGCCCTACGGACCGGCGGAGAAGGGCCGGTTCATCGGCAAGAGCGTGCCCGCGTCGGCGCTGATGATGGCTGAGGTCTTCGGCGAGCCGGGGAACGAGGCCGCGATCGAGGCGGAGGTGCTGGACCGCGTCGAGGATGTCCTGCTGCGCGAGGCCGAGCCGATGCCCGGGGCCCTCCAGCTCGTCGACCTGTTGCGTCTGCGGGTGCCGATCGCGGTCGCCAGCAACTCCCCGCGTGCGGTCCTGGACGTCACGCTCACCCGGGCAGGGCTGACCGACACCTTCGGCGCGGTCGTGGCCGCGGATGAGGTTCCGGTACCGAAGCCGGGCCCTGACCTCTACCTTGCGGCGTGCGAACTGCTCGGGGTGCCGGCGTCGCAGTGCCTGGCGTTCGAGGACAGCACGACCGGCGTCTCCGCTGCCCGGGCCGCGGGGATGGCCGTCATCGCGATCCCGTCGCCCGAACACCCCGCCCTCGGCGCGGACCTGGTGCTGGACAGCCTCGCTCACCCGGCGCTGGTCGCCTGGGCGGCCTCGCTGTAGCCGGCGGCGATCCCCGCGCAGGCCACGGCCCGGCGCAGGAGCAGGCGCGCCTGCCGGACGGCCGGTGTCTCGGCGAGCCGGTGGGCCGCGACCACGTCGAGGATGGCCCTCAGGACGGCCAGATCGGCGTTCACCGCGGCGCGTCGGAGCGCCATCGCAGCCAGGGCAGGCGCCAGGGCGTCCTGTTCCGCGGCGGTACGCGAGTTCACCCGTCCCCACCACTCCTGCGCTCCCGGGCGGGGTGGGCAGTAGGGCAGGAGCGCGGACGCGGAGCCGGAACGCGCGGGTGCGGCGTGCGGTGCCGCACCCGGCCGGTGCGGCCCGCCGTCCAGGACACTGGCCAGCAGCAGCCCGTGCACGAGGGTCGTGTGGTAGCTGGTGCGCAGCACGTAGGCGTCCCGCTCGGGCAGCGGGAGCTGTTCGTGGACGGCCGGGTCGAAGCCAGGGCCCGGGAGGAACCCGCGCTCGGAGCTCACCGCGGCGAGCAGGTCGCGGGCCCGCGCGGCGAGCGGCGGTTCGTCGAGGCCGAGCATGGGCCAGGTCCACAAGGCTTCCGCGGCCACGTCGTGGTTTCCCGCGTCGAGCGCAACGGCAAGGATCGCCTCGGCGTCCGCCGTGATCGCAGGGACCGGCCGCGGTAGCGCCACGCGGCGGCGTCCGTGGTCGCTGGCGTACAGGATCGCGTGGGTGAAGGCGTAGGCGTCGTCCGTCGTCCCGGCGAGGTGGTCGAATTCCCACCCGAGGCAGGAGGCGGAGACCGCGCGGGCGAGCTCTGCCGGCTCCGTCCCGCCGGACCACAGCCCGTGCAGCCATTGCTGCTCGAGTTCCCGATGGGGCGGGCGCTCGGGCCCGCGGAGTCGGTCGTGGCCGAACAGGTCTTCCAGCAGTGGCTCCAGGCGCGGGTCGCCCAGCCCCAGCGCGCCCAGGTGCAGCGGGACGAGGGCGAGGTCCAGCGCGACGCCGGGGTGCAGGCACAGCCGCACGGCCACTTCGGACGCGGTGGGTGCGGCGAGCTCGGCACCGAGCCGGGTGAGCGCCGCGCGCAGCCCGGGCACCCCATCGGCCAGGGGCAGGGCTGCGCGGAGCAGCATGGCCGCCTCGCTGTCCACCTTGTCCCGGTTGAGCTGCGGCGCTCCGGATGTCGGGGTGGGCCGACCGCCCTCGTCACGGGCGGCGACCACCGCGCGCAGGACGAGCCGGACGGCGTCGTGGAGCAGGCGGCCGTCCAGGCCGCCTGCCCCAGCGCTGTGCCGGTCGTCGCCGTGTTCGGTCGACCTCACTGGTCACTCGCGGCGGGTGTCGTCACTGCCGGAACTGCGCGATGTCCTCGGCCCGGAAGATCTCGGGGCCGGGCCACCCGCAGGCCCAGGTGACCTTCTTGGTGATGATGTGGACGAGCGAGTCGCCCTCGAGGGCTGCCTGCGCGCCGAACTTGCTGAACAGCGCACCGACCGCCTCGAAGTCGATGGCCTTGGTCTCGATGAGGGCGCGCACGACCTCGTCCTGCAGCGGAGTCCGCTTGCCTCCTGCCATGGTGCTTCCTTTCCACCTGTGCGGCCACGGTGGTCCGCACAGTGGTGGGAGGGTGTGGCTCGACGTCCGGATACGGGCCGGGCCTGCGCACTGGTGCCCAGCTCCGCCAGGTATCACCGGAGGGATACTTAGCTGAACTAATGAGCTATGCTAAGCATATGGATTCCATCCAGCACCTCGCGAACGATCTCCGGATGGCCTGCCAGCAGGTCAGCCGCCGGGTCCGGTTCGAGTCGGGGTCGGAGCTGGCGCCGCACCACGCGAGCGTCCTGTTCAAGCTGCTGGACGGGCCGCGCACACCGGGCGAACTCGCCGAGCTGGATCGGATCTCCGCGCCGTCCATGACGAGGACGGTGAACTGCCTGGCCGAGCGAGGGTTGGTCGACACAAGGGACCACCCCTCCGATGGACGCTCGAAGCTGGTCGTGCTCACCGAAGCAGGGCGCACGCTGCTCGACGCCACCGTCCAGGCCCGCGACGACTGGATGGTGCGCAAGCTGCAAGGGCTGGAGAAGGACGAATTGACGGTGTTGGTGGAGGCCACGGGACTGCTGAACCGGGTGCTGGAACAGTGAGCGCGGCGGTGGCAGCCGAGCGGGTGCCCATGTTCGCCTCGCTGGGCATCCGCAACTACCGGCTGTTCTGGACCGGCGGGCTGATCTCGAACATCGGCACCTGGATGGCCCGGGTGGCCCAGGACTGGCTGGTGCTGACCATCCTGACCGCGAACTCCGCGTCCGCGCTGGGCATCACCACGGGCCTGCAGTTCCTGCCGATCGCCCTGCTCGCGCCGTACGCGGGCGCGGTGGCCGACCGGATCCCCAAGCGGAAGCTGCTGATGTACACCCAGGCAGCGCAGGCGGCGGTCGGGCTGACGCTCGCCGGGCTCACCCTTGCCGGGTGGGTGCAGTTGTGGCACGTCTACCTGCTGGCGTTCCTGCTCGGCGTCGCGGCGGCCTTCGACGGCCCCGCCCGGCAGGCGTTCGCCCCGGAGATGGTCAGTGAACGGCTGATCCCGAACGCGGTCGGCCTGAACACCACCTCCTTCAACGGTGCCCGGCTGATCGGGCCCGCGGTGGCCGGCCTCACGATCGCGTGGTGGGGCGTCGGCCCCGCGCTGCTGATCAACGGGCTGAGCTTCATCGCAGTGCTCGTCGCGCTGATGATGATGCGGGACGCCGAGCTGTACCCCGTCCCGTTCGCGAAGCGGAGGGGCGCGGTGCGCGACGGGCTGCGCTACGTCCGCGCCCGGCCGGACATCATCCTGCTGCTGTTCATCGTGTTCATGCTCGGCACGTTCGGGATGAACTTCCAGATCACCAATGCCCTGATGTCGACGGCGGTCTTCCATGCCGGTGCCGAGCTGTACGGGCTGCTGGGCTCGATCCTTGCGATCGGGTCGCTGTCCGCGGGGCTGCTCGCCGCGCGCAGGTCACGGCTGCGGCTGCGGCTGATCATCGGTGCGCTGGCCGGCTTCTCGATCGCGGTGACCGGGCTCGCATTGGCGCCGGGGTTCTGGTGGTACGCGTTCTTCCTCGTGCCCACCGGGCTGACCGCGCTGACGGTGATGACGGCAGCGAACGCGTCCGTCCAGCTGGCGACCGAGCCGGTGATGCGCGGCCGGGTGATGGCGCTCTACCAGGCCATCTTCCTCGGCGGGACGCCCATCGGCGCCCCGTTGATCGGCTGGGTCGGTGATGTCTGGGGCCCGCGCTGGACGCTGGCCATCGGCGCGATCGCCTGTGCGCTCACCGTCGTGGTCGCGGTCGGCTACCTCGTCCGCCAGTCGGGCTGGCAGGTGCTGCCCTGGATCCATGCCGAGGAGGACGTCGTCCCTGACTTCCTCGACGAGCCTCGCTGATTCTCCTGGCCGAAAAGGGGACGGTTCTCCTTTTCGGCCACCCGTCCGCCGATCGCGAGGTGGCCGATAACGAGAACCGTCCCCTTTTCGGCCACCGGGCGAGGTGGACGGTCCGCTCCGTCAGGACTCGCGGGAGGCCAGGAACTCCTCGCGCACCTGCTTGCGCAGCACCTTGCCGAGCATCGAGCGGGGCAGGTCGTTCAGCGCGACGATCTCGCGGGGCACCTTGTACGCGGCCAGGCGCTCGTGACACCACGCCTTCAGCGCGGCCTCGTCCAGCGTCGCGCCCGCACGCAGCAGCACCACCGCCACCACCCGCTCGCCACCGGAGTGCGCGGGCACCCCGATCGCCGCCGCGTCGGTCACGTCGGGATGGCTGCGCAGCACCGCCTCCACCTCGGACGGGGCCACGTTGAACCCGCCGGTGATGATCAGTTCCTTCACCCGGTCGACGATCGTGGTGAAGCCGTCCGCGTCCACGGTGACCACGTCGCCGGTACGCAGCCAGCCGTCCGGCAGCAGCGTCCTCGCGGTCTCGTCGGCGTTGTTCCAGTAGCCGCCGAACACCTGCGGGCCCTTGATCAGCAGCTCGCCGCGCTCGCCCTGCGCCACCTCGCGGGTCGGGTCCTCGGTGTCGACCACCTTCATGAACGTGCTGGGGAACGGGACGCCGATCGTCCCCGTCCGCCGGGACGGGGCGAACGGGTTGCCCAGGCACACCGGGGACGCCTCGGTCATGCCGTACCCCTCGACCAGCAGACCGCCGGAGACCGACTCCCACAGCTCGACCACGTCGTCGGGCAGGTTCATCGCCCCGGAGATGCAGTACTTCGCCGACTTCAGCGAGATGCCGCGCTCCTTCGCGCGAGTCGCGGTCCGCTGGTAGATCGGCGGCACCGCGCAGTACACGGTCGGCGGCGACTTCTTCGCCGCGTCCAGCACCATGTCGACGTCGAAGGCCGGGAACAGCACGAGCCTGGCCTGCTTGAGGATGCCGTAGGTGAGGAACAGCGTCATGCCGAACGCATGGAACAGCGGCAGGATCGCGTAGAACGTCTCCTTCCGGTACTGCGCGCCGTGCATCCAGGCCTCGCCCTGCCGCGCGTTGGCGAACAGGTTGTAGTGGGACAGCATCGCGCCCTTGGGAATCCCGGTGGTGCCGGACGTGTACTGGATCACCGCGAGGTCGTGCACGCCCGGCTTGGGGTGGGAAGCGTCCAGCCGCGGCGCGTCCAGCAGCTTCTCCCAGCTCATAGTGCCCGGCGCCGGCTGGGTGAGCCGGTCGCGGGTCTCCCGTAGCTTCCTCACCGGCAGTTGCAGGGCCAGCCGCTTCACGGTGGGGAACGCGTTCAGCAGGTTCACCGCGACGATGTGCCGCAGCGGCACGTCCTCGGGCAGGGCCTTCAACTTGGGTACGGCCACGTCCCAGCAGATCGCGACCCGGGCGGTGTGGTCCTCGAAGATGTGCCGCAGCTCGCGCTCGGTGTAGAGCGGGTTGTGCTCGACGACGATCGCGCCCAGCCGCAGGATCGCGTAGAACGCCACCACGTGCTGCGGGCAGTTCGGCAGCACGAGCGCGACCCGGTCACCGGCCTTCACGCCGAGCCGGCGCAGGCCCTCGGCGGCGCGCTCGATCCGGTCGCCGAGCTGGGCGTAGGTGGTGGTGCGTCCGAAGAACTCGGTGGCGACGGAATCCCCGGCCTCCCGGACGGAGCGCTCGTACAAGGCGACCAGTGACTCGGTGGGGAGTTCGATCTCTGCCGGAACTCCCGGCTGGTAGTGCCTGACCCAGGGTGCGTCCATGCCCCAGACCCTAGGACGTCGGGGTGCGGATCGGGTGAGGTTTTCGGCCGATCCGATGGATTTCCTCACGCGCTGATGTGATGGGTGCAACGAACAGCGCGTCCGGCGACTTGTCAGGGGCATGGGAGCGGATCTCGGCAGGACGGTGACCGCGGTGGAGGCCGGGCACGCATCGTTCAGCCCGAACGCCGCCGACGCGATCGCGGACGCGCTCGGCTGCGCCGAGGCCACCGCACGCTCCCACGTACACCGCGCGACGCGACAGTTGCGCTCCCGCCTGGCTGGAGGACGGCAGTGATGGACGAGATGGAGAAGGCGTTCGCCGACGGCCTGCGGAAGGCGGCCTCGGAGCGCCCCGCACTGGGCTCGATCGATATCGACGAGGTGGTCCGGCGCAGTGCGGCGGCAGGGCGCGCATCCTCGAGGCATCCCGCGCGGCGCTCGTTCGCGTTCGCCGCTGCGGTGGTGCTCCTCGCCGGCGTGGGGGTGGCGACCTGGTGGGTGAGCAGGCCCGGCGGGATGCCTGCGGTGCCGGCGTCCACGCAGTCCCCGACCCCGGTGGTGCTCACCGGAACGCGCTGGATGGCGTCCGAGATCGAGGGGCACCCGGTCGAGACGGTCCCGGCTACGGAGGGCCGCGAGCGGGGTCCGTGGCTCGAGTTCGGCCCCACCGCGATGTCCGGTGCTGATCCCTGCAATGGAGTCGGGGCCGACTACCGGCTGGACGGCGACCGAGTGACGTTCGAACGGTGGCAGCCGCGGCCTTCCGGGATGCGCTCTCGGCCACCGCGTACGCCACGACGAACGTCGAAGAGCTTGCACTGTTCGGCTCCGACGGCACGCTGCTCGCACGCTTCGGAGCGGCGCATCCGTCCGGGGAGGCGGTCCGGGTGCGGGTGCGCAACGGCTCGGGGTTCGACGTCGCCGGGGTGGAGGTCCGCTTCCCCGACGGCACGCGCCTCAGTCAGGGACCGCTCGCGTCCGGCGCGTCCTCCGACTACGCCGACGCGGGCGATCCGGTGTACGGCTCCGCCTGGGCGAAGGTCACCACGGCGCCCGGGCCACCGGCTGACGGGTGCGTCTTCGTCCTGCAGCTGATCGACTACGTGGGTGAGCAGCCACTCACACCCGGCCAGTACACCTACGTCCTTGCTCTCGACGACCAGGAGAACCTCCAGCTCACGCTGGAGAAGGACGGCTGAGCTCCCGGCCGGCACTACCATGCCGAGTTGTCAGTGTCCGCGCCCGTCATACCGTGCGCTGACTCTGGCAACTTGGCGATGGGGAGGACGGGCGAGATGGGCGATCGGTGCGGTTGGTGCGGCACGGATCCGCTCTACGTCGCCTACCACGACGACGAGTGGGGCATGCCCGAGCGCGACTCCCGGGCGCTGTACGAGAAGCTCGTGCTGGACGGGTTCCAGGCCGGGCTGAGCTGGTACACGATCCTGCGCAAGCGGGACGCGTTCCGCGCCGGGTTCGCCGGCTTCGACCCGGACGTGGTCGCGACCTGGGGCGAGCCGGAGGTGACCCGGCTGCTCGGGGACGCCGGAATCGTGCGGCACCGGGGCAAGATCGAGGCGGCGATCACCAACGCGCAGGCCTGGCAGCGGATCGAGGCCGCCCACCCGGGCGGGTTCAGCGCGTTCATCTGGAGTGCCGTGGACGGGCGTCCCGTACAGCGCGACCTCACCGAACTGGCCCAGGTCCCCGCGACGGACGCCCGCACCGACGAGCTGGCGAAGCGGCTGAAGAAGGCCGGCTTCCGGTTCTGCGGCCCGACCATCGTCTACGCCTTCGCCCAGGCGGTCGGGATGTTCAACGACCACCTCGTGACCTGCCCGGCGCACGCCCGGTGCGCGGCGCTGGGATGAGCTCACCGGAGTCGCGGGCCGGGCTGCCCGCCTGGCTGAGCCCGGTGTGGCTGGTGCTGGGCGCGATCCTCTCCGTCCAGGTGGGTGCGGCGTTCGCCAAGTCGTTGTTCACCCTCACGGCACCCACGGCGGTGGCCTGGCTGCGGATGGCCGTGGCGGCCCTGATCTTCTGGGCGTTCGCCCGTCCCCGCCTGCGCGGACGCACCTGGGTCGAGTGGCGGGTCGTTCTCGGCTACGGCGTGGCGCTGGCGACGATGAACTGGGCGATCTACCAGTCGTTCGCGCGGATCCCGATCGGGCTGGCGGTGACCATCGAGTTCCTCGGGCCCCTGGGCGTCGCGATCGTCGGCTCGCGGCGCGCGCGTGACCTCATCTGGGTGGCCCTCGCCGCGCTCGGCGTGACGCTGCTGGGGGTGTTCCCGGCGACGGTCGACTGGATCGGGATCGGCTTCGCCCTGCTCGCCGGCGCGGCGTGGGCTGGCTACATCGTGCTGTCCGGGCCGACCGGCCGGTACTGGGAGGGCGTCACCGGGGTGAGTGTGGGCTCTCTGGTGGGAGCGCTGGTGTTCCTCATACCGGGGGTGCTCGCGGGCGGCGCGTCCATGTGGCAGTGGCCGGTGCTGGGTCTGGCCGCGATCGTGGGCGTGATGAGTTCGGTGATCCCCTACGGCCTGGAGATGGTGGCCCGGCGCAGCATCCCGGCGAGCGTCTTCGGCATCCTGATGAGCCTTGAGCCCGCCGTCGCAGCCCTCGCAGCCCTGCTCATCCTGCACGAGCAGCTCAGCGGGGTCGAGGTTGTCGCGATGGCGTGCGTGATCGTCGCGTCCGTCGGTTCGACCCGGACGCTCGCGAAGGCCCCCGCCCCCAACTGAACGGAATCGGGGACGGTTCCTTTCCCGTTCACTTTCGACCGACGACGAGCCGATTGAACGGGATGGGGACGGTTCCGAAGACCTGCCGGCTCCTCCGAAGCCCCTTGCCAGACGACTGAACGGAAAAGGAACCGTCCCCGTGAACGGAAACGGGGACGGACCATCCGAACGGGAAGGGAACCGTCCCCGTGAACGGGATCGGAACCGTCCCCGGGGTCGGGGACGGTTCCCTCACCGTTCAGGCGTGGTCAGGACATCCGGTCGGTGCCGTAGCCCCCGAGGCCACGGGGGACGCGGACGCCGGCGTCGACCAGCGCGGCGTGGGCGCGGGCGAGCAGGGTGCGCTGCATGCCCCAGTGCTTGTTCGGTGCGGTCTTGGCGAACATCCGAAGGGTCATAGTGGTGTTGTTCACCGAATCGACGCCGGCGACAGTCGGCTTGTCGAGCAGGACGTCGGCGAACTCGGGGTCCTGGTCGACATCCTCGGCCACCTGCTCCAGGACCGCGATGCACTTGGCCGCGTCCTCGTCGTTGGCGACCGGCACGTCCACGACCGCGGTCGACCAACCCTGGCTGAGGTTGCCCAGCCGCAGGATCTCGCCGTTGCGGATGTACCAGACCTTGCCCGTCGAGTCGCGCAGGCGGGTCACCCGCATCGTGACCTCCTCGACGGTGCCGACGACCTCGCCGGTATCGATCAGGTCGCCCACGCCGTACTGGTCCTCCAGGATCATGAACAGTCCGGACAGGTAGTCCTTGACCAGGCTCTGCGCGCCGAAGGCCAGCGCGACGCCGCCGACCCCCGCGGACGCGAGCAGCGGAGTCAGCGGGACGTCGAGAATGGCGAGGATCGTGAGCACGCCGACCACGATCAACGTGACCGAGATCAAGTTGGAGATCAGCGAGCCCAGCGTGGCCGTGCGCTGTTCGGCCCGCTCGTCGCGTGCCATCGTCACCGCCGAAAGGATCCGCTCGGCCCGGGTCTCGCTGCCCGTCCGGCGCAGCTTGGCCCGTTCGACCGCCCGCTTGGTCGCTCCGCGGACGACCCGGATCAGCAGGTACCTGCCGATCACCGTGGCGATGATCACCACGCCGATCATGATCAGGTCGGTGGTTCCGACGATTGCATCACCCATGCCGCCCATTCTGGCCGATCGGGACGGACGGACGCTGCCGCCCACCCCAGTGGCGGGAATAGCGTTGCGGGAGCTACCGTTACCACAGATAGTTGAATCTGCAATCATTGGAGTGACATGCAGCTGGGCATCTTCAGCGTCGGGGACGTGACCCCCGATCCGACGACCGGACGCACCCCGTCCGAGCACGAGCGGATCAAGGCCGCCGTGACCCTGGCGAAGAAGGCCGAGGAGATCGGGCTGGACGTCTTCGCGACCGGCGAGCACCACAACCCGCCGTTCCACCCGTCCTCGCCCACCACGCTGCTGGGCTTCATCGCCGCCCAGACCGAGCGGATCATCCTCTCCACCGCGACCACGTTGATCACCACCAACGACCCGGTGAAGCTCGCCGAGGACTACTCCGTCCTTCAGCACCTGGCCGACGGCCGGGTCGACCTGATGATGGGACGCGGCAACACCGGCCCGGTCTACCCCTGGTTCGGCAAGGACATCCGCGACGGCATCGGACTGGCGATCGAGAACTACGCGCTGCTTCGCCGGCTCTGGCGCGAGGAGGTCGTGAACTGGGAGGGGAAGTTCCGCACGCCGCTGCAGGGCTTCACCCTCGCTCCGCGTCCGCTGGACGGCGTGCCACCCTTCGTCTGGCACGGCTCGATCCGCTCCCCCGAGATCGCCGAGCAGGCCGCCTACTACGGTGACGGTTTCTTCCACAACAACATCTTCTGGACGATGTCGCACACCAAGCGCATGGTGAACCTCTACCGGCGCCGCTTCGAGCACCACGGCCACGGGCCGGCGGACACCGCGATCGTCGGCCTCGGCGGGCAGTTCTTCATGCGGAGGAAATCCCAGGACGCGGTCAACGAGTTCCGCCCCTACTTCGACGTCGCGCCGGTCTACGGCTACGGGCCGAGCCTGGAGGAGTTCATGGCCGAGACCCCGCTGACCGTCGGTTCGCCGCAGCAGGTGCTCGAACGCACGCTGTCCTTCACCGGGGAGGTGGGCCACTACCAGCGACAGCTCTTCCTGGTCGACCACGCGGGCCTGCCCCTGAAGACCGTGCTCGAGCAGCTGGACCTGCTCGGCGAGATCCTGCCGGACCTGCGCAAGGGGTACGCCGAGGGCCGTCCCGCGCACGTCCCGGACGCCCCGACGCACGCCAGCCTGGTCGCCGCGCGGGATGCCGCCGCGGCCACGGCCGAGCCGGAGGTTCCGGCAGGCTCCACCAGCCCGGCGCCCGTCGACGACGTCACCGGACGCTCGCCGTACCCCGAGGCGACCGAGGTGGAGGCCGCTCGATGACCAGCATCGTGGTGGTCACCGCGGGCACCAGCATCCCGTCCTCGAGCCGGATGCTCGGCGAGCAGCTGGGCGAGGCGACGGTGGTCTCGCTCGTGGCGTCCGGGGTGCCGGCAGAGGTGACGCACCTCGAACTGCGCACGCTGGCCGTCGATCTGGCCCAGCACCTGGCCACCCGGGTGCCCAGTGGCCGGTTGCGGGAGGCGTTCGACGCGGTCTGCGCGGCGGACGGCGTGATCGCGGTCACCCCGGTGTTCAACGGCTCGTACTCGGGGCTGTTCAAACTCTTCTTCGACGCCCTCGACGAGGACGCAATGGCCGGACGCCCGGTGCTGCTCGGCGCCACCGGCGGCACCGCCCGGCACTCCCTGGTGATCGACCATGCGATGCTGCCGCTGTTCTTCTACCTGAAGGCTCTTGTGGCCCCGCACCCGGTGTTCGCCGCGACGAAGGACTGGGGAGCGAGCGGCGGCAAGCTGGACCACCGGATCACCCGCGCGGCGGAGGAGTTCGCGAAGCTCGTCCTCGCCGCGGCCCCGCACGCCCACGGCGATGACTTCGAGGTGACCGACTTCACGGACCTGCTCGGCGGCTGAGCTCTCCGGAGCCGGTTTCTCAACCGAGTGGTTGACAAGATGGACGCGGAGGTCTAGCGTCCTATTCAACCAAACGGTTTAGGACGGATTCCATGTCGACCGACCAGCTCTCCCGCACGTTCGCGGCCCTCGCCGACCCCACCCGGCGCGACCTGGTGGCGCGCCTGACTCTCGGGGACGCCACCCTGGGCGAGCTCGCCGGATCGTACGAGATGAGCCTGCAGGCCGTCTCCAAGCACCTCACCGTGCTGGAACGCGCCGGGCTGGTCACGCGCGGCCAGGCAGGCACCCGGCGTCCGGTGCACCTGGAGGTCGCCATGCTCGATCCGCTGACCGACTGGCTGGAGCGCTACCGGCAGCAGGCCGAGCAGCGCTACCAGCGGCTGGACGCCGTGCTCGCCGGGCTCGCGGCCGATGAGGCCTACCCCGGCACCGCCGATCAGAACCAGGAGGAACGATGATCGACCGCTACGACACCGCCCGCATCGAGGCCGACCCGATCGTGCCCCTGGTGCGGATCATCCGCGACTTCGCGGCCACGCCCGCGCAGGTGCAGCGTGCCCACATCGACCCCGAGCTGTACGCCCGCTGGGTGGGCCCGAGGGACGTGAGCACCCGGATCGACCACTGGGACGCCCGCAGCGGCGGCAGCTGGGCCTTCACCAACATCCGGGGCGAGGAGGAGTACAGCTTCCACGGCTGCTTCCACGAGGTCTCGCCCACCCGGCTTGTGCAGACCTTCACCTTCGACGGGTGGCCGGACGGCGTCTCGCTGGAGACGCTCACCCTGACCGACCTCGGCGACGGCCGGACCCGCCTGGTCGCGCAGTCGCTGGTGGACAGCTTCGAGGGCCGGGATCAGTGGCTGGCCAGCGGCATGGAGACCGGCGTGAACGACGGCTACGCCAAGCTGGACGACCTGCTCGCCGAGGGGGCGGTGGCAGCATGAGCGGCATCACCACCTGCCTGTGGTTCTCCTCCGACCTCGAAGGGGCGCTGCAGCGGTACACGTCCCTGTTCCCCGATTCCGAGGTGTACTCGTTGCAGGCAGGGGACGGCTACGCGCTCGCCGAGTGGCGGATGAACGGCACCGACTTCCGCGCGATCATGCAGCCCGCGGAGTTCCGGTTCAGCGAGGCGGTCTCACTCAGCGTGAGTTGCGCCGACCAGGCCGAGGTCGACCGCTACTGGGACGGCCTGATCGCCGGGGGCGGCGAGGAGTCGCAGTGCGGATGGCTGAAGGATCCGTGGGGCCTCTCCTGGCAGATCGTCCCGCAGCGCCTGGTCGAACTGCTCTCCGACCCGGACCCGCGTCGGGCCGGCGCCGCCCAGGCCGCGATGCTGACCCAGCGGCGGATCGTCGTGGCCGAGCTCGAGGCGGCCGCGGACGCCGCCTGCTGACCCGCTGGCTCCCACACCTGCTCCTGCTGGGGAGGCTCCGCACGCAGGGACGACGGCTCGGGAATCCTGCCGGAATTTCAGGCAGCAGTGAAATTCTCCCGAGCATTGCCGCCGAGCGTCCCCGAAGGAGTGAGGGGGGTCATAGGCTCGAACTGAGGCCGCGAAGAGGCGGGATAGAGGAGGTCCAGATGTCCTTGCGCGAGATTGAGTTCACGTCGGCCAATGGTCGCGACAGCATCCAGGCGTGGGTATACGTGCCGGTGGGCGCGCCGAGGGCGATCGTGCAGGTGGTGCACGGGCTCGGGGAGCATTCGCGCCGCTACCTGCACCTGATCTCCGCTCTCCTGGACGCGGGGTTCGTCGTGGTGGCCGATGATCACGCGGGGCACGGGCGTACCGCGATGCGGCACGGCATCTGGGGTGACGCCGGCGACGAGGCCGCGCGCGTCGTCGTGGCCGACGAGCTCACCCTGCAGGCGATCGTCCGGGAGTCCTTGCCGCAGCTGCCCTACGTCGTGTTCGGCCACAGCTGGGGTTCGATGATCGCGCGCGGGATGGCGTCGGACCCGGCGGCGCAGCTGTCGGGGCTGGCGCTGTGCGGGATCGCGGCCCAGATGCGTGGGATCGAGCGGACCCTCGATCGGGCGGCGCTCGCGGACCTGGCCGCCGGTTCAGCCGCGGCCGATGCCGCACCCCCGGAACTGGTGGGCCAGCTGTTCGACGGCTTCCTGGACCGTTGCGGCGAGGGCGCCGGGCCGACTGCCTGGGTGGCGCTGGACGCCGAGGTGGTGGCCGATCACGGGCGGGACGAGTTCAACAACTTCGGTGCGCCGCTGAGCGCCCGCTTCCTGCAGGGCTTCGTCGACCTCTACGACCAGGTGAACGCCGAGGGGTGGTACGACTCGGTGCCCGCCGACCTTCCGGTGTTGATCCTCGCTGGCGAGCAGGATCCCGTGGCCAACTACGGAGAGGGGGCCTACCACGTGGCGAACCGGCTGGTTGGCTCGGGGCACCGGAACGTTCGCGCCCGGGTATTCCCGGGGGTCCGTCACGAAGTGCACAACGAACCCACCACGCGCGCGGAGACCGAGCGGGAGATCATCGAGTTCGTGGCGGCCCTACTTCTTCCTGCCCTTCAGTGAGCCGGTGATGCCGCCCTTGGTGGAACCGGCGCTGCAGACGATCCGGTGGTCGCCGACCTTCTTCCAGATGTCAGAGCCGGCCAGGAAGTAGGTGACCTCGTACTTCGACTTGCCCGCGTCCACGCCGACGAACTTCGTGAAGCCGGCCCGGCAGACTGACGTGAACAGCGACTCCTTCTGCCTCGGCGTGGGCGCCGTCCCGCCGGAGATCTCCTTCTCGGCGAACACCTCGTAGTAGTGGGGGGACGCGCAGTCGATCACCTCGACGGCGGTCGCGGCGACGTCCTGGGGTCCGGTGCACTGGCCGACGACCGGGAAGACCCGGGTGTCGCCCCTCGCCGAGCCGACCAGGCCGCCGTCCGCGGAGCCCACCAGGCAGGTGATGGTGCGCAGCGCGGGGTTCGCCCAGGCGGTCGCGTCCGCGGCGAGGTAGGCCGTGGCGTACCGGCTGTACTGCTGCGCGACCCCCACGTAATCGGCGAAGCCCTTGCTGCAGGAGGTCCTGGCGGTCTCGGCGAGAGCGTCCGGGCCGGGATAGGTCGCGTCCGGCACGGTGACGACGGCGGCCACCTCCCAGTAGTGCTCACCGGCGCAGGACAGCGTCGCCAGTTCGGTGATCGATCCCCCGGACAGGTCGATGTCGCCGGTGCAGTCGCCGATGGCCAGCGTGGGGGCGGCCAGGCTCGGGGAGGGGGAGGCCTGCGTCGCGGACACCGGCGCCGAAGGGCTGTCCTTCTCGCCCAGCCAGGTCGGAGTCGGCACGGTCACGCCGCACCCGGCCAGCGCGAGGGCGAGCGCGATGGCCGTCCCGGCCACTCGTCCGCGCATTCGCACCCCTCTCCTCGACTCCCGCCATGGTAACGGGCCCTACGCTGGGGCTCGATGTATCGTGACCTGCTCTTCCCACCCGGCGCGACCCGGCACGACTGGGTACTGGACGCCGCGCTGGCCGCCGGACTGGGCCTGCTCACCGTCCCGCCCTACGGGGTGCGGGGCTTGCCGAGCTACGCCACGACCGGCGAGCTGCTGTTCGCGATCGGCCCGCTGGTGAGCGCGGTGCTGATGATCGGCTCGCTCGTGCTGCGTCGCCACTCGCCGTTGCTGGCCCTGGCCGGCGTCACGCTGGCCGGGCTGCTGCAAGTGATCGTCTCGAACCAGCCGATGGCCACGCTCGTCGCGGTCCCCGTGGTGGCGTACTCGGTGGCGCGGTGGATCCCCGGCCAGCCGGCCCGGATCGTGGTCGTGATCGGCTCGATCAGCTCGGTGCTCGGTCCGATGCGCTGGGTGCTCGACGACCTGGGCAACCCCAGCCTGCGCCAGATCATCACCCTCGGCCTGGCGTGGTTCGTGTGCATGGGCCTGGTGATCACCCCGTACGCGATCGGACGCCGGGTGCGCGAGTCCAGCGAGGCCCACGAGGACCGGGTCGCGGTGGCCGAGGAGCGCTACCGCACGGCGTTGCTGGAGCGCGAGCAGGAGACCCGGCTCGCCGAGTCGAGGGTGCGGACGCAGATCGCGCGCGAACTGCACGACATCGTGGCCCACTCACTGTCGGTGATGATCGTCCAGGCCGAGGGCGGCAAGGCGCTGGCGGCGAAGAAGCCGGAGGCGGCCACCCAGGCGTTGACCACGATCGCGGAGACAGGGCGCGAAGCGCTCTCCGAGATGCGCCGCATCCTCGGCGTGCTGCGGGAGGGCCCCGAGGCCAGCGGACGGGCCGACTTCGCGCCGGCGCCGCGGCTGACCGACATCCCCGACCTGGTCGCCCGAGCCAGCGATCGCGTCCAGCTCGCCGTCCACGGACAGCCGCCGCGGGTCTCCCAGGCACTGGAGCTGACCGTGTACCGGGTGGTGCAGGAGGCGCTGACCAACTTCCTCAAGCACGCGGGCCCGCAGGCGACGGCGATGGTGACGATCACCTATGGCATGCGCGAGATCGCGATCGACGTGCTGGACAATGGCGTGGCGAGCCCGTCCGCCATTCCGCAGAACCCGGGCCACGGGTTGCGCGGCATGCACGAGCGGGTCGCGTCCATGGGCGGGCGGTTGCTCACCCGGGCCCGCCCGAGTGGCGGGTTCCAGGTGACGGCGGTGCTGCCGATCCGACCGACCGGGCTGGAGAAGGAGTAGTCGATGGATCCGATCCGGGTATTCCTGGCGGATGACCAGGAGCTGGTGCGCAGCGGCTTCCGCATGCTGATCGAGGCGGAGGAGGACCTGCAGGTCGTCGGCGAGGCTGCGGACGGCGCGCAGACGGTGGCCGGCGTGCTCGCGTCCCGCTGCGACGTGGTGCTGATGGACATCCGGATGCCGGTGATGGACGGGGTGGAGGCCACCCGCCGGATCGTGGCGTCCGGGCTGCCGACGAGGGTGCTTGTGCTGACCACGTTCGACCTCGACGAGTACGTGTTCAGTGCGCTGAAGGCGGGGGCGAGCGGGTTCATGCTGAAGGACGCGCGTCCGGAGGACCTGCTGAACGCGATCCGGACCGTTGCCGCCGGCGAAGCCGTGATGGCTCCGTCCGCGACCCGGCGGCTGCTCGACCACGTTGTACCCACCCTGCCGACCAATCCCGAGGGCCCCGACCCGCGCCTGGACGTGCTCACTGATCGTGAGCAGGAGGTGCTGGTGGAGATCGCGGCCGGCGCCACGAACGCGGAGATCGCCCGGACGCTGTACATGGCCGAGGGCACGGTGAAGACCCACATCACCCGCCTGCTGGCCAAGCTGCAGATCCGCGACCGGGTCGGCCTGGTGCTGTTCGCCTACGAGACGGGGCTGGTCCGCCGCGGCTGAGGCCCGTCCCCTGGTGTGGTGGTGGTGCGGCTGCCACTCGTAGAGTGCCGTTTCGCCGCGGGATCGCGCCTGTCGGAGCGTCGGCGCGCCCGATAGTGTCTGGCCCCGAGAGGGGACATCATGACCACACCGCAGAATCCGACGCCGGAGCAACCCGGCTTCCAGCCCCCGTCCACGGAGGGGGCCGCCCAGCCACCGGCGGGTGCCACGCCGCAGCCGCAGGGCTACTATCCGCCAGCCGGCGTCCCGCAGGCTTATCCGTCGGCCGGGGCACCGCCGGCCGGGCCGTACCCGGCAGCGGGCTATCAGCCGGCCGCCCCGGGCGCGTACCAGACCCCTCCCGGAGCCTTCCAGCCCGGCGGTCCGGCGCCCACCGGCTCGAACAAGAAGGGCCTCGCGATCGGCCTGCTCCTGCGGATCGGCATCCCGGTGGCCCTGGTCCTGATCGGTGTGATCTGGGCACTGTTCCAGTTCCACGTGGAGGACGCGAAGGTCGGCGACTGCCTCGTCCAGGACGGGACGGACTCGGTCAAGGCCGTGAAGTGTGACGACCCGTCCGCGAAGTACCAGGTGGTCCAGATCTTCGAGGACCAGAAGGAGCCTTCCGACTTCACGAACCCGTGCAACGACATCGCCAACGCGGATGCGTCCTACTGGGAAGGCAAGCAGGGCAGCACCGGCCGGGTCCTCTGCCTGAAGAAGCTCTAGATCCAGAGCGTGCCTGGCCGATAAGGGGACGGTTCTCCTTATCGGCCACCTGTCGGCAACGCGCTCGATGGCCGATAAAGGAACCGTCCCCTTATCGGCCAGGTCCACCGGACGAGCGGCGGAAAGCGCGTACAGGATGATGCGGCAGGGTGGCCTCATGCCACAGGACGCGGGTGCCGCCAACCCGCGCACGGTCGTGCCGATCACGGCCAGCCTGCTGGTCGCGCTTGCGGTGCAGAACGCGGTGCCGCCCTTCGCGACCGACATGTACAGCCCGGCGTTCCCGCGGGTCACCGCCGACCTCGACACCACGGCAGCCCTGGTCGGGCTGACCCTGACCGCCTTCTTCGTCGGCTTCGGCGCCGGCCAGCTCGTCGGTGGCCCGGTCTCCGACCAACGCGGACGCCGGGTGCCCGTGCTCGTCGGAGGCGTGGTCTGCACCCTCGGCGGGATTGCCTGCGCGCTCGCCCCGAACATCGGGCTGCTGGTAGCTGCCCGGCTGGTCCAGGGGATCGGCGGCGGCGTCGCATCCGTGGCCGCCCGCGCGGTGCTGATCGACGTCGCCAAGGGCGACGCGCTCGCCCGCTGGATGTCGGTGATGGTCGCCATCGGCGGCCTCGCCCCGATGGTCGCGCCGGTGCTGGGTGCCGGCGTCCTGATGGTCGGCGACTGGCGGACGGTGTTCTGGGTGCTGGCCGGCTTCGGCGTCCTGATGCTGGTCACCGCGGCCGCTTTCGTCCCGGAGACGCTGCCGCTCGCGCAGCGCCACGGCGGGGGCCTGCGGCAGTCGATGCGCGGCGTGATCGAGGTGGTCCGGATCCGGCCGTACCTCGGCTTCATGCTCACCCAGTCGTTCGGGGTGTTCGCGATGCTGGCCTACATTGCGGGGTCGTCATTCGTGCTGCAGGAGATGAAGGGCCTGACCGCGATGCAGTTCGCCCTCTTCTTCGCCGCCAACGCGGGCCTGCAGGTGCTGCTGTCGCTGCTCAACGCCCGGCTCGTCGGGCGCTTCCGGCCCGAGAACCTGATGCTCGGCGGCATGATCGGCACCTCCGGTGCGGTCGCGGTGCTCTCGATCGGTGTCTTCGCGCTCGGGACGCCGCTGGTTCTCACCTGCGTCGGCTTCGTGCTGCTGGTCGGATCGCAGGCGTTCATCATGGGCAACGCCGGCGCGCTCGCCGTCCGCGAGGCACTCCACCTGGCCGGCGCAGCGTCCGCCGTGCAGGGCGTGGCCACCGCGCTCGCGATGGGACTCGGCGCGCCTCTGGCCAGCGCCGGCGGGGGCACCAGCGCGGTGCCGATGGTGCTCGTGATGGTGTTCGGCGTCGCTGCGTCCTGGACGTGCTACCTGGCGCTCGCCCGTCCGTCCCTGCGGCCGACGATCAGCTGAACGGCGGCAGTTCGCCGCGCAGGTCCTCCAGGATCAGGCAGGTCTCCGTGCTGGCGGTCTCCGGGTGCCGGCTCAGCTCGTTCACCACGAAGTCGCGCAGGTCGTTGGTGTTCTCGGCGGCGATCCGGACGGCGAGGTCGTACTGGCCGCCGAGGAACAGCACCTCCAGCACGCCGCGGCAGCCCGCGAGCCGCTGCGCCTCCTCCCGCAGTCGCGGACGGGCGGAGGCCTGCAGGCGGACCAGGATCAGGGCCTGGATCGGACAGCCGACGCTGGACAGCTCGATGTCGGCGTGGAAGCCGCGGATCACACCGGACTCGATCAGCGCCTGGGTGCGGGTGTGGGCGGTCGACTCCGCGACCTGAGCACCCTTCGCGAGCCGGCTGTTCGACATGCGTCCGTTGCGGATCAGCAGCCGCAGCAGGCGACGATCGATCACATCGAGGTCGCGAGGATTCTTCGGCCGTTTCGGCCGTCCTGTAACACCGTCGCCGGTCACGTGTTGCACGCTAGCCGAGGATCCTTTCGATTGTGTTACCGCAGCTGGGAACGATCGGACGGGTTTGCGCACACTCGTGACCAAGGACGGCGCGGGCCCGTCCGACGAGAGGCAGTCATGAGGATCGGCGTACCCAGCGAGATCAAGAGCCAGGAGAATCGGGTGGCGATCACTCCGGCCGGGGTGGACCACCTGGTCCGGCGTGGGCACGAGGTGCTCGTGCAGTCGGGGGCCGGGCTGGGCTCGGCGATCACCGACGACGCGTACGCCCTCGCCGGCGCCACCATCGTGCCGACCGCCGCGGACGTGTGGGGCGCCGCCGACCTGCTGCTGAAGGTGAAGGAGCCGATCGCCGCGGAGTACGGCTTCCTGCGTGCCGACCAGGTGTTGTTCACCTACCTGCACCTCGCGGCCGACCAGCCGCAGACCGAGGCGCTGCTGGCGTCCGGCACCACGGCAATCGCGTACGAGACGGTGCAGACCGCGGACGGGGCGCTGCCGCTGCTGCGTCCGATGAGCGAGGTGGCCGGACGGCTGTCCGTGCTGGCCGGGGCGAGCGCGCTGCTCAAGCACGCGGGCGGTGACGGCGTCCTGCTGCCGGGCGTCCCCGGCGTGACCCCGGGCAAGGTGGTCGTGATCGGTGGCGGCGTGGCCGGACGCAACGCGGCCCAGATCGCGCACGGCCTGCGGGCGGACGTGACCATCCTCGACATCTCCACGGAGCGGCTGGTCACCCTCGATTCCGAATTCGGCGGTCAGGTGAAGACCCAGATGTCGACCGCGTATGCGATCGAGGCCGCGATCAGGGACGCCGACCTGGTGATCGGCTCGGTGCTGGTGCCGGGCGCGCGGGCGCCGAAGCTGGTCACCAACGAGATGGTGGCCCTCGCCAAGCCGGGCGCGGTGTTCGTTGACATCGCGGTCGACCAGGGCGGCTGCTTCGCCGACACCCACGCGACCACGCACGCTGACCCGACCTACCGGGTGCACGACGCCGTCTTCTACGCCGTGGCGAACATGCCGGGCGCCGTGCCGGTGACGTCCACCTACGCGCTCACCAACGCCACGCTGCCCTACGTGACGAAGCTCGCCGACCTGGGCTGGAGGGACGCACTGGCGGCCGATCCGGCGCTGGCCCGTGGCCTGTCCACCGTTGCCGGCGCGCTCACCAGCAGCCCGGTGGCCGAGGCCTGGGGTCACCCGTTCACCCCGCTCGCCCAGGTGCTGGCAGCCTGACTCCTCCAAGATCACCGGCTGCCGCCGAGGAACCGTCCCCGCCGTTCGCGGGGACGGTTCCGTTTCCGTTCAGGGGTCTGTCCCCGTTTCCGTTCAGGGGACGGTTCCCTTCCCGTTCAGGGGTCTGTCCCCCTTCCCGTTCGCGGGGACGGTTCCCTTCCCGTTCAGGCCGCGAAGTCCGTCCGGCTACCCTGTCCGCGTGAGCGAGCAGCGCAAGCCCCGGCGTCCGAGCTTCCGGGACCCTGCGTCCCTGGAAGCTCTCGGTGAGCCGTACGACCCGATCGCCGAGCTACACGCCGCTCACGAGACCGCGGCGGCGCTGCTGCACACCGGACGCGCGGCCGACGATCCAGCGGTGACCTCGCGCCTGATCGCGCTGACCGACGACATCGGGCTCGGCACGCTCGCTGATCTCTGGGCGTCCCGACCTGCGCGGACGCTGCCCGGGGCCTTGTGGAGGCTCTATCTGCTGCGCGAGTGGGTGGGCGCCGATCCACACGGCGCTGCCCGCGAGTACGCGGCCGGGATTCGGTTCACCGAACCCAACCACGCGGTCGCCGGGGTCGAGCCACCGGGTCCGGACGAGGTGCTTCGGGTGGCGGACGAGATCCTGCGCGGTGTGTTCGACGGGGACTTCGCCGTCGCCCTCGAGCGGGCGGCCGCGTTCTGCCACGTCGTTGCATCCGGACGCGCGGACGTCACCGACGGCACGCGCGCGGTGTTCCAGGCCGGGCGCCTGCAGGTGATGGCTGCGGATCTGTCCGCGTCCGCCCGACTGTGGCGGGACGGCAAGCTGGTGTGAGCCGTCTCCGGACGCCGTCCCGGCTGGTGGGCCCGACCAGGACCAGGTGAACGGGAAGGGAACCGTCCCCGTGAACGGGAATGGGGACGGACCAGGTGAACGGGAACGGAACCGTCCCCCTGAACGGGAACGGGGACAGGCCCCGCGAACGGGAAAGGAACCGTCCCCTGAGGCGGGGGTTTGGCGGGAAGGGCTTGTCGGCCTATCCTTCAGCAGACGTCGGGCCGCGGTAGCCCCGGGCTCCAACTCTCGCCGCTTCGAGCGGCCACGCGCCGAGAGGCGCTCCCGGCCCGGCGTCACCATCTGTACAGCCACCAGCCGTTGACGGGGCCCGCCGACCGGCCTAGCGTCGATCCTGGGGGCGATGTCGATGCGGACCATTCGTCAACCCGCAGTAGCGGGACGCTTCTATCCCGGCCGCGCCCACGAGCTGCAGGCCAGCGTGGACGGCCTGCTCGCCGATGCCCGCAGGCAGACCACTCCGCTCCCCGAATGCCCCAAGGCGCTGATCGTCCCGCACGCCGGGTACATCTACTCCGGCCCGAGCGCCGCCCGAGGCTACGCGCTGCTCGACCCGTTCGCGGCGTCCATCCGTCGCTTGGTGCTGCTCGGCCCGGCCCACCACGTGTGGTTCGCCGGACTGGCCCTGCCCGACGACGATGCGTTCGCCACCCCGCTCGGCGAGGTGTCGATCGAGCGGACGGTCGCCGACCGGCTCTCCGCCCTGCCCGGGGTCATCCACTCCGACGACGCGCACGCCCCCGAGCACTCGCTGGAGGTGCAACTGCCCTTCCTGCAGCGCGTGCTGGACGAGTTCACGCTCGTTCCCCTGGTCGTCGGGGACGCCGGTGCCGAACTCGTCGCGTCCGTGCTCGAGGAGGCCTGGGGTGGTCCGGAAACCCTGTTGCTGATCAGCTCGGACCTCTCCCACTACCTGTCCTACGACCAGGCTCGCAGCACCGACGCCGACACCATCGCCCGCATTCTCGCCCTCGCCTGGCCGCTGCCTGACCGCAGTGCGTGCGGCGCACGTGGCATCAACGGCCTGCTGCTGGCGGCCCGCGACCACAACCTCGTCCCGACGCTGGTCGACGCCCGCAACTCCGGCGACACCGCCGGCGACCCGTCGCGGGTGGTTGGCTACGCGTCCGTGTCCTTCTCAACCCATCCGGGTACCACCTCAGGAGGTGACCACGATGACTGACCTCGACTCGCGGACCGACGCCCGCCTGGCCTCGGCCCATCCCGGCCCCGCGGCCGTGCGGGAGCAACCCCCCGCTGCGCCGCTGCGGCCACAGGACGACCCGACCGCCGGTCCCGTCCTGCTCGGCCTCGCCCGCACCGCCATCGCCGCCCGCAGATCGGTCACCGAACCGCCGGACGCCCCGGCCTGGCTGCACGAGCCTGGCGCCACCTTCGTCACGCTCACCCAGGACGCCAGCCTGCGCGGCTGCATCGGATCGGTGCAGGCCCACCGGCGCCTCGGCGAGGACGTGATGCGCAACGCCTGCTCGGCCGCGTTCCACGATCCCCGGTTCCCGCCGCTCCACGTGCAGGACCTTCCCTCGATCCGGATCGAGGTGTCGCTGCTGTCCTCGACCGAACCGATCCCGGCCACGACCCGGGAGGAGTTGCTGGAACGCCTCCAGCCGGGAACCGACGGCCTGATCCTGAGCTGGCACGGCCATTGCGGCACCTTCCTGCCGCAGGTCTGGGAGCAACTGCCCGATCCGCACGACTTCGTCGAGCACCTGCTGCACAAGGCCGGGTTGCCCGTCGTGTTCTGGAGTGAGGACGTGGTCGCGCACCGCTTCGGCGTGACCGCCTGGCACGAGCCGGACGAACTCGCGCTGGCCCACAGATGAGCGCACCGGAGCCGGTCCTGCACCCGGCCCGGTGGTGGCACCGGCTCGACGACGGCCGGATCCAGTGCGATCTGTGCCCACAGGAGTGCAAGCTCCGCGACCACCAGCGGGGAGCGTGCTTCGTCCGGCGCCGCGAGGGCGAGCAGCTCGTCCTGACCACCTACGGGCTCGCGTCCGGCTTCTGCATCGACCCGATCGAGAAGAAGCCGCTGGCGCACTTCTACCCGGGCAGCAGCGTGCTGTCGTTCGGGACGGTCGGCTGCAACCTGGCCTGCCGGTTCTGCCAGAACTGGGACATCAGCACGTCCCGTGACGTCGAGCGGCTGCAGGACGCCGCATCCCCGGCCGCGATCGCGCGCGCGGCGAAGCAGCTGGGCTGCGAGAGTGTCGCCTTCACCTACAACGACCCGGTGGTGTTCACCGAGTTCGCGATCGACGTGGCCGACGCCTGCCACGAACTCGGCGTCCGGACGGTTGCGGTCACGGCCGGCTACGTGCACGACGAGCCGCGCCGGGAGCTGTTCGCGCACATGGACGCGGCGAACGTCGACCTGAAGGCCTTCACCGAGGACTTCTACGTGAGGATCACCCGCTCGCACCGGCAACCTGTCCTGGACACGCTGGCCTACCTCGCCCACGAGACGTCGGTCTGGTTCGAGGTGACCACGCTGCTGATCCCGGGCCACAACGACTCCGACGCGGAGATCGCGCAGCTGGCCGGCTGGGTGGCGTCCGAGCTCGGGGTGGACGTGCCGCTGCACTTCTCCGCGTTCCACCCCGACCACCACATGCGGGACGTGCCGCCGACCCCGCCCGCGACGCTGCGGCGCGCCCGCCGGATCGCGATGGACGCCGGCCTGCGCTACGTCTACGGCGGCAATGTGCACGACATCGAGGGCGACACCACCTGGTGCCCCGGCTGCGGTACGCCGCTGATCACCCGCGACTGGTACCGGATCCTCGACTACCGGCTCACCGCGGACGCGCGCTGCCCGCAGTGCGGGTTCGCCGTCGCCGGTCACTACGCGGCGAAGGCCGGTGACTTCGGCTCGCGCCGGATCCCGGTGCGGATCGCCGATTTCTGAGGCCCCGGTCGGCAGTGGGGGGGTCACATCGTGGTGGCGATCAGGTAGGTGAGGTAGGCCAGATACCCGGTGACGAGGAGCCCGCCCTCGAGGCGGGAGACGACGCGTCCGCTGATGAACACGGGGATGCAGACCAGCGCCACCACCGCCATCACCGGCAGCCCGAACCAGAGCAGCTGCGGGTCGAGCACGACCGGCTGGTGCGCGAACAGCAGGGATGTGCCCAGGATGGCGGTGAGGTTGAAGGTGCTGGAGCCGATCAGGTTGCCGATCGCGATGTCGGGGTCGCCGCGGACCGTGGCGACCACGGTGGTGGCCAGCTCCGGCGCGCTGGTGCCGAGCGCGATGATCGTCAGGCCGATCAGCGAGTCCGGAACGCCGAGCGCCTGGGCTGCGTCCACCGAACCGCGGACCAGCCAGTCGGCACCGAGCACGACCAGCGCGATGCCCGCCACCACCAGCACCAGTCGCACGACCACGTCGCCGGCCGGGTGCGGCGGACGGTCCGCGAACTCCGACTCGTACTCGGCCGCGACCTGCGGCGGCTCGCGGCGGGCGGTGCGGATCAGCAGGGCGATGTAGACCAGCGCGACGGCCACCAGCGCGATGCCGTCCAGGACGGTGAGCTGCCCGTCCAGGCTCAGCGCCAGCAGCAGCAGCGAGGCGATCGCCATCCCGGGCAGGTCGATCCGGATGGTCTGGCGCTGGATGGCGAGTGGACGGATCGCGGCCGACAGCCCCAGGATCAGCAGCAGGTTCGCCACGTTCGTGCCCGCGATGTTGCCCACCGCCAGCGAACCGGCGCCGGTGCGGACGGCGTCGATGCCGACCGCGAGTTCGGGGGCACTGGTCCCGAGCGAGACGATCGTCAGCCCGACGATGATGGACGGCACGCCGAGCCGGGCGGCGAGCTTCGCGCCGTGGCGCACGATCAGTTCCGCACCGACCACCAGGCCGGCCAGGCCCAGGATGATCCACACCGCCGCCGGCATGCTGCCAGCCTATGGGAGCAGGGCCAGCAGGGCGTCCGGGTTGTGCCGGTAGGTCTCCACGCTCTGCGTGCCCGAACTGAGCGCCTCAAGGGTGTCGGTGAGCACGGCGTTCACCGGCGTGGGCACGCCGTGCTCGGCGCCGTAGCGGACGACCGCGCCGTTGAGGTAGCGCACCTCGGTGCGGCCGCGGCCGCCGTGCAGGTCGATGTGGAAGGACGGCATCTTGTCGCCGCGGCTGCCGCCGAGGATCCGCGACAGGAGTGGCTGGGCGACGAACCGGGGCAGCTGCGACGCTCCCAGGGCGAGCGCTTTCACGGGGGTGCCGGGCAGGTCGACCGGCTTGTGCCCGAGTGCGCCCATCACGGCCAGGCACTCACGCAGGACGGCGATCTCCACCTCGTAGGTGCGCGGGTCGGCGAACAGGGCACCGACCGGCTCGTCGAGGATGGCCGAGGTGGCGTTTCCGATCAGGTTGGTGAGCAGCTTCGACCACTTCATCGGCCCGGGGGAGGGGTAGCCGACACCGTTCAGGTCGGCGTCGTTGAGGGCGGCGACCAGCCGGCGTCCGAGGGGGTGGTCGAGCGCGATACCGATGCCGCGCCGCTTCTCCTCCACGACCTGGCCGGTGCCGGGCTTGCCCACGGCGGTCGTGACCGTGCCGGTGATCACCCGGTTCGCACCGAGCTTCGCTGCGATCACCGGTTCGTTGTCGACGCCGTTCTGCAGGGACAGCACCGGCGGCACGGGGGCTCCGGTGGCGAGCAGCCCGTCGAGGGCCGATTCGGTGTCGAACGATTTGAGCGCGAACACGCAGACGTCGTACGGTCCGGCGGCGAGCGCCTCCGCGGCGGAGTCGTGGATGGCGAAGTCGCGGACGGGGACGGTGCGGTCGGCGCGGGTCAGCCGCAGGCCCTGCGTCCGGATGACCGCGGCGGCGTCGGGCTGCTCGCTGAAGGTGACCTTGTGCCCGGCAACGGCGAGTGAGCCGCCGACGTAGGTCCCGATGGCGCCGGCGCCGAGGAACAGCAGTCGCAGCTCAGGCACCCTGCTCCTGTTCGAGCCGGTCGAGGATCCAGGCGCGGACGAGGGTGGACGCGGGCAGGTGCTTTGCGTCCGCGATCTTCTGGATCGCGTTGCTCTCCTGCGGGCTGAGCCTCACCGAGTAGACGAGGGTGCGGCGCTGCGGCGATGTCATGTAGTACAGGGTAATACTCGTGGCCGAAAAGGGGAACCGTCCCCTTATCGTCCATGGCCGAAAAGGGGACGGTTCTCATTTCCGTCCACCCGCGCGCCAGCTGGAGCCCAGCACGACGAACGCGGAGCCGGCGCCGGCCTCGGCGAGCGCCTCGTCACTGGACAGGCCGCGGGCGAGCGCCGTGTGGTAGTCGGCCATCACCTGGGTGGTCTCGTCGTCGGGGACGGGGGCCACGGCGGCGACCACCGAGCCGACGCCGAGGGAGAGCAGGGTGTGCGCCAGCCCCAGCGGTTCGTCGCCCGGACGCACCTGGGACGTGCCGACGTCGCAGGACGACAACACCACGTGCCCGGCGCGTACCTCGCCGGTCGGCAGCTCGTGCGCGAAGACGTCGCCGTCGGCCATCTGCAGCGAGGAGAACATCGGGCTGGCCGGTTGGTGCTGGCCGTGCGCGGCCACGTGCACGACGTCGGCCCCGGCCAGGGCAGCGACAAGCTCGGACGCCCCTGCGTCGGCACCCGGCGGACGCTCCCGCCAGGCCGCGGCCACCCGCCGGGCCTCGGTGGCGGCGAAACGCAGCCCCGGCCCGGTGAGCACCCGCACGGAAGGGGACGCAGCGCCGCCGCGGCGTCCGGCCCATTCGGTGGCCGACCGCGCCACGGTCACCGGGACGCCGATCAGCGAGGGCAGCAGCCCCCACGGCACCGAGGAGACCGCATGGGTTCCGATCACGACCAGCCCGGAGGACCGCAGTCGCCACGGCCGCACGACCGCCTCGTCCAGCCACCTCAGGCCGCCGGCGAGCGAGGTCCCGATTGCGTCCCGCAGCGGGCCGGCGGGCTGGTAGGCGCCGGCTCGCAGGTCTGCCTGCAGGCGCCGGGTTGTCTCCAGACAGCGGTCGAGGTCAGCGAGCCGTTCCAGCCGCCGCCGTCCACCCACGACCGCAGCCCCCCACAGCCCGCCGTCGTGGCCGAACAGCCAGAGCAGGTCGCGGTTGGCCGCCGTCAGTGCGTCGAGGGCGTCGGGCAACCCGGGCAGCGCGTCCGCCGTCGTTCCGGTCTGGCGCTGGGCCAACCCCAGGTCGGTGAGTTCCCGGCGCAGCAGCGCCGCCTCGGCCCGCCGCTCGGGCGTCGGCTCGTCGCGCAGCGTCCGGGACAGCGCGCGCAGCCGCTGGGTGAGGTCAGCCTGGCGCGGGTCGACCGGCGGACGGACAACCGGCAGGCCGAGGCTGGTCCAGCGCTCCAGCGTGCGCAAAACGTCAGAAGGCCCGCGCCGCACCGCCAGGTCGAGGTCGAGCTCGCCCAGCCGGAGGCTGAGTACCTTGCGCGCAGCCCGCGAGTCGAGGGACGCGCTCACTGCCTGGCTCGCGGCCAGGTCGGCGGCCGCGGTGGCCAGGCGCGGACGGGGCGAGCGTCCTGAGGCCACGTCGGTGAGCGCCGCGGCGTAGACGTGGCGCAGGTGGATCACCAGGCCGTGCGACTGCCGCGGGTACCGGCGCAACGCCGCCCGGGCCACCTCGGCCCGGCCCAGCCGCGCCGCCGCCTCGGCCGCCACGGCGATGCTGCGAGCGACCAGGTCGCTGTCGCCGAGCTCCCGGGCGATCGACTCCTGGCGAAGGGCGCTGTCGAGCACGGCGGGCAACCGGCGACGGCGGCTCAGGTCGCAGTCGGTCACGATCAGCGCCGCCGCCGCCGCCGGCCCGGCAATGCCGAGCTTCCGCAGCCGTGCCTGTGCAGATCGCGCCGCTGCCGCCGCCGGCGCGAAGTCGCCGGTGAGCCTGAGCAGGATCGCCCGCTCCCGCTCGATCTCCGCCACCAGCTGCCGGTGCACTCGCGGGAGGCATTCCGCCTCGGCGCGGTCCAGCGACTCCAGGGCCTCGTCCAGCAGTCCGGCCTCGCCGAGCACCCGTGCGACGTCGAACAGCGACGGCCCCCTGAACACGTCGGCCTGGAGTTGCTCCGCCGCGGCCATCGCGGACAGGGCTCCAGGGAGATCCCCGGTCAGGTATCGCGCCAGGCCACGGTTGTGCTCAGCCATGAACAGCAGGCGGTCGTCACCGGCGGCAGCGGCGAGGTGGGCGGCAGCGGCGAGGTCCTCGTCTGCCCTTCCCGGGTCGCCCAACTCGACATGGACCATGCCCCTGGTGACCAGCGCCGCCGCGCGCTCGACCGGAGTGAACCAGTCCGGTTCGGCGATCACCACGGCGAGGTCGCTCGCGGCCTGTCCGAGTTGACCGGATCGCGCACGGAGGATTCCGCGCTGGCAGCGCCAGCGGGCGACCAGTTCCGGATCGTCCGCTGCGAGCTCGCGCGCCTGGGCGAGGCGGGTCGACGCGGCGTCCCAGCCCGAGATCTGGAGCTCGGCGAGGGCGAGGGTGAGGAGGCAGGCCACGCGGACCGCGGTGACGGCGCGGTCCGCGGAATCGCCGGGCGAAGCCAGCAGGCGCAACGCCGCGCGTAGCGACCGCGCGGCCAGGGCCGGCCTCCCGGCGGAGTTGTCGGCCAGGCCCGCGAGCCTCAGCTCACGGGCGCGGGCGAGCGTCCCCTCGTCCACCGGCGTGGGATTCGTCAGACCTCGATCGACGGGGTGATCACGGGCCGGTAGCCCTCGCGACGGACCACGAAGTGTACGTGGCCGCGGGGCAGGTCATCGATGGAGAACCGGCCGGCGTCGTCCGCAACCACGGTCCGGGTCACACCCTCGGCCACCGCGTCGACCTCGGCGCCGGCGCTGGTCACCCAGCCGTCGATCCGTACGTGATGGGCCGACACGACTGTGGTCACCATCAGGCTGAGCGAGCCGCTGGTGAAGGTGACCGAGTCGGTCGACTCACCGCGGACGCCGACGAGTTCACCGCGGGTCAGCTCGGCGATGTCGGCCTCGAGTTCGGCGACGGCGAGGCTGAAGTCGATCCGCTCGAGCAGATCGGAGGGAACCGGGTCGATCGCAGAGTAGAGGCTGGCGAGCCGGGCGAGAATGCGGTCGTCGGTGGCGTCGAGGAGCTGGTCGGCCCCGGGGACGAATTCTTCGGGCATCTCAGGCCTCCCAGCTCGGGTCGGAAAGGAGTGCGGTGCGCAGCTTGGCAAGGCACCGGCCGCGGGTCGGACCGATGCTGCCCACCGGCATGCCGAGGGTGGCGGCGACGCTCGCGTAGTCGGGCGTTGCTGCGAAGGCAATCACCCGAAGGAGGGCGCGACAGCGTTCGGACAGTTCGTTCACGTGCCGCCACAGCACCCGCTGCTCGTCGGTGCGCAGGACCGCGTCCTCCGGTGTCGCGTCGTCCACGGTCTCCGGCATTCCGCCCTCCGGAGCGGTCTCGCGTCCGGCGAGCCGCATCAGCCGCCAGGTCTCACGCTTCACGGTCACGACCAGCCAGGACACGATCCCCTTCGGGTCCGTAATGCTGTCCGAGGCGTCCACCAGACGCACCCATGCGGTCTGGATCGCGTCCTCCGCCACCTGCTGCGAGGCACGCTGGCTGCGTGCGGTGTGCCACAGCAGTGGCGTGAGCAGGGCGACCAGGTCGCGCAGCCGGTCGCGGTCGCCGTCCCGGTAGTCGGTGAACGCCGCGGCGGCCTGTGCGCCGAGCGGAGCGGTGGTGTTCATGCCAGCTTCCTCGGGTGGAGCACGCTCACCAGCGCGGTCCAGCCACGCTTCAGCAGCGCGTCCAGATCAGTCTCCTCGGTCCCCTGCGCCACCAGGGACTGCGCGAGCTGTCCGGCGAGCACGGGGGCAGAGAAGGATGTTCCGCTCCAGACGCCGAAGCCGCCGGAGTAGTCGTCCAGGTCGATCGTCGCCCGGTCCCGTGGCGCGGGGACCTCACCCCTGCGAACCGCGGTCAGGGCCTCCCCGGCGAGCGTGTCGACCCCGGCCACCTCGACCGAGGCCTGGCTGCTGGCGTTCTGCCGACGCGGCAGCGTGGAGACGATCGCCGCACCCGGGCGGTACGTGGTCACCCAGCTGCCCCCGTTGGAGAACAGTGAGACCTTGTTCCGGTCGGGGTTCACCGAGCCGACGCTGACCAGCGGGAGCCCGCCGGAGCCGGCCAGCGGGTCGCCCGCGAAGGCCGCGGGGTAGAACGGACGCTCGGTCGCGTCGTTGCCGGCACCGGCGACCACGAGCACCCCGGCGCGACCGAGGTCGCGCAGGACGGCCGCGAGACTGCTTGCGGAGACGCTGGACGGATCGCTGTCCTCCTCCGGCGCGTCCTCGTGGTAGCAGCCGAAGGAGAGGGTGAGCACGTCGATGATCGACGCCGCGTCGTGCGCGGCCAGGGCGGCGACCTGGGCGTCCAGGAGATCCTGCAGGAGTTCGAGGGCATCGTCCTCGGCGACCAGCCCGTCCGAGCTCATGATCGCGTGCGACTGCAGGCGCGCCGACGGGCACGTCTGGCGCACGATGCCGGCGATGAAGGTGCCGTGGCCGGCAAGCCGGTCGAGGTCACCGGTGAGCCGGGAGGTGACGCCGGGTCCGCGGTCGGAGACCGGTGAGCCCACGACCTTCACGCCCAGTGACGCCGGGGGCGCCGGGTTCACGCCCACGACGGCCTCGTCCGGGAACCACGCGTGGTCGCCGATCCCGGTGTCGGGCATGACCACGACCGGTGGGCGGGTGAGCCGCGGCGCGGTCCGGGACGGGTCGTTGATCAGGACCGCCACGGGGGCCTTGCCGCCGTAGCCCGGAACCGCGAACTCGTCCGGGCCGAGCCCGATGCCGGGCATGTAGCCGCCGCCCTTGCCGATGCCGGGCATGTACCCGCCGCCCTTGCCGATGCCGGGCATGTAGCCGCCGCCCTTGCCGATGCCGGACAGCCCTCCCGTGGCGAACAGCACGTGTACCAGTTCGAAGCTCTGCGCGACGTCGGGGGCGACCGTGCGGATCTGCTGGACCACCGTCCATGCGTCCGGGGCGGGCGCGCCCTGTTCGGCTGTGACGTACAACTCCAGGCCGGCCACCTGCGGGGACTCCAGCCGAAGTCCGTCCACCGTCCGGCGTTCACGCCGCGGGATCCCCTTCTCCCGGAACCGTGCCGGCGGGCGCAGGCCGAGGCCGAGGCCGGCGAGCACGCCGACGACCCGGTCGTCCTGCTTCCACAGCTGTTCGCCCCGGACGAGCAGCCGGTCGGAGATGTAGACCGTCGCGCCGACTTCCTGGTCGGGACGGACAACGGCACTTGCGGGGTCGAGCACGCGAATCACGGGGAGCTCCTCCTGCGCGGGGCGGTCACAGCCTATTCAGCGACCGAGTACGCATAGAAGAGGAATCCACTGCGCACTTTGATACCTCTTCACGCGACGAATTCCGGAGATCGAAATTCCCGGTCGATGTATCAGGAACGCATCCGGCGCGTTCTGAAGGGTGAATCGTGCGCAGTGCCCAGGCGGCATCAGGGGGTTGGGGGACCCGAGGGGACCTGGTGAAACAGGGGGGAACCGCCGGACCTTGCAGACCGCGGAGACTGGCTCCGAGCAGGGCAGGCATGGCCCGGGCACTGCGCACGATGGCCGTGGTGGCAGTCCCGTACCCCGGCTGTCACCACGGCCGCGACGAGCTCAGGCCACGCGGACGTCCGCGTGGTCGCCGCTGCGCCGGAACTCCCAGGTCGCGGATGGGGCGAGCGCGTCGCGCAGGCCCCAGTCGTGGGTGACGACCAGCAGCGTCCCGCTGAAGGCGACCAGGGCGGCCTCGAGTTGCTCGATCGCCGCGACGTCCAGGTGGTTGGTGGGCTCGTCGAGCACGACGACGTTCACGGCCCGTCCCTGCAGCACGGCGAGTGCGGCCCGCGTCCGCTCGCCGAGGGAGAGCTGCGCGCAGGGGCGTTCCACGTGTTCTGCGCCGAGGCCGAACTTGGCCAGCAGGGTGCGGACGGACGCAGGCTCGGTCGCGCCGAGTGCCCGGGCGACCACGTCGATCAGCGCGTCCGGGCCGCTGATCTGCTCGCGGCCCTGGTCGAGAGTGCCGAGGGCCACCCGCGTCCCCCAGGAAACCCTCCCGGACAAGGCCGGACGCGACCCGAGCGCGGTGTGCAGGAGGGTCGACTTGCCTGCGCCGTTGGGGCCGGCGAGCACGATCCGTTCGCCCCTGGACACCTGTGCGGAGAACGGCCCGACGCGGAAGTCTCCTGCGCCCGCAACCACCTCGTCGAGGGTGAGCACCACCTCTGCCGGTTCGGGAGCCGCCGTGATCGTGTAGCGCAGTTCCCACTCCTTGCGGGGCTGCTCGACCCGGGGCAGCCGATCGACGGCGTCCCGCACCCGGGCGGCGCGCTGGTCGAGCTTGCGCGCTTTGTCCTCGGCCCACTTCTTCGCCAGTTGCTGGTGCGGGCCGAGCCGTCCCGCTTTCGTCCTTCCCTGCAGGGCCCACTCGTTCTGCCGGCGGGCGCGCGCGACGAGGTCGGCCTGTCGTTCGGCGTAGGCCTGATAGGCCTCTTCGGCCTGCCTGCGGGCGAGTGCCTTGGTCGCGCGGTAGTCCGTCCAGCCGCCGGCGTAGGCGTTGACACTCTGCTGGTGCTCGTCGAGTTCGAGGACGGAGGTGGCGACCGCGTCGAGGAACGCACGGTCGTGGGACGCGACCAGCACCGGGGAGGAGAGCCTCCTGACGAAGGAGGTGAGCGCGTCGAGGCCGTCCCCGTCCAGGTTGTTCGTGGGCTCGTCGAGCAGCAGCACGTCGTACCGGCTGGCCAGGATGGACGCCAGGGCCGCGCGCGCGGCCTGTCCTCCGGACAGCGTGCCCAGCGGACGGTCCGGATCCACGCGGAGGTCGAGCCGGGCCAGCACCTCGGCCAGCCGCACGTCGAGGTCGGCGCCGCCGAGCGCGAGCCAGTGGTCGAGGGCGCGGGCGTACCGCTCCTCCGTCCCCGGCGCGCCGGACGCGAGCTCGGCGGCCGCGGCTTCGAAGGCGGCCTGCGCCGGGCACACCCCGGTACGCCGCCGGACGTAGCCGAGGATGGACTCCGCCGGCGCCGGCGGGGACTGCGGCAGGTACCCGATCGCGGCGTCCGGTGGGGCGAGCCGGATGGTGCCGGCGTCCGCCGGGTGCTCGCCGGCGATGATCCGCAGCAGCGTGGTCTTGCCGGATCCGTTCGGCCCGACGAGAGCGGTCACGTCGCCGGGCGCGACGGTGGCGTCCAGGCCCGCGAACAGGGGGTGGGCGCCGAAGGACGCGGCGACGCCGGAAAGGAACAGGGTGGTGGACACGGATAACCTCGATCGCTGGCAGGGACGGTGCGAGAGGTCAGTTCCACATGCCTCCAAGGGTGCGTGCCGGTCCCCGTCCCCGTCAAGTCGGGAGGACCTTTCGTCCACCTGGCCGAAAAGGGGACGGTTCTCCTTCTCGTCCACCTGAGCGACACCTGAAATCTCCTGCGGTGGACGTTCAGGGCGGACAGGTACCGTCGAAGGACCGCTCACAATCCAGGAGGAGCATGCGGGCGATCAGGCGAATCGGGGCCGTCCTTGCCGGGCTGGGCCTGCTCGCGGGCTGCGCGGTGACCTATCCCGGGCCCGACCTGGGTTCACCGGTGCCGACGCCTACCGCGTCCACGCCGACTCCGACCCCACCGAACACGGCCCGGCCCACGGGCGCGGCGGAGGAGGAGTTGGTGGCCGAGGGCCACAGCCCGCAGGTGATGGACGGCGAACTGCTCGGCAGCCTGCTCGCCCGGGTCGAGACCCGCACCGCCTACAACGGGACGCGGGTGTTCGCGAGCTGGCCGCAGTTCGACCGCTCCCCCGTGGACGCGCAGATCTCCAGCTACTTCACGCAGGCGGTCAGCGACTTCGAGGCGACCCATCCAGCCGCCGCCAGCGGCGCGTCCGCCGAACTCAACCTCGGCTGGCAGCTGATCGGAAGCTCGCCGGAGGCGGTCGGAGTGGTCAGCGACGGCTACCTCTTCGACGGTGTGGACGGCCGGAACACCTGGCGCTCCTTCTGGTTCGACCCGGCCACGGGCGCGGTGCTGGGCACCGATGAACTCCTCGACCACGCCGCAGCGCTCGCGGCGCTCCGGGAAGCGGCGGCCGCGCACCCGGACGTGGACCTGAGCCGGGCCGGCGACGACCCGCTGGCGGCTTCGCCGATGGTCGCGTTCACCAGCCAGGGCGAACTGATCGTCGGCTTCGACCAGTGCCAGGTGATGGCCTGCCCACACGGGCGGGTGACCCTCACCGTTCCGGCCGCGGCCACGGCGCCGTTGCTCACCGACGAGGGCCGCCGTGTGGAGAACTCCGTGGTCAACCCGGTCCCACCGGACGCGGTCACCGCGAGCCCCACGCCGACGCCGACCGCGACCTCGACACCGACCGGGAAGCCGGGCGGAGCAGCCCAGAAGGTGGACTGCGACAAGGTGAAATGCGTCGCGCTCAGTTTCGACGACGGCCCGGGCCCGTACACCCGGACACTGCTGGCGCACCTCGCCGACGCCAAGGCACCCGCCACGTTCTTCCTGCTCGGCCAGCAGGTCGAGACCTATCCGAAGGTGGCTCGCGCGATCGCCCGCGCCGGCCACGAGATCGGCGTCCACACCTGGGACCACCGCGACCTGACCAAGCTCACTCCGGCCCAGATCGACCGGGAGCTGACTTCGACGATCCGGGTGCTGCGCCGGGATGCCGGGGTGGACCCGCGCTACCTGAGGCCACCGTACGGAGCGATGGATGCCGACGTGCACGCGTCGGCGAAGCGGTCCGGCCTGGCTCTGGTGCTGTGGAACGTCGACACCCTCGACTGGCTGACCCGTGACACCGACAAGACCGTCGCCGCGGCGGTGAAGGGCGCCCGGCGCGGCTCGATCATCCTGCTCCACGACATCCACCCGACCACGGTGAAGGCCGTCCCCGCGATCATCAAGAAGCTGCGCGCCAAGGGGTTCACCTTCGTCACGGTGAGTACCTTGCTCGGCCGGACGAAGCCCGGCGTGGCGTACTCCCACGGCCGCTGACGCGGTCTCGCGTCTGGCTGTTCGGGTCGGTCGAGATCCGCAGCGTGTGCGTCCGCGGGGACGGCTCCGTTCCCGTTCGTGGGCCGCAGGTGGACGGGAAAGGAACCGTCCCCTTTTCGGCCACCCGCCGCGGGTGGACGGGAAAGGGTCCGTCCCCGGCCTGCCCCGGTCCCGCTTCCGGGGGACAGCGGCGCGCCGATGGGTGCTGGCACAATGAGGAGTGACGACTCTCCGGTCGCGTGGGGGCGCGGGCGCGGAGCAGTGAACGTCAGTCCGTTGGGGGGCGGAAATGGCTGTGTCGTACGAGACCGATGGGCGTGTCATCGCCCGCTATCCGGAAACCGTGGAACTGAAACCTGCGCGCTGGGCAGGCATCCGGCTTGTGACCTTCGGGCTCTTCATGGCAGCCCTGCCGCTGATCATGGTGTCCTTCCCGCCGGCCGGCGGCCCGGCACTGGTCGCGGTGTACCAGTGGGCGGGGTGGATCGCGCTGGCGTTGTTCGGGCCGGCGACCACCTACCTGGCCTACCGGGCGGCCCAGCCCAGGGTCGCGCTGCGTCTCACTGCGGACGGGTTCACCGACGACTCCTCGCTCACGGCCGTCGGCTTCGTGCCGTGGAGCGAGGTCGTATCGGTGTGCACCTCGCAGATCTCCCGGGCCACGATGGTCGGGGTGGAGGTGCGTGATCCGGAGGGCTTCATCGCGAAGCTGAGCTGGTTCCGCCGGATCGCGGCGCGGACGAACCTTCGCATGTTCGGCGTGCCGGTCTGGATCAACCCGGCCGGGCTGCCGGACGCAGCCGAGGTCGCAGCACTGCTCGACGTCTACCGGCGCAGCTGGGCGAACGTCGGCTGAGCTGGACCGCTCGTGCCGTCGTCCTCTGCAGGCCCGTAGGCTGCCGCCATGGTGCCCGAGCTGGAGACGCCCCGCCTGCTACTCCGCCCCTGGCGGGAGTCGGACGCAGACGCTGCCCTCGAGATCTACTCCCAGTGGGAGGTGGCCCGCTACCTCGGGGCTGAACCGAGGGTCTGGACGGGACCCGATGACGTGCGGGCGGCCTTCACCCGCTGGGCCTCCTTCGAGGGGCCGCGCTACGGGGTGTGGGCAATCGTGCCCCACGAGGTCGGCCGGCCGGTGGGCAGTGCCCTGCTGAAGCTGCTCCCGTACAGCTCGGGGGAGGTCTCGCCCGACACCGAGGTGGGTTGGCACCTGCGTCCCGAGGTCTGGGGACGCGGCTACGCCACCGAGGCAGGTGGACGCCTGCTCGCCCACGCCTGGGAACAGGGAGTCGATGAGGTCTACGCGGTCACCTATCCGGCGAACACCGCGTCCCAGGCCGTGTGCCAGCGGCTCGGCATGACCAGGCTCGGGCAGACCGACCGCTATTACGGTGTCGTGTGCGAGTTGTTCCGGGTCGCCCGTTCCTGAAATACCCCGGGGGGTTTCTTTGGGTGTGAGAACCGGCCTTTGGTCAGGTGATTTGCCAAGGCTCACCGGGGTGGTGTTACGCTTTTTCGAGTAGGACCAACACAGGGTTGTTACCCAGCAACGGGGCAAGACCTGAGGGGCACGAGAGTGCGCCTCGGGTCTTTTTTTGTTTTCAGGGCCTTCCAGAAGGGAAAGGGACAATGGAGTCGGGAACCACAACAAGTCCCGCCGAACAGATCGTGGCGGCAGTCGGCGGAGCCGGCAATGTGATCAGCCTCACGCACTGTGCGACGCGGTTGCGTTTCGAATTGAACGATGCCTCGGGCATCGACCAGAAGGCCGTGGAGAAGATCCCGGGAGTGATGGGCGCCGTGCCGCAGAGCGGCGACCGCTACCAGGTCGTGATCGGCGGCGCCGTCGCGACCATGTTCAACGAGATCATGAACCTGCCGACGATGGCGAACGTGGGCAAGGGCCTCTCCGATGCGGACGTGAAGGCCCGTGAGCGGGCCAAGGCCCGCGGCAAGGTAGCTTGGCTGGACGCGTTCTTCGAGTACCTGTCCGACTCGTTCCGCCCGCTGCTGGGCGTGCTGCTGGGCTCGTCGCTGATCATCGCGATCGCCGCCATCCTCGACGCGTTGCACATCGTCCCGTTCCAGGGCGTGGATCGGCTGACCGCCGCCGGCGCCACCTGGGTGTTCTGGGACGCGATGTGGCGTTCGGTGCTGTACTTCCTGCCGATCATGGTCGCCTACAACGCGGCCAAGAAGCTGAATGTCGACCCGTGGATCGGGGCCACGATCATGGCGGCGTTGTTCACCCCGGAATTCCTGTCGCTGAGTGGCGCAGCCGACACCGTCTGCACCAAGACCGACATCGGCACCCAGTGTGTGGCCATGATCGCCGGACTCCCGATGCAGCTGAACAACTACGGCGGCCAGGTGTTCGTGCCGCTGATCATGGTCGCGGTGCTGGCCCAGCTCTACAAGCTGCTGAAGCGGATCTTCCCGGAGAACATCCAGATGGTCTTCGTTCCGTTCTTCAGCATGCTGATCATGATTCCGATCACCGCCTTCCTGATCGGCCCGCTCGGGATCTGGATCGGCAGCGGCCTCGGTTACGGGCTCGCCTGGCTGAACAACACGGTGCCGCTGCTGTTCGCGGTGCTGATTCCGATGCTCTACCCGTTCCTGGTGCCGCTCGGCCTGCACTGGCCGCTGAACGCGCTCATGCTGGCCAACATCAGCACCCTGGGCTACGACTTCATCCAGGGCCCGATGGGCACCTGGAACTTCGCCTGCTTCGGTGCGACCGCCGGCGTCCTCGTCGTCGCCAGCCGGGCTCGTGACAACGAGGTGCGCCAGACCGCCATCGGTGCCCTGGCCGCCGGCCTGTTGGGCGGCATCTCGGAGCCGTCCCTCTACGGCATCCATCTCCGCTACAAGCGGATCTACCCGCGGATGCTGATCGGCTGTGCGACGGGCGGCCTGACCATCGGCATCCTCGGCTGGATCTTCGGCACGGTGAAGACCGGCGCCTTCGCGTTCACCTCGCTGCTCACCATCCCGGTCTTCTCCCCGACCTGGATCTACGTGATCTCGATCGCCGCGGCCTTCGCCGTGTCGATGATCCTGGTGATCGCCTCCGACTACCGCACCCCCGAGCAGAGGGCGGAGTTCGAGGCCGATCAGGCTCAGGCCGAGATGGACCTGGCGCTCGAACGCGAGCGTGCAGCCAAGGGTTCCGCGGCGCCGATGGCCGCTGCCGTGGCCGCTCCCGCGGGTGGTGGAGTCGCGACCCTGGTGCGCACCGATGTCGTGGCCGCTCCGGTCGCAGGGAAGGTGATCGCGCTGGAGGACGTGAAGGACAAGGTGTTCGCGTCCAAGGCTCTCGGCGAGGGCGTCGGTATCGAGCCGTCGGACGGGCACGTGGTCTCCCCGGTGACCGGGGTGCTCGTGACCGTTCCCGACTCGGGGCACGCGTTCGGCATCAAGACCGATGACGGGGTGGAGGTGCTGGTGCACGTGGGCATCGACACCGTCCAGCTGGGTGGCCGGTTCTTCGATCTGGACGTGAAGCAGCACCAGCGTGTGGAGGCTGGCGACCTGCTGGCGAGGGTGGATCTCGACGGGGTTCGCTCCGCGGGATACGACACCACCACGATCGTGGTCGTGATCAATACGATGGCGCTCGGCTCCGTCACCCCGCGGAAGATCGACACGGTGCGGTCCGGGGACGCCATCATTGACGTGACGCCCTGAGAGGAGCCCGTCGTGACCGTTCGTCCGCCCTGTGATCCCGGGCTCGCCCCGGGGTCACGGGGCCCGGATGGAGCCGCCTGACATGGAGATCGCGCGCGTCTTCAACAACAACCTCGTCCTCGCACTGGACGAGGCCGGACGAGAAGTGATCCTCACCGGCCGGGGCCTGGGTTTCCAGGCCCGGCCGGGCCAGGTCGTCGATGAGACCCGGGTGGTGCGCACCTTCGTCCCGTCCGACGGACGCGACCCCGACCACCTCGCCCAGCTGTTGTCCGGCATCCCGCCGGAACACATCCAGCTCGTCAGCGATGCGCTCGCCGAGGTGGGGCTGGATGCGGTGGGGAAGAACCCCGCGCTCGTGATCGCGGTAGCCGACCATGTCAGCTTCGCGCTGCGCCGGATGGCGATCGGGATGGACCTGGAGTACCCGCTGCTCGCCGAGGTGCGGCACCTGTACGCCGACGAGTACGCCCAGGCGAAGGCGCTGCTGGGCGCGATCAACGCTCGCAGTGAGATCCTGCTGCCCGACGCCGAAGCGGTCGGCCTGGCGTTGCACCTGGTCAACGCCGGATTCGCGACCGGGGACCTGTCCTACACCTACACGATGACCGGCGTCATCCAGCAGATGGTGACGGTGATCGAGCAGCTCTACGAACAGCAACTCGACTCGGGCAGCGTGAGCGTCGGCCGCTTCGTCACCCACCTGCGCTACCTGTTCGTGCGGATTCACCAGCACCGCCAGTTGCACGAGGAGCACTCCGCGATCGGGACGGCGATCCGCCAGGCCTATCCAGAGGCCGCCAACTGCGCTCGCCGGCTCGCGGAACTGCTCGAGTTGCGGCTCGGCGCCGCCCTGACCGAGGACGAGGTCTCCTACCTCGCCCTGCACATCGCCCGGGTCACCACCGACACCGACGACGCCGTCTGAGCCCAGGATCCGCGGTGTCGCGATCTGGCCGCTCGCCCCGGCCCACCCGGCGCTCGCGTCACACCTGACCGCTTCCGCGGCCATACCGCGACACCGATCCCTAGACTCGCGACGGAGGTGGGTCGTGGCGAAACCCCTGGGCCGTCGATTCTGCTGGTTGCGCTGGCGATGTTCGGGCTGTCGACCGTGGTGCTGGGAGTGTGGCCGCAGGTGGTCGTCTCGTTCGCCGCGTTCGCGCTGGTGGGGTTCTTCTCCATGGTGTGGAACATCATCGTGAACAGCTACCGCCAGCGGATCGTCCCGCTGGACCTGCTCGGCCGGGTCACCTCGGTGTTCCGGATGCTGGCGTTCCTGGCGATGCCGCTCGGCGCCCTCGGCGGCGGCCTGATCGCGCACGCGGTCGGGTTGCGGGCGACCTATGTCGCCGGCGGCGTCCTCCTGCTGATCACCACCGTGCTGGTGCTGCGTCCGCTGCGGGAGATGCCGAACGCCCCCGCGGGGGCCGAATCCGTCGGCTGATCCCTGTGCGGGCCGGCGACGTCAGTTGGCCAGCAGCGTGCGGATGTCGGCCGCGATGTCGGCGGGCTCGACGTTCGGGGCGTAGCGCTTCACGACCTGTCCCTCGCGGTTGATCAGGAACTTGGTGAAGTTCCACTTGATCGCGTCTCCGAGGAGACCGCCCTGCTCTGTCCGCAGCCAGGTGAACAGCGGGTGCGCGGAGGGACCGTTCACGTCCACCTTCGCGAACATCGGGAAGGTCACGCCGTAGTTCAGCCGGCAGAAGTCGGCGATCTCGGCGTTGTCGTCGAACTCCTGGTGGGCGAACTGGTCGCACGGGAAGCCCAGCACCACGAACCCCTCGTCCCGCAGATCGACGTAGAGCTTCTCCAGGCCGTCGAACTGCGGCGTGAAGCCGCACTTCGATGCGGTGTTCACCACCAGGACCACGGTGCCGAGGTAGTCGGCCAGGCGCTGGTCCGTTCCGGTGATCGTCTTCGCCTCGAAGCTGTCCAGGCTCGTCATTCGTCCTCCTGTTGTCCGACCTCCTCAAGGCCGACGGACGCGCCTGGTATTCCCGTGCCGGTCAGCGGGCGGGGGGAAGCCAGCCCTGGTCGTGCAGGCGTGCGATCCCGTCCAGCAGCAGGTCGAGGGCGAACTCGAACTCGAACTGGTCGTCGCAGCCACGGGCGACCACGGTGCCGTCGTCGTGGACGGCCACCCCCGCCACCGCGGCGATGTGGGGGAAGGCCGTGGCCAGCAACTCGAAGGACGCGGGGTCGGGCGGCGGCTGGTTCGCGTCCTCGAACAGGTCCTGGGTGAACCCCCAGATCCGGCTGCCGAGGGCGTGCATGACGTGGTGCGTGAGCGGGTCGGAGAAGCCGGCGGAGCGGAAGCCCGCGATCAGGGCATCGGTGTAGGCCAGCACCATGGGGGTGCGGGTCATGCGGGTCTCGAGGACACGGCGCAGCCAGGGGTGGCGGAGCTGGACGCGGCGGGCGGCGAGGATGCGTCCGCGCACGGCGAGCCGCCAGCCGGCCGCATCGACCGGACCGGGCAGCTCCGCGGCCACCTCGCCCAGCGCGACGTCCACCATGCCGTCGAGCAGTTCGTCCTTGTCCGCGACGTGTTTGTAGAGCGCCATCGGCACCACGCCCAGCTCGGTGGCGAGGCGGCGCATGCTCACCGCGTCCAGCCCGTCGGCGTCGGCGAGGGCGACCGCGGCGTCCAGGACGCGGTCGCGGTTCAGCCGTTCGCGCCTCGACTCGCCCACGGTCACCTCCCAGTTGACGGTGTACACCGTATACCTTAGTCTCCACACAGAGGTGTACGCCGTACACCAAGGAGGTTCGAATGACCGATACCCGACGTACCGCCCTGCTGGCGGGGCTGCTCTACCTGCTCACCTTCGTCGCGTCGATCCCGGCGCTGCCCCTGCTGGCCCCGGTGCTGGACGATCCCCTCTTCGTCCAGTCACCGGGGCCGGCCCCGGGCGTGGTGGCCGGCGGGCTGCTCGACCTGATCAACGCCGCTGCCTGCGTGGGCACGGCGGTGGTGCTCTACCCGATCGTTCGCCGGTGGGGCGCGGCGGGCGCGCTGGGATTCGTCACGTCGCGGGTGCTGGAGGCGGCGATCATCGCGCTCGGCGTGATCAGCCTGCTCGCGGTGGTCTCCCTGCGGCTCGAGGGCGCAGGCGGGGGCCAGGAGGTGGCGGTCGCGCGAGCGCTGGTCGCCGTCCGGGACCAGACGTTCCTGCTCGGCCCCGGCCTGATGCCGGCGGTCAATGCGCTGCTGCTGGGACGGCTCATGTTCCGCTCCCGGCTGGTGCCGAGACTGATTCCTCTGCTCGGCCTGGTGGGGGCGCCGCTACAGCTCGCGTCCGTCCTGGCGACGATGTTCGGCGTCAACGACCAACTCTCGGTCGCCTCGGCGATCGCGGTGGTGCCGATCTTCTGCTGGGAGCTGTCGCTGGGCCTGTGGCTGGCGATCCGTGGGTTCGCGGACGCACCGGCCGGGGCGGCGCCGGTCCTCGAACCGGCGCGCTGAGCGCTCAGGCGGTCTTCGCTCCGAAGCGGAACGCCCGGATGACCTGGACGACCCCGAACACAACCAGGGAGATGCCCAGCAGCAGCCACAGGATGGCCGCGCCCCACAGCGGGGAGGTCATCAGAACGGCGCCCGCGACGACGGTGATGATCGCGTAGACCACCGTCCACAGCTTCGAGGGGGAATCACCGATCAGTGCAAGCGCCACCACGCCCTCGATGATCCAGGTGAACCCGACCACCAGACCGACCAGGACGGCGAGGGCGCCCGCCGCGGTCTGGAGGTTGGCGAAGGCGAGCACGCCGGTGATCAGAAACACGACGCCGAGCACGAGGTACCCGACCCGGGCCCAGCCACCGAGCGTGCGGGAGAAGATGCCGAGGGCGATGTTCGCCACGCCGGCGATCAGGGCGTACACGGCCACGAAGCCCGCCACGACGGTGGCGGTCTTCACCGGCCAGGCGAGCATCACCACCCCGATGATCAGCGAGACCAGACCGCTCACGCCCAGGGCGCCTCGGATGGTGTTGATGACGGTCTTGTCGAGCTTGCGCAGGTCTTCCTCGAACGAGCTGGCGCTGGTCATGGTGGTGGTCCTCTCGCAGGTCGTGATAGGCCCAGTCTCCCAGTTCACCAGCCCCGCGCAGGTGACCCACCCTGTACGGGTGTGCCGGAGCGGTCCGAAGGGTTCGCCGCGGCTGGCTGTGCCGCTATCCGGCGAGGAACGCCGCGATCATCGCGTTTGCGTCCGGGCGCTCGAAGGGGTAGGCGTGCCGGGCCCCGGCGAGCAGCAACAGGTCGGCGTCTCCGATGTGGTCGCGCAGGATGGACGCGTTGCGGACTTCGGTGACGCCGTCATCGACCCCGTGGACAACGAGAGTGCGGGTCCGGATTCGCGGCAGCGCCTCCCCGGCGTCGTGAGCCGTGCTCATCGCCAGTTGCAGGGCTCCCTGTTCGGGGCTCACGGCCCGGTTCTCGATCGTCGTCGCCGCCTCCGGGCGGGGGAATCCGTGCGCATCCCCCGGCGTGGTGGCTCCCAGCACGAGCCGCGGGACGCCGTCGCGGGTCGTCCGGCGCACGAGGATGTATGACTCTGCCGCGCGGGCGGGGTTCGGGCCCGCAGCCTGCTAGCTTCGGCCCCGGAGTCGACGCCCACCCACCCCGATCGGACCAGAACCCACCAAGGGAGACAACCATGCTCAAGTCAGTGCTCGTTGCCGGCCTCGCCGCTGGCCTTGCCGTCGGAATCGCGCCGTCCGCAGCGGCGGCGACGAACGACCTCGCTGCGTTGGTCCGGTACAGCCCCGGCGCCACGACAACCTCACTCAACCGGGCCGTCCAGACGGCCATGAAGTCCACCGGGAAGAGCCGCGCGACCGTGATCGCCCAGGCCCTGGCCGAGGCGAGGGCGTCCGCTGCGGAAGCCCGGGCGAACACGGTGAATGCGAAGGCCCCCACCGGTTCGGTGACCATTCTGTCCTCGGGCGGTGGCACTCGGACGCTTGGCTCCGCGACGGCGAAGGGCGACGTCTTCATTTCACCAGCCTCCACCCTCTTCATTCAGCACGGCCACACCGGCATCTACTACGCCCTGACCGCCATCGTCGAGGCTCCCGGCAGCGGGCAGAAGAGTCGATCGATCAGTGCCAGTTCGGTGACGGTCGGCACGGGCACGGTGAAGCAACATGTCGCGGTGTCGCAGACCAAACGAGACGCCGCCGGCGCGTACGCGTACTCCAACCTGCGGGGCAAGGAGTACAACACCAACTTCGCCTTCAACCGCGACGCCTACGGTACGAAGATGAACTGTTCGCAGCTGGTCTGGGCGACCTACACGATCAAGGCCGGTATCGACCTCGATTCGAACGGTGGCTTTGGCGTGTACCCCTACAACATCAAGGACTCCTCGTTGACCTCGACCTATTCGACGCTGAGTTGACCGGTCGAAACGGTGCGGGCGGCGCGGGGATCCCGCGCCGCCTGGGTGTCTTGTTCGCGACCGTCCCGCTGCTGGTGGTGTCGGCGTGCTCGGCACCTGCGGTGAGCGCCTCAGCGCTGGGCGACGCGGTTCTGGCGATGTACCTCAGTCCCCAGACCTATGCCTTCGAAGGCCCCGGCGAGGTGCTCATCGTGCGGCCGGACGGCTCCACGGCGAGCGTGCGGACCTCCGGCATGGACAACGGCCAGTTGTTGTGGACCGATTCGGGCCTGTCTTTCGCCGACACCGAGCACGACTACCTGCTCAACGACCAGTTGCGTTCCTGGGCCAGCGCGAAGACCAACTTCCAGGACATCCTTGTCGAGACGCCCGAAGGCGTCCTCGGATCGTACAACGACGGCAACGACGGCTCGGGCTATGTGGAGCAGGTCGTGCTCAGTACGGATGGTCGCTCGACGCTGAGTGAGGTTGCCGGGTTCAACCGGCTGTTCTCGCTGTGCGAGGGTGGCCTGGTCGGGTTGGCTGAGGTGACCGGGGCCGAACTCACCGATCTCGCCGCTCGTTCGGGAGCGGTGAAGCGGTCCAGCAACGATTTCCCGCAGATGCTCACCTGGCTCCATCCGAAGCGGGCGACCGCGAGCCAGACCCTGATCGCGGCCGTGCCCTCACCGGTCGAGCTCGACTACCCGCGCGGACTGGCACCCTGCCCCGACGGGGTGATCACCCACCTGGCGGATCTGGTGCGGCCCGGCGGCGCCAACACCTTTGAGGTCTGGCGCTGGGACACGCGCACTGGCCGGCGGGCTCGGACAGAACTGAAGCGACCCGATGGTTCGGCGCTGGGGCTGACCAGCGACCAGTTCTCGACCTCGACGATCGCATCCCAACTGGACGAGGAGGGCCGGCTGGTGTGGTTCTGCGCTGACGGCCGCGTGCTGGCGACCGATCCCGAGACGGGTGTCACCGAGGAGCTGTGGGATTCAGGGCTGCCGGTCGACCAGGACAACGACACGCACGTGCTGTTCGAGGGCAAGTGGGTGTTTCTGCTCGACGTCCCGAACGACGACCAGCGCCGACCCATGACGCTGTACCGGCGCAACGCGTTCACCGGTGAAGGCGGCCCGGTGGTCGTGATCTCCGGGGTGAACGAAACCAGATCGGTGCAGCGCGTGCTACGCGGGATCGCCGTCGCGCCATCCCTCATCGGCTGAACAGGGAAGCGGGAATCACACGCATGTAGTTATCCCCATTGTGGATGACGGCTGTGGACAACCGGGTCTGGACGAGCCCGGTCAACCGGCGGCAACCGGCGCTAGCCTCACGTCCATGCGATGCATTGGGCTCATCGGGGGCATGAGCTGGGAGAGCTCGGCCCTGTACTACCAGCTCCTCAACGAGGGGGTGAAAGAGCGACTCGGCGGGCTGCACTCGGCGCGGTGCGTGCTCGCGTCCGTCGACTTCGCCGAGATCGAGGCCATGCAGTCCGAGGGACGCTGGGACGACGCGGGCCGTCTCCTCGCGGACACGGCGCGAGGCCTGCAGGCAGCCGGCGCCGACGCCGTGCTGATCTGCACCAACACGATGCACAAGGTCGCCGATCAGGTGGCCGACGCCATCACCGTCCCGTTGCTGCACCTGGCCGACGTGGTCGCGGACGCGGTGGTGGCCGCCGGCGTCGACACGGTCGCCCTGCTCGGCACCCGGTTCACCATGGAGGAGTCGTTCTACAGCGACCGGCTCCGCAGTCGCGGGCTCACCGTGCTGATCCCGCAGGCCGACGACCGCGCCCTGGTCGACCGCGTGATCTACACCGAACTGGTCCTCGGCCAGGTCAGCGAGGAGTCCCGCGCCGCCTACGTCGAGATCATCGGACGCCTCGCCGCGCGCGGCGCCCGGGGCGTGATCCTCGGCTGCACGGAGATCGAGTTGCTGGTCCGGCCCACCGACGTCGACCTGCCCACGTTCCCCACCACCCGCCTGCACGCGCAGGCGGCCGTCGACTTCGCGCTGGCCTGAGCGCGCTCAGGCGCCGATCGCTGCCTTCGTCTCCCTGGCCATCGCCAGCTCCTCGTTCGTCGGCACGACGAGCACCGTGATCGGGGAGTCGGAGGCCGAGATCACCCGGGGCTCCTTCGAGCGGACGGCGTTCGCCTTCTCGTCCAGGATCGCCCCGATGCCTGCCAGTCGCTTCACCACGGTCGCCCGGACCAGCGCGTCGTTCTCGCCGACGCCGGCGGTGAAGCTGATCGCGTCCACCCCACCGAGTACTGCGATGTAGGCGCCGATGTAGCTGATCAGCCGGTGGCAGTAGACGGCCATCGCGAGTTTCGCGGCTTCGTCGCCCTCTTCGATCAGCTCGTTCAGGTCGCGGAAGTCGGTGACTCCGGCGAGGCCGAGCATGCCCGACTTCTTGTTCAGCAGGTTGTCGACCTCCTGCAGGTCCATGCCCAGCTCGCGGCCGAGGAACGCGTGCAGGCCGGGGTCGACGTCGCCGGAGCGGGTGCCCATGACCAGCCCGGCCAGCGGGGTCAGCCCCATCGAGGTGTCGATCGCGACGCCGCGGTCGATCGCGGAGATGGACGCGCCGTTGCCCAGGTGGCAGACGATCTGCTTCAGCTCGCCGTAGTCGCGGCCCAGGAACTCAGCCGCCCGCCTCGACACGTAGCTGTGCGAGGTGCCGTGGAAGCCGTACTTGCGGATGCCGTGCTCGGCGGCGATGTCGGCCGGGATGGCGTAGGTGTAGGCCTCCGGCGGCAGGGTCGAGAAGAACGCCGTGTCGAAGATCGCCACGTGCGGGACATCGGGCAGAGCCTCCCGGGCGGCCTCGATGCCGGCGATGCCGGGCGGGTTGTGCAGCGGAGCCAGCGGGCTCAGTTCGCGCAGCTTCTCCAGCACCGCGTCGTCGATCACCACGGTGGAGCGGAACGCGTCCCCGCCGTGCACCGTGCGGTGGCCGACCGCCCGGATCGACTCCAGGTCGGGCCCGTGTGCGTTGAACACCCGGACGAGGTAGTTCAGCGCCCGCGCGTGGTTCGGGAAGCCGCGGTCGACGTGCACCATCTCGCCGTCGAGCCGGTGGTCGAGGCTGCCCGACTCCTCACCGATCCGCTGGATGATGCCGTTGGCCACCACCACCTCGGTGTCGGCGTCGATCACCTGGTACTTGATCGAACTCGAGCCGCAGTTCAGCAGCAGGACGGGGGTACTCACTTCGGTCTCCTCGGGTTCAGGCCTGCGCCTGGATGGCGGTGATGGCCACGGTGTTCACGATGTCCTCGACCAGCGCGCCGCGCGAGAGGTCGTTGACCGCCTTGTTCAGGCCCTGCAGCACGGGGCCGATCGCGACCGCGCCGCTTGAGCGCTGCACGGCCTTGTAGGTGTTGTTGCCGGTGTTCAGGTCGGGGAAGATGAACACCGTCGCCCGGCCGGCCACCGGCGAGTCGGGCAGCTTCGTCTTTGCCACGGTCGGGTCGACGGCCGCGTCGAACTGGATCGGGCCCTCCAGTGCCAGGTCCGGCATCTTCGCCCGCACGATCTCGGTCGCCTCGCGCACCTTGTCCACGTCGGCGCCGAAACCCGAGGTGCCCGTCGAGTAGGACAGCATCGCGACCCGCGGCTCGATCCCGAACGCCACTGCCGTCTCCGCAGAGCTGATCGCGATGTCGGCCAGTTGCGCAGCGGTCGGGTTGGGGTTCACCGCGCAGTCGGCGTACACCACGACCTGGTCGGGCATGCACATCAGGAACGAGCCCGACACCACGCTCACGCCCGGCTTGGTCTTGATGAACTCCAGGGACGGCCGGATCGTGTTCGCCGTGGTGTTGATCGCACCGGACACCATCCCGTCCGCCATGCCCAGGTGCACCATCATCGTGCCGAAGTAGCTCAGGTCGGTGAGCTTCTCCTTCGCCTGCTCGATCGTGACGCCCTTGTGGGCACGCAGCCGCGCGTACTCCGCGGCGAACCGTTCGATCAGTTCGGGGTCGGTCGGGTCGACCACGGTGACGCCGTGCAGGCTCAGCCCCAGCCGGGTCGCACGCTGCTTGATCGCCTGCGCGTCGCCGAGCAGGATCAGGTTCGCCACGCCCCGCTGGAGCAGGATGTCCGCCGAGGTAAGGATGCGGTCGTCGGTCGACTCCGGCATCACGATCGTGCGCCGGTCGGAGCGGGCGAGCTCCTGCAGCTGGTGCTCGAACATCAGCGGCGTGATCACGTCGGAGCGGTGCACCTGGAGCGCCTTCAGCAGCGCCGCCACGTCCACGTGCTCGGAGAACAGCCGGCGCGCGACCTCCACCTTGCGCGGGCTGGACGTCATCGCGCCCTCGAGCCGGAACATGCGGTCCGAGGACGTGTAGGTGCCGAGGTTGGTCATGCCGATCGGCAGCTGGTTGTGGATGCCGTCGACCAGCTTCACGATCGTGTCCGGGATCTCGTAGCCGCCCAGCAGGATGATCCCGGCCAGGGGAGGGAACGAGCCGGACCGGTGCGCGAGCAGCAGACCGGGCAGCAGGTCCGAACGGTCGCCCGGCATGATCACGGTCGACTCGGGGGTCAGCCGGCGCAGCACGTTCGGCAGGGTCATCGCCGCCACCAGGGTGTCCTGGCTCTCCCGGTCGAGCAGGTCGGGATTGCCCAGCACGAGGTTCGCCTCGACCGCGTCGAATTGGGCCCGCACGGTCGGGGCAGCGAGCAGCCGGTCGGCCGGGAGCGCCGCGGTGATCACGTCCGGCAGCTTGGCCAGTTCGGCCCGGACGGCTTCGAGGTCGGCCGGGTCCACCTCGTCGCTGGACGCCCGTTCGAGCGTGGAGACCCGGTTCGCGATCACGGCGATCACCTTCGCGTGGTGGGCGCGGAACTCGGCCAGCCCGCCCTCTGCGGCCGAACGGATGTCCTCCGGCGTCCGGTTGCGGCCCGAGACGACCAGGATTACCGGGGTGTTCAGGTTCGCCGCCACCCGCGCGTTGAAGGTCAGCTCGGTCGGGGAGGTGGTCGCGGTGTAGTCCGAGCCGAGGATCACCACGGACTCGTAGCGCTCCTTGATCAGCGCGTACTTCTCGACCAGGACGGTCAGCGCGGCGTCGGGGTCGTCATGAACCTGCTCGTAGGTGACGCCGACGGCCTCGTCGTAGGTCTGCTCGACGCCCGGCTGGCTGACCAGCGTGTGCAGGATGGCGTCCTCGCTCCCGCTGGCCACGACCGGACGGAACACGCCGACCGAACTCACCGTGCGGGTCAGGGCCTCGATCATGCCGACGGCCACCATGGACTTGCCAGTGCGCCCCTCCGGTGCGGCGACGTAGATGCTGTTGCTCACGAAGGTCAGGCTATCGCCGCTTGCGGGGACGGATTGACCAGCGCACGTTAAAACGATTCAACGGTCCATCTGTCGAACCCTGGCGCAAGGAAGTGCCGCGTTCGCGGCTCAGCCCATGTGCGCGCGCAGCCAGTCCAGGTCGGCGCGCTGGCCGTCCACCCCGCCGGGGGTCTCGACCACGATCGGAGCGCCCGCGGTCGAGACCACCTCTGCCACTCCCTGCGGATCGCAGTTGCCCTGGCCGAAGTTGGTGTGTCGGTCGGCGCCGGAGTCGAAGGCGTCGCGGGAGTCGTTGGCGTGGATGAGGTCGATCCGCCCGGTGATCGCCCGGATCCTGTCCACCAGTCCGGCCAACTCGATCCCGCCGGCGTGCGCGTGGCAGGTGTCGAGGCAGAAACCCACCCGGCCAGCGTTCGGTGAGGCCGAGATCGCCTCCCACAGGCGGGCGATCCGGTCGAGCTCGCGGGCCATCGCGTTGGCGCCGCCCGCGGTGTTCTCGATCAGCAACGGAACGTCGATGGTGAGCCCGTCGATCGCCTTGCGCCAGTTGTCGAACCCCACCGCGGGGTCGTCGGAGGCGAGCACGTGCCCGCCGTGCACGATCACCCCGGCCGCCCCGATCTCCGCGGCGGCGGTGAGCTGCTTCTGCAGGTGCTGGCGGCTCGGGATCCGGATGCGGTTGTTCGTCGAGGCGAGGTTCAGCACGTACGGCGCATGAACGTAGAGCGCGACGCCCGCGTCCTCCGCGTCGCGGCGCAGGGCCGCGGCACCGCCGGGGTAGGCGACCTTGGGCCCCTTCCACGCCTGGGGATCGCCCAGGAAGAACTGGCTCAGTCCCGCCTCGCGCGCCTGCGCCTCGGCGATCGGATCCTCCTGGTCGACATGCCCGCCCATCAACACCATGGGCAGCAGTGTAGGCAGCGCCGCTGACGCCGTCCCCGGCTACCGTGGGCCGCTGCCAGGGGGCGAGCCCTCAGGTGCTACGGCTGGCCGCCGGCGTCGGACGCGGCGTCGGACGCGGTCGCGGACAGGTCCCGCAGCGCGGCGATCGCCTCGCTGGCGCGATCGCTGGGTACCAGCAGGTGGTCGTGGTGGAAGCCGGCCAGCACGTTGCAGGGGATGTCGCGGTCGGCGAGCGCCCTGGCCACGGCCGCCGTCAGCCCGACCGCCTCGAGCGAGGAGTGCACGGTGAGGGTGATCCAGGCGAAGGTGCCGACGTGGCCCAGGCGGAACGCGTCCGCCTCATGCCGCTCGAGCACCAGCGTCCTTCCCTCGTCCTCGTCCACGGTCGCGAGCGCCGGCAGTGTGACCTCGCTGGTCGTGCTCACCACCACGAATTCACCCGGACGCAGGACCGGCTCCAGTCGTCGCAGCAGTTCGTCCAGGTCGCGCAACCCGGGGTCGTTCATCGCAAGACCTCCTCAGCCCCAGTCTGCCCCTTTCACGACGCTGCGAAAGCTACCTACGGCGGAGTAAGTTGGGACTGACAGCACGCCGCGAAGGAGCGCCGAATGGACGCCGGACACCTGGCCGTCAGGTTCGCAGAGTCGGCAGCGCTCCACGCGCGGCGCCCGGCCACCCGGATCGCCTCCGGCGAGGAGTGGGAGGTCCGCACCTACGCGGAGTTGCTGGACGACGTCCGCCGGCTGGCGGCGCGCCTGATCAGCCTCGGCCTCGAGCCGGGCGAGCGGGTCGCGATCTTCTCCACCAACCGGCCCGAATGGACGCTGGTCGACCTCGCCTGCGCCTCCGCGACGCTGGTCTCGGTACCGTTGTACGCCACCAGCACCGCTGACCAGGCCGCGCACATCCTGGCCGACTCCGGCTGCCGGGTCGCGTTCGTCGCCGGCGAGACCGAGTTGGCGAAACTGGACGCGGTCCGCGCACAGCTGCCCGCGCTCGAGCGGGTGGTGGTGTTCGATGGCCCGGCCGGCCCGGGAGCGACAAGCCTGGCCGACGAGCTCGCCGCGGGCGGTGACACCGCGGCTGTCGACGACCGTCTCGCCGCGGCGTCCGCCGACGATCTGGCCACGATCATCTACACCTCGGGCACGACCGGCGTGCCGAAGGGCGTGATGCTCACCCATCGCGGCTTCACCTTCCAGGTGGACGTGCTGAACCAGTACTTCGCGATCACCGACACCGACTCATCACTGTGCTTCCTGCCGCTCAGCCACGCCCTCGAGCGCGCCTGGACCTACGTCGTGCTCAGCAACGGCGCCATGAACACCTATGTGCCCGACCCGCGCACGGTCGCCGAGGTGATGGTCCGGGCCCGCGCGAACCTGCTGGTCAGTGTGCCGCGGCTGTACGAGAAGGTCCACGCCGCCGCTTCGGACAAGGTCGCGGACTCCCCGCTCAAGCAGAAGCTGATGGCCTGGGCGCTACGGGTGGGCACCGAGTTCCACACCGCGGTCGCGGAGAACCGGCCCCGCAGCAGGTCGCTAATCGTGCGGTTCAAGCTGGCCGACACGCTGGTCCTGAGCAGCATCAGGGATGCGATGGGCGGGCGCAAGAAGGTGCTGGCCTGCGGCGGCGCGCCCCTGCGGGCGGACATCCAGGAGTTCTTCTTCGCCTGCGGCCTGCTCCTGCACTCGGGCTACGGACTCACCGAGGCGTCCCCGCTGGCGAGCTTCCCCTCCCCTTCCGGCTACCGGTTCGGCTCGGTCGGTCGGGTCGTGGACGGCGGCGAGCTGCGGCTCACCGGAGAGGGCGAGATCTGTTACCGCGGTCCGAACGTGATGCTCGGCTACTGGAACAAGCCGGATGAGACCGCCGCCGTCCTCGTCGACGGCTGGCTCCACACCGGCGATATCGGGCACCTCGACGACGACGGTTTCCTCTACATCACCGACCGGATCAAGGACCTGATCGTCACCAGCAACGGCAAGAACGTGGCACCGTCCCCGATCGAGGCACTGCTGGCCGCTGACCCGCTGTTCGAGTACACCCTGCTGCTCGGCGACAACCGGCCCTACCTGACCCTGCTGGTCGCCCCGTCGCTGCCGCACCTGGAGGACATCGGACGCCAGTTGCAGCTCACCTGGGCCCAGCGCGACGAACTGCTCTCCCACCCGGCGATCCTGGAGGAGTTGCGTCGCCGTGCCGGCGAGCTGACCGCGAAGCTGGCCGCGCACGAGCAGATCCGCGACCTCCGCCTGCTCGTGGAGGAGTTCACCCAGGAGAACGGCCTGCTCACGCCCACCTTGAAGGTGAAGCGCAAGGAGGTCGAGCGCCGCTTCGCGCAGATCGTCGAGGAGATGTACGCCCGCACGGGCAAGTCGAAGAAGTGACCGGGTAGGGGATCCTGCGCCCGCTTGCCGCAATTCCGCCCGCGCGGGGGTCCGGCGTGGTTGGCTGAGAATGTTCCCGATTTCTCAGACGAATACCCCGGGGGGTATGGTGCCAGGCATGAAGACGGTGATTGTCGGTGGTGTCGCGGGCGGTATGTCGGCAGCGACGAGGTTGCGCAGGCTGGACGAGAAGGCCGAGATTGTGGTGCTGGAGCGGTCCGGCCACGTCTCCTTCGCGAACTGTGGCCTGCCCTACTACGTGGGCGGGGTGATCCAGCAGCGCACGGCCCTGCTCCTGCAGACCCCGCAGAGCCTGCAGGCCCGGTTCGGCATCGACGTGCGCGTCGACTCCGAGGTGACCTCGATCGATCGCGCGGCGAAGACCGTCAGCGTCCGCAACCTCGGCACCGGGGCGGAGTACACGGAGAGCTACGACAGCCTCATCCTGGCTCCCGGCGCCGCCCCGTTCGTGCCGCCGATCCCGGGCGTCGAGCGCGCCCTCGTGCTGCGCAACATCCCCGACACCGACAAGATGGCCGCGATCGTCGACGAGATCCTTGCGAAGGCCGAGCGCGAGCGCGTCCGCGCCGCCGTCGACGAGGACGTCGCCGACACCACGCCCACCGCCGTGATCATGGGCGGCGGCTTCATCGGCGTCGAGCTCGCCGAGAACCTCACCGACCGTGGCCTGAAGACCACCATCGTCGAGCTGGCCGACCAGATCATGGCGCCGCTGGACGTGGAGATGGCGACCCTGGTCGAGAAGAGCCTGGTCAAGAACGGCGTCACGGTGATCACCGGTGCCTCGGTGACCTCGGTCGAGACCGACACCGTCACCCTCTCCACCGGGCAGACCCTCTCGGCGAGCCTGGTCATCGCGGCGATCGGCGTCCGGCCCGAGACCGGGCTGGCCGAGGCCGCCGGTCTCGAGCTGGGGGAGCGCGGCGGCATCCTGGTCGATGAGCACCAGCGCACCTCCGATCCCTCGATCTACGCCGTGGGCGACGCGGTGGTGAAGCGGGACGCGCTCACCGGCAACCAGGCGCTGGTGCCGCTGGCCGGACCGGCGAACCGTCACGGACGGCTGGTCGCCGACGTGATCGCCGGACGCCCGGTCGCGGCCGCCCCTGTTCTCGGCACGGCCATCGTGGGCGCGTTCGGGCAGATCGCGGGCGCCACCGGCTGGACGGAGAAGCGCGCCCGCGCCGCGGGCCGGAACATCCGCGTGATCCACACCCACCCGGCCAACCACGCCGGCTACTACCCGGGCGCGCAGGGCATGTCCCTGAAGCTCGTGGTGGACGCCGACACCGACGCCATCCTCGGTGCCCAGGGCGTCGGCGGCGTCGGTGTGGACAAGCGCATCGACGTGATCGCCACCGCGATGCGGGGCGGCATCACCGCGTCCGAGCTGACCGACCTCGAGCTCAGCTATGCGCCGCAGTTCGGCTCGGCGAAGGACCCGGTGAACATGCTGGGGTACATCGCGGAGAACCTGCGGGACGGGCTCACCGAGACCATCCAGTGGCACGAGGTCGCCGACGAGGTGGCCAAGGGCGTCCAGCTGATCGACGTCCGTACTCCCTCGGAGTATGCGCGCGGCGCGGTCGACGGCGCGGTGAACATTCCGGTGGATGACCTGAGGGCCCGACTGGACGAGGTGGCTGACGACGTGATCGTGCACTGCCAGGTGGGCCTGCGCGGCTATCTGGCTGCACGAACTCTGGCCCAGCATGGCCGCCACGTGCGCAATCTGGATGGCGGATACCGCACCTGGGCACGCATTTAGCCCGGACGGGGGATCCCAAACACGCCGAAGGTGTATGAGTCTGTACGAACTCGGTGGACTGAGCCCGGTTTGCCCATGTCGGAGCGGTTCACTAGGTAGCGCAGGCACGGACACCAGGGCTGGGGGGCGCTGGTTTCACCCGGTCAGCTTCAGAGGGGACATGCGGTCATGGCGGTGATCGCGGTCAGACGTTGGTGTGGTGAAACGCTCATTTCCCTGGTGCCTGCCTGTGCATTCGTCTGTCCGCGTCGGTGTGCGCACACACCGGCCCACCCCCGACAGGAGCCTTGTGCAATACCGGCCCACCCGATCTGAACTAGCCCGAATGATCAACCAGGCCAGGCTGGACCGGCACATTTCCATCCGGTCGGCCGCGCGGATCGCGGGCGTCCCTGCCGCGACCGCCCAGGGATGGCTCGCAGGGAGGCACTTTCCGACACCAGCCCTGCGTCCCAAGTTCCTGTTGCTCGTGGAGGCGCTCGACCTGTCCGACCAACTCCATCCCGCCCTGTGGCTGGACGATCTCGCCGACCGACGGATTTCCGAATAGGCCTCGGTTCTCAGGCGGGCGCTGAGACAATCCAGGCATGCCCGCCCCCGCCAGTCGCCAGGAGTTCGCGGCACTGGTGAATGACGCCAGGCGCCGTCAGCATCTGTCGATCCGCGCTGTCGCCAGGATCGCCGAGGTGCCTGCCACGACAGCGCAGGGCTGGCTGAATGGCAAGCACTTCCCGACGCCCGCCCTGCGCGGCAACTACCTCAAGCTGCTCGACCACCTCGACCTCGCCGACGCCGTCCCGCGCGACCTCTGGGACCTCACCTGGGGCGGGGTGGAACCGGCGCTGAAGAGCGGGCGTTCGCCGTACCTCGGCCTGCGCCCGTTCCGCGTCGCGGACCAGGCCCTGTTCTTCGGACGCGAGGCGCTCAGCGCGCAGATCGCGTCCGCCGTGGTCGAGCTGGCCGAGCGGGACGGGCACGGCATGCTGGCCGTGGTCGGGCCCTCGGGCAGCGGCAAGTCCTCCCTGCTGGCGGCCGGCCTGCTCGGGCGCGAGGTGAGTGAAGGCGCTCTGGCGGGGTGGCACGCCACCGCGATCCCGGTGATCCGGCTGCTCGCGACGCCGCGTCCCGAGCTCCCCGGCGAGCCCCCGCACCAGCTGGTGGTCGTGGACCAGGTCGAGGAGGCGCTCGCCCTGCCTGCCGTGCCGAGGCAGCAGTTCCTCGACGCGCTGGCTGCGCTGGCGGGTCGGGCGGTCGTCGTACTCGGCGTCCGTTCGGAGGCGTTCGGCACGGCAGGGTCCGAGCCGGTCCTCGCTGCGGCGATGGCGGCCCCGATCCTGCTCCCCCCGCCGGGCCTGGACGACCTGCGTGACGTCATCCTCCGCCCGGCGGAGTCGATGGGGATCGCCGTGGACGACGACCTGCTGCGGGTGCTGCTGGCCGAACTCGCGCCAGGGCCCGACGACCGGGTCGCTCCGGGCGCGCTGCCCCTGCTGTCGAACGCGCTGCTGCTGATCTGGGCGGTCAGCAACGGCCGGCGGCTGACCCTGGCCGACCACCACACCGCGGGCGGCATCGCGCGGGCCGTGGAGCGGCTCGCCGAGCAGGTCTACCTCTCCCTCGAGCCGGCCCAGAAGGCGGCGGCGGAGCGGATGTTCCTGCGGCTGGTCCGGGTCAGCGGCGACTCACTGGTCCGGGAGACCCTGCCCCTGTCCGAGGTGGACGCGAGCACGCGTCCGGCGATGGACGCGTTCGTTGCTGCCCGGATGCTCACCACGGTCGAGGGTGAGGTTCGGATCAGTCACCAGGCGCTGCTCAGCCACTGGCGACGGCTGCAGGAGTGGCTGGCCGAACACCGCGACGACCTTGCGGTCCTGGAGAAGCTCCGCAACGCCGCGGAGGTGTGGGTGTCCTCCGACCGGGATCCGGCCGCCCTCGTCCCGGTGCGACGGCTCGGCCTGTTCGCACCCTGGCTCGACCGCAGCAGCAGCAAGCGGCTGCTCACCGATGCGGAGCGGGAGTTCGTCGCCGCCTCCGACGAGTACTTCACCCGGGCCGGGAGGGCCGACGAAGCCGAACACAGGGCGATGGCGCGCTGGAAGGCCGCGACCGCCGTCCTGGGCGTCCTGGTCATCGCGCTCGCCGTGGTCGTGCTCTGGCTGCTGGCCGGCGGCTGACGATCCCCGGTCGGGCCCGTCCCGACGATGTGGCCGGAAAGGGGACGGTTCTCCTTTTCGTCCACACCCTGCCCCAGGTCGAAGACGGGGCTGGACGAGGGTGGCCGGAAAGGGGACGGTTCTCTTTTTCGTCCAGCTGCTGTTCGGTGGACGGGAAAGGAACCGTCCCCTTTTCGGCCGCGGACCTCAGCCGGCGGCGGTGACGGTCACCGGTTCGGAGAGCACGTAGCGGGTCGTGTAGCCGGCGCGGGTCGCCCGCACCTTCACCTGGACGGCCTTGCCGAGCCGGCTCGCACCGACGACGAACGAGGACGCCGTAGCCCGCTTCACCTTCGAGCCGTCCACGTACCACTGCCAGGCGAACCGGGTCGGGACCGGCTCCCAGGTGCCCGGGGCGGCGGTGAGGGTGCCGCCCACGACCGCGTCCCCCGAGATGAGCGGGACGGGGGCCGTGGTGAACTCCGCCTTCGCGACCTTCACACTCGCCGACGTCTGCGAGACCGTGTAGAAGCCGGCCCGGCGTGCCGTCACCGTCACCGAGAGCTTGTTGCCCGTGTCGGACGGGGTGAGGGTGTAGCTGGTCAGGCCCACCCCGGAGGCGCCCTTGATCGCCTTGCCGTTCCGCTTCCACGTGATCGTGAGGCTGTCCGGGGCGGGGAGCCACCCGTCCACGTTCACATCCACCACCTGGTCGGTGGCGATGGTTCCGGTGATGCCCGGTCTCGGCGTGGTCACGAACCGGGCCTTCAGCACCTCGGTCATCACGTCCGAGGTCTTCGTGGTGGTGCCGGACGCGGTGGTCGCTGCCACCCTCACGCGGATGCCCTTGCCGACGTCGGCAGCGGTGACCTCATAGGTCGACCCGGTGGCGCCGGCGATGTCGTGGGAATCCGCTGTCCACTGGTACGCGAGGGTGGCGCCCTCTGGCACCCAGGTGCCGGGCACCACGGTCAGCGTCCGGCCCACCTGGGGGTCGCCGCCGATGCCGGGACGGGTCCAGGGGGCCGGAAGAAAGGACGCCGGCACGTCGGTGTGCTGGTAGGGCCACGAAAGCGACGTGCGCGGGATCGTGGGCAGGCAGGCACGCGATCCTCCCACACCGCACTTGCTGTTCAGCGGGGAGGTGATCGGCACTCCCGTCCACCATGACGTCTGCTTCATCGCGCCGTCCCAGGACAGCGAGATGTGCACGTGGTTCTTGTGGTTGGCCGTGTAGGACCCCCGGTTGGCCATCTTCCGCCAGCCGAGTCCCGGGTAGTAGAGCGACCAGATGTGCTGGTTCCAGATGATGTACATCACGCCGAGCCGGTAGGCCACCTCGCCGTTGTTCGCGGTCAGCCAGGCCAGTGCCTGGTCCACCCGCTTGCGCTGGCTGGAGTACTTGACGTCCATGTGCCAGTCGAGCGCGCGTCCCTCCTTGTGCTCGGACGTGGTGCCGACGCTGCAGCCCCGCGAGATGCCCAGCGAGCCGCCGCCCCAGGTCGCGATCAGGAGCTTCAGCAGCGCGGTCGTGCCGGGCTTCGCCGATGGCGAGCAGGTGGACTGCGCCATGTAGCCGAGGTGGGCGTCGATGGTGTTGGTGGCCAGCGATTCGGGCGGCGGTGGCGTCTTCGCCGTGGCCGCCGGTGCGGGCACCGTCCAGAGCACGGTCAGTGCGGTGAGCGTGGCGATGGCAGCGGACAACGGTCGGCGCACGGTTACTCCTTCCCTGTCTGCGCGGAATGCTAGATGACGAGCGCCCCGGGCCGGGTCGGTGACCAGGGAGCGTCGCGTCGTCCGGTGCGTTGGGCTGAACGACGACACGCAGCGGGGAGGTCGACGCTGTTGCAGGTACCCGGCCAGCAATTGGCCCTGGACGCTCCACGACCGGTAGTCTTGCCCTTCGGCCGTCCCTGTGGTGGCCGTTGCTACGCCCTCCTGCCATGGGAACCGCCCATGGCCGCTCGAGACCAGAGGAGGTGGAGTTCGCGTATGCGCAAGTACGAAGTCGTGGTGATCATCGATCCCGACGTCGACGACCGCCAGGTGAGCGGCTTGCTGGACAAGCCACTGGCCGGACTGACCAAGGCCGGCGGCACCGTGGACAACATTGATGTGTGGGGCCGGCGTCGCCTGGCCTACGACATCCGCAAGAAGTCCGAGGGCATCTACGCCGTCATCAACGTGACCGCTGAGCCGGCTGTGGTGAAGGAACTGGATCGCCAGTTCACCCTGAACGAGCAGATCATGCGGACCAAGGTGATCCGCCCCGACCTGCACTGATTGCCTGCTGACCTCTAGCCGGGTGTCAGTGCCAACTGACAGGCTGAGACGGTCATCAAGCCCACGTCCGATCCGAAAGACATCCACACATGGCTGGCGAAACCATCATCACCCTGGTCGGGAACCTGACCGCCGACCCGGAACTGCGCTTCACCCCGTCCGGGGCTCCCGTGGCGAACTTCACCGTCGCCTCCACGCCACGCACGTTCGACCGCACCACGAATGAGTGGAAGGACGGCGACGCCATGTTCCTCAACTGCGCCGTGTGGCGCCAGGCTGCCGAGAACGTGGCCGAGTCCCTCACCAAGGGGATGCGGGTCATCGTCCAGGGCCGCCTGCGCTCGCGCAGCTACGAGACCCGGGAAGGTGAGAAGCGCACCGTTTTCGAGGTGGACGTCGAGGAGATCGGTCCCGCATTGAAGTACGCGACTGCCAAGGTCACCCGCTCAACCGGTGGTGGCGGCGGTTCGTACTCCGGTGGCGGCTCGTCCGGTGGCGGCTCCTCCTGGGGCCAGTCGTCGGGCGGATCGCAGCAGTCCGGTGGTGCCGACCCCTGGGCGTCCGCCCAGAGCGAGGAACCCCCGTTCTGACCCCACCCGCCGCCGTCTGAGCGGCGCAACATCCACGTCATTCCGGCAGTAGCCGGGCTTTCGAAACCAAGGAGAGCACCACAATGGCCTCACCGCGCAAGCCAATGAAATCGAAGAAGGTGGCGCCGGCGAAGAGCATTCGCATCGGCCACATCGACTACAAGGACACCGCCACGCTGCGGAAGTTCATCTCCGAGCGGGGCAAGATCCGCGCTCGTCGGGTAACCGGACTGTCGGTGCAGGAGCAGCGCAAGGTCGCGATCGCCGTGAAGAACGCGCGCGAGCTCGCCCTGCTGCCCTACGCCTCGACCGCACGCTGATCAGGGGGAACGCAGATGAAGCTGATTCTGACCGCCCCCGTCGATCACCTGGGCGTGCCCGGTGACATCGTCGAGGTGAAGGACGGCTACGGCCGCAACTACCTGCTCCCGCGCAGCTTCGCGATCAAGTGGACCCGCGGAGCGGAGAAGCAGATCGAGGGCATCAAGCGGGCCCGTGACGCCCGCGAGATCCGTGGAGTCGAGCACGCCACCCAGATCCGTGAGCAGCTCGAGGCGCTCGAGGTGTCCCTGCCCGCGCGCGCCGGTGAGGCCGGCAAGCTGTTCGGTGCGATCACCCCGGCCGATGTCGCGCTGGCGGTGAAGAGGGCCGGTGGCCCCGCCATCGACAAGCGCTCGGTGGAGATCGCCAAGCCGATCAAGGTGGTGGGTACCCACACCGTGGGCATCAAGCTGACCTCCGGCGTGATCGCGCACATCCAGCTGGGTGTCGTCGCCGCCTGAGTCGCGTCGTCCGGAGCGCCGGTCACCTTCGGGTGACCGGCGCTTCTGCGTCCCAGCCGGACGGGAAGAGGAACCGTCCCCATTGCCGTGCAGGGCGGGTCGCGGCCGCAGGGACGGCTCTGTCGTCGCCTAGTCTTGACGGGTGACCGAGCCCACCCCGCAGAGCCGCTGGACGTCATTGCGAGGCCGGCTGAAGGGCTCGCGGTTCAACCCCCTGGTGCTCGCCTCCGTGCTGGGTGGGATCGTGCTCGTTGCTGCGCTCGCGGTCTGGGTGAACGCCCTGACCGTCCCCGTGCACCGCGAAGGGCGTCCGACCGCCTCGGTTTCGCCACTGCCGGCACCGACCACGGCCGCGGTCCCGACCCAGACGCCCGCGACCGCGGGGACGCAGTCGGCGAGCCCGGAGCCCACCGAATCCGGACCGACACCGAGTGCCGGTCCCACGATCAAGGCGTCCGGGAAGTTCGACACCGCGGGGGTGTCGGTGGGCGCGTCCGGCTCAGCGGGCACGCTGCAGCGCTACGCCGTGCAGGTCGAGACGTCGACGAAGCTGAAGGCCGACAAGGTCGGCACCCAGATCGCCGGAGTGCTGAACGATCCGCGCAGCTGGGCCGGCAGCGGTAACGTCCGCTTCGCGCTGGTCGCCGACCCGGCCAAGGCCAACTTCACCATCGTGATCGCGGCACCGGCCACGGCGAAGCGCATGTGCAAGCCTGAGCCGAGCACCTGCCTCAGCAGCGGCGATCCGGTGATCGATGCGTCCTACTGGCTGGGCCCGCCGCCCGATTACCCGAGCCGTGCGCAGTGGCAGGCGTACCTGGTCAACCATGCGCTCGGCCACCTGTTGGGGGAGAGCCACCAGGACTGCTCGAAGCAGGGCAGGCCCGCGCCGGTGATGATGTCGCAGGAGGGCGACCTGAAGGGCTGCACGCCGAATCCCTGGCCGTTCGCGTAGCGCCTCAGTGGACGAAAAGGGGACGGTTCTCCTTTTCGTCCACCGGCCCAGTGGCCGAAAAGGAGAACCGTCCCCTTTTCGTCCACTGAGGCAGAAGATCAGGCGCTCGCGGGGGTCGGCAGAGCCGAGGACGGTAGGTAGGCCTCCGGGCCGGGCTCGCCGCCGAGCGCGCCGGCGAGGAGCTCGCGGGCGCGGGACAGGTGCTCGTCGAGCAGCGCCGCGGCCGAACCGGCCTCACCGGTGGTGATCAGATCGAGGAGCTTCGCGTGCTCGGCGACGATGATCTCGGGGCTGAGCCGCTGGCTGCCCTGCAACTGAGCCATACAGAGCTTCACCTCGAAGGCGAGGGACGCGTACGCGGAGCTGGTGCGTTCGCTGTGGAGCGAGTCGATCAGGACGGTGTGGAACCGCATGTCGGGCCCGACGATGTTCCAGCTGCCCTGCTGCCACAGCGCCGCGATCTCGGCATTGGCGACCCGGGCCTCGTCGGGGACGATGCCGCTCTTCGCCAGTCGCCGCAGCACCTCGGACTCCAGGTAGATGCGGGTGTTGTAGATGTCGCGGACGTCGACCGGCCCGAGCTTCACGACCCGGGCGGTCTTGTGGTTCCGGCGCACCAGCACCTTCTCGGCGACCAGGCGTTCGATCGCAGCCTTCGCCGTCGCCCGGGCCACGTCATAGCGAGCGGCCACGTCGGCTTCGGTGAGGGGGCTGTTCGGCGCAAGATCCCGGGAGAGCACCTGCTCCTTGAGGTCCTCGACCACGGCGTCGATCACCGAGGTCACCACGATATTCCGGACCAAGTCCCCACCTCCGGTCGCCTTGTTGCCGAATTCTACGCCAACAAGTTGCCCCAGACCTCTTGCAGAGTTGGTCTACTTGTTCGACAATCCTACCTGTCGGTCAAATCTCAGTGAGGAGATACACGGTGACTGCTCTGTTCATCCAGCCCTTGGCGCCGGTCGGCGGGAGTGCTGCCCTTTCCGCCCTCGTCGCAGCCGTCCCCCTGATCACGCTGTTCGTGATGCTCGGGGTGTTCAAGATCGCCGCGTGGAAGTCCGCACTCGTTGCGGTGACCCTCGGCTTCATCCTCGCTGTCGCCGTGTGGGGCATGCCGTTCGTGACCGCGGCGACCACCACCTTCCAGGGCGTCTTCATCGGCCTGTTCCAGATCATGTGGATCCTGATCAGTGCGATCTTCCTGTACAACCTCTCCGTCGCGCACGGCTGGGACAAGGTGCTCGGCGAGCTGCTCCAGTCGATCTCGACGGACATGCGCGTGCTGGCCATCCTGATCGCCTTCTGCTTCGGCGCCCTGCTCGAGGCGCTCGCCGGCTTCGGCTCGCCCGTCGCGATCACCGCGGCGATGCTGGTGGCAGCCGGCATGAAGCCGATCCGGGCCGCCGTGGTCTGCATGGTCGCCAACACCGCGCCGGTCGCGTTCGGCGCCATGGGTGCCCCGATCACCGTGCTCGGCACCACGACCTTCCCGATCCTCACCCAGGGCGCCTTCGCCAACGCCGCCCAGGCCTCCATCACCTACGGCCACATGGCCGGCCGCCAGTCGCCGATCATGGCGCTGTTCATCCCGCTGTTCCTGGTCGCGCTCGTGGACGGCGTCCGCGGGCTCAAGCAGACCTGGGGCGTTGCGCTCACCGCCGGTGCGGTGTTCGCGACCTGCCAGTTCGTCGCGTCCAACTTCATCGCCTACGAGGTGACCGACGTGATCGCGTCCGTGGTCACCATCGTCGTGATCGTCGTCCTGCTGCGGTTCCGCAAGGACGGCAACACCCACGCTGACCACGTGGCCACCAAGGTGACCGTCGAGAGCCACCTCAAGGCCGCCTCCGCCACCGGCGCAGCCCGGGTCTGGGGTGCCATCGCTCCCTACGTGATCGTGGTGACCGTGTTCGCGCTCAGCCAGATCCCGGCGATCAAGAGCTGGCTGGCCAGCACGTTCACATTCGTCTTCAACTGGCCTGGCCTGCAGTCGGCCAACTTCGCGAAGGACGCGAAGGGGGCGGTCGTGCCCCAGGCGCTCGACTTCTGCGGGATCGCCACCGCCAGCCAGGCCAAGGCGGGGACGCTGACCAGCTGCAGCCTCGGGCAGGTGAACCTGTACTCGGTGCTCGCTACCGGCACGTTCCTGTTCATCGCCGGCCTGATCACCGCAGCCGTGTACCGGATGGGCCCGAGGGAGACGGCCGGCGTGTTCGGCAAGACCGTGAAGAGCCTCGCCTTCACCATCGTCACCGTCTCGTCCGTGCTGGCGATCGCCTACATCATGAACGGCTCCGGCATGACCATCTCGCTCGGTTCCGCCCTCGCTGCGGCCGGTGTGGCCTTCGCCGCCCTGTCACCGGTGCTCGGCTGGCTCGGCGTCGCGATCACCGGCTCCGACACCTCCTCGAACGCCCTGTTCGGCGGCATGCAGGTCGCCGCGGCGAAGGGGGTCTGGCCCGGCTCACTGGCCCATGAGATCCTCATGGCGACTTCCAACTCCACAGGTGGTGTGATGGGCAAGATGATCTCCCCGCAGAGCCTCTCGGTCGCAGCCGCGGCCACCGGCATGCTCAACCAGGAGGGGGAGATCTTCCGCAAGGTCGTCGGCTGGTCGATCCTGCTGCTGGCGATCTTCGCCGTTCTCGTGGTGCTGCAATCCACCATTCTGATCGGGATGGTGCCGGTTCCGTGAGCACTTCCGAAGTCCGTGGCAACCTGGCCGGGTTGCTGGCCAACTGCGTCGCGGACGCCTCCCAGATCCGCACCTCGGAGTTGGACCGTCGTGCCATGGCGCACGACGCGTCCCACTTCCTGCTGCTGCCCTCGGCCGTCGTCGCCCCGCGCGACGCCGACGAGGTGGCCCGGTTGCTCCGGGCCACCGCAGCCGCCGGGGTCCCGCTCACCTTCCGCTCCGGCGGCACCAGCCTTTCGGGCCAGGCCGGGACGGACGGCGTCCTCGCGGACGTGCGCCGCCACTTCAAGGGCGTCGAGGTGCTGGACGACGGCGCACGGGTGCGGGTACAGCCCGGTGTGACGGTGAAGCAGCTGAACGCCCACCTTGCCCCGTACGGACGCAAGTTCGGCCCCGACCCGGCCAGCGAGGCCGCGTGCACGATCGGCGGTGTCGTGGCCAACAACTCCTCGGGGATGGCCTGCGGCACGGTGGAGAACAGCTACCGGACCATCGAGTCGGTGGTCGCGGTGCTGCCGTCCGGCACGGTGATCGACACCGGGGCGCCGGACGCGGACGCGAAGCTGCGCGCGCTCGAACCGACGCTCCACGAAGGCCTGCTGAAACTGCGCGAGCGGGTCGTCTCCAACCCGGCCTCCGTGGCGAAGATCGCCCAGCAGTTCTCGATGAAGAACACGATGGGCTACGGCATCAACGCCCTGATCGACTACCAGACGGTGCCGGAGATCCTCACCCACCTGCTGGTCGGCAGCGAGGGGACGCTGGCGTTCCTCGCGTCCGCGACCTTCCGCACGATCGAGTTGCGCACGCAGACCACGTCCGCGCTGCTGGTATTCGACGACCTGTACGCGGCGAACGCGTCCCTGCCCGCGCTGGTCGCCACCGGCGCGGCCACCCTCGAACTGATGGACGCCACGTCGCTGCGCGTCGGCCAGGCCTTCCCGGACACCCCGGCGATGATCAAGGAGCTCCGGGTCGAGGCGCAGGCGGCCCTGCTGGTCGAGTACCAGGCCACGACCCGCGCGGAGCTGGAGCACCTCGCGCAGGCCGCCCGTCCCACCCTCGACCAGCTGCCGGTGCCCCCGGTCGAGCTCACCGAGGATCCGGTCGTGCGCGGCAAGCTGTGGAAGCTGCGCAAGGGCCTGTACACCTCGGTGGCCGGCGCCCGGACGTCCGGCACCACGGCCCTGCTCGAGGATGTGGTGGTGCCGGTGGCCAAGCTGGCCGACACCTGCAGCGACCTCGCGGTGCTGTTCGAGAAGTACTCCTACCGCGATTCGGTGATCTTCGGGCACGCCAAGGACGGCAACATCCACTTCATGCTCACCGACCGGTTCGAGTCGACCGAGCAGATGGACCGCTACACCGGGTTCACCGAGGACATGGTCGCGCTCGTCCTGGCCAACGACGGGTCGTTGAAGGCCGAGCACGGCACCGGGCGGGTCATGTCGCCCTACGTGCGGCGCCAGTACGGCGACGAGCTGTACGAGGTGATGGTGGGGATCAAGGACCTGTTCGACCCCTCCCGGTTGCTGAACGTGGGTTCGGTGATCACCGACGACCCGGAGCTGCACCTCAAGCACATCAAGCTGCCGCCCTCGATCGACGCGGAGATCGACCGCTGCGTGGAGTGCGGGTACTGCGAACCGGTCTGCCCGTCCCGCGACCTCACCCTGACGCCGCGGCAGCGGATCGCCCTGCAGCGCGAGATCGCCAACGCCGACGCAGCCGGAAACACTGCCCTGGCCGACGAGCTGGAGGCTGGCTACACCTACGCGGCCGTGCACACCTGTGCGGTGGACGGCATGTGCGGCACTGCCTGCCCGGTCCTGATCAACACCGGCCTGTTCGTGAAGAAGCTGCGCCGCGAGCAGACCACGCCGAAGGCGACGAAGGCGGTCTGGACCACTCTCGCGAAGCATTGGAAGGGCACCACGGGCACGTTCTCCACGGTGATGGGGATCACCGACGCCCTGCCCGGTCCGCTGGAGTCCGCCCTGATCGGGGTGAACAAGCTCGGCCGGGGGATGCTCGGCCAGGACAACGTCCCGCTGTGGTCGCGCGAGCTTCCCGGCGGCGGCGCCTCCAGGGAGCGTCCGGCGCCCGCGCCGGAGAAGACGGTCGACGCGGTCTTCCTGCCCGCGTGCGTGAACGTGATGTTCGGGCCCGCGGACGGCGGGGTCGGCGTCCAGCTCAGCTTCGAGGCGCTCTGCGAGAAGGCCGGCCTCACCCTGTTCGTGCCGGAGGAGATCAGCTCGCTGTGCTGCGGCACGCCGTGGTCGAGCAAGGGCATCCCGGAGGGCTACGAGGCGATGCGGGCGGCGGTGCTGCCGGCGATCCGCAAGGCCACCGACAACGGGCGGCTGCCCGTGGTGTGCGACGCATCCAGCTGCACCGAGGGCTTCCGGCACATGATCGAGACCGATCCCGACCTGCACGTCGAGGTCATCGACGCGGTGGCGTTCGTGGCCCGGCACGTGCTGCCCGTCCTCGGGGAGTACCGCAAGCTCGAGTCGGTGACGATCCACCCCACCTGCTCCTCGACCCAGATGGGGCTCAATCCCGACCTGGTCGCGGTCGCGGGGGCGGTCGCCGAGACGGTCAACGTTCCGGTGGACGCGGGCTGCTGCGCCTTCGCCGGGGACCGCGGCATGCTGCACCCCGAACTGACCGCGTCCGCCACCCGGCCCGAGGCCGCCGAAGTCGCCAGGCTCGATGCAGCTGCCCACGCCAGCTGCAACCGCACCTGCGAACTGGGCATGACCAGGGCGACGGGTAAGGAGTACCGACACGTCCTCGAGCTTTTGGCGGAGCAGGCTCTTGGATAGGCGACCTCGAGCGGCCAGAGTTGGAGACAGCGGTACACCGGTCGCCCCCGACGGGAATCCGTCGGGGGCGACCGTCCTCATCCGGTAGCGAGCAAAGGAGCAACAGATGGATCCCAGGACGACAGCGCTCGTGCTGATCGAGTTCCAGAACGACTTCACCAGCGAGGGCGGGACGCTCCACGGCGCGGTCTCCGAGGTGATGGAGGCCACCGGCACCCTGGCCAACGCGAAGACCGCCCTGGAGGCGGCACACGCGGCGGGTGCCACCGTGATCCACAGCCCGATTTCGTTCCAGCCGGGGTACTACGAGATCAGCTCCCACCCCTACGGCATCCTCAAGGGCGTCGTCGACTCGACGTCGTTCGTGAAGGGGACGTGGGGTTGCGAGATCGTCGGTGACGTGGCGCCGTCCGGGGAGGACATCGTGCTGGAGGGCAAGCGGGGGCTGGACGCCTTCGCGTCCACGAACCTGGACTTCATCCTGCGCAGCAAGGGCATCGCGACGATCGTCCTGGCCGGCTTCCTGACCAACTGCTGCGTCGAGTCGACCATGCGCTCTGCGTACGAGAAGGGCTTCGAGGTGTACACCCTCACTGACGCCGTGGGGGCCACCTCGCTGGAGGAACACGCGAACGCGATCAAGTTCGACTACCCGATGTTCTCCAAGCCGATCACCACCGCGGAGTTCACCGCAGCGCTGGCCGGGGAGTTGGCGTCCGCCGACACGTCGCGCGGCTACTGAGTGTTCGGGTCTTCACCTGAGAGGATTCGTACAGCCATCGTCGTCTGGTCCCCATTGGACGCCTTGGTCCCCCATAGGTAGGCGGTGGCGACCGAGCCCCTCCCTGGTCGCCACCGCTCCGGGGTTCCCACCGCGGCGCCGCCGCACCTGACGGTTCCGCTACCGCTGCTCGGGCCTGCCGTCCGCATCGAGTGCGACGCGCAGTTCCGTCCGCGCCTGCGCGACCCTCGCCCGGGACGCCCGCAGGCTCCCGGCGTCCGCGGTCGCGGCCACAGCGGTCTCCGTGTCCATGGTCATGGTCAGGGCGGCGACCAGGCGCTGCAGCCGCCGGGCGCGATCCAGCCGATTCTCGTTCGTCTGTGCCCTGGCCAGGGCACGCAGCTCGTCCTCGGTGGCCTGGACGCGGGCCCGCCCGGCCTGCCAGGTCGCGGACGCCTCCTCCGTGCTCGCGCACTCGAGCACCCGCGGGATCAGTTCGCGCTCGGTCCAGTCGAGCTGGTCCTTCGCGTGGGTGAACCGGCGTTCCCACTCGCGTCCGGGACGCAGCAACAGCCAGACCACCGCGGCGGCCGCGGCCGCGACGATCGCGACCAGCAGCCAGGCCCACCAGGGCCAGCCTCCTGGCTCGGGCACGGGGGCAGGGCTCGCCGACCTGGTCGGTGTCGGGGTGGCTGTTGGTGTGGGTGTCGGCGTGGGCGTCGGTGTGGGTGTGGGCGTCGGCGTGGCTGTGGGGGTGGCTGTTGGTGTGGGCGTGGGCGTGGGTGTCGCGGTCGGCGTCTCGGTCTGCGTCGGGCTCTCGGTGGCCGTCGCGGTCGGCTCCGCCGTGGCCGAAGAGGGCCCGCTGGCGGTCGGTGTCGCCTCCGGGGTGGTGGTGCTCTCGATGGAGGTCGCCGTCCGGGACGGCGTGGGTCGCGCCGGGAGCGAGATCGAGGGCAGGGCGGTGCGGTCGGGAAGATCGGGCAGGGTGACCTCCCCACAACCGCCAAGCATCGGCACCAGCGTGACCGTCACGCCCGCGACGAGGAGGGCGGCGCGCGTACCTGTAGCCATGGATCGTCCTTCCGGCTCGGTGGCGGGCGGTCGTGGTTCGACGCTACGGCCTCGCGGCCCGAGCTGTCACCACCCCCGCCCAGCCGATCGCCCCGGGACAGGTCGCCGCGGACGCTGCCGGAGTGCGGGTGGCGCCCGGCAGCGGTGACGACGCCGGGGTCAGCTGGTGATCCGGGGCAGCAGGATGGTGCCCTCGCCGTCGGTGATCTCGTTCTGCTCCTCCGGAGGCGTGCTCGAGCCCGGCAGCCGGATCGTGAACTCCGCGCCGCCGGACTCCGCGCGCCCAGCCTTCACCCAGCCGCCGTGCGACTTGATGGTCTGCGCAACGATGGACAGCCCGAGCCCCGAACCCGGTGTGTTGCGCGCCTTGTCGGAGCGGTAGAACCGGTCGAACACGTGGGGCAGGTCGGCCTCGGCGATGCCGGGGCCCTGATCGCTGATCCGCAGCCGGTCGCCGACCAGGCGGACGGTGATGGTGCCGCCGGGCGGGGAGAACTTCACCGCATTGTCGAGCAGGTTCGTGATCGCCCGCTCCAGGCTGTCCGGCTCACCGACGAGGTACAGCGGGTCGAGCGCGACGTCGAAGTCCAGTCCTGGCCCCCGGCGCCGGGCCCGCACCACGGCGCTGTTCACCACGTCGCGCAGGTCGATCGGCTCGGGATGGGCCTCCACCTTGTCCTCCCGGGACAGGTGGACGAGGTCGCCGATCAGCTGGGTGAACTCGCCCAGCTGGGCCGCGATGTCGCGCAGGATCTCCGCCCGCGCGCCCGGGGGCAGCATGCCCTGGCGTTCGTCGGCGATCAGCAGCTCCACGTTCGTGCGCAGCGAGGTGAGTGGCGTGCGGAGCTCGTGCCCGGCGTCCGCGATCAGCCGACGCTGCCGCTCCCGGGACGAACTCAGCCCGCTCAGCATCGTGTTGAAGGAGCGGGTCAGGTCGGTGAGTTCGTCCATGCCACCCAGTTCGATCGCCTGCAGCTGGTCGGTCTCGGTGACCCGGATCACGGCGTCCGTGAGCCGCTGGATGGGCTGCAGGCCGGACCGTGCGATCACCCAGCCGATCGCGCCGGCGACCAGCACGGCCAGCAGGCCGAAGGTGAGCAGCGAGAACGCCAGGATGCGCAGGATCTGGTCGGTCGGCCCGAGCGGACGGCCGAGCAGCAGCGCGTAGTGCTTGTCGCCGTCCGGCGAGGAGTCGGTGAGCGGGATCGCGACGATCCGGTACGGGTTGCCGGCGGTGTCCACGCCGGTGCGCGCGGACGAGCCGAGCTGGGTGCGCGCGATCGCCCGCTCGGCCGCGCTCGGCTCGAGGTGGACGCCGGGTCCCGGCGGGTAGATCTTGTCGTTGTCCGAGCGCACCAGCATCATCGTCACGTTGGCCGTGGCGAGCGCGTCGCTGTTCAGCCCGCCCATCGCCTCCGCGTCCCCGCGAATCCAGTTCGCGGTGACCTGGGCGATGTCGAACAGCTCACCGTCCAGCTGGTTGTAGACCGCGACCGTCGTGATGATGTACGCGGCTACGCCGGTGATCGCCACGGCTCCCGCGACGGCCGCCGAGACGAGCGCGGCGAGCCGGTCGTGCAGCGGCCGGTTGTTGACCGAGAGGACGGATCGCAGCCAGCGGATCACGGCGGGGTCTCGCGCAGCACATAGCCAATGCCGCGCACGGTGTGGATCAGCCGGGACTCACCCTCGCCCTCGGTCTTGCGGCGCAGGTAGCCGATGTACACCTCGAGGGAGTTGGCGGTGGTGGGGAAGTCGAACCCCCACACCTCGTTCAGCAGCCAGCTGCGCTCCAGCACCCGGCGAGGGTTCTCCAGGAAGGTCTGCAGCAGGGCGAACTCGGTGCGGGTCAGGCTGATCCGCCGTCCGCCCCTGGTCACCTCGCGGGTCTGCACGTCGAGGCTCAGGTCGGCGAAGGTGAGCACCTCTGCGCCCACCTCGTCGCCGGCCGGACGGGCCCGGCGGGTCAGTGCACGCAGTCGGGCCTGCAGTTCCTCGAAGGAGAACGGCTTGGCCATGTAGTCGTCGGCCCCGGCGTCCAGGCCGTCGACGCGGTCCCCCACCGCGTCCCGGGCGGTGAGGACGAGGATCGGCACGTCGTTGCCGGACGCGCGCAGTGAGCGGGTGGTCTCCAGCCCGTCGAGCCGGGGCATCATCACGTCCATGATCACGGCGTCCGGGCGCATCGCGGACAGCCGGGCGAGGGCCTCGATGCCATCGCTGGCCGTGGTTACCTCCCAGCCGGAGTAGTGCAGCGATCGTGCCAGCGAGTCGCGGACCGCCTGGTCGTCATCGACAACGAGGATGTGCATGGGTCAAGGGTGCCATGCGCGGGGCAATGGTGGGTCGAGGCAGTCCGCTCCGGGACGACCCTCATCCGCCGGCACACCCACAAACGCTCCCGAATTGGCGGGAGCGACTGCTCAGGAGGCTGCGCGGACGAGCTCGCGGGCCCGCTTGATCACCTCGGGCATGGCGCCCTCGATCTGCGCCAGCGTGACCGCGAAGTCGGAGTCGTCGCCGTACCACGGGTCCTCGATCGCCGATCCGGGAGTGGCGTGCGGGTTGAAGTCACTGAGCAGGTAGAGCGGGTGCTTGCCGGGCACCATCTCGAGGATCTTGCGCAGGTGGATCGACTGCATGCCGATCACCATCGACGCAGAGGTGATCTCGTCCGGCGTCATCCGGTGCGCCTGGAAGGGCCCCGGATGGTATCCGGCGGCCTCCAGGGTTGCGATGGCGCGGGGATCCATGCCGTGGCCCGCCTCCTCCCCGCTCACCCCTGCGCTGGAGAACCGGACGCCGGTGAGCCCCTCACGGGCGGCGAACGCGTCCGCCACCACCTTGGCCATCGGCGAGCGGCAGATGTTGCCCCAGCAGACGAACAGCACGGTCAGGTCGCTCACCGGTGCTGCTCTCCTTTCTTTCCGAAGAAGGCGTTCAGGATGAAGCTGACCACCGAGATGATCAGGCCTCCCAGGAAGGCCGAACCGAAGCCGTCGACATGCCACCCGACGCCCATCTCCCCCGCCAGCCAGGAGATCAGCAGCAGCAGCAGGGCGTTGATGACCAGCAGGAAGATGCCGAGGGTGATCAGGATCAGCGGGGCTGAGACGAACTTGAACAGCGGTTTGATGATCGTGTTCACGACGCCGAAGATGGCGGCCACGATCAGGATCGTGATGACCTCACTGGTGAGGTCCGGCTTCTCCACGGTGATCCCGGGAACCAGCCAGGTGGCCACGGCGAGGGCGGCGGCGCTGGCGAGGAAGCGGACGAGCATGGCCCCATGCTGTCACGGATGACAAACTTCTCGCATCGATTGAGATGGAGGCAGAACCAGTGGGTGCGCTCAAGGGACGGCACTTCCTCAAGGAGGAGGACTTCACTCCGGCCGAATGGCGCGGGCTGCTGGACCTCACCGGGGAGTTGAAGACGGCGCGCCGGGCGGGCACCGAACAGCAGGCGCTGGGCGGGATGAACCTGGCGCTGATCTTCGAGAAGACCTCGACCCGCACCCGGTCGGCGTTCGAGGTCGCTGCCCACCAGCAGGGCGCCCACGTCACCCAGATGGACGGCAACTCCTCCCAGCTGGGCCACAAGGAGTCGCCGGCCGACACCGCGAGGGTGCTGTCGAGGTTGTTCGACGGGATCGAGTACCGCGGGGCCTGGCAGTCGACGGTGGAGACGATCGCGCAGCACTCCTCCGTCCCGGTGTGGAACGGCCTGACCGACGAGTGGCACCCGACCCAGAGCCTGTGTGACATGTTCACGATGCGCGAGGCGTCCGGGCTGGACGACCGCGACATCGCCTACGCCTACGTCGGCGACGCGCGGTTCAACGTGGGTTGCTCGCTGTTGATGGGTGGCGCGCTGCTCGGGATGGACGTGCGGCTGATTGCCCCGTCCAAGCTGTTGCCGCCGGACTCGGTGGTGCGCACGGCGCGGGAGATCGCGGACGTCACCGGCGCCCGGATCACGCTCACCGAGGATCTCGGCGCGGTGCGCGGCTGCCGGTTCATCCACACGGACATCTGGGTGTCGATGGGCGAGCCGGAGAGTGTCTGGACGGAGCGGATCCTGCTGCTGCGCGACTACCAGGTGAACCGGGAGCTGCTGGAGCGCACCGGGGTTGCGGACGTGAAGTTCATGCACTGCCTGCCGGCCTACCACAACCGCGAGACCACGGTCGGCGAGGCCGTCTACCAGCGGTTCGGGCTGGAGGAGCTCGAGGTCACCGACGAGGTCTTCGAGTCAGCGGCGTCCATCGTGTTCGACCAGGCCGAGAACCGGATGCACTCGATCAAGGCGATCCTGGTCGCCACCCTCACCTGACCGACAGCGGGTGGCCGAAAAGGAGAACCGTCCCCCTTCCGTCCATGGCCGATAAGGGGACGGTTCTCCTTTTCGGCCACCCGGTACCGCTCAGGCGGGACGGACGCCGCGGGCGGCGAGCAGCGTCTCGACGGCGTCCGGACGCACCAGACAGGGCTGGGAGATCACCTGGTTGCCGCAGCCGACGACCAGGCGGTGGAACTGGCCCGGCGGATCGTCGGTGGGCGCGACCACACTGAACGACGTCATCGTCTCGAACGGGATCGTGAGCACGTTGGACGCGTAGTTCGCCCACCGGAACCGGGACCGGCTCGCGGAGCCGCGGTTCACGATCACCAGCTCGGAGGGGGCCTCCACCAGCATCAGCCCGGTGGAGAGGCGCCGGTGCAGGCGGTCGTCGCGGCAGGGCCGTCCGCGCTCCTCGACGTGGACCGCCTGGATCGGCTGGTCCGTGGCTGCGGCCAGCCCGGCCAACACGGTGGTGAAGTAGTGGTCGCTCACCCGCACCGCCGGCAGCAGGCAGGCCGGTGACTCATCCGTGGCGGGGCGGCGTCGCAGGTAGTGGTCCACCTCGGCGATCCGCTCCTGGGAGACCGTGTTGTACTCGAGATCGATCGAGGTTCCATCGGCCAGCAGCAGCGACCAGCGGCCGATCAGCAGGTTGGTGTGCACGTTGGTCGCGACCACCTGCTCCGCCGGCAGGTCGGTGCGGGTCACCCCACCGACGTCCAGCCGGAGCAGGCACAGCCAGTCCGGAAACACGGCGAGGACGACGGAGTAGAGGTCCATCCCGGGACGCGCCGCGGCCCGGTCGATGTTGCGGGGCACCTTGATCAGGTGCGAGGCGCCGGAGAGCTCGGCGTACCAGGGACGGAACCGGCGCGGCATGTCGCTCAGCGTGGTGACGGCGTCGATCCACGGCCCGAACCGGTCGTACTCGCGCAGGTCCTCGGGGTCGGCAGCAGCCCGCCAGTCGACCATCCTTGTCGGCGACGGCATCCGGCCCCCTCCCTCTGCCGATCCGAGGGTATCGGGATCTGCGTAGGTCAACGAGGCGTTTCGCCCTGCTTGCCGTTTCGCCGAGTCTGGTGCTCGGGACGCCGAGTGCTTATGTTGGCGGCCATGGCGTTCCCTTCCGTTCTGCCCGAGCCCCGCGTCCCCGACCCGGCCACCGCGCCCCCGCTGAACTGGGGCATTCTCGCCCCGGGCTTCATCGCCGGTCAGTTCGCTTCCGCGCTGCGCACCGCGACCCGGCAGCGAGTCGTCGCGGTCGGCTCCCGGAGCCCGGAGAAGGCGCGCGCGTTCGCCGCCGAGTACGGCGTCCCCGCGGCCTACGGTTCCTACGAGCAGCTGGTCGCCGACCCGCAGGTGCAGGCGGTCTACGTCGCGTCCCCGCACAGTGAGCACGCGGCGCAGGCACTGCTGGCGATCGAGGCCGGCAAGCATGTCCTGGTCGAGAAGTCGTTCACCCGCAACGCGCGCGAGGCCCGCCGGGTCGTCGACGCGGCCCGCAAGCGGGGCGTGGCGCTGATGGAGGCGATGTGGGCACGCTTCCTTCCGCACACCGACATCGTCCGCCAGTTGCTCGCGGACGGGATGCTGGGCGAGCTGGAATCCCTCACCGCCGACCACGGGCAGCGGCTCGACCCCAACGAGGTGCCCCGGCTGCACGACCCGAAGCTGGCCGGCGGCGCGCTGCTCGACCTCGGCATCTACCCGGTGTCGTTCGCCGCCTTCGTGCTCGGTCGGCCGGGTGCGATCCTGGCCAGCGCCGAACTCACCCCGACCGGTGTCGACCGGCACGTGTCCGCGGTGTTCGCCCGGTTCGCCGACCACCCGCACGCGCAGGCGCTGGTGAACTGCACGCTCGCGGCGAAGACACCGACGACCGCCTCGGTCAGCGGGCGCGAGGCCCGGATCGAGCTGGACGACGCGTTCTACCAGCCGGGCCGGGTTCGGCTGGTCAGCCGGACCGGCGTGACCATCACCAGCGAGCCGCCCGTCCTGTTCGGCCACCACGGCCTGGCCTACGAGGCCGCCCACTTCGCGCAGCTGGTCGCGGACGGGTTCACCGAGTCGCCGCGGCTGCCCCTGGACGAGACTGTTGCGATCATGGAGGTGCTCGACGAGATCCGCAGCCAGGTGAAGGTGCGGTATCCGGGAGAATAGGCGCAACGAAATCGGCCGTCCCGGCGTGGGGACGGTGTGACGGTGTGGCAGGGGGCGCTGGTGGGCGAGCCGACGGCGGTGGCCGCTGGCTCCGCCATCGAGTCGTTCGAGGACTACGTCACGCTGCGCTCGGCGGTCCTGCTTCGTTTCGCCTACCTGATCACCCGCAACCACGACGACGCGCACGACGCGGTGCAGGAGGCGCTGACCGGGCTGTACCCGCGCTGGCGCCAGGTCTCCGCCCGCGGCGATGTGGATGCCTACGTGCGGCGCAGCATCGTGAACGCGCACGTCTCGGCGTGGCGAAAGGTGCGCCGGCTGTTCCCGACCGCGGAGCCGGAGCTGGCGAGCACCGCCCCGGCTGTGCCCGACGCGGCGGACGCGGTGGCGGACGCCGAGGTCGCGCTGCGGCTGTGCGGTGAACTGCCGCCGGTGCAGCGCGCGGCGGTGGTGCTGCGGTTCTACGAGGACCGCAGCTTCGCCGAGATCGCCGGCATCCTCGGCTGCGCCGAACCGACAGCGCGATCACACGTGCACCGTGCGCTCGCCGCGCTGCGCAGGCAACTGGAAGGAGGGCAGCCGTGAGCGACGACTTCGACCGCGAAGAGCAGGCGTTCCGCGACGCCTTCGTCCAAGAGCTGGAGGGCGAGGGGTTCCGTCCGCTCGACCCTGACCAGCTGAAGGCCGCCGCGCCGGTGCGCCGCCTGCCGAGGCCCTGGCTGAAGGGGCTGGCCGCTGCGGCGGCGGTGGTGCTCGTTGTCGGCGGGGCTGGGGTCGTGCTGCCGCGGCTGTTCCTCGCCGGCTCGGCCGCGTCCGGGTCAGTGGCTGCGGCCCCCGCCGAGGACCGTGCCGGCGCAGCTGCCGGCGGGGTGTCCGGGAAGGACACGTCCGATGAGTCGGTGCCTGGCCCGGCCCCGTCCGGGGCGTACGCGGAATCCAGTGACTGGGTCGCGACGGCGCCGTCCCCGCTGACGGCCCGCGTCGGCGCCGCTGCCGCCTGGCTTGACGGCAGCTTCTACGTGGTCGGCGGGCGAGAGCCGGAGACCTGCCCCGCCGGGGCCTGCCCTGCGTCGAGCCAAGCGATGGTCGATGGTGCCGCCTACGACCCGGCCGCGGACGCGTGGGTGCTGCTCCCGGACGCACCGATCGTGGTCGCCGACGCCGCCCCGGCTGTGGTGGGATCGCGACTGTACTACCTCGGCACCGCGGACGGGTCGAGCGTCGCCCCGGCGTTCGCAGCGTTCGACGCGGCCTCCCGAACGTGGCAGCGGCTGGCCGCACCGCGTGAGGGCGGCCGACTCGTCGCAGCCGGCGATCGGGTGGTCAACCTGGGCAGCGGCGCCGCCGCCGGACAGGTGTACGACCCCGCGACCGACGTGTGGTCCGACCTGCCGGCCGACCCCTGGCCCGACACCGTCGAGCGCTCGGCGGTCTGGGCCGACGCACGACTGCTGGTCTTCACGCTGAGGCAGGCAGAGGCCGGGAAGAGCGGGGCGCGCCGGCTCGCGGTGACAGCCCTGAACAGGTCCGGTGCGGGGTGGGAGAAGCTCGGCACGGTCACCGCGCGGGGCGAAGATCCCGTGGCCGTGGCAGGGGTGATCGCGTGGGCGGCGGGCGCCCACGACTCGGTGTACTGGGTCAGTTCGTCGCTCGAATCGAGCGGTGTGGTCGCCGCCGAGGGGGGCGGCACCGGGCTCGAAGGCCTGGTCGGAGTGGTGGCGGGCGACCGACTGGGCGCCAACGGTGACGCGCGGAACACCGCAGACCTGTACGACTTCGACGCCCGCACCTGGCTCCGGCTCACCGCGCCTCCCGGCGGTGACGAACCGTTCCAGACCGTGGCCGGAAGCCCGTCCGGTCTCCTCGTCGTGGGCGGCGACGACGGCAGTGGCAAGGTCCGCGCGTCCTTCCTGCCCCTGGGCTGAACCGGGGTGTGGTGAAGCCCGACCTACACTCGCGGAATGACCGCTGAAGCCAAGACCCTCGACCTCTGGTTCGACCCGCTGTGCCCCTGGGCGTGGATGACGTCCCGCTGGGCGCTGGAAGTGCAGAAGGTCCGCGATGTGGAGGTCGTCTTCCACGTGATGAGCCTTTCCGTCCTGAACGAGGGACGCGACCTCGACCCGGGCTACCGCGAGCTGATGGACAACTCGTGGGGCGGTGCCCGGGTGGCGCTGGCCGTCCAGGAACAACACCCGGACCGGCTCGCCGACTTCTACACCGCGCTCGGCACCCGGATCCACCTCGGCAAGGAGCCCAACACCCGGGCCACGCACGTGGCCGCGCTGGCCGAGGTCGGCCTGCCCGTCTCGCTGGCGGACGCCGGCGAGACCGACGCCAACGACGCCGCGCTGCGCGCCGCCCAGGCCGAGGTGACCGCAGCGGTCGGCGACGAGGTGGGCACGCCGGTGATCCGGGTGGACGGGATGAGCCTGTTCGGCCCGGTGATCTCTCCGGCCCCGAAGGGCGAGGCGGCCGGGAAGCTGTGGGACGGCTTCGTCAACGTGGTCGCCTACCCGGGCTTCTTCGAGCTCAAGCGCACCCGGACGGTGGGCCCGATCTTCGCCTGAACCGTCCGCGAGCGCGGGATTCCGCGGGGCTCGGGCCGGTGGGTCAGGAGGGGTCGGCGGTCCGCCTCCTCCGCCCGGGCGTGAGCCGGGGCAGCCAGGCGAGCGCCCAGGCCGCGCCGGCGGCTGTCGCCCAGCCGGTGACGATGCTGGCGCTCACCACGCCGGCCACGCCGCTGGCCGTGGCGACGATTGCGGGGCCGAGCAGCCCTCCGGCACCGGTGTAGCTGTTCCACAGGCCCAGCCAGCCGGCGCGGTTTCGGGTTGGCGTCATGTCCGCGCTCAGGGTCTTGTTGATGCCGGCACCCAGACCGTTCCCGACCGCGAACACCAGCGAGACGCCGACGAAGCCGGTCATGCTCGCCGCGAGCGGTGCCATCCAGAACGCCACGCCCATCAGGGCAAGGCACGGCACCAGCACGGCCGCGCGGCCGAAGCGGTCCATCAGCGACCCGGCCGGCAGGATGAACGCGAGTTCGACCACGGCTGCGACCGCGAAGACCAGCGAGATGGCCGCCTCGGAGTGCCTGAACTGCTGCCCGATCAGCGGCAACAGCAGGTCGCGGTTGGTGCGCGCCACGGTGAGCACCAGTACCGCGCCGCCGACCAGGAGCAGCGGACGCAGCAGGTCGCTGCGCCGCGGCGCCGGGGCCGGCCCGGCGGCGTCCGGGACGTTCGGGATCGGGACGCGTGGCGGGATGAACCGGAACATCAGTGCGAGCGCGACCAGCGCCGCGACCAGGTGCACGACGAAGGCGGACGCGATGCCCCACACGGTGATCACGCCTGCTCCCACGAGCGGCCCGACGATCCGTCCCACCCGCATCGTGCCGCCGAAAAGCGTCATCGCCCGCGCCCGGAACTGCACCGGGATCTCGTCGGCGAGGTAGGTCTGGCGGCCGAGGTCCCAGGTGAGGTCGCCGAGTGTCATCACGAGGATGCCCGCACAGAACAAGGGTGGCGCCCACGGTAGTCCCGGCGTCCCGGCCAGCGCGGCGACCAGGCAGCCGGCGACGGCGGTGATCGAGACCAGACCGCCGAGCAGCAGCGTCATCCGCTCCCCGATCCGGGCCGCGACCTGACCGACCGGGAGCGGGCCGGCCACCGCGACCAGCCCGGCCACGGTGACCAGCAGGGCGACCTGGGGGACGTCCAGCCCGAGTTGCAGGCCCACCAGCGGGACCACCGGGATGATCGCAGCGGCACCGGAGGCGTAGAGCGCGCCCGGGACGTAGATCGGCAGCGTCAGCCTGCGCAGCAGGGCGGTCAGTTCCGCGTCCGCCACGTGCGCCTCCCGAGTTATCTCGACATCAAGATATCTCGGCCTGCTGTGGACGAAAAGAGAACCGTCCCCTTTTCGGCCAGGTGGACGGAGAGGGGACGGTTCTCGTTTTCGTCCACGAACGCGCGGACGGGAAGGGGACGGTTCTCATTTCGGTCCGGGGCCGAGAGGGACGACTCCCCGGGAGGTAGCGTGCCGCCCATGCTGGAGATCGTGGCCAAGGCGCTGGCGCTGGTCGCGGTCGTCGGCATCGGCCTGGGCATCAAGCGACTCGGGTGGGCCAGCAAGGACGACTTCACGCTGTTCTCGCGGCTCGTGCTGACCGTCACCCTGCCGTGCGCGCTGATCACCAGCTTCAACGGCTACACACTCGATCGCGCGCTGCTCACCCTCACCGCGCTCGGGTTGGGGCTCGGGGTGGCCCAGCAGGCGCTGGCGTACCTGTTCACCCTGCGGCACCCGCGCCGGGAGCGTGCGTTCGCCGTCCTGCACGGCGGCAACTTCAACATCGGCGCCTTCGCGACCCCCTACATCGGCGGCTTCATGGGGCCGCAGGCGATGATCTACTCGACGTTGTTCGACATCGGCGGTGCGTTCGCCGGAGCGGGCACCGGCTACGCGTGGGGGATGTCGCTGGCGGGGGAGCCGGGCGGGAACCGCCTGCGCGACGTGGTCCGGACGCTGAGCCGTTCGCCCGTCTTCGTCACCTACCTCGGCCTGCTGCTGCTCAAGCTGTTCGACCTGCGCCTGCCGGACCTGGTGATCACCTTCACCTCCGTAATCGGCGCGGCCAACCCGTTCCTCGCGATGTTGATGATCGGGATCGGCCTCGAACTCGATCTGGATTCGGGGAAGTACCGGACGGCGGCCCGGCTGCTGGCCATCCGGTACGCGTCCGCCGCGGTCGCTGCCGTGGCGTTCTGGACGCTGCTGCCGTTCCCCGCCGAGGTGCGGCTCGTGCTCGTGATGGTGGTCTTCTCCCCGATCGCCGCGATGATCGCGGGCTTCACCGGCAAGGCCGGTCTCGACGTGCAGCTGTCCGCGTTCATGACCTCGGTGAGCCTGGTCATCGGGATCGTGGCGATGCCCGTCCTCTACCTCGTCCTGCACGCCGCTTGAGCGGTCGGGGATCGACGGCCGTCACCACCCCCGGGTCGTGACCGGACGGACGCTCAGTCCCCGGTGCGCCCCAGGAACCGGCGATAGACGCCCGGCTTGATGCTGCGGATGGTGTCCTCGACGTCGGTCAGCGCAAGGTCGGGGTGGGAGCGGCCGAGCTTGGACAGGTACCGGGTTCCGGCTCTGGCCAGCCGCTCCCGGATGCCCTCCACGGTCAGCCCGAGCACCTCACCCGCCTCGGCGTCGTCCAGCTCGTCCCAGAACCGCATCTGGATCAGCTTCCGGTCCGCCTCGCGCAGCCTGCTCAGGGCGTCCAGGAAATCCTCTGCGGCGGTGCGCTTGCCCCGGGGGCCAACGATGGCTGCGCCCCCGCGCAGCCGGTCGAGGATGCTGGTGGCGTCGGAATAGCGCTGGTAGGCGGCGACCACGACCCTATCGATGGACTTGTACAGGTCCTGCAGGGTGAAGTCCGGGCCGGGACCGAGCCGGAGGAATACCTCCCCGCCCATCTCGAGCGGGTCGGCGAGCCCCATCGCCCGCCACTCGCAGGCGGCCACGGCCAGGCCCTCGTAGCGCGTGCGCAGTTCCTCGCGGTTCACAGGCCAAACCTAGTGCCTCCGCCCGCCGCCGTGACGCTGCTGTGGGGCAGGAGCACGGCGCGGTCGATCCGCTGTCGGGGCCGGCGACTGCCCGGAGTTATCCACAGATCCGTCCGCTACCGCCCCGACCGGTGCGCGGTTCCCCTACGATCGCCGAAGTCGCCGTGCGGCCGCTGCACACCACCCCCGGTCCAGCCGCCCCGGCGGCGAGGGGGGATCGGCTGATGGCCGGAACGGGTCCTGGAGTCGGCCCGGTGCGTGCCCGGCGCAACCTGCGCTGGGTCGCTGCCGGGGTGCTCGCCGTCTGTCTCGGTGGGCTGGGAGCAGCGTTGCTGTACGGCAACCTGAGCAACGCCCAGACGGTGATCACGGTGAAGCGGACGGTGTACCGCGACCAGGTGATCACGGCGGCCGACCTGGGCGTGACCTCCGCGGTGCCCGCTGCCGGGGTGGAAACCGTGCCGTCCGGGCGCATTGACGATGCCGTAGGACGCACCGCCCTGTACGACCTGGCCGAGGGCAGCCTGCTCAGCCCGCGTGCGTACGGAGAGGCGGCCGTGGAGGTGGGCAGTGCACGGCTCGGCCTGCGCCTGGCCGCGGGACGGATCCCGTCCGCGCCGATGCCGCCGGGAACCCGGGTGCTGCTCGTCCCGGTCGGCAGGGACGGCGGCGACCCGCCCGAGGGCGCCAGCGTCACGGGGCGGATCGCGACCGTAGCGTCCACGCTGCCCGATGGGGCGTCGATCGTGGACGTGACCATCGCCGGGCAGGAGGTCGAGCGGGTGGCACGGCTGGCCGCGAACGACCAACTGGTGCTGGTGCGGCTGGCGGGGGAAGGGTGAGCGTCCTGCTGCTGGCCAGTGCCGGGCACGCCCCCGGTGTGTCCGCGCTCGGGGTGGCACTGGCGCTGACCTGGCCCGAGCCCGTCCTGCTGGCGGACGCCGATCGCGAGCCCGACCAGACCGTGCTGGCCGGCTACCTGCAGGGCGTCGACCCGGGCGGACGCGGGCTGGGCGGCTTGCTGCAGGCGCACCGCGAGCGGCGTCCGCTGGCCTCCGCGCTGGAGGCGATGACCGTGCCGCTGGCCGAGGGGTGCGACTTCCTGCCGGGGTTCTCGCACCCGGGGATGGTGTCGCTGTTCACCCCCGCCTGGACCGACTTCGCCCACGCGCTGGAAGCGGCCGGACGCACGGTGCTCGTCGATGCGGGCCGAATCGGCCCGGGCGGCCTGCCACCGGACCTGGTCACGGTGTGCAGCGGGGTGGTGGTCGTGACCCGGAGTCGGCTGGTCGACCTGGCGGCGTTGCGGCTGTACCTGCCGCTGGTGGTCGCCGCGGCCGGAGCGGAGCGGGTCGGGCTGGCCGTGGTCGGCCCCGGGCGTCCGTACGGGTCGGGCGAGATCGCGCACCGGTTCGGCGTCCCGGTCTGGGGCAAGCTGGCCTGGCAGCCGGCGGAAGCCGAGGTGTTCGCCTCCGGTGCCCCGGAGCCGCGACGGCTGATGACCAGCGCCTACGTTGCCGACGTCCGGACGCTCGGGGGGACGCTCGCTGAGCGGGTGGCGGGCCGGCGGGGGCTGCCCGGCGAGGAGTGCACCTAGGCTGGCCCGGTGCCCGACCTCGCGCCGCAGCTGATCGCCTGGTACCGCGGCAACGCCCGCGACCTGCCGTGGCGGCGCCCGGGCTTCGGGGCGTGGGGTGTGCTGGTCAGCGAGTTCATGCTGCAGCAGACGCCGGTGGCACGGGTGGTCCCGCAGCTGGAGGCCTGGCTGGAGCGCTGGCCGACGCCCGCCGCGCTGGCCGCGGAGCCGGCGTCCGAGGCGGTGCGGCAGTGGGCGAACCTCGGCTATCCGCGGCGGGCGCTGTGGCTGCACCGTGCCGCGGTGGAGATCACCGAGCGGCACGGCGGGGTGGTGCCGCGTGACGTGGACGCACTGCTCGCGCTGAGCGGGGTGGGGGCCTACACGGCTCGCGCGGTCGCGGTCTTCGCCTACGGCGAGCGGCATCCCGTGGTCGACACGAACACCCGCCGGGTGCTGGCCCGGGTGCTGGCGGGACGCGCCCAGCCGGGCCCCCCGTCCGCGCGCGACCTGGTCGTGATGGAGGCGATCCTCCCGGCCGATCCGGCCGATGCCGCCGTGGTGAACGCGGCGACGATGGAGCTGGGGGCCACCGTGTGCTCGGCCCGTGGTCCCCGCTGCGGTGGCTGCCCGGTGGCGGGGGAGTGCGCCTGGCGCCTGGCCGGCCACCCCGACACCGGCGACGACCGGCGCCGGCAGGCCCGCTACGAGGGCAGCGACCGGCAGGCGCGCGGCGCGGTGCTGCGGGTGCTGCGCGAGTCCGCGTCCCACGAGGTGCCGCTGGACGCGCTGGTGCCCGACTGGCCGGACGAAGCCCAGCGTGATCGCGCGATCGCCTCCCTGGTCACCGACGGGCTGGCCGTCGAGGACGAGGGCGCGTTGCGGCTGCCGTCCTGAGCGGCCGCATCGTCACGACGGCCTCAGTGCCCGGGCAGGTCGAGCGAGGCGTTACCGGGGCCGAAGTGCTTCAGCACCACCAGTGGCTCGGTCGCGCTGGCGTTGACCACGCGGACCCCGCGCCGGGCGGCCGCCTCGGACACGAAGAACTCGTCCTCGGTGAGCTGCCCGAACCGGATCATGGTCGGCGCCGCGGCGGGATGGACGCCGAGCGTCCCGTGCCCCTGTACGACGATCGCGCCGTAGGCGTCGGTGTCGGTGATGACTGCGGTCGCACCCGGCTCCACGGTCAGCTCCTTCGCGCTGAAGGTGGGCGACTTGTAGACGATCCAGCGTTCCGTCCAGCCCGGATCGGCGGTGGCGAGGGACTCCGCGGTCTCGAATGGGATCAGCTGGCGGTGGGGCGCGAAGTCGGGGTCGGTGTTCCGGTCCCAGTCGAGCAGGTCGAGGATGTAGTCGTAGTCGCCGACCCGGTCGCGCGGCGCGTCCTTCCAGAGCAACTCGTCGGGCACCTCGCGGTTGTTGCTCCACGACTCGCACATGCACAGCACGTCGGAGGCAGCCTGCGGCTCGTAGGTGCACGCGCTGCCGGGGGCGTGCAGCAACCCGGCGGGCACGTCCCAGCCGGTGCCCAGGCGGGTGCGGTAGCCGAGGGACAGCTCGGTGATCCGGTTGTCGCCGCCCTGGCCGAAGGCGAACAGCCGTTCGCGCAGCTGCGCGCGGGTGACCTGCGGCTGCAGGCCGAGGAACGACACCGGGTGGGCGCCGAGATGGTTGTTCATCTGTGGCGAGTAGTAGTACGCCTCCGGCTTGGATACCTTGCCCAGCGGCAGGGCGTGCTCGTCGCGGTGGTGGACGTGGAACGGCAGCGCCTGCTCGTTGTCAAAGAACTTGGCGAACACCGGCCACTTGCCGTGCGCGTCCCAGATCCGCTCACCGATCAGGTTCGCGCCGTGGTGGGTGATGAACTGGTCGAACGGCAGCAGGCCGCCGTCGGGATCCACGACCAGGCTGAGGCCCTCGAACGCACCGGTCGCCGGCCCGTTGTCGGCCCTGATCGGGGACGCCAGCCAGCGCTCGTCGATCCCGCCGCGGTCCTTGCCGTAGGCGTAGTAGTCGTCCGGGTGGAGCCGGATCCGGCGGCCGGGGGTGCAGAAGACCCGCGGCACCCAGGTGGGGGCGAGCCGGATCACCCCGTCGCCCTGGTCGAGCGCTCGTTCGGCGGCGGACGCGCTGAACGTCACGTCGGGCAGCGATGGCATGCGAGTTCCTCGATTCTCGGGTCGGTGGAGGCTCAGGCGTCGGCGCCGGATTCCTCGTACTCGCTGGTGACGATCACCCGGGCGCCGACTTCCGCGGCGCGGTCGAGCAGCGCCTGGCTGGGCCGCTTCTCGGTGATCAGGGTGGTGTTGGCGGTGAGATCGGCGACCTCGGCGAACTCCCGCTTGCCGAACTTGGTGCTGTCGGCCAGCAACAGGGTGCGCGTGGCGCAATCCATCATCTCCCGCATCATCCCGGCTTCGGGCAGGCTGCTCGTCCAGACCGTGCCCTCCTCGGAGACACCGCCGACGCCGATGATCGCCCAGCGCGCGTGGATCGAGCGTGGCTTGCCCGTCCCGTCCGACAGGGCGACCGGACCAATGGTCACCTGGGAGCGAAGCCGGTACGAGCCGCCGAGGACGTAGATCTCGCGGACGCCGCGCGAGTAGAGCTCCTGCGGCAGCGCGAGGTTGTTCGTGACCACGGTGATGCCGCGCTTCGGGGCCAGGTACTTGGCCAGCGCCAGGGTGGTGGTGCCGCCGTAGATGATCATGCTCTGACCCTCGTCGATCAGGGACGCAGCGACGCGGGCGATCTCGTCCTTGGCCGCGGCCTGGGCGTCGATCCGTCTCACGAAGGGAACCACACCGTTGAACCGGTCGTCGGGCGAGATGGTCACGCCTCCATGCGTCCGCTCCACCGAACCCTGGGAAGCGAGCGTCTCGACGTCGCGCCGGACCGTGTCCTCCGAGACCCCGAACTCCGTGGCCAACTCGTGGATGGACGCCTGGCCGCGGTCGCGCAGGAACTCCTGCATCTCTGCGCGTCGACGGGCCGGGTAGAGGCTCTCCTTGGGCATTCCGCCCCCTTCTTTGCGGCTTTCTGCGGTTATCGTGGCACTCCTGCCGCAGTCTTGGCAAGAGTTGGCGGACGTTATCGGACTGTGACCGCAAGAAACCGCAGAAATGCCTTGACTTCCCGAGGAAACCAGCGCAAAGATGAAGCGTCGGTGTGATCGTGAGTCTCAGAGCGGAGTGACCGCTCCTCCGGTCCGCCAATCGCACGACAAGGGAGTGAGATGCGCAAGAAGTTCCTGGCGGGGCTCGCGGCAGCGGCTGCAGTGACCCTCGCGGTAAGTGGGTGTTCCGCCGGCGGTACGACCGCCTCGTCCGCGGCCAGCGGTGGTGGCGACGTCACCCTGGAGTTCGCCCAGTGGTGGGAGCCCGAACTCCCGCAGGGCTCGCTGCGGGCACTGATGGACAAGTTCGAGTCCGAGAACCCCGGCATCAAGGTCAAGCTGATCTCCGGTCCGTACGCCTCAACCAAGGAGCAGGTCGTCGCCGGCGCCGCCGCCGGCACGATGTCCGATGTGGTCGGCCTCGACGGGGCCTGGGTGAACGACTTCGTGAAGCAGGGCTCGTTGGCGAACCTGACCGACCTGATGAAGTCGGCCAGCTTCGACGAGAGCCAGCTGGCCGCGCAGGTCAAGCTCGACGGCTCGACCTACATGATTCCGGTGGCGAACTTCGTCTACCCGATGTTCGTCAACGAAGACCTGCTCAAGGCCGCCAACGTGTCCGCAGTGCCGAGCAACCGCACGGAGTTCGCCGCCGCTGCTGCCGCGGTCACCAAGACCGGCAAGGCTTCCGGTTGGGTGCTTCCGCTCGACACCGCCACGCCCAACGGCATCCAGAACGACGTGATGAGCTGGGTGTGGGCCTCGGGTGGCTCAATGCTGAAGGACGGTCAGCCCAACCTGGTCGGCAACTCTGACGTCAAGGACGTGATGACCTTCATCAAGGGCATGTACGACGCCGGCTCGATCGCCAAGGGCACCTTCACCATGAAGGAGCAGGACAAGGTCAACGAGTTCACCAACGGACGGGTCGGCATGATGATCGACTCGCTCGCCCACGTGAACCTGATCCGCGAGCAGAACAAGGACCTGAAGTTCTCCGTGGCTGCCATCCCGGCCGCTGACGGATACTCGGGCAAGCGCGGCATGCCGTACGCCTCGTGGGGCATCGGTGTGGCCAACAACAGCGCGCACCAGGCCGAGGCCTTCAAGCTGGTTGCCTTCCTGATGGGCAAGGACGTCAATGCGACCCTGTGCAACTCTGCACACGCCTTCCCGGGCAACACGCAGTCCGTGCCGGACTTCGTCAACGCGGATCCGATCTTCAAGCAGGCCTTCGAGATCTACCAGGCCGGCACCGCCACCAACGAGTTCACCGGACTGCCGGTGGCTGAGGATCTGATGCGGTCCTTCGACGAGCAGTTCCAGAAGTACCTTGCGGGCAAGCAGAGCGTCGATGACGCGCTGACCGCGAGCCAGAGTGCCTGGGAGACGTCCTTCAAGGGCTGATTCAGCAGGCACCGGAGTGGGGGCCGCGCCGCCCTTCAGCGGCCCCCACTCCACACACACGAAAGGAGGTGGTCAAAGGTGGCCAGCGCATCGCTACCGGTAGCCGGAGCGCAACAGCTCGGCTCGCCGAAGCGCCAGCCGGGAGTCTCCGGCACAGTCAAGGCCACACTCGTCCCCTACGGCTACCTCACCCCCACCATGGTGTTGCTGGTGGTGTTGATGGTGATCCCGATCGTGATGGTCATCGGCTACTCGCTGATGGACAACGTGATCATGAAGAAGAACCCCCAGTTCGTCGCCTTCAAGCACTACAGCGACATCCTGACCAGCGAGTCGTTCTGGAACGCGGTCAGCAACACCTTGTTCTTCACGGGCGTCAGCGTGATCGCTCACCTGATCATCGGCCTGGCGTTCGCCATGATGCTCAACACCGGCCTGCTGGGAAACCGCACCAAGGCCATCTTTCGCACCATCTACGTGTTGCCGTGGCTGTTCACCGTGGCGATCATCGCGGTGTTGTGGCGACTGCTGCTGGAGCCCAACGGCGTGGTCAACTACGTGCTGATGGCCTCCGGCCTGGCCGGCACCCAGGTGGAGTGGCTGTCCCAGCCGGAGACCGCATTGTTCGCGGTCACCTTCATCAACATCTGGTCGGGCTATCCCTTCTACATGACCAGCCTGCTTGCCGGGCTGCAGGGCATCCCCGCCGACTACTACGAGGCCGCCCAGGTCGACGGCGCCAGCCCCTGGCAGCGCTTCGTCAGCATCACGTTGCCCCAGCTGAAGCCGATCATCATCTCGATGGCGCTCCTGGACTTCATCTGGACGACCCAGCAGTTCGCGCTGATCTGGATGACCACTGGCGGTGGCCCACTGGGCTCCACCGAGATGCTGAGCACGTTCACCTACAAACTGGCCTTCAGCAAGTACCAGTTCGGCGCCGCTTCGGCCGCCGCGGTGATCGTCCTGGTGATCTCGATGATCCTGGCCTTCTTCTACGTGCGAGCGCAGAAGGCGAGGGACTGACATGTCACGTGCACAACGTCGCCGGTTCGCCCGGATCGCCATCCTGATCGGGCTGGTCATCGGTGCGCTCTATGCAGCCCTGCCGGTGCTGTGGATGTTGTCGAGTTCGTTCAAGCAGAACACCGACATCTTCGCCTCCCCGCCGCAGCTGATCCCGTCCAACCCGACCCTGGAGGCCTACACCGCGATCTTCACCGACCCGGTCAAGGTGCGGTTCTTCCTCAACAGTTACTTCGTGTCGCTGTCGGTGACCGTGCTCACCTTGCTGGTGGCCGTGCTCGCGGCGTACGCCCTGAGTCGGTACGAGTTCCCGTTCAAGCGAGTGCTCAACATGGTCATCGTCAGCGTCCAGGCGGTGCCGCCGATCACGCTGCTGATCCCGTACTTCGGCCTGATCATGTTCCTCGGCCTGTACAACAGCTACCCGGGCCTGATCCTCACCTACATGGTGTTCACCCTGCCCTACGCGATCATCATGATGACCGGCTACTTCAACACCCTTCCCCGGGAACTGGACGAGGCGGTCAAGGTGGACGGCGGCTCGTCCTGGACGGCGCTGTGGCGGATCCTGGTGCCGATCTCGGTGCCCGGCCTGGTCTCGGTGGGCATCTACACCTTCATGATCGCCTGGAACGAGTACCTGTTCGCCCTGACCTTGACCAAGACCCCCGACATGCGCACGGTGCCGATCGGCATCCAGTTGCTGATGGGCCAGCACTCGTACGAGTGGAACCAGATGATGTCGATGTCGATCCTCGGCTGCATCCCGATCCTGCTGCTGTTCCTGTTCTTCCAGCGCTACTTCATCGGCGGAATGACCGCCGGTGCGGTGAAGAACTGACCCAGACCTACCCACGGAAAACCCACATCAAGGAGAAATCACATGCTTACCAGCGGAGACGGCGTTCTGAAGGTCGCCAACGAGGCGGGCTTCGCCGTTCCGGCGTTCAACATCAGCGACTACGCCATGTTCCAGGGGATCGCGGACCTCTGCGAGGAGCTGCAGGCGCCGTGGATCGTCGCCATCCACCCGGACGAGTACGACCACATCGGCCCGGACCTGATCGCTGCGATCATCGCCCGCGCCCACCGCTCGTCGGTGCCGATGGCGGTCCACCTCGACCACGGCGGCACGTACGAGCAGGTGCTGACCTCCATCCAGGCCGGGTACACGTCGGTGATGATCGACGCCTCGGTGAAGCCGTTCGAGGAGAACGTGGCGCTGACCAGGAAGGTCGTCGAGACCGCGCACGCGGTGGGCCTGTCCGTCGAGGGCGAGCTGGGCACGATCGGCGCCAACGACTCCTACGGTGAGTCCGGCGCGACCGAGGTGATCTACACGACGCCCGAGGACGCGGTGAAGTTCGTCGAACAGACCGGGGTGGACAGCCTGGCGATCGCCATCGGCACCTTCCACGGCCTCTACCCTGCGGGGATGAAGCCGGAACTGAAGCTCGAGCTGCTGAAGGAGATCAAGGCGGCGCTGCCGATCCCGCTGGTGCTGCACGGCGGGTCGAACAACCCCGACGACGAGATCTCGATCGCGGCGCGGACGGGCATCAACAAGGTCAACATCTCCTCCGACATCAAGGTGGCTTACCACTCGAAGATGCGGGAGGTGCTCGGCGACGATCCCAAGCTGCGCGAGCCGCTGATGATCCAGCCGGAGTGCGTGAAGGCGATGAACGTCGTGGCCGCGCAGAAGATCGAGCTGTTCGGCACCGCTGGCAAGGCGTCCCTGTATCACTGAGCCCGAAAGCGGGAAGCGGGGAGCGATGAGCCACGAGCTGGTCCTGGGGCTGGGCGGCTGCGTCGACTTCGAGATCGCCTGGGACGCCCGGGTGCTCGAGGAGCTGGTCGTCGAGTACGGCATCAGTGCCGCCGAACTTGATGCCGACATCCCCGTGGTGGACGAGCGCTCCCTGCTGCGCTCGATCCTCGCCTTCATCCGGGACGGTGTCGGAGGGGAGCGGTTCCTGCTCTCCTCCGACATCGGGATCGCCTTCGCGTCCCGCTTCTCCACCAGGGTCAGCCTCGGCGGCACCTGTGTGCGCGCGGCGCTGGCGATCATCCGGCTGGGTGTACCGAGCCTCGTGCACCTGGTCAGCACCGACGACAACGTCCGCCGGCTGTTGCCGCCGGGCATCGACTACCTGAGCAGCGCCACCGGCGACAGCCTCGACCCGCACCTGATCGTGCAGTTCCCTGCGGGTGCGGTCGTGCGGGCGGACGGGGTGGAGATCCGCGCCGAGCACCCGAACCGGATCATCTACGTGAACGACCCCCCGAACCGCGATCTTGAGCTGAGCCCGGAGCTGCCGGACGCGCTGGAAGGGGCACGGGCGTTCCTGCCCGCCGGGTTCAACGTGATGCGCGACCCGGACCTGCTCCGCGACCGGCTGGCGTTCCTGCAGCGCGCGATGACCCGGTTGCCGGATGACGCGCTGGTGTTCTACGAGGACGCCGGCTTCCACGACAACGCGATGCGAGAGGTGGTGGGCGCCGAGTTCCGGGGACGGGTGGATGTACACAGCCTCAACGAGGACGAGTTGCAGTCACACCTCGGGCGACGGGTCGACCTGCTCGACGTGGAAGACGTCGCGTCGGCCCTGGCGGCGTTCGCGCCGCGGGCGATCGCGCCGACCGTGGTGGTGCACACGAAGTACTGGTCGCTCGCGTACGGCGAGCGGGCCGGCGAGCTGGAGGCCGCGCTGGCCGGCGGGATCGACCTGGCCAGCACGCGGTACTGCCACGGCGACGACTTCACGCCCGGCGACCTGGTCGCGACGCGGTTGCTGCCCGTGCAGCCCGGCGGGGCCGGGTGCGCGGAGCGGATCAGGGCGCGGCTGGGTGCGCGCGTCCGGTGTGTGCCGGGACGGCTGCTCGAGGTGCCCGCGCCGACCACGATCGGGCTGGGCGACACGTTCGTCGGCGGGTTCCTGGCGACGTTCGTCCGTGGCCCGCTGCCCGCCGGAGAACGCGGCTGAAGCTGGCCCCGCCGCTGCTCACGCCCGCACCCGGCGCCGACGCGCGCTCCGCCCGTTCGGCCCCGCGGACCAAGTTGGGGACGGTTCCGAACTCGGTCCACCTGGCCTGCGATCGGGCAGGTGTGCGGTTGGTGGGTGTATGGACTTGCCGAGTTATCCACAGATGTTGCGAGACCGGGTGACGGGGGTTCCTGGTGCGCCTACGATCCTCGGAATCGCTGGCGTGCTGCTGTACACCACCCCCGGTTCAGCCGCCGCGGCGTGAGGGGATCTGCGATGAGGCGGCTGGCTGAGGTCGGGCTGCTCGCCGGCGAGGTGGGCATCGAGACCAGTTTCACCAGGGCGCGGCTGGTCGAGGCCCGTCCTCAGGAGGCGCCGGTCGACTGGCAGGAGGTCGTGCTGCTGCGTCGGCGGGCGTCGGAGCTGATCACGGCGGGGATCGCCGGGCATGGTGGGCCGCTGAGCGAGGTCGATCGTCGGTTGCTGGGTCGTTCGATCGTGCGGACGGTGGTGCGTGAGCACGTGGACGCCCTGAGCACGAACGGCGAGGCCCTGTGGCCGATCGCGGTCGAGCAGGCCTACGCCCTCGCGGTCGAGAACGCGATCTTCGGCTACGGCCGGTTGCAGCCGCTGTTCGAGATCGTGGACGCGGAGAACATCGAGATCCACGGTTGCGATTCGGTGGTCGTGCAGTACTCGGACGGACGCCGCGAGCCGCGTCCGCCGGTGGCGGACAGTGACGAGGAGTTGGTGGAGGCGATCCGGTTCCTGGGCGAGTCGGTCAGTCCCGCGCGTCCGTTCGACGATGCGCACCCGATGCTCACTCTTGCCCTGGGCGACCGGTTCCGGCTGCACGCGATCGGTTTCGGGCTCAGCTACCGGCCGAGCATCACGATTCGTCAGCACACCCTCACCGACATCGACCTGCGCCGGCTCTCCGGCACCGGCATGATGCCCGAGGAGGTGGCCCGCTTCCTGCACGCGGCGGTGCTCGCCCGCAAGTCCATGGTGATCAGCGGTGACCAGGGCGCGGGCAAGACGACCCTGCTGCGCGCGCTGATCGCGGCGATTCCCGAGAACGAGCGGTTCGGGACGCTGGAAACCGACTACGAACTGCTCACCCACCTGCAACCGCACCGGCGCAACATGCTGGCCCTGCAGTCGCGGGTGGGTATGGGTGAGATCCAGGACGGTCGCCGCGTCGGCGAGTTCACCGTGGCCGACCTGATCCCCGAGGCGTTGCGGCAGAACCTGTCCCGGCTGATCGTCGGCGAGGTGCGCGGCGGCGAGGCCGGAGCCATGTTCGAAGCCATGACCGCCGTCGCGGGCACGCTCTCCACCACCCACTCGCACTCCGCGGCGTCCACGATGGACCGGCTCGCGTCCCGGGTCGCCCAGGGCGGCGTCCTCTCTGTCGAAGAGGCCTACCGGCAGATCGCGCACCACATCCACCTGCTGATCCATGTGCGGCTCGTGGACGACACCTGGCGCGGCGGCGTCCGGACGCGGTCGGTCACCGAAATCCGCCAGCTCACCGGCGGGCTGGAGAACGGGCGTCCGGTGACCCACCTCGCCTACCGCGAGGGCGACGACGAGCACTGGTTCAGTCCCGCTCCCGAACTGCTGACCGAACTTGCCCGGTTCAGCGCGGCGTGGGAGGCGTGATGGGCGGCTTCCTCGCGGCCGTGTGCGGAGTGCTGCTGAGCGGTGGAGTGGTGTTAGCGGTAGCAGGTTTCAACAGCCCTCCCGCTCAGCGGTCGTCGTCATCCACAGGGTTGTGGAAAACCATTGTGGAAAGTCGCGCCGGTCAGGTCGTCCGCCGTCGCTGGTGGCAGGCCCTGCTGGCCCTCGGCGCCGGCCTCGTGGCCGCATCGCTCACCGGCTGGCCGCTGCTGGCGGTGCTGGTCCCGGCCGTGGCGTACGGCCTTCCGGTGGTTCTCTCCGCGCCGTCCAACCGCGACCTGGCCCTGCTTGAGGCGCTCGACCGCTGGGTGCGCACGCTCGGCTCCCTGCTGCCCACCGGTCGCTCGATCCAGGACGCGATCCGCGTGTCGGTGCGGCAGTCACCCGCGCTGCTCGCACCCCACCTGCGGCTGCTCGCTGTCCGGCTCGGTGACCGCTGGACGATCCAGCAGGCGCTGTTCGCGCTCGCCGACGATCTCGACAGCCCGGACGCGGACGCGGTTCTCGCCGCCCTCTCCCTGGCCGCACAGCGCGGCGGCACCGGCGCCAGCGCTACCCTCGCCGCGCTCGCCGACAACATCCAGGACCGCCTGCGCGCGCTGCGCGAGATCGAGACCGAGCGCGCCAAACCCCGCTTCGTTGTGCGTCAGGTGACGCTGATCACCCTCGTCGTGCTCGGGCTCGCCCTGGCCTTCGGCGGTTCGTTCTTCGCCCCCTATGGCACCGACCTCGGCCAGATCCTGCTCGCAGCACTGGTCGCGGCCTACCTGGGCTCCCTGCTGTTCCTGCGCCGGATGACCCTGCCCCGGCCCCGGCAGCGAATCCTGCGGCGGGACCTGCTCGCGGAGCAGGTCCCGACAAGTGCGACCGGCCTGGGGCCGGGGTCACCGACCGGTGTGGGAGACCCGGCCCGGAGGCGGGCGAGATGAACGCGATCCTGGTCGCCATCGGCAGCGGCGCACTGATCGGCTTCGGTCTGTGGGCGCTGGCAGGCCTGTTGCTGCCGGTGCGGCCCCGGCTCTGCGACGCGCTCGACCTGCTGGACGGACGCCTCGATGCACCTCCCGAGCCCTCCGGCGCCGGGATCGACCGCCTGGGTGGCTGGCTGCGGGTCCGGCTGCGCCGGCCGGTCCCGGCGACCACGCTGCGCCGGCTGCGGATCGCCGGGCGCAGCATCAACCGGCACTATGCGCACAAGGCGGTCGGGGCGCTGGCCGGGCTGGTCCTTCCCGCCCTGCTCGGCGCCGCCCTGGCCGTCACCCTCGGCAGTGGCTTCACTGTGCCCGCCGCAGCCGGGCTGGCGCTGGGCGTCGCCGGCTTCTTCCTGCCCGACCTGCTCCTGCGCGGCGCGGACGCCGAGCGCACCGAGGACGCGTCCGAGTCACTGCTGACCTACTTCGACCTGGTCACCCTCGAGCGGCTGGCCAACTCCTCGGGCAGCCAGTCCCTGCGCTCAGCGGCCGCGATCAGCGACACCACCGTATTCGCAGCGATCCGGGACGCCCTGGAGCGCGCCCGCCTCGAGCAGCGCGCGCCCTACCCCGAGCTGCAGCGGCTCGGCCGAGAGCTCCAACTGCCGGCGCTGGTCGACATCGCCGACGTGATGGCGCTGGACGAGGCCGGCGCCGCCCTGTCCGGGGCCCTGCGGGCGCGCGTCCGCGAGCTCCGCGACGCCCACCTCACCCGGGCGAAGATCGCCGCGTCCGCCGTCTCCGAGCGGATGGCGTTCTTCATGGTGATCCCTTCGATCGTCTTCGGACTGTTCTTCCTCGTCCCGCCGATCCTCCGCCTCCTGGACCGCTGAACCCACCCCCGATAAGGAGAAACGATGAAGATCCTGCACCTGATGGTGGCCGCGCTGGTCGGCCCGCCGCGGCGCCGCAACCAGCGCGGCCTGTCGCAGTCGACCGAGACCGCCATCCTGCTCGGGGGCGCGGTTCTGGTCGCGGGCGCCGTGGTCCTCGCGGTCACCGTCTACGTGAACGCCAAGCTGCCCCGACCGTGAGCCGCGGTTCCGCCAGCGGCCGGGCAGGCGGACAGCGCGGGGTGGCCGAGTCCACCCAGTGGGCGCTGCTGCTACCCCTGCTGCTGGCACTCGTGCTCGGCCTCGTCCAGCTGGGCGTCTGGCTGCACTCCCGCACGGTCGCGGCCCAGGCCGCCGCTGCGGCCGCCGACCTGCGTGCCACCGGCCCGGCGGCGGAGGCCGCCGCGCGGGAGGCGGGCCGCCGAATCGCCGCCGGTGGCGGCCTGGAACAGGTGGAGATCGCCGTGGACGCCGACGCCGACCACCTCGTGGTGACGGTGAGTGGACGGGCACCGCTGTTCTTCGACATCCGGCAGGGACGGATCACCGAACGTGCCGTGCTGCCCGTGGAGCGGGTGACGCCATGAGTCGTGCCCACGCCCAACGCGGCGCCACCGCGGTGGAGTTCGCCTTGATCGTCCCGGTCGTCGTGCTGCTCTTCGGCATCGTCGTCGGGGGAGCGCGAACCTGGCTTGCCCGCGGCGCGGTCGAACAGGCTGCTGCCGCTGCGGCCCGCGGCGCCTCCCAGGCGCGGACGCCGGCCGGAGCAGTGCAGGCCGCTGATGACCTCGCTCGCGCCCAGGCTGCGATGGACGGCCTGCGCTGTGCCCGCTGGCTCGTGGACACCGAGGCGGCCGCACTGGCCGGCGTCGCCGGACAACCCGGTGCGGTCCGGGTGAGCGTCACCTGCGAGGTGCCCCTGGAGGACGTGCTCGTGCCCGGCTGGCCGGGAGCGGTCGAGGTGCGGGCCACCGCCTCGGCCGTCGTGGACAGCTACCGAGGCAGGCACTGATGCGTTGGCTACGCGGTCTGGGGTCGCTGGCTGTGCTCGGGCTGGTTCTGGTCGGGGCACCGCTGGCCCTGCTCGCCTGGGGACGTGTTCCCCCCGGCCTCGCGGGGCTCGCCCGTCCCGACGACGGGACCCTGCTGCTGGCGGTGCTGACCCTCGCCGGCTGGCTCGCCTGGGCGGCCTTCGCCTTCGCCACCCTCGTCGAGGCCGTCCGGCTCGGCGACAGGGAGCACCGGGCCCCGCGGCTGCCGCTGCTGGGCGGGCTGCAGCAGCTCAGCGCCGGCCTGCTGGTCGCCGTCCTTGCGCTCGCGCCGGCCGCGGCGATCACGCGGGCACCCGCCCCGTCGCCGGCCGCCGCCTTGCCGGAGCCGGTCCCGCAGCCGGAGCCGGTGGACGAACCCGCCGCCGATCCGGCGGACACCTACCTGGTCGAGCCCGGCGACGACCTGTGGACGCTCAGCGCCCAGTTGCTCGGCGACGGCGGATGCTGGCGGGAGCTCGTCGCGGTGAACCCTGACCTGCTCCGGGACCCGACCGACCGGCTCGCTCCGGGTACCCGACTGGCGCTGCCCGCGTCTGCCCGCCGGGTACCGCGGACGGTCACCGTCCGGCGGGGCGACACGCTCAGCGGGCTCGCCCTGGAACACCTCGGGGCTGCGGCGCGCTGGCCCCGGATCGCCGCGGCCAACCCCGACCTGGTCACCGACCCCGACCACATCGAGGTGGGCTGGCGGCTCGTCATTCCCGGGGCCGTGGCTCCCGCGCACAGGGTCTCGCGGGAGCACGAGGAGAAGGCCGCCTCCGTCGACGACCCCGACCGGACGGACCTGCCCGTGCCCGGCGACGGCCCCGATGGATCGCAGCGGCCCGATCCGGCGCCGACGGGGGCCGGCCCGCAGACCGACGCCGGCCCGCAGACCGACGCCAGACCGCAGACCGGTTCGTCGCAGGCCGGGTCTGTGGAGAGCTCAGCACCACGGTCCGGGGCTGCACAGAGCCCCGAGGTGACGATCGGTGGCGGGACCACTCCTGAGCCCGTGCCCGCCCTGCCGCTGCTCGGGGGCTTCGGCACCCTCGCCGCGGCGGCGATCATCGGGGTCGTCGAGACCCGCCGGTTCCTGCGCCTGCGCGAACGTCCGGTCGGTCGCCGGCTGATCCCCCCCGAGGAGAGCGCCGCCCGGTTGCGCGCCGCGCTGGGCGTCCGGCAGCAGCCTGACCGGCTCGCCGTGCTCGACGCCGCGCTGCGAGCCGTGGGAAGCCACTGCCACGCGGCGGGCGTTCCGCTGCCGGAGCTGGAGCGGGTCGTGGTCAGCAGCGAACGGATCAGGCTCGAGTGGGCGGACGCGGCTGGCCCACCGCCGCCCGGCTTCACCGGCGCAGCCGATCACTGGGAGGCTCCGCTCGCCGCACCGCCCGATCCCGCCGACCACCCCTGCCCGTACCCGGCGGTGGTGAGCCTGGGGAGCACCGTCGACGGCGATCTGGTCCTCGTGGACGCCGAGCGCTCGCGGGTCCTCGGCGTGGCCACCGACGACGCCGAGCTCGGTCGCTCCGCGCTGGCCGCGATGGGTGTCGAACTCGCCTGCGCGCCGTGGTCCGACAGTGCGCACATCGTCGCCGTGGGGGCGGACGCCGGACTGCTCGCCCTCGCCGGCGGCGAGCGGGTCGACGTGCTCGGGGCACTCCCGGACGCGCTCGAGCGCCTGCGCGTCCAGGTGGCACGGCGCCGGGCCGCGCTCGGCACGGAGCCGCTGGCGTCCCTGCGCGTCGACCCCGACCGGGCGGACGCCGTGGCGCCACTCGTGTTCTGCCTGCTCGACGACGTCCCGGCGGCTCTCGCCGAGGGGCTCGACGATCTCCTGGCGGGCCCGGGCACCGGCGTGGTCGTGCTGCTGGCCACGCCTGCGGCGACAGAGGCGCGCTGGCAGGTCGGTGGCGATGGGTACGAGCCTCGCGGGCGGCTCGCCGGCCTGGCTGAACCGCTCCGTGCGCATGCGATCGGGGAGTCGACGAGGGCGGGTGTGTCGCGGCTGTTTGCCGCCGACACCGGGGCCACCACCGTCGCGCCGTGGTGGCGCGAGCCGGGGCCGGTGGACGACAACGTGCTGGCCCTGCCCGCACGCGTCGTGAGAGAGGGGGAGCCGGTGGACATTGTCAGGCTGGCCGAGGCCACCGAACACCCGCAGGTGCTGCTGATCGGACCTGCGGAACTCCGCGGGGCGGCCGGTCCCGAACCTGCCCGCTCCCGCCAGCAACTGGTGGAGCTGTGTGCCTGGCTGCTGGAACACCCCGGCAGTACCGGCACCGCCATGGCAGCAGGGCTGATGGTGGCCGAGAGCACCCGTCGCTCGAACCTGAGTCGGCTGCGGGCGTGGCTGGGAACCGCTCCGGACGGCTCGGCGTACCTTCCGGACGCCTACTCCGGACGCGTGCTGCTGCACCCCGGCGTGACGTCCGACTGGCACCGGCTGCAGGTGCTGCTCGCGCCCGGTGCGAACCGGGTCGGCGACAGCACACTGGTGGCTGCGCTCGACCTGGTCCGCGGGGCCCCGCTCGCCGACGCCGCACCCACCCAGTGGCACTGGGCGGAGGAACTGCGCACGGACGTGAGCTGCGCGCTGCGCGACGTCGGCGTCGTGCTCACCGACCGGGCGCTGGAGCGGGGCGACGTCGACCTGGCTCGTTGGGCCGCGTCCCGGGCGCTGGTGGTCTCGCCCGAGGACGAGCAGTTGCTCTGCGCCCGGATCCGCACCGAGGTGCGGGCCTCCAACACCGCGGAGGTGGAGCGCCTGGTGAACCACGTCACCCGGCAGGCCCGGATCCTCGGCGTCGACCTGCTGCCGGAGACCGTCAGGCTGTGCCAGCAGGCGCTCGAGGGACGCGTGCGTGCCCGGGCGTAGGGCGTGGCGCCGCCGCCAGTCGGGCGAACCGCCCTGACGGAACACGCGCCCGGTACGACGACCCGTGACCTGGATGAACACTGGCGCGTGAGGACGATCCCGAGGGGGTCTTGAGGCCCACCTGAGGCACATCTGCAACAGCTGTCACAGCCGAATCAGGTTGCTGGTCAACCGCATCTTCGCGCCACTAGCCTGAGAGAAACCTGAAGGGACGCGCCTGCGGATCGCCGCCGCGAACCTGATGCGGAAGAGGGGTCATGCACACGTTCCGCGATCGGCCGGTCCGGATCTCCGCGCTCCGGGCGCTGTTCCTCGCCCTCCTGATCTCATTGATGACGCTCGTCCTGGTGACGGTGCCGGCGCCGGCCGCGGCAGCGCCCGGCGCAGGGGTGTTCCTGCTGGCGCCTCGCTGACGCGCTCGTAGCAGCCCTCCGCGAGTCTCTCGCGCGGGACTCTGTTGGTGCGCGCGGTCCCGGATGGCGTTCGCACGAGAACGTATGAACGGGTGCGACACGTTTGACACGGTGTCAATCAACACGCGACGATCGGTATGTCCACGCCCCACCACCCCAACGAGAAGGGCCAACGGATGAATCCAGAACTCAAACACTCTCTCCCCGGGCCGCGCCACGTGCTCGCTGCGTCCGCCGCCATCGCGGTCGTCGCGGCGACGGCGATCATGCCCACCCCGGCGTTCGCCGCGCCAGGGAGGCCGGATCCGGCCAACCTGGTGCGCATTGTCGAGAGGTCCGACCCGCACACGCGAACCACGGGGCGGGTCACAACCTCGCACCGGACCGTGCGCGGCGCCGGTCTCGACATGACGATCGCCGGCCGCGGCGAGGCAGTGGCCGTCGGGAACCAGGCGGTGTTCAGCGGGACCGGCGTCGACTATGTCTCCCGCGGGGTCGAGGGCGGGTTCCAGGTCGCCGCGGTGATCGGCGACGCCAACCAGAACGCCCAGCAGTACCGCTTCCCCGGCAAGTACCTCGAACTGACCGAGGCGGGCTACGTCATCGTGCGCGACGGCGGGTCCACCGCCGAGCCGGTGGCGGCGATCGATCCGGCCTGGGCCCGCGACGCGAACGGCGCGAAGGTCTCCACCCGCTTCGAGGTGAAGGGGGACACCCTCACCCAGGTGAGCGACGTCACGGCGAACACCCCGCTCCCCGTCGTCGCAGACCCCCGGGTGCGGTCGACCTGGTACGGCTGGTCCGTCGACTTCACCAAGAGTGAAACCAAGTTGCTCGCCGTCGGCGGTGCGGGCTGCCAGGCGGTCGCGGCCAAGGCTCCCTCGGGAGTGGGTCAGGCGATTCGGCTCAGTTGTGTCTTCCTCGCGGGTTGGGCCGGTACGGCGATCGCCCAAGGGAAATGTGTCTCGGCGAAGATCTTCAACCCGTATGTCTGGGTTCCGTGGATTGCCAAATGCTACAAGTGATCAAGTACGGCAAGTGACTCGGAGGTGAGAGCATGGCGCTACTGCTTTGGGTAATCATGCTGGGATATGCAGCAGTCGACTGGGTGCTCGTCTGGAAAGGGGCGCCCCGGTGGGTTTTGATGACCCTGGCCGTGGCGGATGCAGCCTTCACCGTCTGGGTGGTTGCGACCCAGTTCGCTGTCGTCACCGTGTGGTGGCTCATCACCACGATGGCGCTGTCGCTCGCGATCTCCTTCTGGTCGGACTCCCGCGCCCGCCGGAAGCAGTCGGAGCCGCGGCCCGCCGCGGGCTGAGCCGCCCGGCCGACGGAGGAGCGATCGAGCGAGTCGCCGCAGGTCGGAGCCGGTCGGAGGCTCCGGACGCGGGAAGTCCGCTCGATTGAAGGGGTGGACCGGGTCGGGGGAAGCCCCTGCCCGTCCACGCCCTGAGGTGAGGGGGGACATCGCTCAAGGTCATGGCTGGCTACGACTGACATGGTGGCTGCCGAAGTGTTACCGGCAAGGCGGAATAGTGACTTCTGGATCTTTGGCCCGGGTGCTGACCATTCCCGTCGTCGCGTTATACAGCTGGGCGATGTGGGTTTGGGCGAAGCTGTGGCTGAGGATCGTGGCGACCGCCGTGTTCGTGGCCTTCTGGTTCGCCGCGCCCGCCGTCACCAGCGTGGACGTGGTCTGGCGATTCGCCATGCCCGCGACTCTGGTGCTGGCAATGCTGGCCCTCCTCATTCGTCGGCCCGCTGCAGCGAACCGGCGAGGCGCGAAAGGTGGCAGCGACTGCGTGGTCTATCGCCCAAGGGAAGTGCTTCTCGGCCAAGTTGTTCAAGTGAGGGAACGAATGCGTCCGGGGCTGACGGCCTGGGTGCTGACTGGGTGCGAAACGGCGCGGGGTGAACGACGCCGACACCTGATCAGGCGGGTCATCGCCGTCGGAGCCAGTCGGAGGCACCGGACGCGGGTGGTCCGCCGGGTGAAGGACGGGTGGGCCGGGACGGGGACCGTTACCGACCCGGCCCACTCCCGGTGGGCAGTTGCCTCACGTTCGTCCGCGCCCGGCGTCCCTACGCCTGGTAGGAACTGGTCGTCGTCGCGGGCCTGCTGCTCGGTGCGACCATGCTGCCGTGGCTCCTGCCCGCCGGCGGTCTTGGTTGGGACATGGACCTGCGCACGGTCGCCCTGGAGGGCTCCCTGGTCAGCCTGCAGCCGCTGATCCTTCCGGCGATGATGGTGGCGGGCAGCGCACCCGCCCAGATCGTCGTCACCGGCGCGCAGGCTGCTGCCTCCCCGCCGGTCGGGCGCGGCGTGTTCTGGACGGGCTTCGCCGTCGCCCTCGCCTGGCTGGTCGTCGCCACCGCGCTGGGTGCGGGGGCGGACGACTACACGCTCTCCGCGCTCGTTGCCGCCCTGATCGCGCTGCTCGCGGTCACCGCGCTCGTAGGCTTCCTGCTGTGGCGGGGCGACCGCCGGACGCCGCCCGAGCCCGCCCACTACCCGGAGGTCTGGGGCGGCTGGCTCTACCCGCTGGCCGTGGCGATGGTCGCGGTCACCGCCCTGACCATCCCGGTCACCATCGTGCGCGCCTTGGCCGCGATGCTCGGCCTGGACAGCCTGGCCGGCGTGCTCGACACCGGCGTGAACCTGTTCCTGGACAACAACCCCGGAGTGCTCGGACGCGGCCTGCTCGGCCTGGTCGTGCTGGTGGCGGCCGTGCGGTTTGCCGGACGCTCGCGGATGGTCGAGGCGGTCGCGCTCGGCGGGTTCGCCGTCCTCGTCCTCCTGGACGCTGTCGGGCTCGTGCCCGGCCTGCAGTTCCTGCACGACCGGAGCACCGCGGCGATGGGCCTGCTGGCGTCCGTCGTAGCCCTGGTCGCGGCCGCGGTGTCGGCGGTCCGGCGGCGTTTCGGCCGTGACCGCGCGGCCGGGGTGTTGACCGTGCTGCTGCTGGCGGTGCTCTACCCGCACCGCGACCTGATCTCCGACCCGCTCAGCACGGTGCTCGCGTCCACGGGCGCCGTGGTGCTGGTGTTCGGGCTGGCATGGCGGGTGTTCACCGAGGCCGAGGTCACCAACGAGGGTTCCCCGCGCTACCCGCGCTCCACCCGCGTCCTGCTGTTGCTCGCGAACGCGCTGTTCGCCACCACCGGCGTGGCCTTCGTGGCGTTGTCGCGCGGGCTGGGCACGAACGCGGACCCGACCGTGTGGGCCGAGCTCGGGGACGCCACGCTGGGCGACCCGCTCTACGTTGCCGGCCTGGTCGCCGGGCTGTGGCTGGTGCTGCAGTCCGGCTCAGGGCGCGATGGGGCCTAGCAGCGACGGTTCGTCGCGCCGGGCGGCGAGCCAGCTGTTCCGGTAGTCCCGCAGGATCGCCGGCCAGTCGGTCTGCACGGCATCCACCCCGAGGGCGAGGATGGGCCCGTACGCCGCCTCGGGCGAGGTGGAGATCGCCAGTTCGTCGTCCAGGCCGCCGAACAGCGGGATGCCCGTGGTCAGGGTCACAGCGTTCACGAACACGAACACTCCCAGGCCCTGGAACTCCTCGATCACCGACGGCGAGAACCACGGGTGCTGGCGGGTGTTGGTGATGAGTTCGACGCCGACGGTGTTCAGCTCGGGGTCGTTCACCACCCGGTACACGTCCTCCGGAGTGGAACAGATCGGAACGAACGGGAACTTCACCTCGAAGGCGCGCAGCCGGTCCAGCGCCGCCTCCTCCCAGGCCGGGCACTTCATCAGCAGCTGGTGGGCCATGTACAGCCCGTCCAGCGCCTTCAACAGGTTCGGCCACCGCCACCAGGAGCGATCGATGTTGAACAGCGCCCTGGTGTCCTTGAAGGTCCGCAGCACCGGCAGCAGGCGCTCCACGTGCGCCCTCCGCCCGGGCCGGTCCACCCAGATGTAGGACGCACTGTCGATCTCCTCCGCGGTGAGGGTCTGCAGGTTGGTCTCGAAGCCGAGCACCTCGGGTTCGCAGCCGTCGTGGAACAGGTAGAACTCGCCGTCCCGGGACGCCGAGACGTCCAGCTCCACCATGCCTGCGCCCTGCAGTTGCGCCGCCCGGATGCTGAGCTCGGTGTTCACGGCAACGCTGCCCCCGGCACTGCCGCGGTGCGCCACGATCAGGACCTTCTCGGTCTCGATGACGTCATTGATGAGTGCGTTCATGGCAGCGAACCGGGGCTGGCCGAACATCACACCTCCACGAGAAACATGCCGACCTCGTCGTCGGCACATTCCCGATCGTACCCACCCCTGCGTCCGCCTATTCGGGTTCGGCAATGGCCCTACTTCCGAAGTGGAAGGATGGTCCAAGCTGGACCCGACGACGAGGCGGGGCGAGCTGGTTCGCGTCCACCAAGGAGGAAGGGTGGCGCGAAGCGCGAGAGCAAAGGAGTGTCATGGCCGAATTCCGCTACGAGGACATGCTGCCGACCGGGGAGGACACCACCCCCTACCGGCTGCTCACCACCGAGGGCGTGGAGACCGTCGAGGGACCGGACGGACGCACGTTCCTGAAGGTGGCCCCCGAGGCGCTGGAGCTCCTCGCCGAGACCGCGATGCACGACATCGCGCACTACCTGCGTCCGGCCCACCTGGCCCAGCTGCGCACGATCCTCGACGATCCCGAGGCGAGCCCGAACGACAAGTTCGTTGCCCTCGACCTGATGAAGAACGCCAACATCGCCGCGGGCGGTGTGCTGCCGATGTGCCAGGACACCGGCACCGCGATCATCATGGGCAAGCGCGGCCAGCAGGTGCTCAGCGAGGGAACCGACGAGCTGCCACTGAGCCGGGGCGTCTTCGACGCCTACACCAAGCTGAACCTGCGCTACTCCCAGAACGCACCGCTGACCATGTGGGAGGAGAAGAACACCGGCTCCAACCTGCCCGCCCAGATCGAGCTGTACGCCGACACCGCACCCGGGCACGAGAACACCTACAAGTTCTTGTTCATGGCCAAGGGCGGCGGTTCGGCGAACAAGAGCTACCTGTACCAGGAGACGAAGGCGATCCTGAACCCGGCGTCGATGATGAAGTTCCTCGACGAGAAGATCCGCTCGCTCGGCACGGCCGCCTGTCCTCCCTACCACCTGGCGATCGTGGTCGGCGGCACCTCGGCGGAGTTCGCGATGAAGACGGCGAAGTACGCTTCGGCGAAGTATCTCGACTCCCTGCCCACCGAAGGCTCCATGAGCGCGCACGGGTTCCGTGACACCGAGCTCGAGGCACAGGTGCTGGAGCTGACCCGGCAGATGGGCATCGGCGCGCAGTTCGGCGGCAAGTACTTCTGTCACGACGTGAGGGTGGTGCGGCTGCCGCGGCACGGCGCGTCCCTGCCGGTGGCGATCGCGGTGTCCTGCTCCGCCGACCGCCAGTGCCTCGGCAAGATCACCCCCGAGGGCGTGTTCATCGAGCAACTCGAGACCGAGCCCGCGCACTTCATGCCCGAGACCACCGACGAGCACCTCGAGGGCGGCGACGTCGTCGAGATCGACCTGGGCCGGCCGATGCCGGAGATCCTGGCCGAGCTGAGCAAGTACCCGGTGAAGACCCGGCTGTCGCTGAACGGCACCGTGATCGTGGGACGCGACATCGCGCACGCCAAGATCAAGGAGCGTCTGGACGCCGGTGAGGAGATGCCGCAGTACCTGAAGGACCACCCGGTCTACTACGCCGGCCCGGCCAAGACCCCCGAAGGGATGGCGTCCGGCTCCTTCGGGCCGACCACCGCGGGCCGGATGGACTCCTACGTCGACCAGTTCCAGGCCGCAGGCGGCTCGATGATCATGCTGGCGAAGGGCAACCGGTCGAAGGCGGTCACCGACGCCTGCCAGGCGCACGGCGGGTTCTACCTCGGCTCGATCGGCGGCCCGGCCGCCCGGCTCGCCCAGGACTGCATCACCAGCGTCGAGCTGCTGGAGTACCCCGAGCTCGGCATGGAGGCGATCTGGAAGATCGAGGTGAAGGACTTCCCGGCGTTCATCGTGGTGGACGACAAGGGCAACGACTTCTTCGCCGACGTCAGCCGTCCGACCGTGCTGCACCTTCAGGGGCCGGCCAGGTCCTGACCTGGCCGGAAAGAGAACCGTCCCCTTATCGGCCAGGCTGGACGGAAAGGGGACGGTTCTCTTTTCGGCCACCGGGTTGATCGGGGTGCGATGACTGGATCGGGAACCGACGTCGACCGGCTGGGCGTCGATGACCTGATGTCGCTGTCCGGCGACCACGGCACGGTGCCGATGCAGGTGGGCGGCGTGCTCTGGTTCGGTCCGGATGCGCCCGGTGTCGCGGACCTCACCGGCCATCTGGCTGGACGGCTGCCCGCCGCGCCACGGCTGCGCCAGGTGCTCACTCGCCCGCCGTTCGGGTGTGGGCGCCCGGTGTGGGTCGACGACCCGCGCTTCGCGCTGGAGGAACACCTCCGGGTCGCCGAGGTGTCCGACTCCAGGGAGGTCGACCGGGTCGCACTGGCCCTGCTGGCCGGCCGGCTGCCCCGGGATCGCCCGCTGTGGGCGGGCCGGATCGTGACCGGGCCGGACGGCACGGTGCTGGCCCTCGTGCTGGTGATGCACCACGTGTTGGCCGACGGGCTGGCGGCTCTGGCGCTGCTCGCAACCCTGGCCGACGGGCCCGCACCGGCAGCTGACGGCTTCCCGCGGCCCGGACCCACCCGTCGGGAACTCGCCACGGACAACGTGCGGGGACGCCTGCGGGCGCTGCGCGGGCTGCCCGGGGCGGCGCTGCACCTGGTGTTGGCGGGCCGGATGATCACCGCGGGCGGACGCGCACCACGGACGAGCCTGAACCAGCCCACCGGAACCCGTCGCACGCTCGGCACCGTCACCGCTGAGCTCCGGGACGTCCGGAGCGGTGCCCACGCCTCCGGCGGCACGGTGAACGATGCAGCGCTGGCCGTGACGACCGGGGCACTGCACGCGCTGCTCGAGGGCCGGGGGGAGAGCGTGGACGAGCTGGTGGTGTCGGTGCCGTTCGCGTACCGCCTGCCCGGTCAGGTCACGGGCAACGCCAGCGCGGTGATGCCGCTGCGGCTGCCGGCCTCCGGAGACCTCGCCGCGCGGATCCGCGCCATCGCGGAGGTCACCCGGGCCGCCAAGCGACGTCCGCGCACCCTGTCGAACACCCTGCTGCGGCCGGGCTTCGGGCTGCTCGTCCGGCTCGGGCTGTTCCGCCGGTTCATCGACTCCCAGCGCATGGTGAACCTGGTGGTGACCAACGTGCGCGGTCCGGTCGAGCCGTTGTTCATCGCCGGCCGGCCGGTGCGGCGCATCGTCCCGCTCACCTCGGCCACCGGCAACCTGACCGTGGTGCTGGCGGTCCTCTCCTACGCGGGAGAGCTGACGATCACGGCGATCGCGGACGCGGACGCCGTCCCCGACTTCAGGGAGCTCCTCACCGCGCTCGGCGCGGAGCTGGCGCGGCTGTCCTGACGGCAGTGCCTGGCGTTTCCGGGACCGACGACGAGGCGCAGCCGGCGATCGGCCGGCCACCCTCCTGCGTCCTCGCGGCCGTATCCGGCTGCCCCTCAGCTGTAGCGGACGGGAGCGCTGTGGTCGCGGATCAGGTCGTCGATCCAGGTATCGAAGGAGCGCACGACGCCGGCGTTCGTGGTCACCTGGGTCAGTTCGTCGTTCATGCCCTGGCCCGGCATGTCGGCGAGGGCGCGTCCGCTCAGGTTGTGGGTGCCCACCAGCGCCGTCCGCACGCGCCGGCCGGCCGCGTCCCAGCCGTCGATGGTGGTGACCTTCAGGTGCAGGATCGTTCCCTGCGTGGAGCGCAGGTCGATGCGCCCCGAGCCGGGTTTGGTCAGCGCCTGCTGGACGTCCTTCGAGAAGCCGCGCATGTGGCCGATCAGGAGCACCCGGCAGCCGTCGGCCTGCAGTTGGCGCAGCCTCGTGACCAGGTAGCCCCGCTCGCTGCGGAACAGCAGCTGGGCGAGCCGGACGGTGGTTCGCCCGGTGCCGTGCCGGCAGGACACGTCGCCGAGGAACCGGAGTACGGGGTCGTTGGCGGCTCCGCCCTCGGGGAGGGGGTAGGCCTGCACCACCGAGGTGGCGGTCGTGGCGCTGCGTCCGAGCTGTGCCGGGTCGTTGACGCTGTGGCTGAGGAGGTCGAACTGGGCAGCCAGGAAGTCGTACAGCTGCTGGTCGCCCCGCGTGATCAGCGCCGCGTTGGCCTGGTCGCGGCCGTCCGCGTTGGTGAAGTTGCCGGAGGACACCCAGACCACCGGCTGCCTGCCGCGTCCCGAGGTGAGCAGGAACTTGGAGTGCATGCGGACGTCGCCACCACGCACCACGACCCACGAGCGGGCTGACCTTCGGGTGCCCAGCGCAGCCCGGAGCCGCCGCACCTGGGGCTTGTTCGCGATCACAGCGTTGAGCACCACGTGGACGTGGACGCCGCGCTGGTGCGCCCGGATGAAGGCGTCCGTGGCTTCGGGAGAGGTCAGGCTGAAGATCGCCACGAGGATCGTCTGGCCCTTGGCGGTTGCGTTGATGATGGAGAGGGCCGATTCGACCACGGCGTGGACGCGGTGCTGGTTCCGCGACCAGGGGTCGCCGAAGACCACCTTCTGGGTGGCGGCCCGTGGCGGGGTGGTTGTCGAGGCGCTCGGTGTCGGCGTCGCCGCTGCCGTGGTGGATGGAGCCGGCGACGGTACCGGCGCCGCGTCACCGGTACCGGAGCAGCCGGCGAGGATCAGGCACGCGGCGACGGCCGATCCGATGAACCGTGTCACGCGAGCGCGGCGTGCGACTCGACGACACGTGTGTGTCCCGTCGCGTCCCACCTGTGCCTCCCACCGCCCACCCTAGATGACGGGCCGGCAGGTGCGGGCGGCTCACGGTCGCGCGATCACGGTCACGCCGCTCAGGCCGTTGTACTGCCTCGCCTGCGAGCTGGTGAGCTTCACCTTTGTGGATGACACCTTCCTCCAGGTGCCTGACTTCCACACGGACTTCACGATGGTGCCCTTCCAGTACTTCCCGCTACGAAACAGTTCGAAATCGCGGACGTAGCGCTTGTGGTGCCAGGTCGTGAACCGGTAGCCGAAACGGGCCCAGTCGAGACTGGCGAGGTACCAGTCGTAGCTGCCCTTGATCAGCGACTTCGGTGCCTTCTCGAAGACCAGTCCACCGTCGCGCCAGGTCAGCACCCGGAACATCACGCCGTCGCCGCCGGAGGTGAGCAGCAGCAGCTCGTACCCCGGCGTTCGGTCGAGTCTCGCCGCGCCGTACCAGGGCTCGACACCCCAGTCGTCGTCGATCGTCGAGGTGAGCTGCACTACGTCGTCCTGCCCGGCCGACGTGACCACGTTCACCACGAAGGAGTCCGCACCGTTCTGCTCCACCGTGACCGTGTCGGGCGCAGCGTCGCCGTCCACGTCGATGGAGACGACGCGGGTGGCCACGTCCGCCGGCAGGGCGCGCGGGACGGCCGCAGCGGCCCGGGCGGAGGGGACCAGGAGCCCGCCCGCGATGGCGAGTGCACTGCCGAGCACGATGAGCTTCACGGTTCGCATGGATCCTCCCAGGTTCGTCTGCACGTCTGAGCTGGACCCCTGCCGCCTGATACCCACCGACTCCCCTCGCAGAGTGGCCAGTAGAGGCCGACTACGGCCTCTACTGGCCATCTTGCAGAGGGGTGCGGCCGAGAATTCCTCGGACACCGGAATTTCGGACCGCTCGGCTGGCTAACCTGTGACCGCTCGAAGGCACACCACACGAAGGAACGTTCAATGGCGAAGGTCACCTTCTTCAGTGGGCAGCAACTGCCGCTGGAGATGCACAAGGTACGGATCATCCAGAAGCTCACCCTCCACCCCATCGAGGAGCGCCGCCGGGCGATGGCGGAGGCGGGCTACAACACGTTCCTGCTGCAGAACGCGGACGTGTTCCTCGACATGCTCACCGACTCCGGCGTGAACGCGATGAGCGATCAGCAGCAGGCGGCGATGCTGATCGCGGACGACGCGTACGCCGGCTCGGCGACCTTCACCCGGCTGCACCGGAAACTCGTCGAGGTGTTCGGCATGGACTGGTTCCTGCCCACACACCAGGGCCGTGCGGCCGAGCACATCCTGGCCCAGGCGCTCGTGCAGCCGGGCACGTTCGTGCCGATGAACTACCACTTCACCACCTCGAAGGCCCACGTGACCGCGCGGGGCGGCGAGGTGAGAGAACTGATCACTGCTGCGGGCCTGGAGGTGACCAGCGACAACCAGTTCAAGGGCGACTTCGACGTCTCCGCGCTGCGGGCGCTGATCGCGGAGCAGGGAGCGGAGGCGATCGCCTACGTCCGGGTCGAGGCCGGCACCAACCTGATCGGCGGCCAGCCGCTGAGCCTGGCGAACTTCCGCGAGACCACAGCGGTCGCCCGCGAGCACGGCATCCTGACCGTGCTGGACGCGTCCCTGCTGGCCGACAACCTGCACTTCAACAAGACCCGCGAGGAGCAGTGTCGGGACATGACGATCCCGGAGATCACCCGGGCGATCGCGGACTGTTTCGACGTCATCTACTTCTCTGCCCGCAAGCTGGGCTTCGGCCGCGGCGGCGGCATCTGCATCCGCGACGAGGCGCTGTACAAGCAGATGCGTGGCCTCGTGCCGATGTACGAGGGCTTCCTCACCTACGGCGGCATGTCGGTTCGGGAGATGGAGGCGATCACGGTCGGCCTGGACGAGACCATGGACGAGGACATGATCAACCAGGGCCCGCAGTTCATCGAGCACATGGTCGCCGAGCTCGACGCCCGCGGCATCCCTGTGATCACCCCCGCCGGTGGGCTGGGGGCGCACCTGGACGCGATGCGGTTCCTTCCGCACGTACCCCAGCAGCAGTACCCGGCCGGAGCGCTCGCGTCAGCCCTCTACATCGCCTCCGGCGTGCGGGGCATGGAGCGCGGCACCCTGAGCGAGCAGCGGGACGCCAACGGCGTCGAGCCGATGGCGAACATGGAACTCGTCCGGCTGGCGCTGCCGCGCCGGGTGTTCACGCTCAGCCAGGTGAACTACGCGATTGACCGGATCGGCTGGCTGTTCGAGCACCGGGACCTCGTCGGGGGGCTGCGGTTCGTCGAGGAGCCCGAGATCCTGCGGTTCTTCTACGGCCGGCTGGAGCCGATCGGCGGCTGGGTGGACGACCTGCTGGCGGCCTTCCGGGCCGACCTGGGCGACAGCCTCTGAGCCGGCCCGGATCGGGAGGGTTCCGGCTGCTCCGGTCTCCGACCGGCGCGGCCTGCCCGGAGCTCAGCCGCGCTGATCGATCGGGACGAACGGACGCTCCACCTCGCCCACGTACACCTGGCGCGGTCGGTTGATCTTGGTGGCCGGGTCGTTGAACTGCTCGCGCCAGTGGGCGATCCAGCCGGGCAGCCGGCCGAGGGCGAACAGGACGGTGAACATGTTCTGCGGGAAGCCCATCGCCTGGTAGATCAGGCCGGTGTAGAAGTCCACGTTCGGGTAGAGCTTGCGCTCCTGGAAGTAGGGGTCGCTCAGCGCCGCGTCCTCGAGCTCGAGCGCCAGGTCGAGCAGCTCGTCCTGGGTGCCGGAGCGGGTGCGCAGGATGGAGTCGGCGTGCTTCTTCACGATCGCGGCGCGCGGGTCGTAGTTCTTGTAGATCCGGTGGCCGAAGCCCATCAACTTGGTGGTGTCCTTCCGGTCCTTCACCTTGTTGATGTAGGAGTGGACGTCGCCGCCCTCGTCCCGGATGCCCTTCAGCATCTCGAGCACGGCCTGGTTCGCGCCGCCGTGCAGCGGGCCGGAAAGGGCGCTCACTCCCGCGGCGATGGACACGTAGATGTTGGCTCCTGAGGAGCCGACCATGCGGACCGTCGAGGTGGAGCAGTTCTGCTCGTGGTCGGCGTGCAGGATCAGCAGCACGTCGAGCGCACGGGTGATGTCGTCGTCGAACGGGTAGGGCCCGGTAGGCAGGCCGAACGACATCCGCAGGAAGTTCTCGATGTAGCTCAGGGTCTCGTCGGCGTACAGGAACGGCTGGCCGACGGAGTTCTTGTAGCCGTAGGCGGCCAGGGTGGGCACTGAGCCGAGCAAGATGTGGGTGGCCCGGTCGAGGTCGAAGGCGTCCTCGCCGTAGCGCGAGACGGCGAAGGTGGACAGCGCGTTGATCGATGCGGACAGGACCGGCATCGGGTGCGACTTGCGGGGCATGGTGCGGAACATCTCCCGCATCCGCTCGTCGATCACGTGGTATTTCGCGATGCTGGCGGAGAACTCGTCCAGCTGGGCCCGCGTGGGCAACTCGCCGTACAGCACGAGGTAGGCCACCTCGAGGAAGGTGGTCTGCTCCGCCAGCTGTTCGATCGGGTAGCCGCGGTAGCGCAGGATGCCGGCGTCGCCGTCGATGAACGTGATCGCAGAGCAGCAGGACGCGGTGTTGGCGAACCCCACATCGAGCGTCGTGTCGCCGGTCGCGCCCAGCAGCTTGGCGATGTCGTAGCCGTTGTTGCCCTGGCTGGCGGGCACGAGGGGCAGGTCCAGACGCACGTCATCGTGGCTGAAGGTCGCGTTGGTCAATGCATCCTCCGTTGGGTTCGACGAACGGCGCTCCTGTGCGCCGCCCTGGCGAGTGTGCTGTCACCCTACCCCCGACCACCGCATACCCGGGAGGGTTGTTTCGCCGCGTGCTGAATGGGGTAGTTGACGCATCAACTTTCGGCGCCTATGCTTTTAGTTGAGACTTCAACTAACGGAGGAACCCCAATGAGTACAGCCACCATCGCTCGGGTGCAGGACCTGACCGGCACCTACACGCTCGACCCGTCGCACTCCCGGATCGGCTTCGTCGCTCGCCACGCGATGATCGCCAAGGTCCGCGGCGCCTTCAACGAGGTCAGCGGCACCGCCACCATCGACGGCGCGAACCCGTCCGCCTCGAGCCTCGAGGTCACCATCCAGGCCGGGAGCGTCGACACCCGCGACGCCAACCGCGACGGCCACCTGACCAGCCCCGACTTCTTCGACGTCGCCACCTACCCGACGATCACCTTCGTCGCCACCGGCTTCGAGATCACAGCGGACGACACGGTCGAGGTGACCGGCAACCTCACCATCAAGGACGTGACCAGGCCCGTCACCGTGCCGTTCGAGTTCGGTGGCGCGGCCACCGACCCGTTCGGCAACCACCGGATCGGCTTCGAGGGCCAGGTCAGCGTGAACCGCAAGGACTGGGGCCTGACCTGGAACGCCGCCCTGGAGACCGGCGGCGTGCTGGTCTCTGACAAGGTCACCCTCGAGTTCGAGGTGTCGGCCGTCCAGGCCTGAGCCTGAACGCAGGGCGGGCCCACCTCCTGGGGTGGTGGGCCCGCCCTCCTGCGTCCGCGTCCGCGCCGCATCCGGAGATCTTCGCAAAAACCGCTGCGACGGGCGTACGCGCCACTAGGGTGCTTTGGACGGTCGGCAGGGAGGATGCAGGGCTCGGTGATGGGCGTAGCGAGGGCACGTCGATGGGACCGTTCGCTGTTCTGGGGCTTCATGATCTGTCTGGCCCTGGTCCGCGCCGGCCACACGGACGAGCGCGACCCCTACTGGCAGGTCCGCGCCGGCATGGAGAACCTCGCTGGCGTGCCACTGGTGCGGCCCGATACCTGGTCATGGTCAGGGGTTGGGGGAGACTGGTACCCGAATTCGCCCCTGTGGAACCTGCTCCTCGCCGGCTGCTACCAGTGGGCGGGCGTCTGGGGTGTCTTCGCCCTCTCCGCCGTCACCATCCTCCTGCTGGTCCTGCTGGTTGCGAGCATCGCGCAGAGGCTGGGAGCGCTGCCGTTGCCCGGACTGATTGGCGCACTGGTGGTGTTCTCCGCCGCATTCCCGATGCTCAACGCGCGCGCGACCCTCGCCGTTCAGGTGCTTCTTCTCGTCGCCGTCCAGGTAGTGCTGGTGCTCAGCGACCGAGCCACCGGGGTGCGGACGGGGCCCCTTGTCTGGATCGTCCTGGCTGCTGCGTTCGGTCTCTCGGTCCTCGGTAACTGGGTGCACCTCTCTTTCCTGGTGCTCGCGCCGGGCCTGGCTGTGGTCTGGGCAGTCGTCTGGCTGCTCACGCCGGGTCTGGCTGGGCGGCATCGCTGGGCACTCGCTCTTGCGGGAGGCGCGGGCTGGATGCTGGGCTGGTTGATGACTCCCTACGGAGTGGCAACTGGTTTGGACCGGTCGCGGGCGGTCCAGGCTGCGTGCGCCGGCCTCATCCTCGAGTGGAGTTCGCCGTTCGCCGCGGTGGTGCCCCGGCAGTTCGTCCTGATCCTCGGTGCCGCCGTGGTCATCGCCGCACTGTCGGCCTGGTGGCTGTACCGGAGGTGGCGTTCCGGCGGCGACCTGCGGGAACTGGCCGCGCTCTCGATGATCGGGGTGCCCGCTGCGGTCGCTGGCCTGTTCATGCTCCGCTTCCTGGGGATCGCACTCCTCGTGCTGGCGCCGGTCGTCGTCGCGGCCGCCACCCGTGCGGTCGACCTGCTGCGAGACCGGGCGAGGACAGCGCCATGGAAGGCGACCGTGCGGGCCAAGCTCCATGAACTCACGTCCGGGGGCTATTGGCGCGTGGTGTTGACTTCTGTGCTCATCGTGCTCTCGCCGGGAGTGGTGTTCCTCGCCGCGCAGCACGGTGCGCCTGCCGAGGGAGCAGTCGTCGATCGCTTGACGGCCGGTTGCCACCTGTTCTCCGGCCCGGGCACGGGCGGCACCGTCGCCCTGTTCCGGCCAGACGTGCCGGTGTGGATCGACGGGCGATCGGACTTCTTCGGCAGGACCGTGATCGAGCGCACGTACGACTATTTCGCGGGCCGGACGATCGACGTGGTGCCGGCGGGCACGACATGTGTGATCCTCGAACCGGACGCCGTCGGGGCGGCCATCAGGGGCCGGTTGTCCGCCTCGCCACAGTGGCGACTCGAGACCACCGGCTCGGGCTTCGAGTTGTGGCTGCCGACCGCGGGCAGGGGCTGAGCGAGCGGGCCTGTCGTCAGTGGACCGCCACGGACGCGTCCGCCGTCGCCTCGGCCAGCACCGCGACCAGCGCGTCCAGGCCGAGATCGAGCTCTTCGCGCGTGATCACCAGGGGCGGCGCCATCCGGATGGTCTGGCCGTGGGTGTCCTTCGCGATGACCCCCCGGCCCAGGAGACGCTCGCAGATCTCGCGGCCCGTGCCCAGCGCCGGGTCGATGTCGATTCCCGCCCACAGACCCACGCCGCGCACCTCGGTGACCCCGTGCCCGACCAGCTCCGCCAGCCGCCCGTGCAGATAGGCGCCCAGCTCACGTGAGCGGGCCTGCATCTCGCCGGTCTCCAGCAGCTTCACCACCGCGAGGCCCACGGCCGCACCGAGCGGGTTGCCGCCGAAGGTCGAGCCGTGCTGGCCGGGACGCAACAGGCCCAGGACGTCGGCATTGCCCACCACGGCCGAGACCGGCACGACGCCACCACCCAGCGCCTTGCCGAGAAGGTAGAGGTCGGGCACGACGCCGACCTGCTCGCAGTAGAAGGTGGTCCCGGTTCGGCCGAGGCCGGACTGGATCTCGTCGGCGATCATCAGCAGGTTGTGCCGATCGGCGATGGCCCGGACGCCGGGCAGGAACTCCGGCGGGGGGGTGATCACGCCCGCCTCGCCCTGGATCGGCTCGACCAGGATGGCGACGGTGTCGGCGTCCACCGCCCGCTCCATCGCCTCCAGGTCGCCGTAGGGCACGGTCACGAAGCCGGGGGTGAACGGCCCGTAGCTGTTGGTGGCGTCCTCGTCGGAGGAGAAGGAGATCACGCTGATCGTGCGGCCGTGGAAGTTCCCCTCCATCACGATGATGTTCGCCCGGTCCTCGGGCACGCCCTTCACCTCGTAGCCCCACTTGCGGGCGAGTTTGAGAGACGACTCCACGGCTTCCACGCCGGTGTTCATCGGCAGCACCATGTCCTTGTCGCAGAGCTTCGCGAGCGCCTCGACGAACGGGCCGTAGGTTGCCGAGTACACCGCGCGGGAGGTGATCGACACCCGGCCCAGCTGCTCGGTGGCCACCCGGACCAGGTCGGGGTTGGAGTGGCCGAAGTTCACTGCGGAATAGGCGGAGAGGAAGTCGAGGTAGCGGTTGCCGTCCACGTCGGTCAGCCAGGCGCCCGAACCGCTCGCCACGACCACCGGCAGCGGGTGGTAGTTGTGGGACGTGTAGGTCTCGACCTGCTCGATGGACAGCTGCTGCGCAGCGCTGCGCGCCTTCGTCATGAATCCTCCTGGTGCCAGAGCTGTGATCATAGGCCGACCGCGGCCCGGACCAGACCAGCGAGCCGTTCGGGATCGTGCGGGCGGATGGTGTAGGAGGCCCGCGCCACCGGTCGGGTGAGCCCGAGCAGGGTGGCCAGGTCCAGCCGCGTGGCGTCGATCACCGCCTCACTCGGGGTCGCCTCGATGGTCGCCCGGACCTCGGCCAGGTCGTCTGGGCCGTAGCCGGTGAGCGGGAGCACCGACTGCGCCTCCGGGTGACGGGCGTACACGTCGGCCAGGGTGCCGGCCGCCTGCGGCAACGGACTGAGGATCCCCGCCGCACCGACCAGGTGGGCGGCCTCCGTGCCCGCCCCCGGCTTGAGCGCGCCCAGGCTGAGCGTGATCTCCTCCTCGACCACGACGACCGTTCGGCCGGACACCGCCTCGCCGTTCTCGACCAGGACGGGGGAGTCAGCGGTCAGCAGCACCGCGTCCGGATTCACCCTGGCGACGGCGCGCTCGACGATCGCTGCCTGCTCGGGCGTTGCGGAGTCGCACTTGCTGACCAGCACGGCGTCCGCCATCCTCAGGCCCACCTCCCCGGGGAACAGCTCGGCCTCGTCCGCGCGCAGCGGATCGGTGAGCACGATGTGCAGGCTCGGCTCGACGAAGGGCAGGTCGCTGCCCGCGCCGTCCCAGAGGATGGCGTCGGCCTCGGCCTCCGCAGCCCGCAGGATCGCCTCGAAGTCCAGCCCGGAGAACATGATCGTGCCCGGCACGGCGTCGTACGGTTCTCGCTCCGGTGCCGCGCAGGCGTCCCGGACGACCCCGTCGACGACCGCGGTGACGTGGCGGCGATCCTCTGCGAAGTCCCTTGTCCGCAGGGGGTGCCGGATGACGGCCACCCGCAGGCCCCAGGAGCCGAGCAGCTCGGCGAGGTAGCGGACGGTCGGCGACTTGCCCGCGCCAGAGGAGGCAGAGGTGACGGCGATCACGGGTCTGGTCGATGCGAGCATCGAGCGGCGCGGGTTCACCAGCTGGAAGTCGGCCCCGGCGGCCAGCGCTCTGGCGGCGAGCCCTGCGATGCCCGCGCAACCGATCTCGGAGTAGGCGAAGACGACGTGGGTGACGTCGTGGTGGGCGATGATCCGCTCCAGGTCCGCTTCCGGGAGAATGGGCAGGCCCTGCGGGTAGAGCGGACCGGTGAGACAGGCTGGATAGCGTCCCGACTGCCCGGCTGCCATGTCGGCGGACGTGAAGGCGACCACCTGGTGCTCCGGATCGTCGCGGTACATGGTGTTGAAGACGTGGAAATCGCGGCCGGCCGTACCGACGATCAGGATCTTCATGGCGGCTCCCTCCTGTACCTATTCTCCCCGAGGCAGGTAGCAGTGTGGTTAAGGTCAGGTATGGAAACCGCTCCGGTCGTGATCGGCTACGACGGGTCCGACTTCTCCGCGGAGGCCCTCCGCAAGGGGCTGTGGCTCGCGTCGAAACTCGAGGCGCCCGTGCGCATCGTCCGGGCCTGGACGATCAGCAACGCCCCGCGTCCGAAGACCTGGGAGCCCGGCTTCGTGCCTCCGGTCGAGGACTACGCCGAGGCCGTGCTCGACGAGCTGAAGAAGGCGACCGCCGCGGCCGTGGCGGAGTACCCGCAGCTTGAGGTCGGCTACGACGTCCCTCACGGCGCTGCCGGGCGCGAGTTGCTCCGGGCCTCGCAGGCCGCCCGCGTGATCGTGGTGGGCACCCGTGGCCTGGGCGGGTTCTCGGGCCTGCTGCTGGGGTCGGTCACGGGCCAGCTGGTAGAGCACGCCCACTGCGATGTCCTGGTCAGCCGTCGCCGGACCGGCGATCCGGCGCCACCGCGGCTGCTGCGGCTCGACCAGGCGATCGAGCCGGGGGAGCCCTGACCGGGGCCGGCTACCAGGTCATGAAGGCGCCGGCCCAGAACACGCCGAGCACGGAGCCGAGGATGATGAACGGCCCGAGCGGGAGCGAGCCCCGCTCGCCCTTCGTGGTCCGGAACATCCGCGCGAACCCGGGAATGGCATAGCTCACCCACCCCAGGCACGCACCCATGACCACAGCTCCCCAACCGAACCAGCCCATGAAGAGACCCGCGATGGCGATCAGCTTCACGTCCGCGAAGCCCAGGTCAGGGGAGAAGATCATCATCACGAAGTAGAGGGCGAACAGGACGGCCGCGGCGATGCCCGCGCGGAGCAGCGAACCCCACTCGCCGGTGATCCAGGCCGTGACCGTGAGCAGGACGGCCGTGATCCCCAGCAGCGGCAACACGATGACGTCCGGCAGCCGCTCCTCGGCGAAGTCGATCACCGTGAGCAGACCGGAGGCCACAGCGAGCACAACGAAGACGGCCATCTCGGCCCCACTGGACGCGAGGCCCGCCAGGCCGCCGAGCACTGCGGCCACCGCAACGTGCAGCCAGCTGTGCAGGATCGGCGCGTCCGAGGTGGCGCTGCGCCGCATGAACCCGGTCAGGGCCCAGGCGGCGGCACCGGCCACCAACGCGCAGATCAGGACCGTCATCGGCTGATCAGCCCATGCCGCCGAAGGCATGGATGATGCCGATCACGCCCGGACCCATCACCACGATGAACATGGCCGGCATGATGAACAGGATCAGTGGGAAGACGACCTTGACCGGGATCTCCATGGCCTTGCGTTCTGCGTACTGGCGACGTTCGAGGCGGAGTTCGTCGGCCTGGGTCTGCAGCACGTCGGACAGTGCGATGCCGTAGGCCTCCGCCTGGATGATCGAGCGGACGAACCGGTGCAGCGTCTCCACCCCGGTGCGAGCGGCCAGGTCCTCGTAGGCTGCCCGCCGGGTCTGGCCGACCTGGATGTCCTGCAGCGTACGGACCAGCTCGCTGGCGAGTTCGCCCTTGCCGTTCTTGGCCACCCGCATCATCGCGGCGTCGAAGCCGAGGCCGGCATTCACTGCGATGCTCATCTGGTCGAGGGTATCCGGCAACTGACGCTTGATCGCCTCCTTGCGCGTGGCGCCGGCGCTCTGCAGCCGGACCATGGGGAAGAAGAACGCGAGCGCGGCGACGCCGACGCCCATCAGCAGCCCGAGCGGGGGCTGGACCTGCCGCGCGATCAGGACACCGGCTGCCGCGCCGACCAGGCCGAGCAGCGCCATCGTGGCGACGATCCGCTCCGGCGTGTTGTTCTCCGGACGGCCCGCACCGGCCCACAGTCTGTTCAGCGTCTTCATCAGCGGCGCAGGAGCGGCCTTGACGACGGAGGCGGTCAGGCCGCCCGAGTTCTTGCGATCGCTGCTGGTGACCGCCTGCGCGGCCGCGGGCTGCTTGTCCAGCTGCCGGCGCAGGTTGGCGAGAGTCTGCTTGCGGTTGACCGACGCGCCACCGAAGAGGAACCAGAGCAGCACGCCGAAGCCGACCGTGAACAGGGCCAGCGCGAGATATGCGTTGGATTGCACAGCGCCTCCTTCAGTACTTGAGGTTGATGACCTTGGTCAGCCAGAAGCCGCCGATGCCGAGCATGATCACGCCCGCGGCCAGCATGCCCCAGCCGAGCGGGTCGGTGAACAGACGCATGATGTACTCGCGGTTGGTCATGAACAGGAACAGCGTGACCACAAAGGGCAGCAGCATCAGGATGATCGCCGACAGCTTGCCGTCCGCGGCCAGTGCGGCGACCTGACGCTTCATCTGGGTGCGCTCGCGGATGGTCTTGCTGACCGTGTCGAGCACGTCGGCCAGGTTGCCGCCGACTTCGCGGTTGATCCCGATGGCCTGGGTGATCCAGTAGAAGTCCTCGTTACGCATTCGGGTGGCGACATCGTTGAGCGAGTCCATCATCGGACGGCCGACGCGGGTCTCGTTGGTCACGCGCGCGAACTCCTGGGATACGGGCTTGCCCGCCTCCTGGGCGATCGTGCCCACCGCCTGCGGCAGGCTGTAGCCCGCCCGCAGGCTCCCGGCCATCATCTGCAGGGTCTCGTCGAGTTGCTTCCCGAAGGCCTTGCGGCGCTGGTCGGCCAGCATGGACAGGTACATCCGGCCGAGGATCGGGCACAGCAGCGCGAGCAGCAGGCCGATCACGCCCTGCCCGAGAACGAGCCCGAAGGCGAAGCACGCCAGCGCCGCCGCGCCGGTGATCACGATCAGGTCCTTGGCCGGCGTCTCGACGCCGGCCTCCTCCAGGATCGCGTCGAGCGAGCTGCTGCGTCCGCGCATGAACTTGTCGACGGTGTTGGTGGTCACGGTCGCGAGCCTCTGGATACCTGATCCCTGCGGCTCACTGCCGACCCGGCGCCGCGCGAGCGGGAGGCGGTTGCTCGGCAGCGTCACCAGAACGGTCATCGTCACGCCTGCGGTGGCGAGCAGGATCCAGCCGAGGGTGAGCGCGGCGCTGGAGGCGAAGAAGCTGCCCATCAGTGCCTCCCGCCCGACCAGAGCTGGCCCGTCCCGAAGACGCTCGGCGAGAGCCTGATCCCGAGGTCGTCGAACTTCTGGGTGAACCCGGGTCGCACGCCGGTGGGCCGGATCGTGCCGAGGAATCGTCCATCGGGCCCGACGCCGGCCGAGTAGTCGAACTCGAAGACGTCCTGCATGGTGATCGTCTGACCCTCCATGCCGTGCACCTCGGTCACCGAGGTGACCCGGCGGCTGCCGTCCCGCAGCCGGGTCAGCTGCACGATCACGTCGATGGCGCTGCTCACCTGCTCGCGGATCGCCCTCAGGGGCAGATCCATGCCCGCCATCAGCACCAGGGTCTCGAGGCGGGCCAGGGCGTCGCGTGAGGTGTTCGCGTGAATGGTGGACAGGGAGCCGTCGTGGCCGGTGTTCATGGCCTGCAGCATGTCCAGGGCCTCTCCCCCTCGACACTCGCCGACGATGATCCGGTCGGGCCGCATGCGCAGGGAGTTCTTGACCAGGTCTCGAATGGTGACCTCGCCCTTGCCCTCGACGTTCGGCGGACGGGACTCCAGGCGCACCACGTGATCCTGCTGCAGCTGGAGCTCCACCGCGTCCTCGATCGAGACGATCCGCTCGTCGTTCGGGATGAAGCCGGACAGCACGTTGAGCAGGGTGGTCTTGCCCGTGCCGGTACCGCCGGAGACGATGATGTTCAGGCGGGCGACCACGCAGGCGTTCAGGAGTTCGGCGATCTCCGGGGTGAGCGACTGCTTCTCGATCATGTCGGTCACCGTGAGGGCGTCCTTGGAGAACTTCCGGATGGTCAGCGTCGAGCCGCTCACCGCCAGCGGCGGGATGATCGCGTTGACCCGGGAACCATCCTCGAGCCGGGCGTCCACCAGGGGCGAGGACTCGTCGATGCGGCGTCCCACCTTGGTCACGATCCGCTCGATGATCCTGCGCACGTGGGCCTCGTCCTTGAACCGGACCTGGCTCAGGGTCAGCTTGCCGGCGCGCTCGACGTAGACCCGGAACGGGCCGTTGACCATGACCTCGGTGACGGCCTTGTCGTCGATCAGCGGCTGCAGCGGCCCGAGTCCGAGGACGTCGTCGTGCACCTCGCGGATCAGGCGCTGGCGCTCGCGGGCGGTCAGGGGGAGCTTGCCGCCCTCGATGATCGAGTTCAGCTCGGCCTGCACCAGGCCCTGCAACGCGGTTTCGTCGAGGTTCGGGTCGTTCAGGCGACTTCCCATCCGCTCGAACAGCTGCTCGACGGCGTCCTCCTTGATCCGCGCGAGCGCGTCATGGGTCTCCACGACGACCGGTTGGGCCGGTGCGCGGTGCGCGAGGCGGTGGTCGTCGGTCTGTGCGCCCTTCGCCGACGGAGGGGCCCAGGTCACCGTCGGGGACGGGGCTGTCTGCGTCGACGACTCGGGGACGGGCAGCCAGGGCGCAGGCGGTGCGTTGTCGCGCGGCGCGGACGGCGCCGCCGGCACGGGACCACCCGGTTCGGTGACGGCGCGGGCCGGTGTCGCGGGCCCCGCCGGTGCGCCGGGTTCTGTGGGAATCCCGCGCCCGCCCTTCTGCGCTGCGAGGACGCGTTCGGCAAGGTTCATTGCGGCTGCACCTCCTTCTTGTGCGCGAAGTCGAGGAACCTGAGACCCTTCGGGGTGGCCTTCTCGCTGCTGTCGATGGAGTCCACGAGTGCCTTCAGCTGCTTCGCGACCGGGTCACGGCTGCCGGCCTGCAGCAGCGGGATGCCCTGGTTCACCGTGATCGGCACCGAGTTGGACTGGGGAACCTGGAAGTCGACCTTGCGGCCGATGGACGCCTCGACGTCAGCGACGGAGATGCCGCGGCTGGGGTGCATGAAGTTGAGCACGACCGAGCGCGATTCGAGCATCAGGCCGATGTCCCGCAGGGTGTCGAGTTCCTTGCGCAGGCCGCGCACCCCGGGGACGTCCAGGCTGGTCACCAGCACGAGCACGTCGGTCTGGTCGAGCGCGGCGAGAGTGTGCTCGCCGAGTCCGGGCGCGGTGTCCACGATGACGTACTTGAACTGCTGGGCGAGCGTGTCGAGCAGCTGGGTGATGTCCTTGCTCGTCACCGCGTCCGCAGCAGCCGGCGACTCCGAGCCGGGCACGACGTACAGTCCGGTCTGGTGCAGGTGCAGGTAGGACTTCAGCGCGAGCGGGTCCCGTGAGGCGGGCCCGTGCGCCATGTCCGGCAGCGTGAACTCCGGAGTGACATTCAGTGCGCTGGCCACGTCGCCGAAGTGGACGTCGAGGTCCACGAGCACGGTCGACTGGGGGAGGCGCTGGGCGAGACCCACAGCGAGGTTGGTGGACACGGTGGTCTTGCCCACGCCACCTTTGGGCGAAGCCACCGTGACCACCTTCCCCCGCTGGGTCGCAGCACCAGGCGCACCTGGCGCCGGTTGCTGCACCCGCGGCCCGGAGTGGGTGGCGGCCCTCTCCAAGGCTTTCCTCATCTCCTCGACCGGGCAGTTGGGGGCGACAATGTCGCGAACCCCCGCCCGCATGGCGTCGAGGCTCACCTCCGCGGCGCGGTCCGTGACCAGCACGGAGGTGATGGTGAAGTTCTGATCCAGCTCTACCGCGAGCGCCAGTGCCGCCGGGAGCTGGTCTCCCGGGTCGAGCACGGCGACGGCGGGGAGCGGCGCCCCCTGCAGGTGGTTCAACAGCACCTGGACGGAGCCGGGGAACTGTTCGGGCGCGATCGCGTAGCCGTCCGGCCCCCAGGCTTGCTGGACCAGGCCAACCACCTGCGGGCTACGACTGATGACAAGTACCGGGCTCATCCGAAGATGCTCTTCACCTTGATGATGTCGGTTGAGCTGTGGTCGCCGTCCTTGGGCTCCAGCCCGAGCCACAGCTTGCCGAACTCTGCGCCCCAGACGACCTCGCCGGCAGCCTTCGGGCTGATCGCAAGGGTGACCAGGACGTCGGAGGACGGCGCGGAGTCGCCCTTGTCGTCGGGGGTGGTCGGAGCGCCCTGGATCTTGGTGACCAGGACGTCGCGGAGCGCGAGCTTGGTCAGCGCCACCTGGTTCACCTCGACGGAGATGTACAGGCCGACCTTGTCACCGGCGCTCAGGTTGGTGCCGATCACCCGGGCGGGCTCGAGCTGGACGGTGATCTGCTGCAGGTCGCTGGGGACCTCGATCTCACCGGTGGAGGTCACATTCGGCTCTGCGAAGCGTGACAGGAGCACCTGCTCACCGGCCTGCACGTCGGTGGTCGTCACCAGGTCGCTCACCTTGGAGGTGTCGACGAGGGCGTTCGGGCCGACGGCCACCTTCGGAAGCTGCTTGGTCTCGACGAAGGGGGTGAGGTTGGCGCCGCTGGTGCCGGCCGGGATGGTCTTGGTGGCGACCAGGACTGTGGTCGTCTCCATGTTGGCCATCGCCCGCGCATCAGCGGCGTTGACGTAGGTGTACAGCAGGACCGCGCCGATGCCGGCGAGGACGACCGCGGCGACCGCGGCGATGATACGGCGTTGCATTCGGGACCGCCTCAGACTCGAGTGTGGAGACAATGGTCGACAGCCGTGGCTGTCGGGTGGCGCTCGCCCCCTGCCGCCAGCAGGGTGACGAGTATTGAACTACTTGAGCCGGGCTTCCGTTGCTGGCCCCGGTCGCCGATGGAGTTTTTGTCATCCTTCCGGGTGACGGAACGACATCGGTGTAATTTATCGAGTGAGATTGCCAGGGCGGTCACACCTGGTGACCACACGTCCTCCGGGAGGGGGACATATGTCATCCATTCGGGTGACCGCCCTTGATTTTCCGCTAATCAGTGCCGACAAGTCCGAGGCGCCCCGGGCGCGGCCCGGGGCGCCTCGATCTCAGGCTTCTTCGTCCGTGTGGATCAGATCTGGCTGGAGACGTTGGCGAACATGGTGTTCAGCTGGGTGCCGAGGGTGGTGACGATGGTGATGATGACGGCCGCGATGAGGGCGACCATGATGCCGTACTCAACGGCGGTCGCGCCGCGCTCCTTCTTGGCCACGACGGTGCCGATGATCTTGGCGGGCAGGTTCTTCATGCTGATACTCCTAGTGGATGGCGTGTTGGAAGACGGATGGTGGGTGCTGAGCCGGATCAGATCTGGCTGGAGACGTTTTCGAACATGGTGTTCAGGTTCGAGCCCAGGGTCGCGACGATGGTGATGATGACGGCCGCGATGAGGGCGACCATGATGCCGTACTCGACGGCGGTCGCGCCGCGCTCCTTCTTGGCCAGGACGGTGCCGACGATCTTGGCGGGCAGGTTCTTCACGTGAGACCCCTTTCAGGTGCTTTGGGATAGGTCCGCCGGTGACCCCGGACTTTCCATCCCCCCAGAGTCACTTCGTCAAGAATCATTACATTCGCACTCAGCCGGTGTCAAAGGGTTCTTCCAAGAAAGCCCCGAAATCCGCTAAAGTGGCTCTGACGGCCCTGTTTGAGTCACCCGAAAGAGGACATGAATCAGTCCTAATGGGGTCGTGATAGTCACCCGAAAGGGGACATCTAATCGTTAGGGCGAGCCATTTGTCACCCATCCGGGGACATGGAGGGAGCAGGGAGTGCGACGCTGGGCGAGGTGGGCGGCGGTAGCGCTGGGCTTGTTCTGTGCCGCGATGGCCGTCCCGGCGACCGCGCATGCAGAGACCGGCGTGGACGACGTTGTCTCCGCACTCGGGCTCGCGTCGGAACCGGCCGACTACGTGGTGCTCGTGGACACTTCCGGGTCGATGAACGCCGGTGGGCGCTACACGAAGGTCCGTACCGAACTCGGCAAGCTGGTGGCCGGCCTGGACAGCGACGACCGGGTCTCCCTGTTCACCTTCGACACCAAGGTGACCCCAAGGTTCCGCGGAGTCGTCGGCAAGAAGCCGACCGCAGTTCTCGCGAAGCTGCCGAGGAAGGCGTCCGGGAAGCACACCGACATCGGGGCCGCCATCGCGGCCGGGCTCACCGAACTCGAGAAGGCCGATACGCACCGGCTCGCCGCCCTGATCCTGATCACCGACGGCAAGGTGGATGCCCCGGGCTCGACCTACGCCAGCTCGAAGTCCGCGGCCTGGAAGGCCCTGCAGGGGCGGGCAGCCGCGCTGGAGACGAGTCACCAGGTGGCCGCCTATGCTGTGGCGCTCCAGGCCTCGACGGACGCAGGCCTGTTGAAGCAGGCGTTCCCGCAGGCGAGTGAGGTCGGCGCGAGCCAAGTCGGCGCGCGCTTCGCGCAGGTCGGCGGTGATCTCGTCCGGCTCCAGGCGGCCCAGGCGTTGAAGGAAGAGCTGACCCACCCGATCTCCGTGGTCTGGAGTGGTGAACTCGGCAGGGCGCTGAGCGATGGCGTGGCCGTCGAAGCGAAGCTGAGCCTCACCTCTCCCTACGCGCACGTTCCCGTCGAACTCAGCGACCTTCGGGCGGTGGCATCAGACGGGCTGACCGTGAACCTCTCCGGGCTCCCTGCGAGCATCGAGCTCGACCCGAACCAGAGTGTGACCCTTCCGGTCCGGGTGACCGTGGCGGGCTCGGCGGGCTGGAGCTCGGGGGTCGGCCTGGCCGCGACGGTCAGTTCGCCCTGGCAAGAGGTCCTCACCGACAAGCTCGGCGTCGGGTTCGCGCCGAGGATCGAGGGGACGGCGCCGATTCCCGCGGCGCCGATCAAGCTGCCGCCCACGTTGCTCCCGACGCTCGCGACGGTCGCGGCGATCGCGGCGGCGCTGGGTCTGGCGCTCTGGCTCGTGCGGCTGCTCCTGGTCCCGCCGATGAGCGGGCTGCTCACGATCCGGCTGGGCGATCGCGAGCTGGCCGACATCCCGTTGCGGGGACGCCGGATGAAGGTGACGGCGCCCGAGATCGCGACGGAACTGCACGGACTTGCGGGGACGGTCGCGGGAAGGCGGGTCGCCAACGGCGGCTCTGCTGTGGTCGTGGATCTCCGCTTCGGGTCCGTCCGCGCGAGCGGCCGGATCCTGGACGGTGCCGCGCTGGCACTCGGGGAGATGACGGTCACGTTCACCAGCAAGCACCGGCGAATCCTGAACAAGATCGGATTCCCGGGCGAGCCGGTAGCGGAGGAATCCGGGGATGCCCCGGTCGGTGTCGCCCGTTGGGGGGACAAGACCGAATAAACCGGTGTCCCCCATTCGGGCGACAGCTCTGGCCTTTCCGATCTACTGGCAGCGCGGACACCGTGAATTCAGTGCGATTTCTGCTGTCGCCCAGAAGGGGGACAATCTGCACCGGAATGTCCGCCTGAAGACGGCGAAGACGGCTAGCAAGGGGCATCTGGCTAGGTATTATAGGTGTTCCGGAGGGTTCGGGCGTCTTCCTGGCTAATCTGGCTGAGGGGCCTGATGCTGCCATTTCGAGTGATTCTATTGGCATTGACACACCACATCCGGGCACATAGACTCGTATCAAAGTCTGGAGGGGTCCGGAATATCAAACCGAAGAATTGTGGAGCGCGTGTGACTAGTCAGCGTCCGCGCAGGCTGCAGCGAGGGGCGGCTGCGCTTGAGTTCGCGATCATCCTCCCCATCCTGGTGCTGATCCTGCTCGGGATCATCGACTTCGGCGTGGTCATGGGTGCGCAGACCCAGGTCTCCAACGCGGCCAGGGAGGGTGCGAGGGCTGGAGCCCTGACCGGCATCTACTCGCGGGCCGAAGGCGCTGCCAAGAACGCGATCTCGGGTATGCCGGGCGCAACGAACGCCGGCACGACGGTCACCATCACCTGCACCACACCGACCGGAACCGCCTGTTCCCTGACCGACACGACCTCCGACACCGGGAGCACCATCAAGGTCAGCATCGCCTACGTCCACACCTGGATCTCGCCGGTGATGCTGGGGATGGCGCCGACCATCACCCTCCACGCGGACAGCCAGATGAGGATCGAAGCATGATGAAGAAGCTCAGGATCCGCAGGGGGGAGCGCGGCGCCGTCGCAGTCATCGTTGCGATCTCCCTGGTGATGCTGATGGCTGCGGCGGCGATCGGCATCGACATCGCCAAGCTGGCCTACGAGCGCCAGACCCTGCAGAACTCCCTCGACGCGGCCGCGGCCGCTGGCGTGCTCAAGCTGCCGGACGACCCTCCCGCCGCGATTCTGGAGGCGGAGAAGTTCGCCAGTGCGAACATGGTCGGGGCTCAGCTCGGCAGCATCATGCCTTCGGTTGCGCTGCGCTGCGTGACCAGCTACAACACCACGACGAAGTCGCCCGACTGGGCCACCGTGCTGGCGGTGTGCGGGATTTCCAGCCACACCTTCGACCCGCTCGACTGCAACGAGGAGACCGGGATCTGCTCGGTGAAGTGCACCGCCGCAAACCACTGCAACACGATCGTGGTGAAGTACAACAAGACCGTCGACTACTCGTTCGGTCCCGCGATCGGGATCCCGACCGGGCAGACCGGGACGGTCGTCTCCGCGGCGTGCCGCGGCTACTGCGGGACGGTGGCGCCCAACCCGATGGACGTGGTGGTGATGGCCGACCGGACGCCGTCCATGAAGAGCCCCACCGGCGCCTTCGCCAACATGAAGGCCGGCATCCAGGACATGCTCGGTTCGATGAACCAGGACCAGCAGTACGTGGCCTTCGGCACGATCGCGCTCAGCTGGCCCTCGACGAGCAACAAGGTGGCTGAGCCGTCCGGCGGGGAGGCGTTCACCGACGCCGACTACAAGTCGTGCTACTACTGCAGCTGGAGCCCCTACAACAAGAAGTGGCACTGGGCCGGCAAGTGGGTTCCGATCGACTACACCAACAAGTACACCAAGACCGACGCGAGCGGCGTGACCAGCCTCGACACCTCGAGCACCCTGGGCAAGTCCGTCGGCCAGCTCGACTACTCCGACCTCACAGTCGACTACCCCAGCTCCAGCAGTGGCTCGAAGACCTCCACCAACGAGGGCACGCACCTCGCCTCAGCGCTGAAGGGCGCGACCCGCTATCTGCTCTCCACCGACCCGACCACGGACCTGGGCCTGCCGAAGCGTCCCGAAGAGTACGGGGTCCCGCAGAAGGTGATCATCTTCGAGACCGATGGCGCACCGTCGGAGATCTTCTACAGCGACCCCAGCGCGGTGAGCCTCGACAACGACCTGGCGATCGGCTACGCGGGCAACGGGCAGAAGCAGTCCTGCGACAACTTCGCCCAGATCGCCACCATGGCCAAGGCCAAGGGAATCCGGCTGATCACGATCGGTGTCGGTGACGTGAACACTGCCACCTGCGGCTCGTCCGGCGGCAAGACGCTCTACGTCCGCGACTACCTGGCCGCCGCCGCCTCACCCACGAAGTCCGGCAAGGCGAGTGACGCCTACAACTGCACCGAGTCCGGGAAGACCGAGCTCGAGAACTCCGATGGTGACAACTACTTCTGCGCGGCGACCTCCGCCGACCTGAAGAGCGTCTTCATCGCGGCGATGGGCAGCCTGACCGACAAGTCCAAGCTCATGTCGCTGCCGAACGCGGACACCTTCACCTGAGCCGGCGACGAAGGACATCCCGGGGCGGGTCCGGCCGATGGCCGGACCCGCCCCGGCGTTGCGGGGGTCAGCCGAGGAACGCCTGGACGGCGTCGGCGAGGGCTGTGGCAACCTTCGCGCGGAAGGCCGCGGAGCCGAGCAGTGCGGCATCGGTGGCGTTGCGCATGTTGCCCATCTCGATCATGACGGCCGGGCGGGCGGAGAGGTTCAGGGTGCCCAGGTCGTCCCGGGAGTCCAGCGCCGTGCCGCCCCCGATGTAGGTCGACCGCGGCATCGGGGTCCCGGTCTCCAGCGCATGCCGGACCTGCCTCGCCAGGGCCAGCGACGTCTGTTCGACCTTCGTCCCTCCGGTCATGGTCGGGCTGTGGATCACATGGAAGCCGCGGGCGCCGCGGGAGAGGTTGCCGTCGGCGTGGATCGAGACCAGTGCGTCGGCCCTCAGGTCGTTGGCGAGCTTCGAGCGCAGGTTCACGCACGGCCCCTCGCCGTGGTCGTCCGGACGGGTCAGCCTGACCGTGGCCCCGCGGGCGCGCAGTGCCCTGGCGAGCGCGTTCGCCTGCGCCCAGTTGTAGGCGTGCTCGGGGTAGCCGGCGTTCGTCGCCGTGCCCGAGGAGTTGCACTCCTTGGTCCGTCCGTTCCCGCTGGGCACCTTGCGCAGCTCGCGCCGCGTCCAGACCCCGTTGTGGCCGGGGTCGATCACGATCGTGCGGCCTGCCAGCGGCTTCGCGATCGGCGTCGGTGTCGGGGCTGTGGACGCTGTACCGGATGCCTCGGGCGTGGTGATCGCCACCGATGGGCCGGACGCGGCCGCCACCGACACGGGGGTGGAGGCCGTGGGTGCACCGGAAGCTGCCTGGCACCCGGCGAACAGGCCAGTGGCCAGCAGTAACGCGATCAGCGGGACCGACCTCGGTGGACGCACCACTCGACGATACCCGTCCCGGCGCGCCCGCTCTCACCACGGATCGCGGCCCCGAAGCGGTCGAGGTACCGCAGACCGCCGTAGCCGAGGGCGCAATTCGGGCCATTGCCCCGCTTCGGCACCCGGTCGATATTTGTACGGGGGGCTGGACATGGTCGGGGAGATGACCGACGTCACGGCCGAGATCGAGGGGCTGCGGCGCCGTGCCGAGGCGGGAATCGCCGAGGGTTCCTTCGACGTGGCCGCGGACGCGTACGCCGACCTGCACGATCGGCATGCGCTGAGCCGCACCGATGCCGCGAGCTGGCTGCGGGTGCTGCGTGAACTCGGCTCCCGACCGCGGCGTCCGAGCCTGGCCGAACTCGTCGAGAGCTTCCCCGACGACCAGGACATCCTCGAGTTCGTCGCCGCCGAGTTGTGGCAGCGGGCCGAGACCAGAGCGGGAGAGGCCGGCGTCGATGACGACGACGCGCTGGCCCGTCGGGCCTGGGCAGCGGCACTGAAGATGGCCGGCCCGGTGCCGGGCAGCGACGCGGACGGGGTGCGCCTGATCAGCATGCTGGACCGCTTCTTCCAGGCCGGCCGCCGGCAGCGCACGCCGATCGGCAGCTACCCGGAGTTCGAGCAGGCACTGGTGCGGTTCGCGGCGGCCGGGCCCGAGTCGACCCTGCGCGCCGCCGACCTGCTGGCCGCAGAGAGCCCCGCCCTCGCGATCGACCTGGTCGCGGGGCTAGAGCTCAGCGCCGCCTGCGTGCTGGTGCGCGCCGTGGCATCCGCCGAACTCGACGATCACTCCACCTCCGCAGCGCTGTTCGACGAACTCTCGGGCCAGTGGGGGGTGGGAGTCCGGGAACTCGACGTGGAGGATCGCTCCCGCTGGATCCAGGCCATGACCGACGTGGGCCGGTTCGCCGAGGCGCAGGAGGCCTGCCTGCGCACGATCGCCGTGATCGAGGGACACACCGACGAGGCGGACGGCTGGACGGCGCCGGGCATGGCTGGGGACTCCTTCGAGCACTGGCGTCACGTCTATCGGCTGCTCGCCTACCGGCTGGCCGCCCAGCAGGGCGCCTACCGTGAGGCGTGGGACCACCTGCGCAAGTCGGTCGAGGTGGACGAGACCGGGCTGCCGCCCGAACTGCAGCGCTCCATCCTGCGGGTCCGGCTCCTCCTGGCCGACCGGTCGATGGCGCGCTCGATCCTCGAAGACCTGCGCCGGCTGGACACCCCCGACCCTTACGACACCGTCTACGCAGAGGCGTGCCTGTGGGCCGGCCTGGAGTGGGGGACGCCGGAGTCGGAGGGGCGCCTGCTCGACCCCGAGAACCCGTTCGCCGGTGCGCGGTACGCGGGCCAGGCCGCCGCGCGGGCGCTCCTGGTCCGGGCGGGTCCCGAGGTGGACAGCCGGCAACTCGTCCGTCTCGCCCTGCTCGCCGGCGACGACGACCGGGCTGCCGCGATCCTCGCGGCCGATCCGCTCACACCCTCCGATCCCTGGTCTGTGAAGGTTCTCGGCGCCATGCTGGCCCTGCGCAAGGGCGATGACGCCGCTGCGGAGGCGCTGCTGGTCCAGGTGCTGCCACTACGGCGCCACGACCTCGACCTGCGGGTCCTGGATGCGCAGGCTTCCCTGATCGCCGGTCGCTACAAGGAGGCGCTGCGCGAGGCGATGGCGATCACCGAGAGCGTCGGAGAGCACATCCTGGCCCGGACGATCCAGGCCGAGAGCGAGTTCGAGGCGGCCCTGGCGATGGCGGAGGAGGGCGAGGGCGGCAACACCGGATCGGTGGAGAACGCCCAGCAGCTGATGATCGCGGTGGCCGACTACCGGATGGCCGCCGACCTGCACCGCGACACCACCCTCTACCTCGAGACCGGGCGCACCCGTCCCGGCGCCCGGATCGGGTCGGAGCCGCTGGCGCCGCGGCTGTTCAGCGAAGTGTGCCGGCGCGGCCTGCATGCGGCCATCCTCGCCCAGGAGGCGCTCGACCGGCTGAGGCTGAAGGGCGACGCCCAGCTCGTCGACGACGCGCAGGACCTCATCCAGCACCTGCGCTCGGTGACGCGTCCCTGCTGTCGCCACTGGGGCCCCCGGTGGGCGCGGCTCCTGCACCAGGTGCGGCACCTGCCCGACCGGGACGAGGCGTCGAGGCTGGCGCTGCTGATGATCGCCTACCGCTGGTCGGACTGGCGCAAGCGCCTGCTCAACGGTGCCTTCCTCGCCCTCGGCGCGTTCGTCACCTGGCTGGGCCTGACCAACCAGCTGCCCGGGCCGGACTCCGAGACCCTGCGGGCGATGGTGGTCGGGGTGGGCGTCCTGCTGCTGCTGATGCCGTTCGCCCGCAGCCTGAAGGTGGGCGTGGTGGAGCTGAGCCGGGACGCCGACACCGTGCCGCTGTCGGGACGGTCCAAGTCACTGCGCACCAGCCGGCTGCTGCTCCGGGCGAACCACCTCGGGACCTTCTCCTTGCCGTCGCCACCCGAGAAGGGACGGCGCGCGCACGCCCGTTCCCGTGAGGAGGCCGCCTGAGCACCGGTTGGGGAGCCGGGATCAGCCGTGGAGCAGGCGGGCCTTCTCCGTCCCGGGCAGGAAGGACGCGCGGATGCTGTTCGCGGCCAGGGTCTCCACCTGATCCGTCGAGAGCCCGAACTCCTGCTCCACGGCTGCCACATTGGCGTCCAGGTAGCCGCCGAAGTAGGCCGGGTCGTCGGAGTTCACGCAGGCGAGCAGTCCCGCCTCCAGCATGGCGGGCAGCGGGTGGTCGGCCAGGGTCGGCACCGCCTGCAACCGCACATTCGACAGCGGGCAGACCGTGAGCGGGATCTCCTGCTCGGCCAGGTGCTCGACCAGCCGGCGATCGCCCATCGCGTTGATGCCGTGGTCGACCCGCTCGACACCGAGCGAGTCCAGAACCTCCCAGACGTAGGACGCGTCGCCCTCCTCCCCGGCGTGGGCGACGGTGTGCAGGCCGTCGGCGCGGGCACGGGCGAACAGGTCGCCGAAGGGTGCCGCCGCGAAGCCCACCTCGGTCGAGCACAGTCCGACGCCGAGCAGCTCGACGCCGGTGGCGAGCGCCGCCTCGTAGGCGAGTTCGGCGTCCGCGACGGGCAGGTGGCGCAGGAAAGTCAGGATCAGTCCCGAGCTCACGCCGTGATCGGCCTCCGAGCGGGACAACGCGTCCGCCACCCCGGCCAGCACGACCGGCGCGGGGACGCCGCGGGCGGTGTGCGCCTGCAGGTCGCAGAACACCTCCGCCCGCACCACTCCGGCAGCCGCGGCCCGGGCCAGGTAGGCGTCGGTCAGCTCGGCGAAGTCGGCCTCCGTGCGCAGCACCGCCATGTTCGCGTAGTAGAGGTCGAGGAAGTCCTGCAGGCAGGAGTACGAGTAGCGTCCGCGCAGGTCGTCGAGGTCGCGCCAGGGGAGTCCGATGGCGTTGCGCTCGGCCAGGTCGAACACCATCTCGGGCTCGAGTGTGCCCTCCAGGTGCAGGTGCAGTTCCGCGAAAGGCGTCACGTCCCCTCCTTTTCCGGCGATGCTACCGACTCCGCGCGCTCGCAACGTGCGATGGGGGCCCGCCACCCGCCTTTCGCGTGCGGCCACGTCGACCGGCCCGTCAGGTGGCGTTGATGGTGCCGGTCAGGAGCAGCGCGGAGACCACCACGGCCACGCCGATCCGGTACCAGATGAACACGGTGATCGGGTGCCGGGTGACCAGCCTCAGGAGCCAGGCGATCGACGCGTAGGCCACGACGAAGCTCACTGCGGTGGCGAGCGCCGTCAGTCCCCAGCCGACGCTCGCTGCGATGGCGGAGGCCTGGCTTGCGCCCTCGTAGGCGCCGGCGGCGACCAGTGCCGGAATGGCCAGGAAGAAGGACACCCGCGTGGCTGTGACGCGGTCGAGCCCCCGGAACAGGCCCGCGCTGATCGTCGCCCCGGATCGCGACACGCCGGGCACCAGCGCCACACACTGCAGGGCGCCCACCACGAGTGCGTCGGTGAGGTTCAGGTCGTGCTCGCCCCGCCGCTGGGTTGCGTACCGTTCGGCGAGCCACATCACGACACTCCACAGCAGCAGGCCGGCGACGACCACCCACAGGTTCCTCAGCGGGCCCTCGACGACGTGTCGACCCAGGAAGCCCACGATGCCGATCGGGATCGAGCCGGCAATCACGTACCAGGCCAGTCGGTAGTCAGGGTTGCTCCGCTCGGCCGGCTTCGTCAGCCCGCGACCCCAGGCGACCGCGAGCCTGAGGATGTCCGAGCGGAAGAAGATCAACACGGCCAGGATGGCGCCGAGCTGGATGATGGCGGTGAACGCCGTCACCCCGGGATCGTCGATCGGCATCCCCATCAGCTTCTCGGCCACGGTCAGGTGCCCGGTGCTGGAGACCGGCAGGAACTCGGTCAGGCCTTCGACGATGCCGAGCCAGATCGCACCCCACAGATCCATGTCCGCACTTCCCTCCGCGTTCTTCGAGCCGGCACAGGCCAGGTGACAGGTTCAACTCCGCCTCCCGCCGCCGCCGGCTGCGGGGCGTGTGCGCGACCAGACTCTAGCTCGACCGCGCGAACGCGCTGTGGCCGGTGCGACGCCGGGACGGTTCCGCTGCACCGGGGCGCCACGAGCCGGTCGGCCACCCGCAATGCAGTGGCCCCGCCGGTCAGCGGGTCAGGCGCTTCTCAACTCGATGCCGATCTGGTCGGCGTCCAGCTGGGCGAGCGCGGCGTCCAGCATGCCGGACGGATAGGTGCCCAGATCCCGGATCGCCATCAGTTCGTCCCGCTGGGCGGCGATCAGCTTCAGCCGGAGCCTGCGGTACTTCGCCATCGACGCCTGGTTCGCCGGGCTGTCCGGACGGAAGTCCTCGACCGGGGTGAGCAGGCGCAGGCGCTCCCGTGCCTTCTCGACCAGGTCGGGCGGGTACTCGTCCAGTTCTCCGGACAGCCGCGCCATCGCGGCCCGGTTCAGCTCGCGCTGCAGGGCAGCCCACAGCACGGGATCGGAGTCCAGGGAGTGGCCGGTCAACCCGAGGCGCTTCGCCAGCCAGCCCAGCGTCCCGCCCTGGACCAGCAGGGTGCCGACGGCGACCAGCGCGGCGGCGAGGACGAGCAGCGAGCGGTGCTGTGTCCCCGAGGGCAGGGTCTGCGCAGCGGCGACCGTGACCGCGCCGCGCATGCCCGCCCAGACCAGGACCACGCCCTCGCGCCAGCCGAACGCCTCCGCCGCGAGGTAGTCGAGGTCGGCCAGGCGCTGGTTCACCATGCGTTGCCAGGTGCCGAGCCGGGCCTCCTCCGACCGGGCCGCCCCGCCTCGGGCGGATGCTTCGGCGGCCCGGACGAGGCGACGCACGCGGCGTTCCTTGCGTCCGGAACGTTCGGGGTTGCCCAGCTGCGGCACCTCGCCGTCCGCGAGCCTCTCCTGGATCTCGGTGAGGTGCTTGCGGACGGTGGGCGTGCGCCGGTTGCGCCGGGCCAGCCACGCCACCGATCCCGCGACGAACAGCGAGCGCAACAGGATCGCCACTGTGGTCGCCCCGACTGCCACCATCAGGGCGAGGCCGAGGCCGCCACCCTGCTCGACCAGGTCTTCGGCCAGCGCCGGCGCCTCCAGCCCGACCAGAAGGAAGACGGCGCTCTCCAGCAGCAGTTCGATCGTGCGCCACAGGGAGCGCTCGGTGATCCGCTCCTCCGCGCCGAGTTTGCGTGGGGAGCCGTAGCCGGTGACCAGTCCGGCCGTCACCACCGCGACCAGTCCGGACGCGCCCAGCTCTTCCGCGGGGATGTAGGCCAGGAAGGGCACGACCAGCGAGATGGTGACGCTGCTGGTCACGGGGACGACTCGGGCCCGGACGGCAAGGTTCAGCCGGCCGACGATGTAGCCGATCAGCGCTGCGGCCGCGACTGCCCAGAGGAAGTCGAGGGCGACCTGCCACAGCGTGACGCTCACGCCGATCGCCGCGACCGCCGAGCGCAGCAGCACCAGCGCGGTCGCGTCGTTGAGCATGCTCTCGCCCTCGATCACCGTGACGATCCGCTGCGAGATGCCCGCCTGCCGGATCACGGCGGTGGCCACGGCGTCGGTGGGGCTGATGATCGCGCCCAGCGCGATTCCGATTCCCAGCGGGAGGCCCGGCACCAGCGCACACGCGAGCAGCCCGATCACCACCGCGCTCACGGCGACCAGCACGACCGAGAACAGCGAGATCAGCCGGAAGTCCCGGCGGAACTCCATCGACGGGGTGTTGACGGCGGCCGAGTACAGCAGCGGCGGCAGGATCCCGCCCAGGATCAGTTCGGGCGGGATGGCGATGGAGTCCACGATCGGCAAGGACGCGATGCCGAGCCCCAGCACGACCAGCACCAGGGGCGCAGCCACCCCGACCCGGGGCGCGAGCACCGACACCGCGACCACCAGCAGCACGGCGGCGATCGCGATCAGCTCGAACTCCATCGCGTTCCCTCCTCTCTCGCCACCGGTCACCCGTACCGGTGAGTGGAGTCAGCCGAGACGGGTCTCGGGGTTGTTCTCGAGGGCGACCCGGACCTGCCGGGCGTGCCGGGTGCTCATGTACGGCAGCCGTCCGACCGGGAAGAACGCGGCTTCGCTCGCTTCGCCGTCCACGGGGTGCGGCTCGCCGCCAGTCCAGCGACACCGGAACACGTGGTCGATGTACTGGGTCTCGTCGCCGTTCGCGTAGGTGATCACCTCGGTCACGGTCAGCCAGGCCAGGCGTTCCACCTCGATGCTGACGCCCGCCTCCTCCGCGACCTCCCGGACAGCGGTCTCATGCGGGTGTTCCCCCGGGTCGACGATGCCGGCCACGGAGGCCCACTCGCCATTGTCGGCGCGGCGGACCAGGAGTACCTCTGTGTCGTCCCCGTGCCCGCGGACGACCACGGCGGTCGCCCCGGACAGCCACAGCCGGGTACTGCCCACCTTCTCGCGCAGGGCCAGGATGAACTCGGGTGTGGGCACCTGACGAGCCTACCGATGAACGGGTCTCCCGCGAGCTCAGTGCCCGCCGGCGGGCACCGCGGGAGGGTCGGCCGGCTTGCGCAGGAACAGGATCGCCACGATCCCGACCAGCCACAGCGCGCCGACGCTGAGGAAGGACGCGCGGGCTCCGGCGGCGAGCGCCTCCTCGAGCGGCGTGCCGGGCGGCTGCAGGGCTGCGACGCTCGACATCACCGTGACGAACAGCGCGGTCCCTGCCGCGCCCGCGACCTGCTGGACGGTGCCCACCATCGCCGAGCCGTGCCCGTACAGGTGCGGAGGCAGCGAGCCCAGCGAGATCGTGAACAGCGGCGTGAACAGGCAGGCCAGGCCGATACTGAGCAGGACGTGCGCCGTGAGCAACTGCCACCACGGGGTCGTGGTCGAGACCCGGGCGAACAGCCCGAAAGCCGCGAGCACGAACAGTGAGCCGGGCACCATCAGCCAGCGCGGCCCGATCCGGTCATAGAGGCGCCCCACCCCCGGTGCGAGCAGGCCCATCAGGAGCGCACCGGGCAGGGTGAGCAGGCCGACGAACAGCGGCTCGGCGTGGAGCACCTGCTGCAGGATCAGCGGCAGCGCGATGATCGTGCCGAACAGCACCGCCATGGCGATGGCCATCACCGCGATCGCGGTGGAGAAGATCGGGTGGCTGAAGGTGCGCAGGTCGAGCAGCGCCGCGTCCGACCGTTGCAGCACGAGCTGCCTCCAGACGAACAGGCCGAGTCCGACCACGCCGGCCCCCAGCGCGATCTCCATGCCGGTGGTGTTCGTGCTGCCGACCTGGCTCAGCCCGTAGACGAGGCCGCCGAAGCCCAGCGCGGCGAGCGGCACGCTCAGCGTGTCCAGCTTCACCATGACGGTCTCGTTCAGATTCGGCACCTGCCGCAGCCCGACGAAGAGGATGGTCAGTGCGATCGGCAGGACGAGGGCGAACACGAACCGCCACGGCAGGAACTGCAGGATCACCCCGGACATGGTCGGGCCGATCGCGGGTGCGGCCGAGATCACCAGGCTGATCGTGCCCATCACCCGTCCGCGCTGGTCGGACGGGACGAGCTCCATCACCGTCGTCATCAGCAAGGGCATCATGATCGCGGTGCCACTCGCCTGCACGAGCCGCCCGGCGAGCAGGCCGGGGAATCCCCAGCCCACTGCCGCGATCAGGGTGCCCAGGCTGAACAGGCTCATCGCCAGGCCGAAGACGGTACGGGTGGGCAGGCGCTCCATCAGCCAGCCGGTGACCGGGATCACCACGGCCATCGTGAGCATGAAGCCGGTGGTCAGCCACTGTGCGGTCCGCTCGTCGATGCCGAGGTCGGCCATGATCCGCGAGAGGGCCACGTTGAGGGCGGTCTCGTTCAGGATCACCACGAAGGCGCCGACCAGCAGCACGCCCAGCACGCGCACGGATTCCCGCGGCAAGCCGCCGGCGCGAGCGCGGGACAGGGCCTCTTCGGTGGTGGTCATCTCAGCCTTCACGGGTGGCAGGTGGTCTGCAGTGGGTCGGTGCCGGTACAAGCGATGGCCGACCCGGGAAACTCCCGGGCCGGCCATCACTGATGCTCCAACAACGGCGCGTCCTGGATAGGCCCTGGCGGCGCCGCCGTCGTGCTGTGCCGCGCTTGCCGGTAACCCCCGTTCCCGGACTGGCGGCGAAACGCCCGGCCGGGTAGCCCCGGATCCGAGGAAATCATCAACCACTCGTCCGTCCGGGCCCGGCCATAGATGCCAGTCGATGCCTGAGCCCTGACCTGCGAGAGTCGATGATGGTGTTCCTCGTGTACTCGCCCCCCCGGTCGGTACCGATCCGATGCTACCCGATGGCGTTTTCGTTCCCTCGGTCAAAATTCATCGTATTGGGTTGGCCGGACTCCGGCGGGAGATGGGCGCCCGTTTCCAGTACGCACTATTGCTGCCGATCCGCGAAGATGGGTCCGGAGGTGACGATGTACGGAGTGGAACTGCGGCAGGGGAGACCGGACGACGTGCCCGCCGCGCTCGCTGTCCAGAAGGCTGCATTCACCGTGGAGGCGAGCCTCTACCAGGACCCGGACCTTCCTCCGCTCCGGGAGAGTGAGGCGGACATCGTGGCCGACCTGGCCTCGTCGAGGTGGTTCGTCGCGCTGCTCGACGGGCGGCTGGTGGGCTCGGTCCGGGTGCGGCCGGAGGGCCGCAGCCTGCACATTGCCCGGCTCTCCGTTGCTCCGGACGCGCAGCGGCGCGGGATCGGGGCGGCGTTGCTGACGCTCGCGGAGACGGCCGCTCCGGCGGAGGAGGCACTGCTGTTCACCGGCCACCTCAGCGCAGGCAACCTGCGGCTGTACGCCCGGGCGGGCTATGTCGAAGAACGCAGGGAGCGGGTGGACGACGCGGTCGTCCTGGTCCACCTGCGCAAGGACCTGGCCGGGACGCCCCGCGGCTGAGCCTCGGGCCTAGTCCGTGCGGTGCAGCCAGGGGATCGCGATCGGGGGCAGGCCGGCGCGGCTGGGCACCTCGACCCGGGTGTTGCCACCGCCCTCGCCGGCTCCGGTGCCGAGGTCGGTGATGAACGGCCGCACGTCACCGGTGCACACCGTGGTCGATGTACCCGACGGGATCTTGCCGGTGATCAGGTAGGAGTCGACCCGGTCGGTCACGCAGTCGGACGTGCCGTAGGCGGTGTGGCCCCACGAGTCGCTGCGCAGCAGCACGCTGTTCGGCATCAGGGTGTTGGCCTCGACCGCGCCGGAGTAGTTGGTGGCGGGGTCGTGGTAGTTGCCCACGATCAGGACGGGAGCGGCAGTGCTGAGGGAATAGGAGCCGTGGTAGGTGTCCTCGTCCTTCGCCTTCCAGTACTGGGTCGCGCACTGCACGTCCGCCCAGCCCCAGATCTCGCCGAAGTGCGGCGCCCGGATGGCGGACTTGTCGGTCGCTGACACCCACGCGCTCGCCGAATACGGCTGGTAGGCGTCGGTGCACAAGACCCCGGAGTAGGCCTCGAGCCCGTTGTCGTAACTCGGGTCCTCGAGCGCCGCGGCCCTGTGGAAGGCCCGGACCAGGCTGGTCACCCGGTCTCCGGCCGCGCTCGTGGTGGAACCGGTGTCCGTGCCGATCAGCTGCTTCAGCGCGGCGATGATCTGGGCGAGGTAGTCCATGCCCTCGGGGTAGTAGAGCAGGCTGAGACTGTCGGAGATGAAGTCCTGGTAGCTGTAGACGAACGCGTCGTCACCGTCGCCGATCCGCAGCGTCTTCGCCTTGAGTGCGGTGGCCACGCCATCGAAGTCGGCCTGCGGGTCTTCCAGCGGGCAGTACCCGCTCGCTGCATCCGCGCAGGCGGCGAGGCCGGCGACCAGGGCATTCCAGGACGCCTCACCCGCCTTGATCCGGGTCGTCGCGGGAATGGACGAGGTCACCGACGTGCCCGCCCAGGCTGTCGGGTCGAGGACGCCGTCGATCGCGATCGTCCGGAACCGGTCGGGGAAAAGGCTGGCGTACACCTCGCCGAGGTAGCTGCCATAGGAGAAGCCGAGGTAGTTCAGCTTGCTGTCACCGACCGCCCGGCGCAGCACCTCCATGTCCCGGGCGACCTCGGCTGTCGACATCGAGGACGCCAGCGACTTGCCGTACTTTGAGCAGGCCTTGGCCAGGTTCTGTGATGAGGTGATGTAGCTGCCCTGCTGGGTGCTGGACGGGAAGGCCTCGTTCAGCCCCGACAGCGCCGAGGCCTGTGCCGACGAACTGGAGAAGCAGGTCACCTCGGTGGAGCCGTTGGTGCCCCGCGGGTCGAAACCGACGACATCGAAATGGTCGAGCACCGACTGGGAGAGGAACCCGGTCGCGGATTCGGCGAGGCTCACACCGGAGGCACCGGGGCCGCCGGGGTTCACGAAGAGCGTGCCGATCTTCTCCGCAGGGTCGGCTGCGGGCACCTTGAACAGGGCGATGGTGACCTTCGAGCCGGTGGGGTGGTCGTAGTCGAGGGGCAGCTTCACCGAGCCGGTGTAGCCGCCGAGGTCGGGATTCTCCACCCAGGTGATCTTGGGCGTCTTCACCCTGGCGACCCGCTTGGCCTCTTTCGCGCTCGTCGTGGACGCGGCCTGCGCCGGTGCCGCGCTCGCCAGCCCTACCGGGAGCGCGAGGCACGCTGCGAGCAGCACCGATCCCCACAAGCGGGATCTCGACGGATTGGGCATGACTCTCCAGGACGGACGCGACCGGGTCACGAACAATATACCGTCCGACTTGCCGAGACGCCCTGACTGTCACCCGAACGGGTGACAGGGATTCCGGATCGGGAGCCCACGGCCCGCCGCAGCGCGGAGCCTGGCTCGGCGAGCAGCGGGAACCGAGCGGCCTGCCTCACACGAGGTAGTTCTCGATCCGGACCAGCTCCGCGGCGTCCAGATCGAGGTCGGCGGCCCCGGCCGAGTCGATGATCGACGCGGCTCGTGACGCGCCGGGGATCGGGATGACGACCGGTGCGAGCGCGAGTTCCCAGGCGAGCACGACCTGGTACGGCGAGACCTCGCGGGCCAGTGCGATCTCGGACATGACGCTCTGGGTGCTGCCCACCTGGGACGCTCGCCGGATGCCGCCCAGCGGGCTCCACGGCAGGAAGGCGATTCCGAGTTCGGCGCAGCGCTCCAGTTCGGGGAGGCTGGAGGTGAACTGGGGGCTGAACTGGTTCTGCACCGAGACCAGCCGGTCACCGAGGATGCCGCGGGCCTCCTCGATCTGGGCGACCGAGGCGTTCGAGATGCCGGCCATCTCGATCACGCCCTCCTCCAGCAGCTCGACGAGCGCGCCGATCGAGTCGGCGTAGGGCACCCGGGGGTCGGGACGGTGGAACTGGTAGAGCCCGATGGCCTCGACCCCGAGCCGGGCGGCCGAGGCCTTGGCTGCGTCCTTCAGGTAGGCGGGATCGCCGTTCTGTGTCCAGCTCCCGTCGCCCGGACGCAGGTGGCCGCCCTTCGTGGCGACGAGCACGTTGCTGGTGTCGGCGCCGTAGGAGCGCAGCGCCTCGGCGATCAGGATCTCGTTGTGGCCGACCTCGTCGGGACCCAGGCAGTAGGCGTCCGCGGTGTCGATCAGGGTGACCCCCGCGTCCAGCGCCGCGTGGATGGTCCCGATCGACTGCTGCCGGTCGGTGGGGCGGCCCTCGATGGACATGGGCATGCCACCCAGTCCGATGGCGCTCACCTGACGGCCCCCGATGGTGCGATTCTGCACGGTGTTCCTCCTCGTCGCTTCCCTTACCGTACGACCAACGACCCCGCGGCTCGCCGGGTTCCGGATTCTTGTGACGCGCGGGCAGGTCAGCGCACAGCGGTGACCCGTTCGGCGAGGGTTCGTCCCCAGCCGGTCGCGCGGGCCAGTTCGCCGTCGGCGAGCGGTCCCTCCATCCCGGTGACCCAGAACGACGGCCCGACGGAGGCCTGGGCGCCGCGGCGGCGCAACGCCCGTGCCGCCGCCCGCGCGGCCGTGCCGAGCTGAATCCGGGAATGGATGGAGGTGTCGAAGGTGGCCACGCCGACACCGTCCGGAATTCGCACCGTCTGGATCCACTCCCGGATGCCCGGACCCGGCGGTTGCGGTGCTCCCTTCCGGGCGGCGTTGTCGCGGGTGCCCGCGTTGGGCATCGAGAGGGTGTGGGTCGGTGCGCCGACCACGAGCAGGTCCACGTCCGCAGGAAGCGCGGCCGGTGCCTGGGAGGCGTGCAGTACCCGCACGCTGCCCCGTCCCCGAACCTCCGCGATCCCGCTGCCGATCGCCTCGGCGATGGCGAGGGTGTTCCCGAACAGGGACTCGGTGACGATCAGGGCGGTCATGGTGTGCCCACCCTATGGTTCGGGAGCGTCGCGCTCAGGGACAGTCAAGGACTGGATCCGTCCCATGGTTGAATGCGCAACAATACGTAGGTTAGGCTGCCCTCATTCGACGCACCGTGTCGTCGATCCACCACAAAGGAGTGAGATATGCCCAATAGTCCTGCCGGATCCGCCAAGAAGGTCAGGGCGCTCGGTCTGGTCACGATCATCCTCGGCCTGGTCTTCGTCGTCGCCGGGGCCGTGACCTGGGGAATGGTGAGCACGAAGCTGGCCGCGGAGAAGATCACCGTGTCCGCGGACGCCCCCATGCTCGCCGGCGCGCCGGTGACCGGCCCGATCGAGGCCTACATCCAGGCCGACATGATCAACCACCATGCGCTCGAGGCCACGGGCGGCAAGACCTATGCGGAGCTCGGCAGGGACGACCCGCTGCGCCAGACCGCGATGACCGGGTCGTTCCTGCGTGCCTCCCTGTTCACCTCGGTGATCGCCTTCGGCGTCGCCCTGTTCGCCGTGGGCGTCGGTGTGGTCGCCATCCTGATCGGCTGGGCCCTACGCATGGCCGGCGCGCCGGTAGCGCAGGCCGCAGCCGCCTCGGAGCGGGTGGTCGCCACCGAGTAGCCGGGCGAGGCGGTCGCTGACTCCGGGCGGGGCGTCGCCTCCGGGCGTCAGCGGTGCCGAATTCCGCGCGGACATGCGCGAGGGGCCGGGACGGTGATCCGTCCCGGCCCTCGCGGTTCTCAGAGTTCGACGACCTCGGCGTCGGCGGCGTTCTTCTTGACCGACTCGATGCCGTTCTTCGCACTGGCCTTGCTGGAGTAGCCCTCGCCACCCGTGGCGATGGTCTGGCCGTTGGAGGCCTTCAGGCGCCAGCGGAACTCGCCCTTGGCGTCGGTGTACAACTCGAACTTGGCTGCCATAACACCCTCCTGTCTGAGGCGGACTCCGCCGTCCGTCGACGATCAGGCTAGTGCGCGGGTCACGCGAACTGCAGCCACGCCGCCGAATCAGGGGCGAGTCGACCCCCGACCAGGTCGTGGCTGGCGAGCAGCACGGAGCTGCCCTCGGGCAGCGCTACGGGCGCGTCCCCGAAGTTCACCCAGCAGCCGAAGCCCGGGTCTCGGGTGAACGCGAGCACGTCCGGTCCCGCCTCGACCCAGGCCAGGTCGCCGTCGCCGAGCGCAGGAAGCTCGGCGCGCAGGGCCAGGGCCCGCCGGTACAGCCCCAGGGTGGACGCCGGGTCTCCTTCCGCAGCCTCCGCGCTGTACCTGCCCCAGTCGGACGGCTGCGGCAGCCACGGCGCGGCGGATCCCTCCGGGCTGAACCCGAAGGACTCTCCGCCGGTCGTCCAGGGCAGCGGGACCCGGCAGCCGTCACGGCCCACGTTCTCGCCGCCCGTGCCGGCGAACATCGGGTCCTGCCGGGCATCGTCGGGAATGTCCTCGACCTCGGGCAGGCCGAGCTCCTCGCCGGCGTAGACGTAAGCGGCGCCGGGAAGAGCGAGGCTGAGCAGGGCAGCCGCCCGCGCCCGCCGGAGGCCGAGCGCGGGGTCGGCCGGCAGCCCCAGGTAGGAGTGCAGGTTCGGGAAGCCGGCCCTCACCAGCTCCTGTGGCCGGGCGTAGCGCGACGCCGGCCGGCACACGTCGTGGTTGCCGAGCACCCAGGTGGCCGGGGCGCCGACTCCTGCGTGCGAGGCGAGGGTCGAGGTGATCACGCGGCGCAGGTCGGCGGGTCGCCAGGGCGACTGCAGGAAGTTGAAGTTGAACGCCGTGTGCAGCTCGTCCGGGCGCAGGTAGGCGGTGAGCCGGTGGTCCCGGCTCACCCAGATCTCGCCGCAGAACGCCTTCGGCTCGGCGTAGGAGTCCGCCACGGAGCGCCACTCCCGGAAGACGTCGTGGACGCCGGGCTGGTCCCAGTGCGGGTGCTGAACGTCCTCCGGGGCGTCCGCGGGCAGGGGGAAGGTCAGGCCACCCAGATCCCGCAGGTCGGCGTCCTTGACCAGGCCGTGGGCCACGTCGATCCGGAAGCCGTCCACGCCGCGGTCGAACCAGAACCGCAGGGTCTGTTCGAACTCGGCGTGGATGTCGGGGTGGTTCCAGTTCACGTCCGGCTGCTCGGGTGCGAACAGGCGCAGGTACCACTGGCCGGGGCGTCCGTCGGCCTCGGTGACCCGGGTCCAGGCCGGTCCGCCGAACTCGCTCATCCAGTCGTTGGGGGGTTCGTCGCCGCCGGGGCCACGTCCGTCACGGAAGATGAACCGGTCGCGTTCGGGCGAACCCGGGCCTGCGGCCAGCGCGGCCTGGAACCAGCGGTGCTGGTCGGAGGTGTGGTTCGGGACGATGTCGAGGATCACCCGGATGCCGGCATCGTGGGCTTCGGCGAGCAGCGCCTCGGCGTCCGCCATGGTGCCGAAGACCGGCTCGATCGCGCGGTAGTCGGAGACGTCGTAGCCGGCGTCCTTCATCGGGGAGGGGTACCAGGGGTTGATCCAGATGGCATCGATGCCCAGCCCTGCGAGGTACGGCAGGCACGACCGGATGCCGTTGATGTCGCCCACGCCGTCCCCGTTGCTGTCGGCGAAGCTGCGCGGGTAGATCTGGTAGACGACGGCGTGGCGCCACCAGTCGCGGTCTGCGGCGATCGAGGCGGGGAGAGGCATCGGGACCCTTTCTTTACCGATACAGTCGGAACCTGTACCGGTAAAGATAGACTGATGGCGTCCGGGCTGCAACCGGTGTCGACGACGTGGACGAAAAGGAGAACCGTCCCCTTTTCGTCCAGGGTCTCGACACGATCGACGATCGGCGGAAGGGTCGACCTGCCGCGGGAAGGAGGTGCCGCATGGCGCGGGTCACGCTGCAGTCGATTGCCGACCGGGTCGGCGTCAGCCGGATGACGGTCTCCAACGCGTTCTCCCGGCCCGACCAGCTGTCCGGCGCCCTGCGCGAGCGCATCCTCGCGGTCGCCGCCGACCTGGGCTACCTGGGGCCGGACCCGTCCGCCCGGTCGCTGGCCACCGGTACCACCGGCACCATCGGTGTGCTCTGGGCCTCCGACCTGCGCTACGCACTCGCCGACGAGGTGTCGGCCCGGTTCCTCGGGGCTGTCGCCGACGAGCTCGGCCGGGAGGGGCTGGCCCTGACCCTCGTTCCGGCCAGCGTGGACGGCGCCGTCGTGCCCGCCAGGGACGTCGCGATGGACGGCGCGATCGCGTTCTCCTGCGACCCCGAACTGCCCGCACTGGACTGGCTGCAGCGTCGCGACCTGCCGCTGGTCTACGTCGACATGACCGCCCCGTCGGGGGAGGTGGCGATCACCATCGACGACCGTGGCGGGGCACGGGCCGCAGCCCAGCACATCGTCGACCTCGGCCACCGCAGGGTCGCGCTGCTCACGACCGGTTACGGCCCGGAGCCGGGCATCACCACCGGCCCCCTGACCGCCTCCGCGGCCCGGCACCGCGTGATCACCGAGCGGCTGGCCGGCTGGCTGGACGCGCTCACCGCGGCAGGGATCGTCCCGCTCGTGGTGAACCAGCCGGACGACTACTCCTCCGCTCCGCTCGCCGCCGCGCGAATGCTGGACCGCCCGGACCGGCCCACAGCCGTGCTCTGCCTGACCGACGTGCTCGCCCAGTCCGTCCTGGCCGCCGCATCCGACGCGGGCCTGGCGGTGCCGGGCGACCTCGCGATCATCGGGTTCGACGACCACCCGCTGACGCTGCGCACGCGTCCGACGCTGACCACGGTGCGACAGGATGTGGACGCCAAGGGCCGGGCCGCTGCGCGGGCCCTGCTCGGCTTGGTCGCCGGCCGCGCGGACAACTCCGTGTCCCGTCCGCGCGGCCGGCGACTGCCGGTTCAGCTCCAGGTGCGGGGGAGCACCCTGGGGGATGGTGTGGGCTGAACCGGGTCGGGCCGGTCGCCGCCGCGGGATGGGCGCTGCAGCGACCGATCAGAACCTCAGCGCGGACGGCCGAAGTCCTGCGTCCAGTAGGTCCCGTAGTAGCCGCCCGTGGCGTAGCCAACGCCCAGTTCGGTGTACTTCGAGTTCATGATGTTGCGGCAGTGCCCGCTGCTCTTCAGCCAGGCCGTGACCACCGAAGCGGGGGTGCGGAAGCCGGCGGCGATGTTCTCCCCGGCGTAGCGGTAGGAGTAGCCGGCGGCCTTCATCCGCGCGAAGGGCGAGGCGCCGCTGCGGGAGCGGTGGCTGAAGTAGTCCTTCTTCGCCATGTCGGCGCTGTGGGCCGCGGCCACCGCGTCCAGCGTCGCGTCCGAGCGCAGCGGCTTGACCGCCTTGTACGTCTTCCCGCCGCACTTGCGCTTGTGCGCGCGCGCGGCGTTGACCAGGCGGAGCACCTCGTCCTCGAACGTGCGCACGGTCAGGGTGGCGGCAGTGGTGGTGCCGGCGGCTGTGGTCACGGACAGCGCGTACGTGCCCGCGGCGAGGGCTGGCGTGATCGCGGTGATGGCCGAGTCGGAAACGACGTTGAACTTCACGGCGGAGGCCTGCCCGAAGGCCACGGTGGTGGCGCCGGTGAAGGCGCTGCCGGTGATGGTCACGACTGCCCCACCGGCGACGGTGCCGTTGGCCGGTGAGACGGCGGCGATCGTGGCCGGAGCGGCCTCTTCGCTGATGTCGTCGGCGAAGGCGGGCGCGACCGGGAAGACCAGACCGACCGCCAAGGTGGCAGTGGTCAGGGTGAGCGTGCGGAGACGCCCGGTACGGAAGGTGTGCATGGCGGTGCATCCTGTTCGTGTTCAGTTCTCCGTCGCCGAGGCGACGGGTACCCTCCCGTACCGCCCCAACTATGCCCCCTTTTCACCCTGATAGCGCGTCCCCTTACGGGTGACCGCGCGGGATGGTCCCGGTTCGGTCCGGGGGGTCGCCGCACGGCAGAATAGGCACATGACCAGGCAGCCGGATGTCGCAGACCCGCGGCTTCCGCAGCTGAGCCTCGCCAACGCCGACTTCGTCACCGACCGGCTCGCCGTGGGCGGCGACCTCTCGCCGAACTTCGTCCGGGCCCGCGCCCAACTGGACGAGCTCCTCGCCGCGGGGATCACCCACATCGTCGACCTTCGGGAGGAGTGGAGCGATGAAGGGCTGGTGGAAACCTGGGCACCGCAGGTGCGCTACCTGCAGCACCGGGTCGCCGACGCCGGCCAGAAGATCGGACCGGACTGGTTCGCCGGCCTGGTCGCGTGGGTGGACGAGGCGCTCGCGGACTCCTCGGCGAAGGTGCTCGTGCACTGCCACATGGGCGTGAACCGGGCGCCCTCGGCGATGCTGGCGCTCCTGCTGGCCCAGGGGCTGGGGCTGCGTCCGGCTCTGGACGCGATCCGGCAGGCCCGTCCGGTGGCCGTGATCGACTACGCGGGCAGTGCGCTGGACTGGTACCTCGCCAGCACCGGAGCAGACGCCCGGCAACGCCGCAACGCCCGCCGCTCCCTCACCCGCTGGCGCCGGGCCAACCACCTCGACGTGTACCAGGTGATCCGCGCGATCCGGGACACCGAGCATCCCGGCAACCGGTGGCTCGTGCACCTCGGTCCGGACGACCCGGCTGCGCTCGCCACCGTGATCAACGACGCCGGCGAGGTGGCGGTGGGGCTGTCGATGGGCACCTCGCCCGAGGAGTTGAGCCAGCTCGACGAGGTGCTCTTCCTCACCATGGACGGCCTCGTCGGCCGGGCGCTCGTGGTCGGCCCCGTCCAGCCGGCCGAGCCGCACGACCTGCTCCTGCCGGTCCTGGTCACGAACCTGTTCGAGGCGGTACCGCTCGACCTCCCCGAGGGAGTGGTCGCCTGGCTCGCCGACGGGACCAACCCCCGCCTGCTCAGGCCGGAGGAGTACCGGGAGCTGGCCGTCCGCAAGGCATAGGGCCACAGTGGTGGCCATGGACGCGATCAGATGGCTGGCAGAACTCGGCAGGACGGACGTCGACGTCGCCGGAGGCAAGGGAGCGAACCTCGGCGAACTCCTCCGCGGCGGTTTCGTCGTGCCGGACGGGTTCGTCGTCACGACCGCCGCGTACGACGCGTTCGTCGCGCAGGCTGAGCTCTCCACGGCGATCGCGGACGTGGTCGCTGCGGTGACCGACGGCCGGCCGGGGGAGGCGGCGGCGTCCCGGGTCGCGGAGGCGTTCGGCGCCGCGGACCTCGACCCTGACCTGGCCGGCGCGATCAGGGACGCCTACACGCAGCTCGGTGGCGGGCCCGTGGCCGTCCGCTCGTCCGCCACGGCGGAGGACCTGGCCGAGGCGAGCTTTGCCGGGCAGCAGGACACCTACCTCAACGTGGTCGGCGCGGACGAGGTGGTCGCGGCGGTGCGGGACTGCTGGGCCTCGCTGTGGACGGACCGTGCGATCTGGTACCGCGCCCAGCACGACGTGGGCGAGACGTCCCTGGCCGTGGTCGTGCAGAAGCTGGTGCCGGCCGACTCGGCAGGGGTGATGTTCACCGCCAACCCGGCGAACGGGCGCACCGAGGAGACCGTGATCACCGCGGCCTGGGGACTGGGCGAGGCGGTGGTCTCCGGCCTGGTCGACACGGACACGATCGTGGTGGACGCCGAAGCGGGACGGGTGCTCAGCAGCGTGGTCGCCGACAAGGCCGTCCGGATCGATCCGGCGGCGTACCGGACCGAGAGGACACCGACCGGCGCGGAGGGGCACGCCGCCGTCCTCACCGACGCGGACGCGATCCGGCTCGCGGAGCTCGGGGCCAGGATCGCCCGGCACTTCGGCGCACCCCAGGACATCGAGTGGGCCAGGGCCGGAGGCGAGTTCGCGATCGTCCAGTCCCGTCCGATCACCGCGCTGCCGGACCGCATCGGCGAGGTGCCCGCCGACTGGCCGGTGCCGCGGCAGGGCCTGTACTTCCGGGCGTCCATCACCGAACAGTTGCCCGACCCGCTCACCCCGCTGTTCGCCGACCTGATGGCGACCGCCGTGCCGGCCGGCCTGAACCGGATGCTGTCGGAGTTCATGCCCGGACGCACCTTCGACGTCGGCTTCCCGACCATCAACGGCTACGGCTTCTACCGCTACACCTCCGGCGACATGGCGGTGATGCTGCGGGCCACGCCCAGCCTGCTCCGGATGCTGACCGCCGACCACGGCAACTTCGTCGAGGAGCGCTGGCGGCGCCGGCTCGCCGAGTACCGGGCCGAGGTGGACGCGGAGAACGCGGTCGAGGCGAGGCTGGTCCCCGCGGCCGGCCTCCTCCCGGCCGTGGCCCGGCTCACCGACGCGGTTGCCTACTACTACACCGCCGTGCAGACGATCATCCCGCTGGCGTCGATGGCCGAACTCACCTGGACGGGCGTCTACAACACGCTGCTGAAGCGGGCCGACGCGCCGCCCGCGGAGACGTTCCTGCTCGGATACGACTCAGAGCCGATCCGGGCCGAGCGCTCGCTCTACGACCTGGCCCGCTGGGCGCGCGAACAGCCCGGGCTGGCCGTTGCGCTCGCCGACCCGGCCATGGACGCGCTCGCGGACGTCCCGCCGGACGGCGTCGGGGCGGCCGTGTGGGCGCAGTGGCGGCAGCGCTTCGCCGCACACCTGGCTGAACACGGCCACACGCTGTACAACCTCGACTTCGTGAACCCGGTGCCGGCCGACGACCCCGGGCCGGTCCTGCGGGCGTTGCGGTTCGACCTCGCCGAGGACGCCCCGAACCCGCACGCCCGGCAGGCGGCGGCCGCGGCGGCCCGCAACAACGCCTCGGCTGCGCTGCTCAACCGCCTGCACGGCCGGCGGGAGCAGCAGGTCCGCTGGCTGCTGGAGTGGGCCCAGCACACCGGCCCGCTGCGCGAGGACGCCCTGGCGGCGATGGGGCTCTACCTGCCCCCGGCCCGGCGCCTGCTTCGTGAACTGGGTCGGCGCCTGGTCTCGGTGGGCGCCCTGGCCGAGCCGATGGACGTCTGCTGGCTGACCCTCGCCGAGGCGCGCGCGGCCGCGTCGCGGCTGGACGGGCCGGGAGAGCTCTCCCCGGACCTGCGCGAGCGGGTGGCGGCGCGGCAGGCGGAGGCGCGCGGCCAGCGGCTGGCGACCCCGCCGCAGTACCTGCCGAGGAACCGGGTGATGAACTCGATGGAGTGGATGTTCCCGGCCCGCGAGGGCGGCGCCAAGGGCGGCGTCCTGACCGGAGCGGCGAGCAGCGGCGGTGTGGTCACCGGGCGCGCCCGGGTACTGGCCGGACCCGGGGACTTCGCGGCCTTCCAGCCCGGCGAGGTGCTGGTCGCCTCGATCACCACCCCTGCGTACACGCCGCTGTTCGCGATGGCTGCGGGTGTGGTGACCGACATCGGCGGCGTGCTCAGCCACGGCTCGATCGTTGCGCGGGAGTACGGCATCCCGGCCGTCCTCGGGACGGGTGGCGCCACGAGGCTGATCCGCACGGGCGACGAGATCACCGTGGACGGCGCGGCCGGCACCGTCCGGCTGCCGGAGGCCGGGGAGGAGTCCGCCGAGCCGGTCGAGGAACCTGCGCCGCCGGTCACGGCCCGCACCTGGTTGCTGGTCGGCGGTGCGGTCGCGCTGATAGTCGCTGTGGCGGTCCGGGTGCGGCGGCGCCGGCAACGCTGAGCTCCACCCAGATCGCCCCATCTCCGCAAAGTGGCCCGTAGAGGCCGACTACGGCCTCTACGGGCCACTTTGCGGGTCAGGAGAGCTGTACGGTCTCGCCCAATTCCGGGACGCGGGCCGTCAGGCCGAGCCGGGCGCCGATCTCCCGCGCCAGCGCGGAGGCGGAATCGGGAGCGCCGTGCACGGTGAACACCTGGGTCGGCGCGGGCGAGAGGGCCGCCAGCCAGTCCAGGAGTTCCGAGCGGTCGGCGTGCACGGAGAACTCCTCGTCGGCCAGGACCTCGGCGCGCACCGCGATCTGGCGTCCGTGCATCTTCAGGTGCGTGGCGCCGTCGAGCAGCGAGCGCCCGCGGGTGCCCTCGGCCTGGTAGCCGGCCAGCACGACGGCGTTGCGAGGGTCCGGAAGCATGTGCTCGAGGTGGTGCAGCACACGTCCGCCGGTGGCCATGCCCGAGGAGCTGATGATGATGCACGGCATGGTCGGGTCGTTCAGCGTGATCGATTCCTCGGTGGTGCGCACCTCGTGCAAGCGGGGCAGGTCGACGAAGCCGCCGGGGTCGAGGTCGGGTCGCAACTCTGCGGCGAATCGCCGGTCGCGGTAGACGCCCAGTGCCGCCAGCGCCATCGGCGAGTTCACGAACACCGGCAGGGCGGGGATGCGTCCGGTGTGCAGCAGCCCGGTGAGCGTCTGCAGCACCACCTCGGTGCGGTCCACGGCGAACGCAGGGATCAGTACCGACCCACCGCGCTTCGCGGTGCGCCGGATCAGGTCGGCGAGCGGCTCGTGCTCGGCGCCGGACGGCTCGAAGTGCTCGCGATTGCCGTAGGTGGACTCGATCAGCACGGTGCTCGCGCCCGGCGGGATCTCGCGCGCCCGCAGCACGGGGTGCTCGGCACGGCCGAGGTCGCCGGAGAACACGACGGACGCAGACGGCGTCGCCACCCGGATGCTTGCCGAGCCGAGAATGTGCCCTGCGCGGGTCCAGCGGGCCGCCCAGCCGGCACCCAGGTCGATGTCGGTGTCGTAGTCGATCGCGCGGAACAGGCCGAGCGTGCGCTCCGCGTCCGCCTCGGTGAACAGCGGCAGGGGATGCTCGTGCTTGGAGTAGCCCTTGGCCGCGGCGTGCTCGGCGTCCCGCTCGGCGAGGTAGGCGGCGTCGCGGAGCACGATCGCCGCCAGTTCGCAGGTGGCTTGCGTGGCCAGGATCTCACCGGCGAACCCGTCCCTGACCAGCGCGGGCAGGTAGCCGACGTGGTCGGTGTGCGCGTGCGTGACCAGGATGAGCTCGACGCTCTCCGGTGACACCGGGAAGGGTGCCCAGTTCAACTCGCGGAGGTTCTTCTCGCCCTGGAACACCCCGCAGTCGACCAGCACCCTGCGTTCACTCTCGCTGAGGAGGTACTTCGAGCCGGTCACGGTGCCGGCACCACCGACGAAGGTCAGGCTGGTTCCCATGTGTCCAGCTTGCACCCGCGGCCGGGAGGTGGCGCTCAGCGCACGCGAATCCCGCGCACCCCGGCGGCGCGCACGCACAACCGGGGGTGGTCGGAGGCGCCGAACCGGTAGTCGTACTGCTTGCCGGCCGCGCTGACCACGACCTGCATGCCGTCCACCACGGCCTGGGTGTAGGACTGGCCGGGCTGCGGGCAGCCCAGCGACCCGTCGTTCCAGGTCACCTGCCTCGCGCTGACCAGCTGGACGTCGTCGGTCGCCACGCCACGTGCGGCGAGGTCGGCGAGGATCGCCGCCCAGCGGGCCTCGGGGACGTCGCCGGGAGCGCTCGCGCTCGGCGAGGGCGACGCCGGCGTACTGGGTGTGCTCATCGGTCCTCCCGTGGACGCGCAGCCGGACATCAGGATCGTCAGGACCACCGCGGCCAGCATGCGCCTCATGATTGTCGTCCTCTCTCCCTTGTGACTCTCCCAGCGTAGGCGGAGGATGCCACGACCGGGCCCTCCCGATCGGCGCCTCGTGGTGAGGGCCCGGCTTCGACCGATCCGCTAGATGGTCAGGTGAAGGGTGAGCATGTGGTGATCGGAGCCCGCCTTGGTGTTGTCGAACGTGCCCCGGAGCACCCGGTAGGTGCGCATCGTGATGCCGTGGTGGACCAGGCCGTAGTCGATGATCGGTTCACCACTGCCGTACTTGTTCGAGCCGGGGTTCTCCGAGCCACCGTCCGTGCGATAGCCGGAGGCGCCGGAAGGGGAGTAGGAGCCGGCCCATTTCCGCACCGAGCAGTACCCGGAGCCCGCGGCGGTCTCGAAGCCGTCGGACAGCTTCCAGTTCATGTCGCCGAGGATCAGGACGGGATTCACCCAGGAGCCGACCGTCGAGGTGATCTGGGAGAGTTGGGCCGCCCGCTTGCTGGCCGCGCCGGACACCGAGTTGGGCACCAGGTGCGTCTCGATGACGTTCACCTGTGCTCCGGTGCTGGTGTTCTTGAGCCGTGCGTGCACGAACCCGTGGTAGGCGGTGCTGCCGGTCGTGAAGGTGTACTGGCCCGTGTCCTTCACGGTCCAGGTGGTGGTGTCGAACACGATGGCCTGGAGCCGGTTGTGTACCGCGACCGCATAGTTGGGACCGAGCTGCTGGGCGATCCAGTCCGCTTCCGAGCTGGTCACTTCGGTGAGCCCGTAGATCGACGCGCGGGCGGTGTCGGGGTTGTTGAGGACGTGCGACAGCCGCTTGATCACCACCGAACGCCGCGTGCTCCAGTTGGAGCCGAAGGTGGAACCGAGGACGTTGAAGTGAACGGCCCGGAAGTCGGTGCTGCCCGAGGCGGTGCCACCGCAGGAACTCGGGGTGGCATCCAGGGGAAGCACGAGCGATGGCGTTCCCGAAGGAGTGGCGCTGGCGCCGGTCGCGAGCGCGAGGGGTAGGCAGAGCTGGGCGACGATCCCGACAGTGAGCAGCAAACCGGCATGCCTCTTCATTGGGGTGACCTCCTGGGGTGGAAGGGGGTGGGTTCTCCACCGGACGGCGCGCGGATCATCGATCCGCCGTGATGACCCTCCGGTGCCAGTGACGCTAGCATCCGGCGCGCCGCCCAGCCGGCGGTTTCGCCGGACCGCTCAACCGCCCAGGGACTTCGCCTCCCGGGCCGCGGCGCGGGAACCTTCGGCGTCGCCGAGCCGCCAGCGCAGCGCGACCAGCTCATCAAGGATCGTGATCAGCTCTGCGGTGCGGGCCGGGTTCGCGACCGCGAGCGGGCGCAGGATCTCGGCCAGGTGCTCGTGTGCGGCGGCCGACCCGGCGAGGTCCCCGGCCGCGCGGACGGCGACCCTGGCCCGCTCGAGCATCGTCGCGGCGCGGCGGGCGGCGTCCGGGTCGAAGCTGGGCCGGTGTTCCTCCGCGAGCTCGCGGCGCCGCGCGTCGGCAGCGGCGCGCGAGGACTCCTGGTCGCGCTGGGCCCGCTCTGCTGCCAGTTCGGACTCCCGTTGCTCGGCCGCGTCGCGTTCGGCTCGGGCTGCGGCCTCCTCCGTGGCGGCCCGCCGCTCGGCCTCCGCCTGCGCCGCAGCTCGCGCCGCGGCCTCCCGCTCGGCGCGGGCGCGGAGGATCTCCTCGTCCCGTGCGGCCTCGGCGCGCACTGCGGCGCCCGCGAGCATCGCGGCCTGCTCAGCCTGCTGCCACCGCGCCCGGGCCTCGGCCGACGGTTCGGCAGGGGCGAGCGCCGCGGCTGGCGGCAACGCCCCCCATTCGGTCGGCGCGCCGGGAGTCGGGGCCGCGACCGGGCCCGCGGCCATGACGTCGACCCCGGAGAGGGCCGCGGCGGCCTCGACGTCGCGCCCTGCCGCTGCCAGCGCGTCCGCCAGGCCGGCGCGGGCAATGTCCGGGTCGGCGGAGAGCTGAACCAGCAGCTCCACCTCCTCGCGCCGGATGGCGATCGAGGTGGTGAGCTCGCCGGCGGCAGCGAGCCGCTGCGCGTACGGCTCGTACAGGGCGACGACCGGAGCGGCGGCGACCCTCGAAACGGCGGGACGCGGCTGCGGGTCGAGGGTGGCGACCGCGTCGGCGTGGGCGGCGAGGGCCAGCCGATGGTGGGCCAACGCCGACTCCGTCCGTCCGGCGGCCCAGCGGCACTCCGCCGTGAGCAGGTGGGTGGCCACCGCGAGATAGGCGGGGGGCTGCGGCAGTTCGTGCAGGCGCAGCTCGGCGGCATCGGCGTGCGCGTTGGCGAGGGCGGGATCGGTGCCGACCAGGGCCCGTGCCCTGGCCACGAGCGACCAGATCACCACAGCGTCGGGAAGGTGGCTGGCGAGCGGCAGCCGGGACACCTGCGCTCGCCAGGCGTCCAGCCCGTCGAGGGTGCGTCCGGCCGCATCGGTCTGGCCGAGGCCCGCCTGCACCGCGGCGAGCTGCGCGGTGGCCGTGAAGTAGCGGACGGCGTCGGGCACCGAGGCGTAGGGGCCGGTCGGTCCGCGCGAGGCGAGGATGCGGGCGGCGACCACCACCGAGTCGGGGGCGTCGGCGGCGGCCTCGGTGAAGTCCCAGGCCAGCAGGCGGTTCGCGGTCAGCTCGACCAGCGCGTCGGCGAGATCGTCGGTGCGCTGCGGATCCGAGGTCGCGGCCACGCGCAGCCGCTTCACTGCGGACGCCAGCTCCCTGCGTCCGTTCTCCCGGGTCTCCAGAGTCATCGGTCCTCCCTGCCTCAAGCATGGCCTATGCCACCGCATCCCCCGGCGCGGCATCCCGGCGAGAGCCGGACCGGTCGGCTCAGGGTGGTCCCGGGGATCGACCCGGTGGGCATCGCCTCCGCGCGGGCGTAGCGTCCCCCGCGGAGGTGTTGCCATGTCCGAGTGGGAGAACCTGCCCGCGCCCCAGCCCGATCGCAGGCCGGCGCCGGTGGCCGCGTCGTGGGCCGGATTCAGCGCCGACCCTCGGATCCCGGACAACCAGCACCTGCGGGCCTCGGACGCGGACCGTGACTTCGCGACCGCCCTGATCGAGCAGGCCAGGGCCGCCGGGCGCCTGGACCCGTCGGAGTACTCCGAGCGGGCCGCGCAGGCCGTGCGCTCGCGCACGCTGGGCGAACTCGCCCCGCTCGTGTCGGACCTGATGCTCGCGAACGCCGCCCAGGGCGCGGTGCAGCGCACCCGGAACCGGTTCGCGCGGGCTGGTATCACCGGCTGGATCGGGCTCGCCGTACTGTTCAACGCGATCTGGCTGATGACCGTCATGACCACCGGGCACGTGCTCTACTACTGGCCGATGTGGCCGATGGTCGGCACCGGCATTCCCGTGCTGATGACGCTGCTGTGGGGCGGCTCGGCGGAGGATGGTGGGCCCCGGGACGCGCACCGCGAGGCGCACGACCAGCGCCGGGCCGCCCGGCACGCCCGGCGGGCCGAGCGGCACGCACTGCGTCACGGCGGGACCATCGCGCTGCCTCCGGCGTCGGCTCCGCCGCAACTGCCGCCTCCGGACAACGACCTGCGCTGAGCGCGGTCAGCCGGTGATGCGGCCCGGTCCCTCCCGGTGGAGCCGGGACTGAAACGCCCGCAGGGCCCTTGCGCAGATGTGCTTGCATGTCACCCATGGAGGTCACCAGGCTGCCCGGACTCGTCGTCCGCACGATCGCGGTCGGCGGCATGGACAACAACGTCTACCTGCTCACCGCGGCCGGGGGCGACCAGTTGCTGATCGACGCCGCCGCCGAGCCGGAGGCGATCGAGGCGCTGCTCACGTCCGCCGCCGACGATGCGGACGCCCCGCACCTGCGGTACCTGCTCACCACGCACTCCCACCACGATCACATCGGAGCTCTCGCCGCGGTGGCGCCCGCCCATCCCGGGACGGAAACGCTCGCCGGCGACGCGGACGCCGACGCGATCACCGCGGCCACCGGCGTCCCGATCACGCGGCGGCTGCAGCACGGGGACACCATCGCGCTCGGCGACGTGACCCTCGACGTGATCGGGTTGCGCGGCCACACCCCCGGCTCGGTCGCCATCGCCTGCACCCTGCCCGGCGTGCCCACCCAGGTGTTCACCGGTGATTCGCTGTTCCCCGGGGGCGTCGGCAACACCGGACGCGACTCGCAGCGCTTCGGCAGCCTGTTCAGCGACGTGGTCTCGCGGCTCTTCGAGCGCTACCGCGGCGACGATGCGGTGGTCCGGCCGGGCCACGGGAAACCGACCACGCTCGGTGCGGAGCGTCCGCACCTGGCCGAGTGGGAGGCCCGCGGCTGGTGAATCAGCCGTCCGCCTCGTCGCGGGGGGTGTACATCCGGCAGATGGTCCAGCTGGACAGGCACACCGCACCGGACACCCAGACCAGCCAGGTGATGGCCGTGCCGAGCGCAGAGGCGGTGTCCAGGGAGTTGCCCTGGAAGAGCAGGAAGACCAGGGCCGCGGCGAAGATCACCCCGGCGGCGATCCGCGCCACATTGAAGGCGTGATAGACGCTCGCCCTCATCGGAGTCCGTTGCGGTTGCCTCGGATCAGTCATCCGGCCTCGTCCTTCCGCCCTGCTGCGTGCCTGCACGGCACTCTACGGGTTCCCTCGACGGACCGGCGTCAGCCGCGGCGTCCGAACAGGCGTCCGACCAGGTGCCAGGTGGACGGGGCGTCCCCGCGGGTGAAGGCCCACTCGGGATCGGTGAGCATGCGCGCACCGGCCAGCCCCGCCACCATCGCGATCACGGCCAGCACGGTGGCCACGCCGTTCTGCATCGCCGAGACCACGTCGGCCTGGTCGAAGTAGATCAGCGTCCGCAGGGCCGAGGCGCCGGGGATCGAGACCAGCACCGTCGGCACGGTCATGATGATCTTCTCCATGTCGAACAGTCGTGCGGCCAGCGCGCAGAGCAGGCCCATGATGAAGCAGCCGATGAACGTCGCGACGTGCACCTTCACCCCGTGCTGCAGCATCAGCAGCCGCGGCGTGTTCCCGATGATCGCGACCACGCCGGACGCCACGGCGGCCCGCCACGGCGAGTTGAACATCATCGCCCAGCCGAACACGGCGAAGAAGCTCGCCACCAGGAGTGCCGCCCAGACCGCGACCGGGGATCCCTCCAGGCCGGGCACCACGCCGGGAGAGACGCCGCTGAGTGTCGCGATCGTCCACACCCCGATCGTGATCGCCAGCAGCACCATCGCCGCGTAGGTGAGTCTCGGGACGCCGGCGAGCAGGTCGATCCGGGTCAGGTCCAGCCCGGCTGTGACCAGCGGGAAGCCAGGGATCAGGAAGATCGCCGCGCAGACCAGGCCGGCCGCCATCCGCGGGCTCGGCCCGCCGAGCGCCAGGTCGAGCAGCCGGGTGAAGGTCAGGTACAGGCCGGTGGCGGTGGCGGCGGAGATCAGCACGACGGCGAGGTGGTTCAGCTGCCAGCTGCTCAGGCTGCGGTTGAGCCAGAACGCGAGCGCCGAGGCCGGTAGCACCGCGAGCACCTCGCGCCAGCCGCCGTTGGTGAGCACCGTCACCGACGCACAGGCCAGTGCGACCAGCAGCACGAGCAGCCAGGTCGGGTACAGCCGCGGGGTCTGCTCGATCTCGTCGAGCATCGTGTCCACCTCGGCGACGGTGGCGCGCTCGGGCAGGTTGTGCGCGAAGTCCTTCACCATGGCGATCCGGTGCGCGTTCACGCCCGGGGCGCTGATCTCTGCCACCTGGGTACGGAAGATGCCGCGCCGCTGCACCGTGAGCACGATGTCGGTGAAGGTCACCTGGGCCTTGATCCTCTTGATCCCGACGGTGCGGGCTACGCCCTGCATCACCTCACGCACCCGAAGCCCGGACGTGCCCGCTCCGAGCATCAGGATGCCGGCCCGCAGCACCACGTCCGAGCGCCGGATCAGGTGCTTGGGCTCCAGTGCGTCCTCGTGTTCGTGCTCAGGGAAGTGCTCGGTCTCCACGGGGGTAACGCTAGACGACGAACGCGAGGAGTCTGGACGAGTGGTGAGGGACGAACCACGAGGGGCAGGGCAGCGGAATCACCACCCCCTCCCTGGTCGAGCCTGCCGAGACCGCCGGCCCACTCATCGGGATTGACGATGAATCCTGCCGGCTCGACGATGAACCCGTGAGCGCAGCCGACGACTTCTGCGAGGCCTTCCCCGCCACGTTCCTCGCGCTCCACCGCAGGGACGGACGCCGCAGCGAGCTCACCAACGCCTCCCGCGCGGTGTTGCAGCACCTGGCCGTGACCGGGCCGGTCTCGATCGGCGAGGCGGCGCGGCACCTGGACCGGACGCAGTCGGTGGTGAGCGAGATTGTCACGCAACTGGAGGGCCACGGTCTGCTGGAGCGCGAACCGGACCCGGCCAACCGGCGCCGCACGCTGGTCTGGCTCACTCCGGCCGGGTTCGCCCGGCTGCGCGAGGACGCGGACGTGCTCGACCGCCGGCTGGTGGCCGAGGCGATGGAACATCTGGACGAGGCCACTCGGCGTGGCCTGATCGACGGGCTGGACGCCCTGTTACGGGCGTCGGGAAGGAACCGGACATGACCAACCAGAACAACTGCGAGAGCTGCGGCATGCCGATCGAGTCGGGCCACTACTGCCAGTACTGCACCGACGCCGAGGGCAACCTGCAGGACTTCGAGACCCGCTTCGCGACCATGGTCGACTGGCAGGCCCGGCGCAACCCGGACGCGTCGCGGGAGCAACTCGAGGCCGACACTCGCGCCTACCTGGCAACCATGCCGGCGTGGCGCAACCACCCGAAGCTGGTCGCGCCCCGCGGATGAACCGCGCCGAGTACGCGGACACCCTGTCCGCCCTGCCTGCGGAACGGATCGCGGCCTACCTGGTCGCGCACAGCGGCCTGCCCGGACCGCGAGCCAACCTGACCCTGTTGGACGCAGCCGGGGACGTCCTGCCCCGGGACCTCGCGCTGGGCCTGTGCGGCGAGGCGGAGGAGTACCTGGCCTGCTGCGGGACGGCCACCCTCGGCCGGCTCCTGCTCGAGGGAGACCGGAGCCTGATCGGGCGGCTCACCGCACTCGCCGCGGACGAGCGCTGGCGGGTGCGCGAGGCTGTGGCGATCGCTGCGCAGCGGGTCGGCGACAGCGATCCTGCGTTGCTGCGCGAGCTGGTCGCGGAGTGGACGGCCGACCCGGATCCGCTGGTCGTCCGCGCGGGCATCGCCGCGATCTGCGAGCCGCGCCTGCTCGGCGTCCCCGAGAGCGCGGCGGCAGCCATCGCCGCGTGTCAGGCGGCCACCGATCACCTGCTGGGCACGCCGTCACAGCGGCGGCGGAGTCCCGCCGTCCGCACGCTGCGACAGGGGCTCGGCTACTGCTGGTCGGTGGCCGTCGCGGGTGACCCGGACGCGGGCCTGCCCGCCTTCGCTGCGCTCGATGTGGCCGATCCCGACATCGCGTGGGTGGTGCGGGAGAACCGGAGGAAGAAGCGGCTGGCCCGGCTCCTGGAGGCCTGAGGCTCAACCGTCGAGGTCGGGCCAGCGCTCTCGCAGCCAGCCCAGCGTGGCCACGGCCTGGTCGCGCTGGAACCGGCGCAGGGTGGGCAGCCCCGGTGGCGCCGGGCGGGTGCTGGCCTCGGCGAAGAACCCGCCGAGTCCGGCCAGCACGCGCAGTGCCGCGGCGGCGGTGAGGCCGGTGAAGGCGGGGTGCCGCGCCATTACGGCGTCCACGGCGGAGCCGGGATCGAAGTAGCGGACGTTCATCAGCAGCGTGAGGGCGTCGAACCACGGTGCGCCGACCGCTGCCCACGGCCAGTCGATGACCACGACGCTCCCGTCGGGACGAACCAGCAGGTTGTCGGCCCGGGCGTCGAGGTGGACGAGCCGATCGCCGACGACCACCTCCAACGCCTCGGACGCGAGCGTGTCCAGGCGGTCCAGGCGGTCCAGGTACCAGGCGTCGAGCCCGTCCGGCAGTCGGGGCGGGTGGTCCGGGTCCAGGCGCGCCCAGCCACCGAACAGCGGGGCAACTGCCGTCCCGAGCGGCGGCAACACCTCGGCCAGCCCTGCGCTGACCGGTTCGGCGGCGATTGCCGCCAGCGCGTCGAGCGCCCGGTCGAGTTCGGCCGGCAGCCACGGGGTCGCCGGGTGGCGTCCCTCGATGTCGGCGAGCACGAGCGCGATCCACTCGTCGGTCTCCACCACGCCGAGCAGCCGCGGCACCGGCAGGTGCCGGGGCAGAAGGGGCAGGATGCGGGACTCTGCGCGGTGGATCTGGTGCGCGTCGGGGTCCGCCGCCGCCGCCACGGCCTTGGCGAACGCCCGGCGGCCGTCCGCGGTGACCAGGCGGTCGGCGCTGCCGGGGGAGAAGCCGCCGGACTGCGAGCGGGCGTCCACCACAGGAGCGCCGAGCACCTCCTCGATCCCGGTGCGAACCGAGGCCGGCAGGTCGCTCCACGGCGTCCGGTTGCCGCCACCGAGCTGGCGGCCCTCACTCACCGCCCGGTTCCGTCGCGGAGGATTGCCAGCACCTTCGGATCGATCCAGGAGCCGTCGGCGGCCACCCGCATCTCGTAGTTCTCGCTGCCGACCCACGCGGCGAGGTCGGGATGACCCTCGCGCTCGACCAGTCGCTGGATCTCGGCGGCCAGTTCGGGGGTGACGGGCACCTTCTCGGCCTCGGTCGAGGCGGTCAGGTAGAGGTCGTTCAGGTTCAGCAGACGGGCCAGCTCGGTGATCGGCGCCGGGTGGTCGTCCACGCGCAGGTCGACGGCGACGTCGTCGCCCGCGCCGTAGCCGGCACCCTCGCGTACCACCAGCAGCGCCGCCGACTGCCGTCCGCGCTTGTCACCGCCCTGCGCGTCGCCGGCGGCGAGTGCAGCCAGCAGCCGGCGGGCCAGCGGGGACGCGGGGTCGCTGCCCAGCCAGGTGCTCTCGATCGCGGCCACCACCTGTTCGCCGAGGAGGATGTTGCCCTGGACGGCGTAGCCGTCGCCGACCCGGCCGCCGGCCCAGTCGAAGCAGCCCGGGCCTGTGTGGGACGCGGCGCCGCCGGCGGCGTCCACGACGCCGACCTGGCGGTGGTCACGGCCTTCATCCTCGGCCAGCAGGGCGGCGAGTGTCTCGCCGGCGGACAGTCCAGCTTCGAGCAGGGCGAGGCCGGCGGGCTTGTACGCGACGTTCGCGTCCGCCTGGGTGGCGACCGCGCCGATGCCGGCGATGGCAGCGGGAACGACGGAGCCCACCGCGAGGAACTTGGAGGCGACGGCCACGCCCCAGCTGGTGCCGTCCGTGGCCACGATCGAGAAGGTCATGACGGCAGGCTAGTCAGTGTTCCGGCGGACGCAGTGAACCCCAGTCGCCCAGCGCGCCCTCGAGCGCTCCGAGGGCGGCCTCGACCAGGGGGCCGCGGTCGGAGGCGGGGCATCCGTCGTCGACCCACTGCTGGGCGGCCGCGCCGAGATAGCCGAGGAAGCCGGTGATCGCGAGCTGCGCGCGACGGTAGTCGGGGTTGTCGAGGCGGTCGGCGAGGGCGGCGGAGAACTCGTGACGGTACTGGCGGCGGAGCTCCTGCACCGGCTCGGGCTCGGAGGCTCCGGTGAAGAACGGGGACGCCCAGGCCGCACGAAGGGTCTTCACGTGGTCGAGCACGGCCTCGATGGTGAGCCGGACGACGTCGCGCGCGGACGTGTTGGGGTGCAGCCGGGCCATCACGTCCGCCTGGCGGGCGGCCAGCCGTTCGAACTGGAGTCGCACCACCTCGGTGTAGAGCCCGGGCTTGCTCTCGAAGTACTTGTAGACCAGGGCTTCGGACGCGCCGGCTGCCGCGGCGACCGCACCGACGGACACCTGGTCGTAGGTCCCCGCGGTGAAGGCGGAGGTGGCGGCGGCGAGGATCGCTCCGGTCCTGGCCTCGGGGCTCAGCCGCTGCCGTGCCTGACGATCCTGCGTCCTCATGCTGGACAGCATAGCGCTTAGTGAGCTAGTCTCAATAACTGTATTGAGGATCACTCACTTAGGAGGCAGGGATGGGTTGGGTAGACACGGTGATCTGGTGGCACTGCTACCCGCTGCGGTTCGTTGACGCTGAGCCGGAGGCCGTCGAGGTTGTCGAGCACCGGCTCTGGCGGCTCACCAACTGGCTCGACTACGTGGTGGGGCTCGGCGCCAACGGGATGCTGCTCGCCCCGGTGTTCGCGTCCCGCAGCCACGGCTACGACACCCTCGACCACTACCGGATCGACCCGCGGCTGGGCGACGAGGCGGACTTCGGCGAGCTGGTCTGGAAGGCGAAGGAGCGCGGCGTCCGGCTGCTGCTGGACGGGGTGTTCAATCACGTCTCCGCCGAGCACGAGATCGTGGCCCGCGCCCTCGCCGGCGGGCCGGCGTCCGAGGCCGGCGGCTGGATCCGCTGGGTCGGGGAGTACCCGCGCGGCTTCGAGGGCAATCTCGACCTGGTCGAGCTGAACCTGGCCAACCCGGCCGTGCAGGACTACGTGGTCGGCGTGATGAACCACTGGCTCGACCGCGGCGTGGACGGCTGGCGGCTCGACGCCGCCTACGCCGCCGGGCCAGACGCGTGGCGTCCGATCCTGGAGCGCGTCCGGCAGGCCCACCCGGACGCCTGGATCCTGGCCGAGGTGATCCACGGCGACTACGTCGACTTCGCGGCCCGCTCCGGTGTCGACTCCGTGACCGAGTACGAGCTGTGGAAGTCCACCTGGAGCTCGCTGAACGACCACAACTTCCATGAGCTCGCCTGGACCCTGACCCGGCACGCGCAGTTCGCCAGCCGGTTCCGTCCGCTGAACTTCGTCGGGAACCACGACACCACCCGGATCGCCACGAAGCTCACCGATCCGAGGAACCTGCCGCTGGCCCACGCGCTGCTCATGCTGCTGCCGGGAGTTCCGGCGATCTATGCGGGCGACGAGCAGGGCTTCACCGGGGAGAAGACCGACGGGCCAGGCGGGGACGACGCGGTGCGTCCGCCGTTCCCGATCGATCCGGACGGCCTGTCCGACTTCGGCCGTCCGACCTTCGAGCTGCACCAGCGCCTGATCCACCTGCGCCGCACTCACCCCTGGTTGACCTGGGCCGGCGTGTCGGTGGGGAAAGTGGCCGACGAGACGATCGCGATCAACCTCGACGGCGGCGCGCAGCGGCTCACCCTCGGCCTGAACGCCGGCGACAGCCCGGTCGAACTGCCCGGCCTGAACGGCCCGCTGCGGGTGGGGGCACACGACTGGGCGCTGGGCTGAGCCCGACTGGCCGATAACGAGAACCGTCCCCTTTTCGGCCACCAGGTCAGCCGGCGCCGCGCACCATCCAGCGCGGAGAGCCGTCGAGGGGTTCGAAGCCGAACCTCGCGTACAGGCCGTGCGCGTCCCGGGTCGACAGGACGGTGCGGCGCAGGCCGAGCGCGTCCAGTTCAGTGATCGCGCCGTCGATCAGGCCGACGCCCACACCGAGCCCACGGACGGACGGGTCGACGAACACGTCGCACAACCACGCGAAGGTCGCCCGGTCGCTGACCACGCGGGCGTAGGCGACCTGCCGCCCCGTCCCGCTGTCGACCACGGCGTAGTTCAGCGAGGCATCGATCGCCTGTTCCTGGGTCGCGCGCGGCCGGCCCTGCGCCCAGTACGACTGCTCGCTCAGCCAGCTGTGCACCAGGTCGTGATCGATGTCGGCAGGGTCCGAACTGAACCGGAAGCGGGTGTCCATGCACGAGATCCTCTCAGGACAGCAGGCTCTCCTCCGCCTCCAGCGTGGTGGGGTGTGCGGGCACGGTCGCCTGCATCACAGAGCCGTCCTCGCGCACGGCACCCACGATGTCGCGCACCGACGGCCGTCCCTGCAGCAGCGGCGGCGGGGCCAGCGGGACCACCAGCGGGCAGAGCTGGGTGACCTCGACCGTGCGTCCCTGCACGACCAGCGGCAGCGACGTGGCCGTCCCGGTCTCCAGGGTGAACGTGATCTGCTCGTGCTCGACCTTCACCCGCAGCCGGTTGCCCCGCAACGTCAGCGGGAAGGTGAGGGACGTCCAGTCGGCCGGAAGTCGCGGGTCGAACGACCACACGCCGAGATAGTCGCGCATGCCGCCGAAACCGGCGACCAGCGCCTGCCACAGGCCCCCGAGGGACGCGACGTGCACCCCCGCGTCGGTGTTGTGGTGCAGGTCGGCGAGGTCGACCCACAGGGCAGTGTGGAAATACCGCTCGGCCAGGTCGGCGTAGCCCACCTCCGCGGCGATGATCGACTGCACCACTGCCGAAAGGGTGGAGTCTCCCGTGGTCAGCGGGTCGTAGTAGTCGAAGTCGGCCCGCTTCTGGTCCAGCGAGAACTCGTCGCCCTGCAGGTAGAGCGCCAGAACCACGTCCGCCTGCTTCAGAACCTGGTGACGGTAGATCACCAGCGGGTGGTAGTGCAGCAGCAGCGGCCGCTTGTCCGGGGGCGTATTGGGCAGGTCCCACAGCTCCTTGGACAGGAAGTCGGCGTCCTGCGGATGAATGCCGAGGCCCTCGTCGTAGGGGACGTGCAGGGCCTCCGCGACCCGGGAGAACTCCTCGATCTCCTCCTCGGTCAGCGAGAGCCGCGTGAGCACGCGGGCGTAGGAGTCCGCGTCATGGTCGGCGAGCCAGCGCAGGCTCCGGACGGCGGCGCGCAGATTCGCGCGGGCCATCACGTTGGTGAACAGGTTGTCGTTGACCACCGCGGTGTACTCGTCGGGGCCGGTGACGCCGTGGATGTGGAACAGGTTCGCGCTGCCCTCGCCGTCCGTCTTCCGCCAGAAGCCCAGGTCGGCCCACAACCGGGCGGTCTCGACCAGGACGTCGATGCCCTCCCTGGCCAGGAAGTCGCGGTCCTCGGACGCCGCCACGTACTGGGAGAGGGCGTGGGAGATGTCGGCGTCGATGTGGTACTGCGCGGTGCCCGCCGCGTAATAGGCGGACGCCTCCTCGCCGTTGATCGTGCGCCACGGGTACAGCGCGCCGCGCTGGTTCACCTCGCGGGCGCGCTGGCGCGCCGCCTCCAGCATCGTGTACCGGAACCGCAGGGCGTTCCGCGCGAAGCTGGGTGAGGTGTAGGTGAGGAACGGCAGCACGTAGGTCTCGGTGTCCCAGAAGTAGTGCCCGTCGTAGCCCGACCCGGTCATGCCCTTGGCCGGGATGCCGGTGCCCTCGGCCCGGGCCGCGGCCTGGATCAGCTGGAACAGGTTCCACCGGACGGCCTGCTGTAACGCCGGCTGGCCCTCGATGACCACGTCGCTGCGCTCCCAGAAGTCGTCGAGCCAGGCCCGTTGCGCCGCGAAGATCGCCGGAGCTCCGCCCTCCTTCGCCCGGTCGAGCGTGCGCCGGCACCGGTCGACCAGCTCCAGCGGCGGCACCACCCGCGACGTGTGGTAGCTGACCACCTTGGTGATCCGCGTGGTGGTGCCCATCGTCCCCTGGATCCGGAAGACGTGCTTGGCGACGTCATCCTCGACCTGGGTCCGGACCTCGTACTCGTCGGTGGTCTGGATGCTGTGGTCCGCCGCCACCGCAAGGGTCATCCGGGAAGCCGCCACGCGGTAGCCGAGGACCGAGCGTCCGTCTCCCTCCCACTTCGATACCGGCTCCAGCACACGGCCGGCAAGCTGGGCGGCCCGGCGGGGATCGAAGCCGGTGCCCATCGCCGCCGACTCCTCGTGGAACTCGTCCTGGCCGTCTTGCCGGTTGAGGATCTCGCAGCTGACCACGACGGGCGCGTTCGCGTCGAGCAGGGTGATCTCGTAGTCCATCACGGCGAGGTGCCGCTCGGGCATCGACACCATCCGGCGCGAGCGCAGCTGGACGTGCTTGCCGGACGGGGTGCGCCAGACCAGCTCGCGCACCAGCACGCCGTCGCGGAACGACAGGGTGCGCTCATAGCACTGCAGGTCGGCGACGCTCAGCAGCAGCGGCTCGTCGTCGATGTAGAGCCGCATGATCTTCGCGTCCGGGGCGTTCACGATGGTCTGGCCGATCTTCGCGAAGCCGTAGGCGTCCTCGGCGTGGTGGATCCGCCAGATCTCGTGGAAGCCGTTGATGAACGTCCCGTGGGCGTAGGAGTCGCGGCCTTCCTCGACGTTGCCCCGCAGGCCGAGGTAGCCGTTCGCCACCGAGAACAGCGTCTCGGTCAGGCCGAGGTCGCTCGGGTCGTACCGGATCTCCCGCAGGGCCCACGGATCGATCGGGAACCGGGTGCGGTCGATCGGGTCGGAAATCACTTCACTGGTCACGTGCAGCCACCCCCCAGAAGCGCTCTCCGGCAGGTTACTGCGGAGCGCCTGCCGGGGGAACAGAACCGCCGCTGCCCGATTGCGGGTGGCCGCTACGGATCAGCCGGTCGTGTGGTGGACGTAGCACCAGCGCCAGTCCTCGCCGGGCTGGGCCGACTGCATCACCGGGTGGGTGGTCTCCCGGAAGTGCGCGGTGGCGTGGCGTCCCGGCGAGGAGTCGCAGCAGGCGATGTTGCCGCACTCCAGGCACTGCCGCAGCGCCACCCAGGTGAGGCCCTCCTCGAGGCATCGCCGGCAGACCCGGTCGCCCTCGATCGCCACCGCCGGGTAGCGGTCGAGGTCGGCGCAGCCCTCCCCGGTCCGGTGCCGGATGGGACCAGAGGACTCGATCCGTTCCGGCTGGGTGTCATCGATCATCGACTCCTCCAGGTCGAGCATCGCCAGCACCTCCGCGACGACCACGGAGGAGACCTGCCCACCGGCCCGCACCTGCAGGACGCGCTCGCGCTCGGCGGTGATCATGTCGGTGCGGATTCGGGCGTACAGGTCGCTGGGCGTCTCCTGGTCGTCGGTGGTGCCCAGTCGCTCCCAGGCGGCGAAGTTGCGCTGCTCGCTGCGCTGCCGGATCAGCTCGACAACACCGTGCGGATCCTCGAACTCCAGCGCGGCCAGCCGCTCCTCGGCAGCCCTCGTCGCCTGCTGCAGCAGGGTGGCGCGGGCCAGCGCGTCCTCCATCGGGTCGGGGGGACGCACCCGCAGCCGGCGGGCCAGCCGGGGCAGCGACAGCCCCTGGATGAACAAGGTGCCGGCCACGACCGTGAACGCGGCCAGCAGCAGCACCTCGCGGTACGGCGTTCCCGGTGGGATGACGAAGGCCGCAGCCAGCGTCACGACCCCCCGCATGCCGGCCCACCCGAGGATGAAGGTGTTGGCGACCGGTGGCCGGTGGCCGGTCTCCGGGTCGGCGCCAGGACGGATCAGCAGGTAGCGCGCCGGGAACACCCAGGCCAGCCGGAGCACGATCACCGCGGCGAGCGTGGCCAGGCACACCGCGACCACCAGTTCCAGCGCGACGCCGGAGCGCATCACGTCCCGGACGATCCACTGGGCCTGCAGGCCGATCAGCAGGAACACGAGGTTCTCCAGCAGGAAGGCGATCGTCTTCCAGTTCGTCCGCTCGGTGATCCGCGACTTCGCCGTCTGCAACAGCGGCGCCTTGTGCCCGAGCAGCAGGCCTGCGACGACCACCGCGAGCACGCCGGAGGCGTGGATCGCTTCCGCGCCGAGGTAGGCCACGAACGGGATCACGAACGAGACGGCGGTGTCGAGCACGGGGTCGTTGATCAGCGGACGGAACCAGGCCACCACCCGGAACACCACGAACCCGAGCAGTGCGCCCCCGCCCGCGGCGAGCAGGAAGTCGCCGGCGACCTGCCAGGCGCTCACCCCGGCGCCGATCGCAACGATCGCCGTCCGCAGCGAGACGAGGGCGGTCGCATCGTTGAGCAGCGATTCGCCCTCCAGGATCGTGACCAGCCGCCGTGGCAGCCCGATCCGGCGGGCCACCGCGGTCGCGGCCACGGCGTCCGGGGGTGCGACGACCGCGCCGATCGCGAACGCCACCGGCCAGCCGATGTCGGGCAGCAGCGCGTGCACGACCACTCCGACACCGAGCGTGGTGAAGACCACCAGGCCGACCGACAGCAGCAGGATCGTCCGCTTGTTCGCGGCGAAGTCCACCAGCGAGGTCTGCACTGCGGTGGCGTAGAGCAGCGGTGGCAGCAGGCCGAGGAGTACCACTTCGGGCTCGAGGTGTACCTCGGGCACGCCCGGGATGAAGCTGCCGGCAACGCCGGCGGCGATCAGCAGCAGCGGCGCAGGGAAGCCCAGCCGTCCGGCCAGCGCTGTGCCGGCGAGGATGGCGACCACCAGCACCACCAGGAAGAAGGCACTCTCCACCCGGGCATTGTGCAGTGCCGCGGGCGTGGTGGTGGGGTTCTCAGTGGGTACTTCTCGCGCGGTCAGATCAGCTTGCGGGCGTGCACGCGTTCGACGGCGCCGTAGGTGAGCCGGTCGCCGGCGACCACCTTCGCCCCCTGGGCGTCGAGGTGGACGCTGGGTCGGCGGGTGAAGTGCTCCCCGGAAACCCGGATGGTCACGGACTCGAGCACACGCTGGCCGGCCCGCACCAGCAGGTTGGTCGCGACGACGTGGTCGGCGAGCAGCAGGCTGCCGCCGGGTCGGAGCACCCGCAGCGCCTCGCCGATTGCGAATGCGTCGTCGGGCACCTCGCACAGGGCGAACGTGCACACCACGGAGTCGAAGGACTCGTCGGGGAAGGGCAGCGCCATCGCGTCCGCCTCGAAGAGCTCGATCTCCCTCCCGATCATGCTGGCGCGCCGGCGGGCGAACTCCAGGAGCTCAGGGTTGAGGTCGACGCCGGTGAGCCGGACGGCGTCCGGGTAGTGCGGCAGGTTCAGCCCGGTACCGACCGCGATCTCGAGCACGTCGCCGCTGGCGCGGCCGCAGATCCAGTTCCGCGTGCCCGCGAAGAAGCGGTGCTCCAGCCGCAGCATCATCGCGTCAAAACGCGCTGCCTGCGCGGCAGTGATACGGGGGGAGGCATTGGCCATGGCGACCATTATCGCCGAAGCCGCACCGCCACCCGCCCGGACGCGGTCGGGCGGGGCCTCAGCTGGTGGGGCCCGGGCGGCGCTGGAGCGTGTCGATGATCAGGTCGGCCACGTCCGGATCCCAGGTGAGGGCGCGCTCCCAGGGCAGCCCGGTGAGGTCGCAGAGGAAGATCGAGTGCGCGTCGGGGTAGACGTGCTCGCTGCGGTGCGGAAGCACCTCGGTGGGGACGCCGGAGGCCAGGGCACTGGCCCGGGTGACCAGACCGTCGTGGGGCCAGATCGGGCCGGAGCCATGGAAGGCATCACCCGCGATCAGGGTGACAGCGAAGTCGTCCAGAACCCCCGCCTGGCGCTCGTTCCAGCCGCCGGGCCCGGCCAGGTAGCGACCGGCGACCTGCTGGCCGGCATTGGGGGTGGGCAGGGATCTCGTCTCCTCGGCGAACTCGAGCATGATCTGCTCGAACCGCTGGTCGCCGTCGGCTGCGGCCAGGGTGAGGTCGCCGGCGGTGAAATCGGCGGTGAACCCACCCGTCCAGGGAGTGCCGATAGTGGTCAGCGACAGCACCGTGAACGCCGGATCGGCGGAGCGGAGCTGGCGTATCGCCGACCGGCTGAACAGGCCCCCCATCGAGTGGGCGACCAGGTCGAAGCCGTCATGCCCGAACCGCTCGGCGAGATGGCCGAGGAAGCGGGCCAGGTGTGCCCCTGCCTCGTCGATCGGTCCGACCGCGTTGACGGTCAGGGCGGCGTCGAGCACCTCGGGAGGATCGGTGAAGCCGGCGAAGCCGGTGTCCTCGATCGCCGGCCCGGGGCCGGCGTTGGCCGGCGAGGTGTAGACGGTGAAACCGGCGGCCAGCAGCCGTTCGCGCAGGTAGGTGTCGGTGCTCCCCGCGGCCATGCCCTCGCCGCAGGCGTGATCCGGTGTGGTGAAGGGACTGATTGCGGCGCCACCGGAGACGATGACCACCGCGCGAGCCGAGGACGCCATGGCGGGATTTCACCTAACTGCGGGATGGGAGAGGTGCGATTCACGATAGCCGTGCACGCGGGCCGCAGATCTGCAACCCGCCGTGTCGGCGCCGCAGACGCCCCGCGCACCTGCCAGCGAGCCCTGGCCGAACTCCCCGCGGACCCGCCGTCAGCCGAAGGCCTGCGCGGCCGTCACCACGGCTGCCTCTCGCCCGGGTGCGGACTGGTACTGCCAGTACAGGTTGGTGTGTGCGATCACCAGCTCCGGCGGGGGCGCCCCCCAGGACGAGAGGTCCTCGGTGGTGTGGGCGTCGGAGACCAGGACGGTGTCGTAACCGCGGGTGAAGGCACCGTGCAGCGTCGAGCGGACGCACGCGTCGGTCTGGGCGCCGGCGATGTAGAGCCGGCCCACGCCCCGGCCCGCCAGCACCTCCTCGAGGTTGGTGTCCTCGAAGGCGTCGCCGTAGAGCTTCTCGACGTGCGGCTCATCGGGGGCCGGGTCGAGTTCGGGCACGATCTGCCAGGGCTCGCTGCCGTGCGCGCGTCCTTCTGCCGCGTCCTGCACCCAGACCACGGGGACGCCTGCCGCGCGCGCCCTGCTCACGCAGGTGTCGATGTTCGCCAGCACCTGGTCGCGGTCGTGGGCATCTGCCACGACCCCGTTCTGCACGTCGATCACGACCAGGGCTGAGTGGGGTCGGTCGGTAAGGGTGGTCATGTCGTCTCCTCGTCGGTTCACCGCGACGGTACCCGTCCGTTCTGACAGTGCCACCGTGGTTGCTCCCCCGGGCCGGGGTCGACGCTCGCTGGCCGAAAATGGGGACGGTTCTCCTTTCCGTCCACCCGAACCGATGGACGAGAAGGAGAACCGTCCCCTTTCCGTCCAGCCGGGCTCAGTCGAGAGTGATCCGCAGCGCGGCGGCGGCGGCGCGGGCGCGCTCGCGGGCCTGCCGGACGTCGGCGCCGCGGGCCAGCGTCACCGCGACGCGTCGGTGTCCGGACACCGACGGCTTGCCGAACAGCCGCACCTGAGCGGTCGGGACGGCCAGAGCCGCGTCCACGCCGCCGAACCGGGGGACGCCGGTGCCCTCGGCCAGCACCGCGCAGGACGCCGCCGCGGGCTCGTCCGGGCCGCCGATCCGTTCCGCGCCACCGGCCGGCAGCCCCAGCACCGCGCGGGCGTGCAGCGCGAACTCGGACAGATCCTGGCTGACCATCGTGACCATCCCCGTGTCGTGCGGACGCGGGCTGACCTCGGAGAACAGCACGTCCTCTCCGAGGATGAACAGCTCCACCCCGAACAGGCCCCAGCCGCCGAGCGCCCCGGTCACCGCAGCTGCCATCTGCTGCGCCTTCGCCAGCGCCGCAGCGGGCAGGGCTGCCGGCTGCCACGACTCCCGGTAGTCGCCGTCGATCTGGACGTGGCCGACCGGGTCGAGGAAGGAGGTGCCGCCGGAGTGCCGGACGGTGAGCAGGGTGATCTCGGAGTCGAACTCGACGAACCCCTCCACGATGCAGCGGCCGCCGCCGGCCCGTCCGCCCTCCTGGGCGTAGCGCCACGCCTCGGCGACGCCTTCCGCCGCGCGCACCACCGACTGGCCCCTGCCCGAGGACGACATCACCGGCTTCACCACGCACGGGAAGCCCAACTCCGCCGCGGCGGCCGCCAGCTCCGCCTCCGTCTCGACGAACCGGTACGGCGAGGTGGCCAGGCCCAACTCCTCCGCGGCCAGTCGCCGGATGCCCTCGCGGTTCATGGTCAGCTGGGTGGCCCGCGCGGTCGGCACCACCCGGACGCCGCCGGCCTCCACCTCGGCCAGCACAGACGTGGCGATCGCCTCCACCTCGGGCACCACGACGTGGGGTGCCTCGAGCCGGATGACCTGGCCCAGTGCCGCCGGGTCGAGCATGTCGATCGCGTAGGAGCGGTGGGCGACCTGCATCGCCGGCGCGTCGGCGTAGCGGTCCACCGCCACCACCTCGGCTCCGAGCCGCTGCAGCTCGATGGCGACCTCCTTGCCGAGCTCGCCGGCGCCGAGCAGCATCACCCTGGTGGCGGACGCGGACAGCGGCGTCCCGATCTCAACGGTCATGGCGTCATCAAACCACCGGGTCGCTCACACCCCGAAGCGGTCCCGTGCCTCGGCGGTGGCGGGGGAGAAGAAGTTGACCAGGTTGCCGTCGGGGTCACGGAACAGCAGTGAGCGATTGCCCCATGGAAGGTCGGTAGGCCCCTGGACGAGGTCGACGGTGCCGGCCAGCGCCGCGTGCACCGCGTCCACGTCGTCGACCAGGAAGTCGAAGGCGACCGACCGGTTCGCCCGGGGCTCGGCCGCGTCCGCACCCAGCAACGGCACGGTGGCCGCTGAGCATCGCGTACCGGTCGAAGGCGGGCGCGGAATCGGCGCGCACGGTCCACCCCTACGACCTGGTCGCCAGGCACGGCCGCTGGTACCTCGCCGCGCTCGACCTCCCCTCGGGCGAAGTACGCACCTTCCGGCTCGACCGGGTCCGGTCCGTGCGGACGCAACCGGGGCACTTCCGTCCTCCGCCGCCCCACGACGCGGTCGCCGACCTGGTCGAGCGCTTCGCGACCGCCGACTACGCCCACACCGCGCGGCTGCGGATCCGGGCCACGCCCGAGCAGATCCGGGCGGTGCTGCCGCCGTCGGTCGCCGTTCTCGAGCCGCTGCGCGCCGAGGAGACAGGAGCGGAGGGCTGGCAGCGCGCGACGATCCGCGCTGAACGGGTCGACTGGCTCCCGGGGCTGCTGCTCGGTCTGTCCGTGCCGGTGGTCATCGAGGGTCCGGACGAACTGCGCGAGGCGTGCGCCGCGGCGGCCGCGCGGCTCCGGGCACTCGCCACGGGCACTCCCTGAGGACGACCCGGGGAGACCTCAGCCGTCCAGGAAACCGTGCCGGGCGAGCACCGTGTCCACGAACTCCTTCAGGGCCGGCTTCGCGGCCTCATTGGCGTACTTCACGCTCACCGATCCTTTGCCGCCGAACGCGCCGGGAATGTCCTGTTGCGCCGCGGCAACCAGGTCGAAGTCGATCGCGTGCGCGGAGAAGTGGCCCTTCGCCGCGGTGAACATGACGTAGCCCTTCAGGTAGCTGTCCTGGAAGCGGTACATCGGCACCTGCCGGAACATCACCGGTTCGAGCCGGGGCGCGCGCGCCGCGACGTGGTCCCAGAACTCCTGAAGCCACGGACGCCCGGCCTCGGGTGCGGCGTCCAGGTACTGCTGCGGTGAATCGGCCATGTCTCAGCGTAGTTCGGACAGGTCCGCCCAGCCCCCGATGCCGTCGGTGCCCATGTCCTCCAGGTCGATGCGCCACGCCTTCGCGAGTGCGTCGGCAGGATGTCCTCGGCGGCCGGGCCGCCGAGCGGATTCGGCGCGGCGGCCATAGGGTGTCGCACGTGGAGCAGAACGGCGAACGGCCACGGTTCCCGCGTTCGGTGTACGCCAGGGGCAGCGAGCCGGATGCCCGGTTCAGCCTCGCCAACGAGCGCACCTTCCTGGCCTGGATCAGCGCAGGGCTGGCCCTCATCTCGGTCGGGGTCGGCCTGGACTCGCTGGCACTGAGCCTGCACCCGGGGTTCCGGCTGGCCGGCTCGATCGTGCTGGTCGCGGCGGGGATCGCCTGCCCGGTGCAGGCGTGGGTCGGCTGGACCCGGGTGGAGGCGGCGCTGCGCGAACGCCGTCCGCTGCCGTTCAACCCGCTGCTCGCCGTGCTTCCGGTGGCGCTCGGCCTGGCCGGCGTCCTCGTGCTGGCGGCGATGGTGGTGAAGTGACCAGCCCCGGCGAGGTCTGGGACGCCGGCCTCCAGCCCGAGCGCACCGGCCTGGCCTGGGAGCGCACCGCGCTGGCCTTCCTCGGCCTCGGCCTGGCCGTGCCGAGGCTCGCCTGGCCGGTGCTCGGTCCGTGGGCGATCGCACCCGCGGCCGTGATCCTGGCCGGCGCGCTCGCGCTGTTCGTCGCCGGCCACCGGCGCTACCGGCACACCCACGGCGCGCTCACCGGCGACGGACGGCTGCCGCTCCTCGCCACTCTGGTCGCGCTCGTGCTGGCCCTCGTCGCCGTGCTCCTGGTCGTCGTCGCGTCACGCGGAGCTGCGCAGCCGTGACGAACGCGAACCGGTACCGCCGGGTCGCCGCGCGCGGCCTGCTGGCGGCGGCCGCGCTCACCATGGCGAACGTCGCGGCTGGACGCGCACTCAGCCGCAGCGCCTGGCTGCGGGACCGGGAGACGGACGTGATCCGCGGCCTGCAGTCTCGCCGCGCGCCCGGATGTGACCGGTTGGCGAAGGTCGTCTCGACCGCGGCGGACGTACCGGCCAGCATCGCGCACGGCGCCGTCGCGTCCGCCGTGCTGTGGTACCGGACCCGCGACCCGCGGCTGGCTGCCGCACCCGCTGCGGCGCTCGTCCTCGAGACCGCGGTGTACCTCGGCGCGGGGGCGCTGGTGAACCGCGACCGCCCGGACGTTCCGCGGCTCGACCGCGAACAGCCCACCTCGTCCTTTCCCTCCGGGCACCAGGGCGCGACCGTCGCGTTGATGGTGGTCTACCTGCGCCTCGCGGGACGGGTCCGGAACCCCTGGCTGCGCACGGCGATCACGGCGGCGTGCCTGGCCTACCCCTCGACGCTGGCGTGGGCGCGCGTCCACACCGGCATGCACTACCCCTCCGACGTCGTGGCCGGCACCGTGAACGGCATCGTCACCGGGCTGGCCGCAGTGGACCGGATTGGGGACGGTTCCTGACTCGGTCCACTGCCCAGGAAGCGGACCGAGTTCGGAACCGTCCCCAATCCGGTCCGGTCAGGAGCGCTTGAGGCTGTCCTCCCAGGCGTCCACAGGGGAGACCGGGACGATCGGCAGTGCGCGTGGCGCGTTCCGCCCCGGGGTCTCATCGAGCACGAACCCACCGGACGCCGCGTGCCGCTTGTGCGCGGTCGCGACCATCAGCTTGATCCGGTTCAGCTGGTTCGTCGCCGATGCGCCCGGGTCGTAGTCGACGCTGACGATGTTGGCCTCCGGGTGGCGGCGCCGCAGCTCGGCGAACATCCCCTTGCCGACCACGTGGTTCGGCAGGCACGCGAACGGCTGCGCGCAGATGATGTTCGGTGCCCCGAGCTCGATCAGTTCGACCATCTCGGCGGTGAGCAGCCAGCCCTCGCCGGCGCGGGTGCCGATCGAGATCACCCCGTCCGCCTTCTTCGCGAGGTCGGCCATCTTCGGCGGCAGGTCGAACTTGCCGTTCGTCCGGGCCAGCGCGGTCACCACCGGCTGCTGGAACTTCTCGATCAGCCACAGCGCCATCCGCTTGAAGTGGTGTGAGCGCGGCCCGATGCCCATCGTCTCCCACTGGAACTGGGAGGAGTACAGGGGCATCAGGAAGAACTGCAGGATGCCGGGCAGCACGGCCTCGCAGTCCTCGCCCTCGACCACGTCGACCACGTGGTTGTTGGCATCCGGGTGGAACTTCACCAGGATCTCGCCGACGATCCCGACCCGCGGCTTGCGGGGGATGTCCCGCAGCGGCAGCGCGTCGAACTCCGCCACGATCCGCCGGATCAGGCTGGTGTAGCCGATGCTGCGACCCAGCGTCCTGCTGTAGCCGCCGTGCTGCAGGAACTCCTGGCAGACCTCGTCCCAGGTGCGGTACAGGGCCTGCGCGCTGCCCGGCTGCCGTTCGTAGGGACGCACGCGCAGCAGCAGCGTCTGCAGCAGGTCACCCAGGATCAGCGCCTGCACTGCGGGCACCAGCAGCGCAGGGGTCATCTTGAAGCCCGGATTGCTCTCCAGCCCCTGCACACTGATCGCCAGCACCGGCACCTGCGGGTAACCGGCGTCGGCCAGCGCCTTGCGCAGCAGCCCGACGTAGTTCGTGGCCCTGCACATGCCGCCGGTCTGGGTGATCGCGACGCTCGTGCGGTCGGGGTCGGCCTCGCCGGAGCGGATCTTGTTGACCAGCTGGCCGACCACCATGATCGCAGGGAAGCAGGCGTCGTTGTTGACGTACTTCAGGCCGACCTCGACGTCGTCACCGCTCGCGTTCTCGAGCAGTTCCACGTTCAGGCCGAGCTTGCGCATCACCGGCATGACCAGCCGGAAGTGGATCGGGGCCATCTGCGGGGCGTAGATCGTGTGAGTGGCCTTGGCCTGCTCGTCGAACAGCCGCCGCTCGCCCAGCGGACCGAACGTGCTCACCGTGGACGACCCGCGCCGCTCCGCCGCGGCCGCCTTCATCGAGCGCAGCCGGATCGTCGCCGCGCCGAGGTTGGAGACCTCATCGATCTTCAGCAGCGTGTACATGTCGCCGGCCTGCTCGATGATCTCCTGCACCTGGTCGGTGGTGATCGCGTCCACCCCGCAGCCGAACGAGTTCAGCTGGACCAGGTGCAGCTCGGGCTCGCGCGCCACCCGGGCGGCCGCCTCGTAGAGCCGCGTGTGGTAGGCCCACTGGTCGCGTACCCGGATCGGCCGGGCCAGCAGCGGCTCGGCGGGCTCGACGATCGCGTCCTCGGTGAGCACGGCCATGCCGAGGCCGGTGATCAGGCTCGGGATGCCGTGGTTCACCTCCGGGTCCACGTGGTACGGACGACCGGCCAGCACGATGCCCTTCACGTCGTGCTCGGCCATCCATTCCAGCGCCCGCCGACCCTCGGCGCGGACGTCGGCCTTGACCTTCGCGTCCTCCTCGTAGCCGGCCTGAACGGCAGCGGTGGCCTCTTCCAGCGTGACGTTCCAGTCGGCGAAGACCTCGACCAGGCGGGTGGCGAGGAACTCCGGCTCGTTCAGGTTCAGCATCGGCGAGAGGTAGCGGATGTCCGGATCCTGCAGCCGGGGCAGGTTGCGTTCGATCACCTGCGGGTAGAACGCCACCACCGGGCAGTTGAAGTGGTTGTCGGCGCCGGCGACCTCCTTGGCCTCCAGCGGGATGCAGGGGTAGAAGATCGTGCGGATGCCGCGATCGATCAGGCTCTCGATGTGGCCGTGCACGAGCTTCGCCGGGTAGCAGACGTTCTCCGAGGGGATCGACTCCATCCCGGCCTCGAAGACCTCGTGGCTGGACCGGCCCGAGATCGTCACCCGGAAGCCGAGCCTGGTCAAGATGGTGAACCACAGCGGGAAGTTCTCGTACATGTTCAGCACCCGGGGGACGCCGATCTCGCCGCGGAACGCCTTGTCCTCGGTGAGTCGCCGGTATCCGAAGATCCGCTTGTACTTGTAGTCGAACAGGTTCGGCAGCTCCGACTTCTTCGGCACCCGATCGGTGCTGGCGCCGCGCTCGCAGCGGTTGCCGGAGACGTGCCGGGTGCCGTCGCCGAAGGTGGAGATGGTCAGCTGGCAGTGGTTCTGGCACAGCCGGCAGGTGTCCAGGTTGGTGTCGACACTGAACTCGTCCAGCTCCTCCAGCGCGAGGGCCTGCGAGCGCTCGCCGTCCGACCAGTTGCGCTGGGCGGTCAGCGCCGCGCCGTAGGCGCCCATCAGCCCGGCGATGTCGGGACGGATCACCTGGGCGCCGGTCTGCAGCTCGAACGCCCGCAACACCGCGTCGTTCAGGAAGGTTCCGCCCTGCACGACGACCTTGTCGCCGAGCTGTCCTGCGTCCTTGAGCTTGATCACCTTGTACAGCGCGTTGCGTACTACGGAGTATGACAAACCGGCGGCGATGTCACCCTGGCTGGCCCCTTCGCGCTGGGCCTGCTTGACCGAGGAGTTCATGAACACCGTGCAGCGGGTGCCCAGGTCGACCGGGGCACCGGACTCGAGCGCGGTCCCGGCGAAGGTCTGCACGTCGGTGCCCATCGAGGCGGCGAAGGTCTGCAGGAACGAGCCGCACCCTGACGAACAGGCCTCGTTCACCGCGATCGAGTCAACGGCGCCGTCGCGGATCCGCAGGTACTTCATGTCCTGGCCGCCGATGTCGATCACCGAGCTGACGCCGGGGCAGACGGTCTCGGCGGCCCGGTAGTGGGCCATCGTCTCGATCTCGCCGTCGTCCAGCCGCAGGGCGGCCCGGACCAGGCTCTCGCCGTACCCGGTCACGCAGCTGCGGGCGAGGTAGGCGTCCGCGGGCAGTTGCGTGTGCACCTCGCGCAGGATCGAGAGCGCGACGCTGATCGGGTCGTTGCTGCCCTGGTAGTGGGAGAACACGATCTGGCCGGCGTGCGTGAGCAGCACGGCCTTCACCGTGGTCGAGCCGGCGTCGATGCCGAGGAAGACCGGGCCGGAAGCGGTCGCGAGATCGCCCTTCGGGATCGAGGTGGCGGCGTGCCGCGCGTCGAACTCGGTGCGCTCGGCGTCGCTGGCGAACAGCGGACGCAGCCGCGCGCTGCCCAGCGGGATCAGCGTCCGCTCGCGCAGGCGCCGGAACAGCTCCTCGACGTGCTTCTCGCTCCCCACGCCTCGGGTCGAAGCCCCGGCCAGGAGCGCCGCACCGATCGCCACGTACAGGTGGGCGTTCTCCGGGGTGGTGAACGCCTCCACCTGTGCGGCCAGCGCCCGCTCGTACGCCTTGCGCAGCTGGGGCAGGAAGTGCAACGGACCGCCGAGGAAGACCACATTGCCCCGGATCGGGTGCCCGCAGGCCAGGCCGGCGATGGTCTGGGTGGCGACGGCGGCGAAGACCGACGCGGCCAGGTCGGTGTGGGCCGCACCCTGGTTCAGCAGCGGCTGCAGGTCGGACTTGGCGAACACTCCGCAGCGGGAGGCGATCGGGTAGAGGTGCTGGTGCTCGGCCGCCAGCGCGTCCAGACCGGCGGCGTCGGTGTGCAGCAGGCTGGCCATCTGGTCGATGAACGCGCCGGTGCCGCCCGCGCAGGTGCCGTTCATCCGCTGCTCGACAACGGGGTGCAGGAAGGTGATCTTGGCGTCCTCGCCGCCGAGTTCGATCACCACGTCGCCCTGCGGGATGAACCGCTCGATCGCGGCGGTGGACGCGATCACCTCCTGGATGAACTCCACGCCCATCACCTCGGCCACGCCGAGCCCGGCAGAGCCGGTCACCGCGCACCGGAAGGACGCGCCGGGGAAGCGGTCGGCGATCTCGCGGAGCAGGTCGCGCAGGGCGCCCCGGGCGTCCGCGTTGTGCCGGCGGTAGGCGCTGAACAGCAGGGTGGTGCCATCGAGCACGACCGCCTTGACGGTCGTGGAGCCGATGTCCAGGCCCAGCGTCGTGGCTGCCTGCATGCCTGCCCTCCGTCCAGAACGATCGTTCTGTTCCGTGCCTCACAGTACAGGAACTACGCAGGATTGCCGATAGTCTGGGTGGATGGACGAGAGCCGACGCCGGCCGGCCGCGGCGCGAGAGGCGATCCTGCGGGCAGCAACCGAGCTGATTCGCGTCAATGGCGTCGCCGGGACGTCCATCTCCGATGTGATCACCCGCTCGGGCACCTCAGCCGGCGCGATCTACCACCACTTCGGCAGCAAGGAACGGCTGGTCCTCGAGGTGGGCCGCAACGCGATGGCCGTGCCGATGACGATGATCATGGCCACGGCGACCGACCTCTCGCCGGACGCGCTGTTCGCCGCCGCGCTCGACCGGGTCGGCGAGGACGAGCACACCCCGGAGTTGCTGCTGCAGATCTGGGCGGGCGCCAAGTCCGACCCTGGCCTGTGGGCGCTGCTGTTGAGCGAGGTGGCCACGGTGAAGGCCAGCATCATCGTCTTCATCGGGGGCTGGTGCGCAGAGCGCTCCCCGGGCACCGACCCGGGCGTGCTCGCCAGCGCGATCATGAGCCTGGTCACGGGGTACGCCGTGCAGCGCAGCCTCGGCCTGGAGATCGACCAGGCGGCCTACCGCCGGTTCGGTGCGGCGATGATCGCCGAGGTGACCGGACGCGCGTCCGCCGACGCCTGACCTGGCCGATAAGGGGACGGTTCTCCTTTTCGGCCAACCCGGGTGCGTGGCCGAAAAGGAGAACCGTCCCCTTATCGGCCGAGGAACTCCCGCCAGCGCGGGACCTCCCGTCCGGCCTGGGCGAGCCCGGCATCGAAGCTGGCCTGTAGCCGGGCCACGTCGCGCGTGCCGTTGCTGACGCTCATCCGGTCGGGGACGAACAGCAGCGCGTCCCCGGAACTCTCCAGGTCGAACAGCTCCTCGCGGGTGGCGTTGTAGTTGCGGTGTCGGACGTCGAGGGCTTCCACGACGGCCGGGTAGCGGCGGAACCAGCGCCGGTAGAGGCCGGGGGAGCGGGTCGGGGTCTTGAGGTAGTCGCGCTCCTGGGTGAGTACGACGAAGAAGCGGGTGAAGCCGTCGGCCTTCGCCGCGTCCAGGGCGATGCCACCGGACGGGCCGAGCGCTCCGTCCACGTAGACGTGCCCGTCCAGGTGCACCGGGGGCATGATCATCGGCATCGTCGAGGACGCCCGCACCCGTCGCATCAGGTCGGGCAGGGTGGCGAGGTCGTCCTGGGTCCAGTAGACGGCGCGGCCGGTGTCGCACTCGAACGACCCGATCCGGACGGACGCCGGGTTCGCGCGGAACCGCTCGTAGTCGAACGGCAGCGCCTGGTCGGGGCCGGCGGTCTGCTCGTAGATGTAGGCGGCGTTGAACAACCCCTGCCCGCGCAGGAAGGTGGCAACGTTGCCGAACCGCGGGTCGGCGGCGAACTCGACGAAGGACGCCCGGGCACGCTCCGGATCGCGGGACAGGTAGTTCACCGTGTTGCTGGCTCCCGCGGAGATGCCGGCGACCCAGCCGAAGTGGATGCCTTCGGCGAGCAGCGTGGCCACCACCGCAGCGGTGTAGCTGGCCCGCATGCCGCCACCCTCGAAGACGAGCGCGACGTCGTGCACGTTGCTGGTCAATGCCTCCGGCACGCGTCCTCCCCTCGTCTCGTCCGAACGATATCCGCCGTCGCGGGGACGCCTTCGACAGGACCGTCCGGATGTGTACGAGTTCGATGGATCGCGGGTGCGGAATGCACGGGCCGGGAGATGCCGGGCTCGTTCCTGTCGTCCCCGCTGACACCCCCGAGCCGGGGCCGAACAGGCCCGGCGGAGTGGGGAGTGGCACGATTCCCCGCGGCGTTGACCGTGGTCGCGGGCGTGGCGATCGGCCTGGCCGGACGGCGTCCCGCAGCCCGGGCTCGGCCGCCTGAGGCTCACTCCGGAACGCGCAGGGCGATCCGCGTCTGGGTCTGCGCGGCGCCGGCCTCCTTCTTGAGGCGACGCAGCAGCTGGTCGAGCTCGCCGGTGTCGCGGACGTGCGCCCGCACCAGGTAGTCGTACGGGCCGGTGAGATGGACGGCCTCGCTGATCGCCCGGTCGGTGCCGGTCCAGGCGAGGAACGCCTCGGAGTCGCGACCATCGGCCAGGCGAACGTCGATGAACGCCTCCAGCCCGCCGCGGGCGACCGGGGCGTCCCCGGCCAGCACGGCTCGATAGCCCAGGATCACTCCGGAAGCCTCCAGGCGGCGCACGCGGGCCGCGGCAGCATTCGTGCTGAGGCCCACCCGGCGTCCGAGCTCACTGAACGAAATGCGGCCTTCGGCACCGAGAATGCCGAGAATCATCTCGTCGACACGGTCCATGCAGACAATCTAGCCGTCCTGCGGCGCGATTCTCCGTCGCCCTCCGCGGCCTGGGGCAGGCTTCTCGCTCATGGACATCCTCGCGATGCTCGCCCGCGGCGCGCTCGCCGGGCTCGGCGTTGCCATGCCGCTCGGCGCGATCGGCGTCCTGCTGCTCGGTGAGGGGATCAGCAGGGGCCTCCGCCGCGGTGCCCCCGCCGCGGTCGCCGTCGGAGTCGTCGACACCCTCTACAGCGCTGCCGCCGTGCTCTTCGGCGCGGTCGCGGCCCCGGTGATCGGCGGCTGGGGGAGCTGGCCAGCGGTGATCGGTGGAGGGGTCCTGGTCGGGATCGCCACCCTCGGACTGTGGCGGTTGGCCGCCCGGCCGGCTACCGACGGCCCGGCGCCGGAACCGGCCGGGAGCGGCTGGCAGCGCTTCGTCCTCTTCCTCGGCCTGACCGCGGTGAATCCGGCGACGCTGGTCTACTTCGCGGCGATCACGGTCGGGCTGACCGGACGGTTGGGCACGACCGCCACGGCGTCGGCGTTCGTGATCGGGGTGGGACTCGCGTCCGTGTCGTGGCAGCTCGTGGTGGTCGGGACGGGTGCGATCCTGCGGCACCGGATCACCGAGCGCGCGCGCCGGCTGAGCGTGCTCGCCGGCAACCTGGTGGTCGCCGGCCTGGGCGTGGCGATGCTGGTCGGCGCGCTGCGTTGACCGACCCCGGAGGCTCCTGAGCGCGCCGGGCGGCTCCACGGGGCTGGGCACGGCACGGTCGCGGTGCGATCATGGTCGGTATGCGCCAGTCCTCCCCCCGCTGGTTCGCCAGTCTCGCGTTCGTCCCGCTCGCCGTCGCGCTGGCCCTCGGGCCCGCCGTCACGCCCTCCGTCGCGTCGATTCCGGCCGATGGGACGACCCCGGTCGCCGCGACCGCAGCGGAGGCCGCTGCACCGCTGCCCGACCCGGTCGTCCTGGCGACCAAGCTGAAGAAGGTCTCCACGAAGGGCATCGGCACGGTCGGGCTCCTGGTCACAACCACGGACGGCACGGTGCTGGCCGATCGGGCCGCCGATGTGCCGCTCACTCCCGCGTCCACGATGAAGGTGCTCACCACGATGGCCGCGCTGGACGCGCTCGGGCCGGAGCGCACGTTCGCCACCCGGGTGCTGGGCTCCGCGTCGAGCCGGATCTACCTGGTCGGCGGCGGCGACCCCCTGCTGACCGACAAGACGTCCACCTCGTCGTACAAGCCGGCCTCGCTGCAGAAGCTGGCGAAGGCGACCGTCGCAGCGCTGAAGGCGGCCGGACGCACCAGCGTGCGGGTGCGCTACGACGCGTCCCTGTTCACCGGGCCGACCTGGAGCAGCCACTGGAAGTCGAAGTGGAAGGGCTGGGAGGCGAAAGTCGCAGCGCTCGAGATCGACTCGGGCAAGCGCAGCTCGGGTCGGGCCGCGTACAGCCCGGCGAAGACCGCGGCCACGGCCTTCGCGAAGCGGCTCAAGGCTGCCGGCATCAAGGTCATCTCGGTTGCCTCAGGGACGGCGCCGGCGGACGGCCCCGAACTCGCCCGGGTCACGTCCACCACGGTGAGCCGGATCATCCATCGCACACTGCTGATCAGCGACAACGTGTCCGCGGAGACGCTGTCCCGGCACGCCGCGATCGCCAGGGGCGCCGACCCGAGCTTCACCGGCGCGGCGGGCGCCGTGCAGGCGTGGCTCGCCGCGCGCGGGCTGTGGACCTCCGGTATGAGGATCCTCGACGGCAGCGGCCTTGCGCCGGCCAGCAAGCTGACCCCGACCGTGCTCGCTTCGGCGATCCGGCTGGCGCTGGCTGAGCCGGAGTTCGCGCCGGTTGTCGGAGGGCTGCCCGTCGCCGGAAAGAGCGGCACTCTCAAGCATCGCTTCGACGACGCGTCCGAGAAGGCCGGACGCCAGGTCGTGCACGCGAAGACCGGGACGCTGAGCGGCCTGGCCGCCCTGGCCGGCTACGTGACCACCGCGGACGGCGCGGTGCTGGTGTTCGCCGAGATCGGCAACGACTCCTACAGCTACTACCGCGTCTACGACTGGCTCGACCGCGAGGCTGCGGTGCTGGCCGGATGCGGGTGTCGCTGAATCGCCGGGCCCCGGCACCCGCTCAGCCGTAGCGTTCGACGAGCAGTGCGGACGCGCGCGTGGAGCCGTCCGCCCAGTCCTTGATCGACTCGGCGTAGGCGGCGGCCCGCTCTCGCGCCGTGTCGTCGGTGAGGAGCTCGGCGATCGCGGACTGGACCTCGCTGACCAGCTTTGTCCGGTTGCGTGACTTCCCCACTCTCCGCGCGAATCCCTTGCGGACCAGGCAGGAGATGTTCGCGACCTGCTCGGGCTGCATCCCGACGCCGACCACGGGGCGGCCGGCGAGCGCGGCGGTGAGGACGGTGCCGATGCCGCCGTGGATCAGCGCGAGGTCGGCGCGGCGGTTCATCTCCAGGGCCGGCAGCCAGTCGGTGACCAGGACGTTCGGCGGCACGTCCACGTGCTGGTCGGTGATCAGGGCCTTCACCGGGGCGACCACCTGGTAAGGCGTGTCGCGGAAGCTCTCGAGCAGGTCGGCGACCACGTGGCCCACGCCGGAGGATCCCATCGCGAAGTAGATCAGGGGCCGATCGTGGGGCAGCCCATCCACCTGCGGCGGCAGGGAGAACTCGCCGGTGGGCAGCAGTGCCCCGATCGCGAAGTGGTCCTCCGGCAACGGGATGTCGGTGAAGCCGGGCGGCTCTGCAACCAGCGAGGTGTGCCCGTGGAAGTAGCTGAGGACCGGCCGGAAGCCCGGCACACGGTAGTGCCGGGCTGCCTGGTTCACCGGGTGGATGAAGCCGTACCACATCCAGGCGCGGAACAGCGGGTAGAGGAGGGCGTCGACGAGCCGTTTCAGCGACGCTGGGCGGAGGTCGTCGGTGGTGCCCGCACCGGTGGCGAAGAACCCGGGCAACCAGGTGGACTGGACGGCCCACACCACCGGGATCCCGCGCAGTCGGCACGACAGGGGCATGCTCAGGTAGGAGCCGGTCACGACCGCGACCGGGTGCAGCCGGTCCAGGACGACCAGGTCGCCGGCCACCTTCTCGATCATCTCCGCACCGGAGTAGGCCGGCGCGAACTTCTCCTCGTCGTTGACGGCGAACACGTGCGCGATCTTCTCCGGGGTGAGCTGCGGCTCGACCCGCTCGAGCGGGAAGTGGTTGTCCTCGATCAGGGACTCGAAGTCGCCGCCCTCGGAGATGAAGCGGATCTCGAATCGCTGCGACGCCACCGGATCACGGGCCACGCCCTTGGCGATCTCGACCATCCGGGAGGTCTCGGCGAGGCTGAAGGCCGCCGGTGCGAGCAGCAGGACCTTGCGGTTCATTGCGGCGTCCCTCCGCCCGGGCCGGCTTCCTTCGGGATCTCGTCCAGGACTCGATCCACAATCCGGCCCGCCTCGGTGAGGAAACCGCGCCAGGCGGTGAAGCGCTCGATGAGGACGCGGTTGTCGTCGGCGCCGGCCTGCGCCAGCCCGAGCCCGGTGGCCCGCTGGAGGATCTCGAGTTCGGGCACGAGGGACGTCCGGAGCCAGGTCTCGACCACTGCCCACGGCGAGTCGGACACCGTGTAGAAGCTGCGCCGGTCGGTGCCGGTCGGCAGCCTGCGCGCAAGCCGGGCATCGACCAGGCGGCGCAGGGTGATGCTGGCGCCGCTCTTCGCCAGCCCGGCCCGGTCGGCCAGCTCCTCCAGGGACAGCGGCCGGTCGGAGAACCAGAGCAGAGTCCACAGGCGTCCGGCACTGGGTGTGCCGCCCGTGAGTTCCGCGAGGCGAGCGAGGTCTTCACTGACCGGGGGGGACACGGCTGGTCCCGTATGATTCACATCATTCACAATAAGCTGAACGATGGGTCCGATCAAGCGTCCCGAGCCCTGGCGGCCCGGCTTCGGAACCGCAGCGGAGGGACCGTTCAGCACCTGCGCGCCTCCCTCGTGACCGCTGCCGGATGCGCGCCCGCTGCCGCGGCGGACCGGCCTGTCGTCTAGGCTGAAAGTGCTCTCAGGAGTGGTCAAAGGAGATCAGAGAGATGAACACGACAGTCAAGCAGATGGTTGAGGCGGCCGACGCCGTCGTACCCCGAATCAGCCCGGCGCAGGCGAAGGAGATCATCGCCCGCGGGGATGCCCTCGTGGTGGATGTACGGGATGCCAGTGAGGTGGCGAAGGAGGGCAAGGTCGCCGGTGCGATCAATGTCTCTCGCGGGCTGCTGGAGTTCAAGGCCGATCCGTTCGCTGCGGGTTACGACCCCCAGTTCCACAAGGACCATCCGGTCATCGTGTACTGCGCATCCGGTGGACGCTCGGCGCTGAGCGGCAAGGCCCTGAAGGAACTCGGCTTCAGCGAGGTCTACAACCTCGGCGGCTTCAAGGACTGGGTCGCAGCCGGCGGCGAGATCGATCCACCGACGGCCTGATCCGGTGTGCCCCGGCGTGGTGCCGGGTCAGTCGCTCGGCGCTGCGATCCTGCGGCCGACGACGTACCCGTAGCCGAGCACGCCGCGGCCACGCCGGAGCAGCGCTTCCCATCCGGCCAGGTCCCGGACCAGGCCCGGCCGGGCCAGCAGCTTCCCGGTGAGCCGTGCGACCCCGGCGACGCCGAGATCCTTCACGAACGTGCGGCCCAGGTGCTCCATCCGGTCGGAGAAGTCCTCGACGTGGGTCACCTCGAAGCCGTTCGCGACGAACAGGTCGCGCCAGCCGTCCAGCGGCATGGTGGTGAACCCGCCCCAGGCCTCGCGCAGGTCGGCGTCGAACCCCGGCGGCGGCGTGACGCGGTAGGTCATCTCCAGGTCGCCGAGGTAGCCGCCGGCGGTCAGGACGCGCCGGAGCTCGGGGAACGCCCGGGCCCGGTCGAGCATTGTGGTGACGCACTCGATCAGGACCGCGTCGAAGCAGCCGGACGCGAACGGCAGCGCGTGGGCATCCGCCTGGACGACGCTCACGTGGTCCTGCAGGCCGCGCTCGTGCACGAGGCGAAGGGCGGCATCGACCATGTCCGGTGAGGTGTCGATCGCCACCACGTCGCAGCCGTAGGTGTGGGCGAGGTAGCAGGCGGTCGTGCCGCGTCCCCCGCCGAGGTCGAGGACCCGGCTGCCCGGGCCCACCTGGCAGGCGCGAGCCATCTCGTCGGTCTTGTCGCGACCGCCGGGGTGCAGAACCTCCACGCCGCACTCGTACATCACCCGATCGGCGTCCGAGACGGTCACCCTCCACCTCCGGGGGCTGCGCCGCGGCGAGTGAGGGCGGCGGCGACGAAGCGCAGGTTCCTGGGCGACTCGCCCACGCGGCGGACGGCGTAGGGGAACCAGTCGGTGCCGAAGGGGAGGTAGACCCGCACCCGGTAGCCGCGCCGGGACAATTCGCGCTGCAGGTCGGGACGCACGCCATAGAGCATTTCGAACTCGAAGGCGTCCGCGGGCCAGCCTTGGGCCTCGGCCTGGGTGATGATCTCCTCGATGAGGCGGTGGTCGTGGGTGGCGAAGGACGGGTACACACCGGCCTCGCGCGCGGCGCGTCCGAGCAACTGGGACGCGCACCGGCGGTAGCGGGAGTCGCGGTCGACCGCGCTGCGCACGGCGATGTCCGCGGGCTCGGCGAAGGCGCCCTTGACCAGCCGCACCCAGGCGCCGGCGGTGATCAGCCGGCCGAGATCGGCCGGGGTGCGGTTCAGGTAGGCCTGGATCGTGATGGCGGTGGGCAGGTCCTCAGCGCGCAGTGACCAGTACAGGTCGATGGTGGCGTCGGTGACGCTCGCGTCCTCCATGTCGATGATCAGCGCGTCGTGGCCGACCCGTGGCTGGGTGGCGGCGGCCCGCACGGCGCGGGCGAGGTCGAGGGCGTTGGACGTGCAGGTCTGCGCGTCCACCATCAGGCCGATCTGGGTGGGGTCGACGGAGACGCAGACGTCGAGGGACGCCTCCGCGGTGGCAGCCAGGGCAGCCTTCAGTTCGGTGACCGTCTGCGCGATCAGTTCGGGGTCGCTGACGTATTCGCCGAGGTAGAACAGCGTGGACCGGACGCCGCTGCGAGCAAGTTCGACCGCGCTGTTGCGGGCATCCGCCACGCTCGCACCGCCCACGAACTGGTTCGCCAATCCGCTCAGCCACGGCTGGCGCTGCGCGAAGTCGGTGACCTTCTCTGAGCGGGCCAGCCGGATCATGCCCTCCTGCCAGATGGTCATGCTCAAACCCTAGATGACGCGGACTGCGGCACGCGGGCCCACGTTGACGCGACCCGGGACAAGGCCGCGTCGGTTTGCGGCGATCGCCCGGCTGCTCGTGGAGCAGCCGTCTGCGGTCGCGTGCTCCTCCTCGATCATCGTGGGCGCGGGTATCGACTGTCGGGTGCTCGTGCCTACAATGGCGTCGTCGGTGAAAAGAGGCCCAGGGGGCCTCTTCCCCCTGCGGGGGGATAGCCGACACTTCACTTCTCGGGCAGTGGCGGGGCGTCTGGAAGTACGCCCCATGGAGTGAAGACCGTTGCCAGTGTTGGTTGGATCGAATCGGTGAACCACTGGCAGGGCCGGCCCAGAAGGTCACGGTGAACAGCCCAGAGCGCATAGTCGGCGACCTGAAGTCCCCAAGACGTCGCCGACTCCCACACGCAAAGGGTGATGTTGCGGTTGATCTGGCCGCAGACGTCGGCCAGCGCCATTTCCGCCTGGGCCTTCCGCGCCTTGGTGCCAAAGGTTCCGGCGACAACGAAGAGATTGTCCGCGGGATCGGAGACTTGTAGGGCGATCGCTTTGAAATGCAGGTACCACGCAAGCTTGTAGAGCCGCATCTCACCCATCGCGCGAACCCAGTCATACGCGTTGGGCTTCAGCAGGAATGTGGCGTCGAAGCGTGGCGCCTGGTCGGCGATCACCGCGAACATCTGGTTTCTGGTCATGTGGGAGTCATCCACTGCGTGGAAGCCTCGGGGGAGGCTGATTCCCCTCGCGGTGACCGCCGCACGGAGGCGCAATCCCTCCATCAACTCAGCGCCATGGTCGTCATAGAACACGGCAGTGCCGAACCCGAAGTACTCCGTCGCGCCCCGCTTGCCCGAGCCCCCGTAGTCGAGATTTCCGCTCTCGTCGGCATAAAGATAGACGTCGCGCGCCATCGGACCCCTCAGTGCTGCATGTCCACGAAGCGGCTGTAGTGGCCCTGGAAGGCGACGGTGACGGTCTTGGTCTGGCCGTTGCGGTGCTTGGCGACGATGAAGTCGGCCTCTCCGGAACGCTCGGAGGCGTTGTTGTACATGTCGTCTCGGTGCAGCAGGATCACCACGTCCGCGTCCTGCTCCAGGGAGCCGGACTCGCGCAGGTCGGACAACATCGGCTTCTTGTCGGTGCGCTGCTCGGGGCCGCGGTTCAGCTGCGACAGCGCCACCACCGGCACGTCCAGTTCCTTGGCCAGGAGCTTCATCTGCCGGGAGAACTCCGAGACCTCCAGCTGGCGGCTCTCCACCCGCTTGCCCGAACTCATCAGCTGCATGTAGTCGACGATCACCAGCTTCAGGTCGTTGCGCTGCTTCAGCCGTCGCGCCTTCGCCCGGATCTCCATCATGGTCAGGTTCGGCGAGTCGTCGATGAACAGCGGCGCGCTCGACACGTCCGCGGTCTTGCGTGCGATCCGGGCCCAGTTCTCGTCGCTCATGTGGCCCTTGCGAATGTCCTGCAGCGGCACCTGCGCCTCGGCGGAGATCAGGCGCATCACGATCTCGGTCTTCGTCATTTCCAGGCTGAAGAACGCCGCGCACAGGCCGTGCTGGATGGACGCGGCCCGGGCCAGGTCGAGCCCCAGCGTCGACTTGCCGACACCGGGACGCGCCGCGACGATCACCATCTGCCCCGGGTGCAGCCCGTTGGTCAGCTCGTCGAGCTCGATGAACCCCGTCGGGACGCCCGCCATGATGCCGTGCGCGCTCAGCGCCTCGATCTCGTCGAGGGTGGACTCCATCAGCGCGCTGAGCGGCTCGTAGTCTTCGCTCGCCTTGCCCTCGGCCACCTCGTAGATGGCCTGCTGGGCGGCGTCGACGATGCCCGCCACGTCGCCCTGGCCCGCGTAGCCCAGCTGGCTGATCTTGATCGACGCCTCCACCAGTCGGCGCAGGATCGCCTTCTCGCGGACGATCTCGGCGTAGTAGGAGGCGTTGGAGGCGATCGACACCGTGGAGAGCAGGTCGTGGAGGTAGATGTGGCCGCCGACCCGGCCCAGTTCGCCGCGCTTGCTCAGTTCGTCGGCGACGGTGATCGCATCGGCCGGCTCGCCGCGCCCGTACAGGTTGAGGATCGCCTCGAAGATCGTCTCGTGGGCGGGACGGTAGAAGTCGCGGCCCTTGACGAGTTCGGCCACGTCGCCGATCGCGTCCTTGCTGAGCAGCATCGCGCCGAGCACGCTCTGCTCTGCGGCGACATCCTGTGGCGGGGTGCGATCCGGCCCCGCGTACTCGGCCTCGCTGTCGTAGGGTACGACCTCCGCGAGTGACACGTGTTGCTCCCTCCAAGGCTCGTCTGACCGGGGTTCGTCATGAACCCTAGGACGGGCCTGTGACACTGCCGGGCGGAGGGCTTCGGCGACCTCGGCACTGCATCCCGACCCGCGCAAACCTAGACCCATCCGGAGTCGGTCTCAATGACGGTTTCCACAGGCCCTGTGGACAACTTGGGGACAAGTTCGGGAACGCGCCGGGGCGCCTGTGTACGACGCGGTGTCGTAGCTGTGGATGCGAAGACTGAAACGCTCTCATTCCCGGTCTGGCTAGGTGATACGCCCTCGTACACTTGTGGACGCGAAGAAGTCGGCCACGAATTCTGTGACCTGTCGGCCCACTTGACACGCCACGCTGAGGGGGGTGTATAGCGTCCCGGATGTGGCCGTTATGCACACGGTTTCCACACCCTCTCCCGTTTGTGCGAGATACCCTTGGGGGGTATCGTGGCAAGGGTTGATGGAGGTTGTCATGCACCACGAGGAACAGTTGTCACACGAGTCCGGCTGTGCCCACGACCAGGGTCATGGCTACCTCGACCACAAGGCCGAGTACCTGCGCCGCCTGAAGCGCATCGAAGGCCAGGCCCGCGGCCTGCAGCGGATGGTCGAGGAGGAGCAGTACTGCATCGACATCCTCACCCAGGTCTCGGCCATGACGAAGGCCCTCGAATCCCTTGCCCTGGCCATGCTCGACGAGCACCTCAGCCACTGCGTGGTCCGCGCCGCGCGGGCCGGTGGCGAGGAATCCGAGGAGAAGATCCGGGAAGCCTCGGCGGCGATCGCCCGTCTCGTCCGCTCCTAGAACCGAACCAAACGAAAGGAAAGCCCCATGATCACCAGCTACACCGTCACCGGGATGACCTGCAACCACTGCGTGCACGCCATCAAGGAGGAGGTCTCGGCCGTGCCGGGTGTCACCGGCGTCGAACTCACCCTCGAGGACGCGAAGCTCAACGTCAGCTCCGAGTCCCCGGTCGACTTCGACCGCATCGTCGAGGCCGTCTACGAGGCCGGCGAGCAGTACAGCGTCGCCTGAGCCAGCGTCCATGACCACGCAGCAGCGGGAATCCGTCGAACTCGACATCTCCGGGATGACCTGCGCCTCGTGCGCGGCCCGGATCGAGAAGAAGCTGAACAAGCTGGACGGGGTGCAGGCGTCGGTCAACTACGCCACCGAGAAGGCCTTGGTGCTGTTCCCGACGGCGATCCCCGTGGACGACCTGATCCAGGTGGTCGAGAACACCGGCTACGGGGCCGCGCCGCACAGCGACGAGTCCGAGCCGGTCGACCACGCCGCCACCTTGCGCACGCGCCTGGTGTGGGCTGCGGTGTTCGGCATCCCGGTGATCGCGTTGTCGATGGTGCCGGCCTGGCAGTTCCCCGGCTGGCAGTGGGTGAGTCTTGCCCTGTCCATCCCGCTGTACGTGTGGGCGGCCTGGCCGTTCCACCGCTCGGCGTTCGTCAACGCCCGGCACGGGGCGACCACGATGGACACCCTGATCAGCCTGGGCACCACCGCAGCGTTCTTCTGGTCGCTGTACGCGCTGTTCTTCACCCCTGCCGGTCAGCTCGGCTACACCCACCCGTTCGAGTTCACCCTGATCCGCGGCCACGGCGCGGCGAGCGTCTACTTCGAGGCGGTCGCAGGCATCGTCATGTTCCTGCTGCTGGGCCGCTTCATCGAAGCCCGCTCGAAGGCCGCCGCGGGTGAGGCCGTCCGCGCCCTGCTCCACCTCGGTGCCACCGAGGCCACCCTGCTGAAGAACGGCAGGGAGAGCCTGGTCCCGATCGACTTCCTCAAGGTCGGGGACACGTTCGTGGTGAAGCCGGGGGAGAAGGTCGCCACCGACGGCGAGGTGGTCGAGGGCTTCTCCGCGGTCGACAACTCCCTGGTCACCGGCGAGTCCGTGCCGGTCGACGTGGTTGCGGGGGACGCCGTGATCGGCGCCACCCTGAACACCACCGGACGCATCGTGGTGCGCGCCACCCGCGTGGGCAGGGACACCCAGCTCGCGCACATCGCCCGGCTCGTCGAGGAGGCGCAGACCGGCAAGGCCCAGGTGCAGGCGCTCGCCGACCGGATCTCGGCGATCTTCGTGCCGGCCGTGATCACCTTGTCGGTGCTCACCTTCGGCGGCTGGCTGCTGGCGGGGGAGAGCCTGTTCTTCGCCGTCGCCGCCGGGGTGGCGGTGCTGATCATCGCCTGCCCGTGCGCCCTCGGGCTGGCCACCCCCACCGCACTGCTGGTGGGTACCGGCCGCGGCGCCCAACTCGGCATCGTGATCCGCGGCGCCGAGGCGCTGGAACGGGCGCGCAACGTCGAGGTCATCGTTCTCGACAAAACCGGCACGGTGACGACCGGAGAGATGGCCGTCGCGGCCGTCCACCCGGAGGGCACTACCGAGGCGGAGCTGTTGCGCTACGCGGGCGCCGCCGAGTCCGGCTCAGAGCATCCGATCGCCCGCGCCATCGCCGCGCGGGCCGCCAGCGACCTGACCGTCAGCTCGCTCACCAACACCCCCGGTCAGGGCATCCGCGCCCTCGTGAACGGTCGCGAAGTCCTCGCCGGGCGTCCCGACTGGGTGCGTGACGCGATTCGTCCCTCCGACCCGTCCCAGACTCCTCAGCAGTCACACCCGCAGCCTTCCGCGGCCGAATCGCGACAGGTCACCACCGTCGCGATCGCCTGGGACGGGCAGGTCCGCGGCACCATCGAGGTCGCCGACACCGTCAAGCCCGGCTCCGCCGAGGCCGTCCGTCGCTTCCGTGCGCTCGGCCTGACCCCGATCCTGCTCACCGGCGACAACCGGGCGACCGCCGAGGCCGTCGCCGCAGAGGTCGGCATCGCCGAGGTCGTCGCCGAGGTGCTGCCGCAGGACAAGGTCGCCGAGGTCAGGCGGCTCCAGGAACAGGGCCGGACCGTGGCGATGGTCGGCGACGGCGTGAACGACTCCGCCGCGCTCGCCCAGGCCGATCTCGGCATCGCGCTCGGCACCGGCACGGACGCGGCGATCCAGGCCGCCGACCTCACCCTGATGCGCGGCGACCTCCGGCTTGCCGCGGACGCGATCCGGCTCTCCCGGGCCACCCTCGGCCGGATCCGGAGCAACCTGTTCTGGGCGTTCGCCTACAACGTCGCGGCCATCCCGCTCGCCGCCCTTGGCTTCCTCAACCCGATGATCGCGGGCGCAGCGATGGCGTTCTCCAGCGTCTTCGTGGTGCTGAACAGCCTGCGCCTGCGCGGCTTCACCGCCTCCTGAGCCCCGCTCGGGGCCGGCGGCGGTCGCCAGCCGTTCCTCGAGTCCCTCGCCCAGCACGCGTCCTCTAGACTCCCGGGCATCCGGCGCGAGGAGGCGAGGGAATGGACCGGCCCACACTCTCGGAGCGGCTGCGTTACGCCTTCGACGGCTGGATGTCCCGCGGCGCGATCGCCCTGATCGGACTGCTCGGGCTGGCCACGGTGGCCCTGGTCGTGGTGGTCGGGACGCTGGCCTGGATCTTCCACGCCTTCCCTGGCGACGCGACCGACGGCGACATCTTCGACCTGTGGTGGGGCGGCCTGATGCGCACCCTCGACCCGGGCACGATTGGCGGCGACAGCGGCTGGGGCTTTCGCCTCTTCATGCTCGTGATCACGATCGGCGGGCTGATCATTGTGGCCAGCCTGATCGGCATCATCTCCGGAGCGTTCGACGACCGCATCGCACAGCTCCGCAAGGGTCACTCCCGGGTGCTGGAGCACGATCACACCCTGATCCTGGGCTGGAGCAACAAGGTGCCGGCGATCGTGCGCGAGCTGGTGATCGCCAACGCGTCCCGCCGCAGCGCCGTCATCGTGGTGCTGGCGAAACGCGACAAGGTGGCGATGGAGGACGAACTCCGGGTGCGCTGCGGTGACCTCGGCAGCACGACGGTGATCTGCCGCAGCGGGGATCCGAAGGTGCGCGGTGACCTGGCGCTCGGCAGCCCGCAGTGGGCCCGCAGCATCATCCTGCTGGCATCCGAGGACGCGCCCGATCCGGACGCCGACGTGATCAAGACCGCCCTCGCGCTGACCACCGACCCCTCCGTCGATGGTGCCGGGAAGCACATCGTCGCGGAGCTGTGCGATCCCGCGAGCGCTGTGGCCGCCCACCTCGTCGGACGCGACAAGGTGCACTGGGTGCTCGGGCCCGAGGTGATCGGACGGATCGCCGTGCAGAGCTGCCGGCAGTCCGGCATGTCGGTGGTGTGGCAGGAACTGCTCGACTTCGAGGGCGACGAGATCTACTTCACCGTTCAGCCGAGCCTGGCCGGCCGCACCTACTTCGAGGCCCAGCTGGCCTTCGCGACCTGCACGGTCGTGGGCCTGGTCATGGGTGGGGTTCCGGTGCTGAACCCCCCGTCCGGAATCGTGGTGGGCGAGGACGATCAGCTGATCGTGATCGCACCCGACGACAGCGAGATCGAACCGGGCGACGCACCGTCCGCGATCGACCAGGCCCCGATTGTCTCGGACGCGCGGCAGCAGGCCGGACCCGAGCGGGTGCTGGTCCTCGGCACCAACGCCGTGCTGCCCGTGTTGCTGGGCGAGCTCGACGCCTACGTGGCGCCGGGGTCCGAGGCGGTGCTGGTCGCGCCCGGCGGGCCCCCCGAGCTGCCCACGCTGAACCACCTGAGCGTCAGCTTCGTCGACGGGTATCCCGCGCGTCGGGCGGTGCTCGACCGGCTGGACGTGGGCGGCTTCGACCACATCATCCTGCTGGCCGATCCGGCCGGCGGTGATGCGGAGCAGGTCGACAGCCGCAGCCTGGTAACCCTGCTCCACCTGCGCGACCTCGCCGAGCGGAACGACCTGCAGCTGAGCATCGTCAGCGAGATGCTGAATGACTCCAACCGCGAGCTGGCCGAGGTGGCCCGGGTCGACGACCTGATCGTGAGCGACAAGCTGGTGGCACTGATGCTCGCCCAGATCTCGGAGAACAGCGGTCTGGACGCGGTGTTCCGCATCCTGTTCTCCGCGGAGGGCAACGAGGTGTACCTGCGCCCGGCGAACTGGTACGTGACCGAGGGCGCGGAGGTGGACTTCTACACGGTGCTGGAGGCGGCGCGCCGGCACGAGGAGACCGCTATCGGCTACCGCCTCGCCGGGCCGGACGGCCGCGTCGCGATCAATCCCGACAAGCGGGACCGGGTCCGGTTCGGTGCTGGCGACCGGTTGATCGTGATCGCCGAGGAATGAGCGTGGATCACTCCGGCGGGTCGTACTGCGCGGTCACCGTGCGACCCGGGAACACCCGGCGTCCATAGTCGGGCTCGAGCCCCTCGGTGAGCGGGACGGGCCGTCCGGCGGCGAGCGCCTCGTAGATCTCGACGAACTCCTTCGACTGGTTGGCGATCGTCCAGCGGGCAGCCATCTCCCTGCTCCGCGCGCTCGCAGACGCGGCGAAAGCCGGGTCCTTCAGGGCGTTCAGCATGCTGACCATCGCGCCCGCCAGCGAGACCGGGTTCGGCCGGGCGAGCACGGCGTTCACGCCCGGGTCGATGACCAGCCGCAGCTCGTGGTCGACCATCACGAACGGCAGGCCGGCGTGGGCTGCCTCGTGCAGGACGAGTGCCTGGGTGTCGGTGAGCGAGGCGAACACGAACGCGTCCCCGGAGGCGTAGTAGGCGCCGAGCTTCTCCCGCGGGATCTGGCCGGGCAGCTTCACCCCGCCGAACCGGGCGGCCCGCTGCAGTCGCCGGCGCAGCTTCTGCGGGGTCTCCCTCCAGTCGCCGACGATCATCAGTTCGGCGTCGGGGATCTGGTCGCGAACCAGTTCGAACGCCTCGAGCATCAGCCCGATCCCCTTCTCCAGCGAGATCCGGCCCACATAGATCAGCCGGGGGCCGCGTCCCTTCGAGATCGGGGGCAGCTCGGGCAGGGCGTCCGTTCCGTTCGGCACCACCCTCACCTTCGCCGACGGCGCGATCTCCAGCACCCGCTTGGCGGTCTTGTCCGACGGTGTGGTGACCAGGTCGGCGTCGGTGAGCATGTTCGCGGCGAGGGTGAGCAGCTCCACCTGGGCGCGACCGCGGCGGGGGGGCTTCAGCTTCATCTTCTTGACTTGCGCCCAGCTCTTCTCCAGGTGCATCGCGTACACCTTGTAGGCCGCGTTCAGGAACGGCACCACGTGCCAGTAGTGCTCGGCGTACGCCTCCAGGTCGGTGTGCCAGGTGATCACCAGCGGCTTGCCCGTGCGTTGCGCCGCCCACATGCCCAGCAGGCCGATCGCGCCCATGCCGTGCACGTGGATGATGTCCGGCGGGTTCGCGACCAGCTGCGCCAGCCGGTAGTCGAAGTCCTGGCCCATGCTCAGCCGGATCTGCGTGCCAGGGATCGGCACGCTGGGCAGCCGGATCTCGCGGCGGTTCGGGTTGCTCGCGTGCGGATTGGGCCCCTTCGCCTCCGGCGCGACCAACAGCACCTTGTGGCCCGCGGCCAGCACCTGCTCCTCGAGGAACTGGACGGCGTAGAGCAGCCCACTGTGCGCGGGGCCGTAGTTGTCGGTGAACTCCGCGATCGTCAGCGGCTTCGTTCGTTTGACCGGCTCTGTGGCCGGGACGACATCGTCCTGCAGTTCCTGCGTCATGCTGCCTGGGGTGACCTTCCTGAGCGGCGAACCACGTTCACTGTAGTGGCGAACTGGCCGGACCCGAAGTGTCCCCAGGCCGGTCCCGGTCTCCGGCGGCGCGGACGCAGGCGGCCAGGCCCCGCGGAGCGAAGGCCAGGCCGGCGAGCAGCAGTGTGGCGAAGAGCAGCCCCCAGTAGGTGTTGTCCGGGCGCCCCACTACGAGCAGGGCGCAGACCAGCAGCCCGCAGGTCGCCACCACCGGACGGGCGAGGGCGCCGGCGAACAGCCAGCCGAACAGCGCCAGCGGCACCAGCACGGCGGCGACCGCGAACGGCAGTGCCGAGAGCAGCGACCCGGTCCGGACGCAGGCCAGCACGAACGACCATCCGCCGAGCTGCAGCCAGCCGTTCGTGCCGACCGGCGCGGGGGGCTGGGCGGCCGTCACGGCGAGGGCGTGCAGCGCGTAGACGACCCCGAACGCTGCGATCGCGCCCAGCCAGGCGTAGCTCTCCCGGCGCCGCCGCGGCCAGGCGAGCACGGCCATCACGACGAGGAACGGCAGGGCGAGTTCGCGGAAACAGACGGCGGCGAACCCGAGCAGCACGCTCGGCCACCAGCGGCGCGGCGAGTACACGCCGAGCGCGAGCAGCATCAGCGCCCCTGCCCAGGCTTCGTGGAACCACGCCACCGGCCCGACGGCGAGGATCGCCACGCCCAGCCCCAGCAGGACCACGGCGGCGAGCCGCTCGGCCCGGCCCACGCCTATCCGGTCGAGCCGCCACGCCATCGCGAACAGCCCGGCCAGACCGAGCAGGACCAGCAGGACGGTGGCCGCGGTCTCGCCGACCAGCAGCTGCAGCCCGGTGAGCGTGGGCAGCCGGACCACGACGAACGGCGTGGTCGGGTAGCCGTGTGCGAGCTGGGCGGCGATCGCCGCGGAGTAGTAGTCGGCACCGGCGGCCACCCTCGCGGCGGTCTCCCGGTAGAGCGCGACGTCGCCGAACCCGGCCTGCGTCGTGGTGCTGGCCGGCCCGGCGGACGCGGACACCGCCACCCCCCACCCGATCAGGCCGAGCAGGATCGCGAGCAACGCCCGGGCGCGGGCAGGGCCGAGCCCGCGCGGGAGGGTCAACCGGGGCCTCAGCCGCGCAGCGAACCGTAGGTGGACTTCGCCCGCTCGAGGGCGGAGACGTAACCGGCCCGGGCGCTCGCCGTGGGATCCGTGTCGGCGGGGACGGCGAGCAGGCCGCGGAAGTCGGCGACCGAGCCGAACTCCTTGCGCAGCATCCAGTCGTCGAGCCCGTCGATCAGCCTGCGGGCGTAGCCGGCGCCGTGCCGGACCAGCGAGGACGTGGTCATCACCACGTCGGCCCCGGCCAGCAGGTAGGCGGCCACGTCGTCAGCGGTCTCCACGCCCGACGTTGCGGCGAGCGAGGCCGAGGTCCGGTTGCGCAGGGTGGCGATCCAGGTGCGCGGCACCTTCGCGTCCGCCGGTGAGGACAGGCTCACGCCCGGCACGACGGACAGCTGTTCGGTGTCCACCGACGGCTGCAGGAACCGGTTGAACAGCACCAGCCCGTCCGCCCCGGCCTCGACCAGTTGCAGCGCGAAGTTGCCGACGCTGGAGAAGAACGGCGACAGCTTCACCGCCACCGGGATGTCCACGGCCTGCTTCACCGCAGCCACGATCTCGAGGTGCCGGGCCTCCACATCGGTCCCGGGCAGGGTCACGTCGCCAGGCACGAAGTAGATGTTCAGTTCCAGGGCGGACGCACCGGCGTCCGCCAGCTGCCGGGCGAAGCCGACCCAGCTGCCGGTGCCGGAGGCGTTCAGGCTCGCGATCAGCGGGACGTCGATCGCTGCCGCGGCCCGCTCGACCAGGCTGAGGTAGGCCTGCGCAGGGCTGGTCGCCTCCGGGTCAACGATGTCGGGGAAGTAGCTGGTGGCCTCGGGGAACGATTCGGAGTTGAGTTCCTCCAGCAGCGTGTCCCGTTCGGCCTGGGCCAGCACCTGCTCCTCGAACAGCGAGTAGAGCACCACGGCTCCCATGCCGGTGTCGGCGAGCTCCCGCACCCCGTCCACGGTCTGCGAGAGGGGCCCCGCAGAAGCCACCAGCGGACTGCGCAGCTCCATCCCGAGGTAGGTCGTGTCCATGTCAGCCTCCTGCCACCTCGGCGAACCGCTCCGCGCCGCGGGTCGCCATCTCTTCGTACTCCGCCCAACGCCGGTTGACCTGCTCCTGCCCGAGGGTGAGCAGCTGCTCGGCCGCCTCGGGGTCGGAGTTCATCAGCATCCGGAAGCGCAGTTCCTTGACGTGGTAGTCGCGCAGCGGCATCCGCGGACGCGGCGAGTCCAGCAGGAACGGGTTCTTGCCGGCTGCCCGCAGCACCGGGTTGTAGCGCATCAGCGGCCAGTGGCCGGAGGCCACCGCGGCGTACTGCTGGTCGAGGCCCTTGCGCATGTCGATGCCGTGGGCGATGCAGTGGCTGTAGGCCAGGATCAGGCTCGGCCCGTCGTACGCCTCGGCCTCGCGGAACGCCTTCAGCGTCTGCTGCGGGTCGGCGCCCATCGCCACCCGGGCGACGTACACGTTGCCGTAGGCGGTCGCCTGCAGGGCCATGTCCTTCTTGGTGGTCACCTTGCCGCCAGCCGCGAACTTGGCCACCGCACCCAGCGGGGTCGACTTGGACGCCTGGCCGCCGGTGTTGGAGTACACCTCGGTGTCCAGCACCAGGATGTTCACGTTGCGTCCGGACGCCAGCACGTGGTCGACGCCCGCCGAGCCGATGTCATAGGCCCAGCCGTCGCCGCCGACGATCCACACGCTGCGGCGCAGCAGGTGGTCGGCCACCGAGCGCAGGTCCTCCACGCCCGGGCCGGACATCGTGTCGAGCAGTGCCTTCAGCGCGTCCACCCGGGCCCGCTGCTGGCTCAGCTCCGACTCGTACTGCTGCGGGGCGTTCAGGATCGCGTCCACGGTCTCGTCGCCCAGCTCGTCGCGCAGCTCCTCCAGCCGTTGCCGGGCGGTGGCCGTGTGCAGGTCGGCGGCCAGCCGCAGGCCCAGCCCGAACTCGGCGTTGTCCTCGAACAGCGAGTTCGACCACGCCGGACCGCGACCGTACTTGTTGGACGACCAGGGGGTGGTCGGCAGGTTGCCACCGTAGATGGAGGAGCAGCCGGTCGCGTTCGCCACGGTGGCCCGGCCGCCGAACAGCTGGGTGAGCAGCTTCAGGTACGGCGTCTCGCCGCAGCCTGAGCAGGCGCCGGAGAACTCGAACAGCGGCTCCAGGAACTGGGCGCCGCGCACGTTCGCGAAGTCGATCCGCGAGCGGCGGTTCACCGGGATGGACTCGAAGAAGCTGACGTTCTGGATCTGCTTGCTGCGCTCGAGCACCGGGGCCAGGTTGATCGCCTTGCGCGAGCCGCCCGAACCGAGCGGCTTCACCGGGCACGCCTCCACGCACAGCCCGCAGCCGGTGCAGTCCTCCGCGTACACCTGCAGGGTGTAGCGCGAGCCGGGGAAGCCGGCCGCGTTGAGCGGCGCGGACTGGAAACTCTCGGGCGCACCGTCCAGCGCGGAGTCGCTGTAGTACTTGGCCCGCAGCACGGCGTGCGGGCAGACGAACGCGCAGTTGCCGCACTGGATGCAGGCGTCCGGATCCCACTCGGCGATGATGTCGGAGATGTTCCGCTTCTCGTACTTCGTGGTGCCGGAGGGGTAGGTGCCGTCCACGGGCAGCGCACTGACCGGCAGGCTGTCGCCCGTGCCGAGCAGCATGGACGCGGTCACGTCCCTCACGAAGTCGGGCGCCTTCGCCGGTACCGGTGGGATCATCTCCTTCGCCCCGACCGGGGCCGTCGGCACCTCGATCCGGTGCAGGTTCTCCACCGACGCGTCCACGGCGGCCTCGTTCTTGGCCACCACGTCGGCGCCCTTGCGTCCGTAGGTCTTGCGGATGGTCCGCTTGACCTCCTCGATCGCCTCCTCCCGTGGCAGCACCTTGCTGATCGCGAAGAAGCAGGTCTGCAGCACCGTGTTCGTGCGCCGGCCCATGCCCGCCTTGCGGGCGACCAGGTTCGCGTCGATCGCCCACAGTTCGATGCCCAGGTCGATGATCTTGCGCTGCATCGGGACGGGCAGGTGGGCGAACACCTGGTCCGGCTCGTAGGGGGTGTTGATCAGCAGGACGGTGCCGGGGCGCGCGAACTCGAGCACGTCCGCCCGCTCCAGGATCGACCACTGGTGGCAGCCGATGAAGCCGGCCTGGCTGACCAGGTAGGGCGCCTCGATCGGGTTCGGCCCGAAGCGCAGGTGCGAGACCGTGCGGGAGCCGGACTTCTTGGAGTCGTAGACGTAGTAGCCCTGCGCGTAGGTGTTCTCGATCGCGCCGATGATCTTGACCGAGTTCTTGTTGGCGCCCACGGTGCCGTCCGAGCCGAGGCCGTAGAAGACCGCGCGCAGCGTGGCCGGGTCCTCCAGGTCGAGGGTCGGGTCGTAGGGCAGGCTCAGCATGGTCACGTCGTCGTTGATGCCGATCGTGAACCGCGGCCGCGGCGAGGGCAGTGCAAGTTCGTCGAAGATTCCGACGACCATTGCCGGGGTGAACTCCTTGCTGCTCAGGCCGTAGCGGCCGCCGACCAGCAGGGGGAGCTTCTGGCGCCGGCCCGCCGCGGAGGCCTCGCCGATCGCGGCGGCGACGTCGAGGAACAGCGGCTCGCCGCCGGAGCCCGGCTCCTTGGTGCGGTCCAGCACCGCGACCACCCGTGCGGTGGCGGGGATCGCGGCGAGGATCTGCTCGGTCGGCAGCGGCCGGTACAGCCGCAGCTGGACGACGCCGACCTTCTGGCCGTGCTCGTTGAGGTAGCTCACGGTAGAGCGGACGGTCTGGGCTCCCGAGCCCATGATCACGACCACCCGGTCGGCCTCGGGGTCGCCGTGGTACTCGACCAGGGAGTAGCTGCGGCCGCTGATCGCGGCGAACTCCTCCATGGCGGTCGCGACGATCGCCGGTACCTCGTTGTAGTACGGGTTGGACGCCTCCCGACCCTGGAAGTAGGTGTCGGGGTTCTGCGCGGTGCCACGGATGTAGGGGTGCTCCGGCGACAACGCCCTGCGGCGGTGCGCACGGACCAGTTCCTTGGGCACGAAGGCCGCCAGCTGCTCGTCGCTCAGCAGTTCGACCGAGTTCTCCTCGTGGCTGGTGCGGAAGCCGTCGAAGAAGTGCACGAACGGCACCCGCGAGCGCAGCGTGGCGAGCTGGGCGATCGCCGCCGTGTCGTGGGCCTCCTGGACGCTCGACGAACTGATCATCGCGAAGCCGGTCTGCCGCACGGCCATCACGTCCTGGTGGTCGCCGTAGATGCTCAGGCCCTGTGCGGCCAGCGAGCGTGCGGCCACGTGCAACACGGTGGAGGTGAGCTCGCCGGCGATCTTGTACATGTTCGGGATCATCAGCAGCAGGCCCTGCGACGCGGTGAACGTCGTGCTCAGCGCGCCCCCCTGCAGTGCACCGTGGAGCGCCCCGGCTGCGCCGCCCTCGGACTGCATCTCGATGACCGAGGGGACCGTGCCGTAGACGTTCCGGCGGCCCTTCGCCGACCACTCGTCGGAAAGCTCGGCCATGGTGGAGCTGGGCGTGATCGGGTAGATGCTGCAGAGCTCGTTCAGCCGGTACGCAGCCGACGCAGCGGCCTCGTTGCCGTCCATGATGATGCGGCTCATCAGTTCTCCTCCACCATCTCGATGGCGTGCACGGGGCACTGTTCGTAGCAGGTGGCGCACCCGGTGCACTTGTCGTAGTCGAAGCGGTAGCGGAAGCCCTTGCCGAGCTTGATCACCGCGTCCTCGGGACAGGAGCCCAGGCAGCCGTCACACTCGAAGCAGTTGCCGCAGGACAGGCAGCGGGCCGCCTCGGTGTGCGCCTGTTCGTCGGACAGGCCGCCAACGATCTCGTCGAAGTCGGTGATCCGCTCCGATGGCTCCAGCTCGGGCTGGGTGCTGCGGCGGGCATCGCCGAAGTACCACAGGTGCAGCTTGTCGAAGCTGGCCAGCTCGTGCTTGGGCCGGCCGGGTGCGTCGCGATGGCCGAGCCAGGCGTCGATCTGGGTGGCGGCCCGCTTGCCGTGACCGACGCCGACCGTGACCGTGCGCTCGGAGGGCACGGCGTCGCCGCCGGCGAAGATGCCGTCGACGTCCGTCATCAGGGTGCGCGGATCGACCCGCACCACGTCGTGCTCGAAGTGCATGCCGGGAATCCGGCGCAGGAAGTTGGAGTCGGTCTCCTGGCCGAGCGCGAGGATCACGGTGTCGGCCTCGAGCTTCTCGAACCGCCCGGTGCCGTGGGCCTTGCCGTTCTCATCGAGTTCCATGATCTCGACGGTCAGATCGGACTCCTCCATCGAACTGATCGTGCGCAGCCAGTTCATCTTCACGCCCTCGCGCAGGGCGCCCTCACGCTCCTCGGCGTGCGCAGGCATCTGGTCCTCGGTGCGGCGGTAGACGATGATCGACTCCTCCGCGCCCAGCCGCCGGGCCACGCGCGCCGCGTCCATGGCGGTGTTGCCGCCGCCGTAGATGGCGACCTTGCGTCCGATCATCGGGCGCTCGCCGGACGCGACGTCGCGCAGGAAACTGACCGCGTCCACGATCTTCGATGCGTCACGGTTGGGGATGTCGACCCGCTTCGACAGGTGCGCGCCGATCGCAACGAAGGTGGCCTCGAAGCCGCCCTCGGCCTGGTCGGCCATCAGGTCCTTGACCGTGTAGTTGTTCACGATCCGCACACCCAGGTCGAGCAGGCGGGCGATCTCTGCGTCCAGAACGTTGCGGGGCAGGCGGTACTCCGGGATGCCGTAGCGCATCATGCCGCCGGGAAGGTCGGAGGAGTCGCGGATCTCCACCTCGTGGCCCATCCGGGCCAGCTGGTAGGCGGCGCTCAGGCCGGACGGTCCGGCGCCGATGATCAGCACGCGGCGCCCGGAGGTGAACCGCGGCTTGGTGAACGTCCAGCCCTTCTCGATGGCCAGGTCACCGAGGTAGCGCTCGACGGAGTGGATGGAGACGGCGCCGTCCAGCTCGATCCGGTTGCAGGCCGTCTCGCACGGGTGGTAGCAGACCCGTCCGTGGATGGCGGGGAACGGGTTGTTCTTCACCAGCTCGCGCCAAGCGGCCTCCTCCTGGCCGGCCTTCACCAGCCGGAGCCACTCCTGGATGTTCTCGCCCGCGGGACAGGCGTTGTTGCACGGGGGGAGCAGGTCGACGTAGACGGGCATCCGGGTGCGGACGGGGGCGACGCGGCCACCCTCCACAGCCAGGTCGGGAAGACCGGTGATATCGCGGGCCATGGGCACGCCCTTCAGGTGGGATTCTGGCTTTCGGCAGCAATCTACCCCCGCCCGCACTCCCGTGCTGACAAGGTCATTTATGTAACCCGAAGGGTCCGTTAATACCAGTTGGGGTATTTGTCAGGATGTCCGATCATGCCCCTGGCGGCCGAAAGCCTCCGTTCCGGCCGAACGCCTGCACCAGGGCACGCGTGTTGGGCCAGAACGGAGGCTCTCACTGAGATGGGGTCAGGACAGCGCCTTCGCCTTCAGCGCGGCGTACTCCTCCGTGGTGATGGTGCCGGCGTCGAGCAGGGCCTTGGCCCGGGCGATCTCGTCGGCGGGGCTGCCGGCGACCGAACGGATGTACTCGTCCGTCACGGCCTTCGACTGGCGCACCTGTGCCTCTGCGCGGGCCGCCATGCCGCCACCACGGGCGATCAGGTAGACCAGCGCCGTGAGGAACGGGAGGAAGATCAGGAAGAAGATCCACAGCGCCTTCCAGCCCCCGCTCAGCTCACGGTCGCGGAACAGGTCTCCGATGATCGCGAAGATCGCGAACAGGTAGGAGATGAAGATGATGATCGTCAGGGTGTACCAGATGATGCTGCCCAGATTGACGAAGAAGTCGGGCACTTCGAGCCTTTCGTTGGCGGATAGGGCTGCGGGCGGACTTCCGCCCGCGCAGCGGAGCATAGCGAGGCAACCTCAAGGGATCACCAAGGCATGTTCAGGTGTCGTTAAGCAGCCTGCCGTCGGTGGTGCCGCGGGTGCTAGCCTCCGGGCAGTCGGAGAGATCGGGAACCGCACATGACCGCCATCCAGCCGGGCGACACCGCCTGGTTCCGCCGCCGGTTGCGGCTGGGGCCTCCGCCGCGACGAACACCCCACCCCGCAGTGGACCGTGCCTCAGCCCTGGCCCGCTTCGATGAGCTGGCCGCGCTCGACGACGGCATTCCCGAGGCCACCCGGTCGCGGCTGTTCGAACCGGACCGGGCCGCCATCGCCACGCTGGTGATCTGGCACGGGTTCACCAACGCGCCGTCCCAGTTCACGGCGATCGCCGAACGCCTGCGGACGCTGGGCTACCGGGTGCTCGTCCCCCGCATGCCGTACCACGGCGAGGCCGACACGCTCACCCGCAACCTGGCGAAGCTCACCCCGGAAGTCCTGGTCGACCACGTCGGCACCTGCGTGGACATCGCCGCCGGATTCGGCGACGCGGTCTGGGCGATCGGCCTTTCCGCGGGCGCGACGATGGCGGGCTGGGCCGCAGCCACGCGTCCGGAGGTCGCCCGGCTGGTGGTCGCCGCCCCGCTGGTCGCCCCGGTCGGGTTCCCCGAGCCGCTGGTCCGGTTGTTCGTGAAGTCCCCGCGGATCGTGCCAGGGATCTACTGGTGGTGGGACCCTCGGGTGAAGGCGAAGATCACCGGCAGCCCGCACGCCTACCCAGGCTTCCCGCTGCGCGGCATCATGCCGTTCCTGCACCTGTCGGAATGGCTCTACGACGGGTCGGTGGCGGTCGGCCACGAACTCGAACGAACGGTGCTGGTCACGAATCCCGGCGACTTCGCGATCCGCAAGGACGTCGCCCGGAGCTTCGCCGAACGGGTCTTCGCGCCGGCCTCGACCCGCTTCGGCGAGGCTCTCGTCGACCCGGAACTGAAGTGGATGCACGACTTCGTCGATCCGCTCTCCCCGAGCACCGGCACGACCGAACAGGTCACCGCCGTGCTGCTGGCCGGGCTCGGCACGGGCGAACCGACCGCGACGGGCGTCCTGGTCGAGCCGCTGGTGGGCGAGCAGCCGGCGTCCTGATCGGCGGGTGGACCGGGTTCGGAACCGTCCCCGATCCGGTCTGATCGGCGGGTGGACCGGGTTCGGAACCGTCCCCGATCCGGTCCGGCGAGAGCTCAGGACCGCGCGCAGTCGGTGCAGGTGCCGTAGAACTCGAGTTCGTGCTCGACCTGGGCGAAGCCCTGCTCTGCAGCGAGCGCGCGGATCAGGGTCTCAAGGGAAGGGATGCTCACCTCGACCGTGCGTCCGCAGGAACGGCAGATCAGATGGTGGTGGTGGCCGGGCGAACAGGTCCGGTAGGCGACCTGGCCGTCGGGGGTGCGGATGGCGTCCAGCTTTCCCGCTGACGCCAACCCCTGCAGCGTCCGGTACACGGTGGCCAGGCCGACGCCGGAGCCGTCGTGCCGCAGCCGGTCGTGGATCTCCTGGGCGGTGGCGAAGGTCTCCTGGTCCTCCACGGCCTGCCGGATCTCGGTGCGCTGGCGGGTGTGCCGCGGGCTCCCCGGACGGTCAGTGCTCGTCATAGTGGTCCTCGTGGGCGGCATGGCGGTGGCCGTCGTGGATGTAGTCGGTGTGCCCGGCGTGCTCCACGGCCAGGTGCCCGCAGTCGGCGTCGTGGACGTGCGGGTGCGTCTCGGCGAGTTCGTGGACGGCGGGAGCGCTGTCGTCCGGCAACTCGACCACAGGACGGTGCCGCCGCTGCAGGGCCCGCGACACCGGCCAGCTGAGCGCGAACACGGCGATCGCGATCACGACGATCAGCGAGCCGGGGGCTGTGTTCAGGTAGTAGGAGCCCACCGTGCCGCTGAGCGCGGCGACCGCGCCCAGCCCCATCGCGGCGAACAGGCCGTTCCGGAAGCCGACCACCACGTGGTTGGCTGTGGCCACCGGCACGACCATCAGCGCGCTGACCAGCAGCAGCCCGACGGTGCGCATCGAGACGGTCACGGTGACCGCGGCGAGGCTCACCACGACGACGTTGAGCAACCGAACCCGCAGCCCGATCGAACGGGCGAACGGCTCGTCCGCGCTGACCGCGAACAGCTGTGGCAGCAGGCCGATGGTGACCGCCAGCACGATCGCCCCGAGGATGGTGATGTACCACAGGTCGGCCGCGCTGATCGTGAGCAGCGAACCGAACAGGTAGGCCGACAGCGTCCCGGTGCCCTGGCCGGCCAGCCCGGCCAGCAGCAGGCCGGCGGACAGGCCGCCGTAGAAGAGGATCGCCAGGCCCACGTCGCCGCTGGCCCGACCCGATTCGCGGAGCAACTCGATGCCGATCGATCCGGCCACGCAGATCGCGACGGCGAGCGGCAGCGGGGCGGTGCCGGTGAGGAGGGCGAGGCCGACGCCGGCCACGGCGAGGTGGCCCAGGCCGTCCCCGAGCAGGCTCAGCCGGCGCTGGACGAGGAAGGTGCCGATGGCCGGTGCCGTGACGCCGGTGATCAGGGCGGCGAGCAGCGCCCGCTGCATGAACGCGAGGGAGAACCAGTCCATCAGCTCACCTCCTCCAGTCCGGTGTGGGTCGTGCGCGGGCGTTCGAGCTCCCCGGTCTCGTGGCCGCCGTGCACGGCGCGGTGGTCGTGGTCGGAGTGGTCGTGGCCGGGTTCGTCCTCGTGGCCGTGGTCGTGCTCGTGGTGGCTGTAGCCGGGCGGCATCACGCGCCCGTCGGCGAGCACGATGGTGCGGTCGATCAGCGGACGGAAGCAGCCCAGCTCGTGCAGCACCATCACGATCGTCGCGCCCCGTTGCTTCAGCCGGGCCGCGACGCCGGCGAGCAGTTCCTGGGTGTTGCGGTCGACGCCCGCCAGCGGCTCGTCCCAGACCATCAGGTCGGCGCCGGTGGCGAGGGCCCGCGCGATCAGCACCCGCTGCTGCTGGCCTCCGGACAGCCGGACGAACGGGTAGCCGGCCCGGTCGGCCAGGCCGACCTCGGCGAGCGCCGCGTCCACGGCCTTGCGGTCGGCCGCGGAGGCCGGAAGGAACGGACGCCGGGTGCCGAGGCGTCCGCTCGACACCACTTCGCGCGCGGTGGCCTGCTGCACCAGAATGCCGCCCCGCTGGGGCACGTAGCCGAGCCGACTCCAGTCGGTGAAGTCATCCAGCGGGGTTCCGAACAGGGAAATCTCCCCCCGGTGCGGGATCAGACCGAGGAGCGCCCGCATCAGGGTGGTCTTGCCGGAGCCGTTGTTGCCGAGGATCGCGACCATCTCGCCCGGCCGGATCTCCAGCGAGGCCCCGCGCACGATCGGGACGCCGTTCAGGACGACGTCGACGGACGCGGCCTCGACCACCGCGTCCGTCGAAGCGGGTGCCTCGGTCAGGAGCACTGGTTGGCCTTGTGCAGGGCTGTGCCGTTGGATGCCATGACCTCAAGGTAGTTGGTGCCGCGCGAGTCCGCGGTGATCCCTTCCAGGGGATCGAGCACGTCGGTCTTCAGGCCGAGGTCGTTGGCGATCGACTCCGAGACGACCGGCGAGACCAGGGTCTCGAAGAAGATCGTGGTGACGTGGTTGGCCTCGGCGATCTTCTGCACCTCGGCGATCCGGGCAGCGCTCGGCTCGACGTCCGGCTCGACGCCGTTGATGCCTACCTGGGTGAGGCCGTACCGCTTGGCGAAGTAGCCGAAGGCAGCGTGGGAGGTGATGAACGGCGTGATCGCGCAGGTGGTGAGCTCGGACTTCAGCGTTGTGTCCAGGCCGTTGAGATCGTCGACGAGCCTGGCTGTGTTGTCGGCGAAGGCCTGGGCGTCCGCAGGGCGGGCCTGGGTGAGCGCGTCCCGGACGTGCTCGGCGATCGTGACCAGGTTGGTCGGGTCGAGCCAGGTGTGGGGGTCCTCCGCGCTGGTGCTGCTACCGGTGTCCGCGCCGTCCTGGCTCGCCTTCATCATGGTGAGGAAGGACGCCGTGTCGATCGTCTGCTTCGGGTGCGCCTGCTGGACGGCGGTGTCGACGGCGGGCTGGAAGCCGGACTGGTACACGACCAGGTCGACGGTGGACAGGGAGGCCACCTGTTGCGGGGTGAGCTCGAGGTCGTGCGGTTCGGCGCCCGGCGCGGTCAGGTTCTCGACGGCCACCTGGTCGCCGCCGACGCGGTCGACCACGAACTCGAACGGGTAGAACGCGACCGCGACCTGCAGCTTCGTCGCGTCGGTGCTGCCGGATGCGCTCGCCGTAGGTGCATCGGAGTAGGCCGAGCAGGCGGACAGGCTGAGCAGGCAGCCGGCAGCAAGGATGGCGAGTGGTGTGCCCCAAATCTTCATGGGAATCATTCTCATCTACGGCGCTCAGGGTGTCAACTCGCCGAACGGCACCGCACGCGTCGAGGGCTCGACCCTGGGGACGAGCGCTCGACGTCGGGGCGGGCTGTCCGCGAAGGCGCAGCGGGCTCCGCAGCCCCACTAGGCTCTGGCCAGCACCGCACCCGGAGGCGACCATGACCGTCAACGGCCAGATCTCGTTCTGGTGGCACCAGTTGGGCACGCCACCGCAGCGCCCGGCGCTGCCCGGCTCGACGGACGCCGACGTCTGCATCGTTGGCGGCGGCTTCACCGGACTGTGGACCGCGTACTACCTCAAGCGGCTCCAGCCGGATCTCCGGGTGGCGGTGCTCGAGCAGCGCTTCGCGGGCTTCGGCGCATCCGGACGCAACGGCGGCTGGTGCGTGAACTCGATCACGGGCGGACGGGAACGCTACGCGGCCACCCACGGCCGCGAGGCCGTGGTCCGGTTCCAGGCCGCCATGAACGACACGGTCGCCGAGGTCGCGCGGGTCGCCGCCGCCGAGGGGATCGACGCCGACCTCCGGCCGGGCGGGGAGTTCTGCATCGCCCGTACCCCGGCCCAGGCTGCCCGGATGCGGGAGTTCCACGACAGCGAGGCGCGCTGGCCCGGCGCGGACGTCGAGCTGCTCTCTGCCGCACAGGTGGCCGAACGGCTCGCGGTGGACGGCGCGCTCGGCGCCACCTGGCAGCCGCACTGCGCGACCCTGCATCCGGCCAAACTCGTCCGCGGCCTCGCCACGGCGGCCGAGCGCCTCGGCGTACGGATCCATGAGGGCACCGCCGTCCGCGAGATCTCCCCGGGCGTGGTGCGCACCGACTTCGGGGACGTGCGGGCGGCCGCGATCCTCCGCGCCACGGAGGGATTCACCGCCAACCTCCGTGGCGAACACCGCACCTGGCTGCCGATGAACTCCTCCGTGATCGTGACCGAGCCGCTGCCGGCCGGGGTGTGGGAACGGATCGGCTGGGCTCAGGGCGAGGCTCTCGGCGACTATGCGCACGTCTACATGTACGCCCAGCGCACCGCGGACGACCGGATCGCGTTCGGCGGAAGGGGCGTCCCGTACCGCTACGGATCGAGGGTCGACACCGACGGGGTGACCCAGACGCGCACGATCGACGGGCTCACCGCGCTGCTGCGGGAGTTCTTCCCCGCGGCCGCGGACGCCGCCATCGACCATGCCTGGGCCGGCGTGCTCGGAGTGCCCAGGGACTGGACGGCGACCGTCGGGTTCGACCACGCATCCGGGCTGGGCTGGGCAGGTGGCTACGTCGGCACCGGCGTCGCGGCCACCAACCTCGCCGGACGCACGCTGGCCGATCTCGTGCTGCGCCGGGACTCCGACCTGGCCGGCCTGCCCTGGGTGGGGCGCAGGGTGCGCCGCTGGGAGCCCGAACCGTTGCGCTGGCTCGGCGTCCAGGCCATCTACGCCGCCTACCGCGCGGCCGACCGACAGGAGGCCGCGGGGCGTTCCACCACCGCGCCGGTGGCGCACCTCGCGGACCTGATCTCCGGCCACTGAGACCGGGGTCAGGCCAGGCTCACCACCCGGTCGCAGCGGGCGACCAGGTCCGGGTCGTGGGTGATCACGAGGACGGGCGAGCCGGAGCTCGTCGTCCAGATGTCGTCGATCAGGGCCCTGGCCGTGGCGGCGTCCAGGTGCTCGGTGGGCTCGTCCAGCAGCAGCACCTGGTAGTGGCCGACCAGCAGCCGGGACAGGGCGACCCGCCGCGCCTCCCCACCCGAGAGCGCCTCGCCACCTTCGCCGACGATCCGCCTGGGGTCGAGGTCGAGCCCGGCCCTGGCCATCGCCTCGACCACTTCGGCTGTGCTGGCGTCGCGGTTCCCGATCCGGACGTTCTCCTCGATGGTGGTGGTGAAGATGTGGGCGTCCTGGGCGAGATAGCCGATCCGTCCGTCCACCTCGACCGAGCCCGCGCGCGGGGGGATCAGCCCGAGCACCGTCGCGGCAACCGTCGTCTTGCCGATGCCGCTGGGACCGACCAGGGCCACCTTCTCGCCGGCGCGCACCTCGAGATCGAGCCCGTCGACCACCGAGGGCATGCCCGGCCAGCCCGCCGACAGGCTCCGCACGATCAGGCTCGGCTCCTCGACCGGACGGCCCGCGTCGGTCACGTCGCCGGATCCGACCGGCTCGGCGTCCAGCACCTCCTCGACCCGACGCAGGGCGGCCCGGGCCCGGGTGCGGGTCTGGGCGGACGCGATCAGGGTCGACAGGGCCTCGTGCAGTGCCAGCGGTGTGAGCACGGCGACCGCCAGCATCACCGGGGCCATGGTGTGCCCGGCTACCTGGTTACCGCCGATCACCAGGGCCCCGATCACCGAGAGTCCTGCGGCGATCACCTGGGCGGCCGTGCCGATCCCGCGCACCCAGGCCGAGTGCGCGGACGCAACGCGCAGCTTCTCGTCGATCGCGGTGAACCGTTCGAGCCGGTCGGTGTCCGCCCCGTAGGCGACCAGGTCGGTGGCCGTGCGGGACAACTCGCGGGCGGAGTCGGCGAGCTCCCCTCGCAACGGGATGCCGGCCGCGTCCGCGCGGGAGGAGGCGAGCCGGGCCAGCCACGGCACGACCGCAGCGGCGACCACCGAGGTGACCAGCAGGACGAGCGCGGAGCCGGGCGAGAAGAAGGCGATCGCGAACGCGGTCGCGAGCAGGACGGCCGCGGAGGAGCTGAACGGGATCCAGACCCGCACGACCAGGTCCTGGATCGCCTCGACGTCGGCGATCACGCGGGTCAGCAGGTCGCCGCGGCGGGTGCCGAGCAGGGTCGTCCGGGCCAGCTTCGCGTAGGTCTCCAGCCGCAACGCGGACTGCAGTTTCAGCGCCACGTCGTGGCTGGCCATCCGCTCGGTGTAGCGGAACGCCCCCCGCGAGATGCCGAAGAAGCGGACGCCGACCGCCGCAGCCTCGAGGTACAGCACGGGCGGGTGCTCGGCGGCCCGGGAGAGCAGCCACGCCGAAACGGCCATCAGCGCCACGGACGCCGCGGTCGCGCAGAACGCCAGCAGCGCGGAGCCGGTCAGCCGGAGCCTCGAGTGCGGCACGGCGTCCATCAGGCGACGCAGGAGCGGTCGCCCGTCCGCGGGAGGCGGCCCTCCGATTTCGGTGACCGCGGCGATGCGCCCTTCCGCCGGCTGTTCCTCCTGCGTGGTTCCGGCGGACGCGGAGGTCGACCCGGTGGCGGTCGCGCTGGTGGCGCTCGACCCGGCGGCGCTCGCCGCTGGTGCCGCGGAGATCTCTGCGTCCGCCGCGACGACCGGAGCGGACGCGGGGATGGGTGATGTGGCCGGCTCGATCCGCACCACGCGGTCGGCCTCGGCGAGCACGGCGTGGCGGTGGCTGACCACGAGCGCGGCCACGCCGAGTTCGCGCAGGCTGTGCAGCAGGCCGGCCTCGGTGTCGGCGTCCAGGCCGGCGGTGGGCTCATCCAGCACGAGGAGCTTCGCCCGGCCCAGCGTCACCCGGAGCAGGGCACGGGCGACGGCGATCCGGCGCCGCTCGCCCGCGGACACGCCCTCGGCGTCGTCTCCCACCGACTGGTCCGCGGGCAGGTCCCGGGCGCCGGCACGGCGCAGCGCGTCGGCGACCGCCGCGTCGGTCGCGTGCGGGTAGCCGAGCCGGACGTTGTCCGCGACCGTCCCGGACAGCAGGCCCGGCTCCTGGCCGACGTACGCGATGCGCTCGCGCCAGTGCGGCAGGCGTCCGAGCGGTTCGCCCTCGCTGGTCAGCGTGCCGCCGGTCGGTGCGAGGAAGCCCATCACGGCGTTCAGCAGGGTGGTCTTGCCGGCCCCGCTCGGCCCGGCCAGCGCGACCACTTCGCCGGGCTGGATGTCGAAGGAGACCGGATCGAGGGCGGGGCCGGTGCCGCCGGGGTAGGTGTGGGTGACGCCGCGGACGCTGAGCAGGGCTCCCGACGACAGGTTCGGGTCAGCCGCGGCCGTCCCGGCCTGCTCCACCGGCCGGTCGGGCAGGTCGACCGGGGCGGGGTCGATCAGGGCGAACGCCGACTCGACAGCGGCGAGGCCGTCGGCCGCGTCGTGGTAGTGGACACCGACCTGCCGGACCGGCAGGTACGCCTCCGGGGCGAGGATCAGCACGAACAGCGCTGTGGCGAGGTCGAGCTGGCCGTAGACCACCCGGAAACCGATCGTGACCGCGATCAGCGCCACGCTCAGGGTGGCGAGCAGCTCCAGGACCAGCGCGGACAGGAACGAGACCCGCAGCGTCCGCATCGTCTCCGAGCGGTGCCGGCCCTCACTCTCCTGCAGCCCTCGGGCCTGCGCCCTGGCGCGTCCGAACACCTGCAGGGTGGGCAGGCCGGCGACGAGGTCGGCGAAGTGGTTGGCCAGCCGGGTCTGGACCGCCCAGCGGCGCTTCGTGATCGACTCGGTCATCCAGCCGACCAGCGCCATGAACACCGGGATCAGCGGCAGCGTGATCGCAAGGATCACCGCTGAGAGCAGGTCGGAGGTGAGGATCGCCACGCCGACGATCAGGGGCACGGTCACCGCGAGCAGCAGCTGCGGCAGGTACTTGCTGAAGTAGCCGTCCAGCCCGTCCAGGCCCTGGGTGACCAGCGTGACGAGGCCGCCGGAGGAGGTCGATTCCAGCGGACGCTCGATCCGCGCGGTCATGATGTCGCGGCGCAGCTGGGATTTCACGGCCGCGGACGCCCGCTGCGCGAGCCACTCGTTCAGCCAGGACAGCAGCGCCTTCAGCCCGAACACAGCGGCGAGCCCGCCGACCGCCCAGCCCAGCGTGGTCAGCTGGCCGGAGGCGAAGATGTCGGCGACGGAACGCGACAACAGCCATGCCTGACCAAGGGTCAGGATGGCTGTTGCGCTGCCCACCGCGACCCCGGCGACCAGGTAACCCCTGGTCGCACGGGCCCTGCGGAGGAGGCGTGGGTCGATCGGCCCCGCCACGATCAGCCGGCGAGCGCCGGCGCAGGTTCGTCGTCGGGGATGTTCTCTGTGCCCAGCCGGCGGCGGAACACCGAGTAGGCCCACGCGGTGTAGGCCAGCACGATCGGGACGAAGATGCAGGCGAAGATCGTCATCAGCACCAGGGTGAGCTGGCTGGAGGAGGCGTTCATCGCGTTGAGCGGGGAGTCCGCGCCGCCGGCGGCGTCACGGAAGCCGAGACCCGGCCACATGGTCAGGAAGATCCCGACCGCGACGAACAGGATGGTCGCCGTCGTGGAGATGAAGGCGATGCCGTCGCGTCCCTTGCCGTTGAACCACCAGGCCGAGGCGAGACCTGCCGCGGCAAGCACCAGCAGCACCCAGCCGAGAGCACCGGTGGGGTGCAGCAGGTTCTGGGCGATCAGGAAGATCGCGCCGAGGCCGATCGCGACCAGGCCGACCTTGGCGGCGAACGCCTGCGCCTTGTCGTGGATCTCGCCCTTGGTCTTGAGGGCGAGGAACAGCGAGCCGTGGAACAGGAACAGCGCCACCAGGGTGAGGCCGCCGAGCAGGCCGAACCAGCTGAACAGCTGCCAGAAGTACGGGCTCGGGCTGAGCACGAACAGGTTCGGGCTGGCCGCGTCCGTCGTCACCGGCAGGCCGAGGATGAAGTTGGCGAAGCCGACGCCGAACACCAGCGGGACCAGGAACGAGCCGATCGAGGCCATCCAGTCGAACAGCGTGCGGTAGCGGCTGTCCGGGTGCTTGGCGCGGTACTCGAAGGAGACACCGCGGATGATCAGGCCGACCAGCACCAGGAACAGGGGCAGGTAGAGACCCGAGAACAGCGTCGCGTACCAGGCGGGGAACGCGGCGAAGGTGGCGCCACCTGCGGTGAGCAGCCAGACCTCGTTGCCGTCCCAGACCGGGCCGATCGTGTTGATCATGACCCGCTTCTCCTTCTCGGTCTTGCCGAGGAACGGGATCAGCATGGCCACGCCGTAGTCGAAGCCTTCGAGGACCAGGTAGCCGATCCACAGGACGGCGATCAGGATGAACCACAGGACCTGCAGGCCGAACGCTGCGCCGGTGGGAGGAACTTCCAGGATGAACATGGTGGGTCAGGTCCTCTCAGTAGGCGAAGGTCAGGGGAGCGTCTTCGTCGGTGATCACTTGTGGCTCAACGACGTCGGGCAACCCGAGCTTGGCGTAGTGCATGAACAGTCCGACCTCGATCACGGCGAGAGCGCCGTAGATCACGGTGTAGAGGACCATGGACAGGCCCACTTCGAAGGCGCTCACCCCCGGTGACACAGCGGACGCCGTGGGCAGCACGCCGAACACGATGAAGGGCTGGCGGCCCATCTCGGTGAAGATCCAGCCGAACGAGTTGCCGAACAGCGGGCCGAGCGGTGCGGCGAACATCATGGCCGTCCAGAGCTTGCCGGCCTTCGGCACGCCGCCCTTGCGGGTCACCCACAGTGCCCACAGCCCGATCGCCATGGCCAGGAAGCCGAGGCCCATCATGAGCCGGAAGCTCCAGTACGTGACCGGGAGGTTCGGCACCCAGTTCTCGACGCCGACCTTGGCCAGCCGGTCGGAGACTTCCTTCTGCAGCTGGACGTTGGAGTTGGTGAACGCCTCGGACTCCATCTTCTTGACCAGGTCGTTGATGCCGTAGACCTTGCCGTCGAAGGATCCGGTGGCCAGGAACGACAGGACGCCGGGTACCTTCAGTGACCAGACCTCCTGGGAGCCGTCGAGGGTTCCGATCGTGATGATCGAGAACGCGGCGGGCTGCTCGGTCTCCCACAGGGCCTCGGCAGCGGCCATCTTCATCGGCTGCACCTCGGTCATGATCTTGCCCTGGATGTCACCGGTGACGACGCTCAGGGCGCCGGCCACCAGCAGCACCCAGGCGCCGAACTTGGTGGCCCAGCGGTAGGCGGAGGCGTCCTTCTCCTGCTTCTCGCTGCCGGGCTTGCCGATCTTCGCGAGGTGCCAGCCGGCGATGCCAAGGATCAGGCCGCCGGCGGTCAGGTAGGCCGCGGTGAGCACGTGCGGCAGGGTGACCAGCGCGACGGGGTTGGTGAGCACGTCGATCAGCGAGGTCATCTCGGCGCGGTCCGTGGCCGGGTTGAAGTGGGCGCCGACCGGGTTCTGCATCCACGAGTTCGCGGCGAGGATGAAGATCGCCGAGATCATGGTGCCGATGGCCGCGAGCCAGATCATCGCCAGGTGCACCTTCTTGGGCAGCCGGTCCCAGCCGAAGATCCACAGGCCGATGAACACCGACTCCAGGAAGAAGGCGATCAGTGCCTCAAGCGCGAGGGGGGCACCGAAGATGTCGCCGACGAAGCGGGAGTACTCACTCCAGTTCATGCCGAACTGGAATTCCTGAACGATGCCCGTGACCACGCCCATGGCGAAGTTGATGAGGAACAACTTTCCGAAGAACTTGGTCAGTCGGAGCAACTTTTCATCGCCGCTGCGTACCCAGATCGTCTGCATCACCGCCACGAGGAGCGACAGTGCGATCGTGATCGGCACGAAGAAGAAGTGATAGACAGTCGTGATGCCAAACTGCCATCTGGCAAGGGTTTCCGCGCTCATGGCGCGCAATCTACTACGGGCTGTCGTAGACCGCAACGAGTGGCCTAGCATGTGCTCGTGGCAGTAACCGGAGAGCTCGAACAGGCGGTGATGGACATTCTGTGGTCCCGCCCCGATGCGCTTTCCGTGCGCGATGTGCACGAATTGATAAGCGCTGATCGCGATCTTGCGTACACCACAGTGATGACCGTGCTGGATCGCTTGGCCAAGAAAGGGGTCGCGGTGCGTAGCCTGGACGGACGAGCATGGTTCTACCGTCCCGCGCGGTCCCGCGTGGCCGAAGTACGTACCGAAGTAGAAGAATTGCTTAGCCGGCTCTCGGCCGAGGAGCGTCGGGAGGTGCTGGCTGCTCTGCAGGTCGTCCGTCGGGTCTGATCCCCTGCGGCGACGGGCAGTCCTAGCGTTGGGCCATGACCGTTCCCGAATGGCTCGCCCCTTTCGTCAGCATGGATATCTCCGTTTGGGAGAAGGTGTTGCGCACCGTCGTGGTGTACCTCGGTATCGCGATCCTGATCCGGGTGGCCGGCAAGCGCCTGCTCGCGCAGATGAATTCCCTCGACCTGGTCGTGGTGCTGTTGCTGAGCAACGTCGTCCAGAACGCGATTATCGGCCCGGACAATTCCGTGCTCGGCGGCCTGCTCGGCGCGGTGGTGCTGATCGGTTTCAACGCCGTGCTCGACCGGGTGGCGGCGTTCAACTCGTTCGGACGGTGGCTGCTGTTCGGTCGCGGCACCGACCTGATCACTGACGGAGAGGTCGACGCCGCCGAGCTCGCCCGAATCGGGCTCAATCAGAGCGAGCTCGACCTCGCGCTGCGGCGTCAGGGTGCCGACGACGTCAGCGAGGTGCAGCGGGCCGCCCTCGAACCCGAGGGGGAGATCGTGGTCACCCTGAAGCCTGGCGAGCGGACCGCCACTCGCGACGACCTCGACCGCGCCGTCAGCGAGCTGAGGGCGCTGATCGAGGCGCGCTAGCGACGAGTCGTCCAGCGTGGTCTGGCCGATAAGGGGACGGTTCTTGTTCTCGGCCACCCTCGGACCTGGCTGAGTGGCGGGGGTCTGGCCGAAAAGGGGACGGTTCCTGTTCTCGGCCACCTTCGGGCGGGGCCGAGCTGCGGTGGACGGAAAGGAGAACCGTCCCCTTATCGGCCAACCGTCACCGGGCAGCCGAGGGATACGCATCCAGGCGGTCGGCCAGGGCGAGAGCTTCGGCCTTCAGCATCAGGGCGCGGTCCACGTCGCCGAGGACGCGGTAGCGGGCCGCGTCCTCGAGCCGGCGGGTCACCTCGCCCTGCGCGAGGGCAATCATCTGCTCCTCCGGCAGCTCCCGCACCACCCGCTCGGCATGTCCGAAGGCCACCCCGCCGGCGACGAACTCGCTGGCCGGGGCGATCCTCGCCGGGCTGGTCACGTAGCTGGTCTCCGCGTTCTGGATGGCGCTGATCGCGTCGCGAACGGCCCGCAGGCCCACCTTCTCGCGGCGCTTCATCAGTCGCACGAGATCCTCGCGCAGGTAGTCCAACAGCGTCATCACGTCCTCCTCTCATCGGATACCGAGGACGCTAAAGGTTCACGTCGGGGGAAGGTCAAGCAGGCGCCGCGCGAGCCCGGTCAGACCCGGGTCGGCGAGCGCGCCCTCGATGGCTGGGCGCGCCGGGGCCCCAAGCTCGCCGAGGGCCAGCAGTGCGGAGATGCGGACCTGGTGGTCGGGGTCGGCCAGCAGCGGCTCGAGCAGGGCGCGGATCCGTCCCGCGGGTTCGGCGGACGGAACTGCGGCGATCCTGCCCAGGGCCTCGGCGGCAACCGCCCGCACGGCGGCATCGCCGGTGGCGAGCGCCTCCGACAGCGGCTCGACCGCGGGGCCGCCGATGGCTCCGAGAGCGTCGAGGAGGTCGGCGTCAGGGACGATCCCCGCGCCGATCAGGCGGGCCACCGCGGACGCTGCCCCCGGCGCAGCGAGCGTGCCCAGCGCCTGCACCGCGTTGGCGACCACGCGGGGCACGGGGTCGTCGAGCAGCCGGACGAGTGCGGGCGCGGCGTCCACCTCGCCGCGCTTGGCCAGCAGGCGCACCATGAGGCAGCGCAGGTTGGGGTCGGGATCGTCCAGCCCGGCGAGGGCCGCGGGGCCGGAGTCCGGCTGCCGGGCGAGCGCCCAGACCAGCACCTCCTGGACGGCAGGGTCGGGCTCGCCGCGCAGCGCGTCCAGCAGTTCGGGGGTGGTGCCCGAGGAGGTGAACGCCGCGCGGATCCGGACGGTCGGGTCGGAGTGGTCGAGCTGGCGGACGAGCGCGATGGCGTCCAGCACGTCCTCCCAGCTGCGCTCAGCGGAGCCGGCCAACCCACGCAGGCGGTCAGCAAGCCGGCGCTCGGCTTCGATCCGGTCCTCGACGTGGGCCAGGTGTGAGCGCAGCGTCGCGCCGGCGTCCAGGTCGGGGTCGGCCAGAGCCGTGGCGATCTCGGCCAGGCTCAACCCGAGCGCCTTCAGGTTCTGGATCTGGAGCAGCCGCAGCAGGTCAGCCTCGTCGTAGAGCCGGTAGTCGCCCCAACTGCGCGAGGAGGGCACCAGCAGCCCGAGCTCGTCGTAGTGGCGCAGCGTCCGCCGGGTGAGCCCGGTGCGCTCCGCCACCTCCCCGATCCGCCAGGTGCGTCCCACGCGGCGAGCCTAGTCCGGACCAGATCGGGGACGGTTCCCAACGGTCCGGCTTTTCCACAGCTTCGGCCCGAAATCGGGCCCTGTGGAAAAGGTGGACCGAGTTCGGAACCGTCCCCGATTGGTCCGGGCGGCGTCAGGCGGCGTCCTCCTCGGTGATCGCGGCGGCGAACTGGGCCTGGTAGAGCCGGTAGTACGCGCCGTGAGCCGCGAGCAGCGTCTCGTGGTTGCCCTGCTCGACGATCGCGCCGTCCTCCATCACCAGGATCGTGTCGGCGTCGCGGATCGTGGACAGCCGGTGCGCGATCACGAACGAGGTGCGGGCGGCCCGCAGCTTGCCCATCGCCCGCTGGACGAGCAGTTCGGTGCGGGTGTCGACCGAGCTGGTGGCCTCGTCCAGGATCAGGATCGTGGGGTTGGAAAGGAAGGCCCGCGCGATCGTGATCAGCTGCTTCTCGCCCGCCGACAGGTTGGACGCCTCCTCGTTGATCACCGTGTCGTAGCCGTCCGGCAGCGAGTGCACGAACCGGTCCACGTAGGTGGCCTTCGCCGCGGCGAGGATCTCCTCCTCGCTCGCTCCGTCCTTGCCGTAGGCGATGTTGTCGCGGATCGTGCCGCCGAACAGCCAGGTGTCCTGCAGCACCATCCCGATCTCCTCGCGCAGTTCGCGGCGGGGGATGGACGCCACGTCGACGCCGTCGATGCTGATCCGCCCGCTCTGGATGTCGTAGAAGCGCAGCACGAGGTTCACCAGGGTGGTCTTGCCGGCGCCGGTCGGCCCGACGATCGCGATGGTCGCGCCGGGTTCGGCGACCAGCGAAAGGTCGGTGATCAGCGGCTTGTCCGGGTTGTAGCTGAACGAGACGTGCTCGAACTCCACCCGGCCCCGCGCCGGCTGGGGCAGGCTCCCGGCCTGGTCCGGGCTCTCCTCCTCCGCGTCCAGCACCTCGAACACCCGCTCGGCGGACGCCACGCCGGACTGCAGGAGGTTCGCCATGGACGCGAGCGAGGTGATCGGTTGGGTGAACATCCGCGAGTACTGGATGAACGCCTGCACCGCGCCGAGGCTCAGCGTGCCGCCGGCCACCATCAGGCCACCGACGACGGCGATCACGACGTAGTTGAGGTTCCCGACGAAGAACATCACCGGCATGATGATCCCGGAGATGAACTGGGCACCGAACGATGCGTCGAACAGCTCGGCGTTCTTGGCCCGGAACTGATCGGCCACCTCGCGGCGCCGGCCGAACACGGTGACCAGCTCGTGGCCGGAGTAGGCCTCCTCGATCTGGCTGTTCAGTTCGCCGGTCGACTTCCAGGTCTTCGCGAACAGCTTCTGCGACCGCTTGCCGATCATCATCGTGACGCCCATCGCGACCGGGATGGTGACCAGCGCGACCAGTGCGAGCACCCAGGAGACGTAGAACATCATCACCAGCACGCCGAGCAGGGTGAACAGGTTGGTGAGGATCTGCGACAGGGTCTGCTGCAGGCTCTGGGAGATGTTGTCGACGTCGTTGGTGACGCGGCTGAGCAGCTCTCCTCGCGGCTGGCCGTCGAAGTACTTCAGCGGCAGCCGGGTGAGCTTCTCGCTCACCTGCTTGCGCATCCGGTACACCGAGCGCTGCACGATCGCGTTGATCATGAAGCCGGCCAGCCAGGAGAGCAGGAAGAACGTGACGTAGGCGGCCAGCGCGAGCATCAGGACGCGGCCGAGTTCGTCGAACGGGATGGCGGTCCGGTTCACCACGCTGGCGTCGAAGATCAGGTTGGTCGCCTGGCCGAGGATCACCGGGCCGACCGAGTTCAGCGCAGTACCGATGACCGTCATCACGATCACGGCGATGATCTGCGGCAGTTCCGGACGCAGGTGGCCGAGCAGCCGGCGCATGGACGGGCCGAACGACACCGCCTTCTCCCCGGTGCCCGCGCCGTGCCCCATCGGGCCGCCGCCGCGGTGCTGCGGGCCGTACTTCGGCCGCTCGTTCGCCTTCACCGGTGCTGCGGGACTGGTGGCCGGCGCGGCGGCATCGACGGTCGGTTCGCTCGCGACCCGGCCGGGTTCTGTGGTGTTGCTCATGCGGCCACCTCCGAGGCCTTGAACTGGCTCTCCACGATCTCGGCGTAGGTCGGACACGAGGAGAGGAGTTCGTCGTGGGTGCCGAGGCCGACGATCCGGCCGTCCTCGAGCACGATGATCTGTTCGGCGTTGCGGATCGTGGAGACCCGCTGCGCCACGACGATGACCGCCGCGTCTGCCGTCTCGGTGGCGAGCGCTGCGCGCAGGGCCGCGTCGGTGGACACGTCCAGGGCGGAGAACGAGTCGTCGAACACGTAGATCTCGGGACGCCGGACCAGTGCCCGCGCGATCGCGAGGCGCTGCCGCTGGCCGCCGGACACGTTCGTGCCGCCCTGGCTGATCGCCGAGTCCAGCCCGTCCGGCATCCGCTCGACGAAGTCCCTGGCCTGGGCGACCTCGAGCGCCTGCCATAGCTCGGCGTCGCTCGCGTCCGGGTTACCCATGCGCAGGTTGGACGCGACGGTGCCGCTGAACAAGTAGGCACGCTGCGGGACCAGGCCGATCTGGCCCCAGAGCAGGTCGGGGTCGAGGTCGCGCACGTCCACGCCGTCCACGCGCACCGCGCCCTCGGTCGCGTCGAACAGCCGCGGGATCAGGTTCACCAACGTGGTCTTGCCGGCGCCGGTGGAACCGATGATCGCCGTGATCTCCCCGGGCCGGGCCGTGAACGAGACGCCGGAGAGTACCGGCTCGTCCGCTCCCGGGTAGGCGAAGCTGACGTTGTCGAAAGCCAGCTCGCCGTGCAGGGTCACGGCGGTGACGGGCTCGGCCGGCGGTACCACGGAGGACGAGGTGTCCAGGACAGCGTTGATCCGGTCGGCGGCGACGGCGGCGCGAGGCGCGATCATCACCATCATCGTGGCCATCATCACGCTCATCAGGATCTGCGCGATGTAGGCGAGGTAGGCGGTCAGCTGGCCGACCTGCAGGTGGCCGTCGGCGATCCGGAAGCTGCCGAACCAGATGATCGCGATGCTGGACAGGTTCATCACGAAGAACACCGAGGGGAACATCGTCATCATCCGTCGGCCGGCCCGGATGGCGGTGTCGGCGAGGTCGTGGTTGGCGGCATCGAAGCGGACCGCCTCGGTGGGCTCGCGGATGAAGGCCCGGATCACGCGCAGGCCCGCGATCTGCTCGCGCAGCACACGGTTGAGCGTGTCGATCTTGCCCTGCATTGACTTGAACAGCGGTGTCATCTGCACGATCAGGATGCCGATGATCGTGCCGAGGAAGATCACCGCGACCAGGATCAGCCAGCTCAGTCCGACGTCCTCACGCAGGGCCATGAACACGCCGCCGATCATCATCAGCGGCGCGGCGACGATCATGATCGCCGTCATCAGCACCATCATCTGGAGCTGCTGGACGTCGTTGGTGTTGCGGGTGATCAGGCTCGGAGCGCCGAAGCTGTTCACCTCCTTGGCGGAGAAGGACAGGGCGCGGTCGAAGATGGCCTGGCGCAGGTCGCGTCCGAACGACATCGCCGTGCGGGCTCCGAACCAGGTGGCACCGACCTGACCACCGATCTGGAGCAGCGAGACGCCGAGCATGACCGCGCCCATCCGCCAGATGTAGCCGGTGTCGCCGGTGGCCACGCCGTTGTCGATGATCGAGGCGTTCAGGCTCGGCAGGAAGAGCGCAGCGGTCGCCTGGGCGAACTGCAGCAGGATGATGGCCACGATGTGGGGCCAGTAGGGACGCAGGAATCGTCCCAGGAGTCGGATCATTGGTTTCCTTCCGCAATGCCGCGCAGGACCAGGTCGGCCAGGCGGTGGGAGTCGTCGAATTCGGGCTGGGCCGTGCCGAAGCTGGCGGTGAAGGCCAGTGCGGACAGGATCCGGGCGGCGGCCGCAGGGGAGATGCGCAGCTGGTCAGTGTATGGCGCGAGCGCCTCGCCGGCACCGGCGAGGATTCGTAGCCTGGCGTCGTTCGGGTGGCCCGGTGGCTTGCCGGGATGAGGCGGCGGTCCGCCGTCCCTGCCGCCGAAGAGGGTCGCGAACAGCGCCCGGGTGCGCGCGGTGTTCGCCACCAGGACATCCAGGACGGCGGCGACCCGGTCGGAGAGGGACTGGTCGGTGGGCAGGGCGGCGAGCTCGGCGAGGGCTGCGTCCGGGGAGAGGGCTGCGTGGATGGTCGCGTGGATCAGGTCGTGCTTGGTCTCGAAGGCGCGGAAGATGGTGCCCTCTGCGACGCCCGCGGCACGCGCGATCTCGCGGGTGCTGATCTCGGGGCCACGCTCGAGGAGCACGGGGAGCGTGGCGGCGATGATCGCCTGCCTGCGCTCCTCCGGCGACATCGGGGTTGCTCTGCTCACCAGAGGAGTATAAGTGAGTGAGCACTCACTCATCAAACCGGACTGCGGTCGCAATTCTGCGCCTTGGCCGACCCCGCCGATCCGGTGAACAGGGATTCGTACGGATCCGGGCGCGATCGCGCGGCCGGAATTCCCCGCGGGTTAGGCTGCACCCGTGCGAGCCGAATACCTACCCCTGATCCCCTCGCCGTCCGCCCCGGCCGTCCACCCCGACGGCAGCCATGCCGTGGTCTCCGTGACCAGGCCGGATCTTGATGCGGACGCCTACGTCGGCCAGCTCTGGCGCGTGCCGTTCGGCGGAGGTGAACCCTTGCGAATCACCCGCGGCTTCCGGGACACCCGTCCGCGGTTCTCCTCGGACGGGCGGCTGATCGGTTTCCTGAGGGCTGAGCCGGACCGGCCGCCCCAGGTGGCCATCATGCCGGCGGCCGGTGGCGAGCCGATGGTGGTCACCGACCAGAAGCTCGGCGTGTGCGGGTTCGCCTTCAACGAGGACGGTTCCCGCCTCGCGTTCACCGCGCGGGTTCCGGAGGCCGGCCGGTACGGAACCCTCGACGGGGTCGGGCCGGGCGCCGAGGATCCTCGGCTGATCGACTCGCTGCAGTTCGAGTACAACGGCCTGGGCTACACCGGCGACCAGCGTTTCCACCTGTTCGTCGTCGACGTGCCCGATCCGCACGGCGAGCCGGTGGTGCGGCCGGTCGGTCGGGCGGCGGTCGGCGCGGGCGAGTTCCACGCGGTACCCGAGGCGCGACAGGTGTCCGCGGGCGACTACGACCACCTGTACCCCACCTGGGACGGCGACGCGGTGATCGTCATGGCTGCGCGCCACGAGACCGCCGACGCTGACCTTCGCTGCGACCTCTACCGGTTCGGGACCGACGGCGGCGAACCGGTGCGGCTCACCGATTCGGCCGCGGGCGACAGCGTGCTCGAGCCCCCGGTGGTCGTGGGCAGCTCGGTCTTCTTCATCGGCGGGCACACCGGGATCGCCGGGCTCGACTTCTTCGGTGAGAACCCTGGTGTCTACGTGGTGCCGCGCGCCGGGGGACCCGCGCGCCGGCTGACCGACGCGGAGACCGTCCACGCCGGGCACCTGGTCGCCGACGGCGACGGTGTGCTGGGTGTCGACCAGGTGCGCGGGCGCGGGATCGCGTTCCACCTGGATGCCGATGGCGCGCAGGCGCGCTGGGATCTGCCTGGCTCGGTGGAGTCGGTCGGTTCCGCGGGCGGGGCCCGGGTCGCCGTGGTCTCGGACGCGGCTTCGACCGGCGAACTGGTGCTGCTCCCCGAGACCTCCGCGGCGCTGGTCGAGCCTTTCGAGACCAGACCCCTGACCGACTTCTCGGCCCGCCTGCGCTCCGAGGCGGCGCCGATCGCGCCGATCGAGCTGACCGCCGCAGCGCCTGACGGCTACCCGGTGCACGGCTGGGTGGTGTGTCCTGAAGGCAGTGGTCCGCACCCGGTGCTGCTCGTCATCCACGGCGGGCCGTTCGCCGCGTTCGGCCCGTCCTTCTTCGACGAGGCCCAGGTGTATGCGGGCGCGGGGTACGCGGTGGTGATGTGCAACCCACGCGGGTCCTCGGGCTACGGTCAGGCGCACGCCGCCGCGATCCGCGGCGAATTCGGGGGCAAGGATGCCGACGACGTCCTCGCCTTCCTCGACCACGCACTGGCGAGGGTCCCGGGCCTCGACGCCGCGCGGCTCGGGGTGATGGGCGGCTCCTACGGCGGCTATCTCACCGCCTGGCTGACCGCCCACGAGACCCGGTTCGCCGGGGCTGTCGTCGAGCGCGGCTACCTCGACATGGCGTCCTTCGTGGGTGCCTCCGACATCGGTTGGTACTTCGTCGAGGCGTGCCACGGCACGCGCGAGCAGATGGACGCCCAGTCGCCGCTGCTGAAGGTCGACCGCGTCCGTACGCCCACGCTGGTGATCCATTCAGAGCAGGACCTGCGCTGTCCGCTCGCCACGGCCAAGCGGTACTACACGGAGCTGAAGCTGAACGGCGTGGAGACCCAGCTGCTGGTCTTCCCCGGCGAGGACCACGAGCTGTCCCGCTCCGGCACGCCGCAGCACCGCAAGGCACGGTTCGAGCACATCCTGCGTTGGTGGGGAAGGCACCTGCCGGTCGGCGACCAGGCGGAACGGCCGGATCGCACCGCGTGAGGTGGGGCGCCGGACCGGCGGCCCAGGTCACGCTGGAGCGCGGGTGTGGGCGGGGTGCGCGGACTCTGTAGCCTATGCGCCGTGACTGAACCGACGCCCGTGAACCCTTCCCTGTCCGAGCAGGAGCAGGTGCGCCATGACAAGCGCGCCCGGCTGCTCGCCGACGGAGTGGCGCCGTACCCGATCTCCGTGCCGCGTACCCACAGCGCCGCCCAGGTGCATGCGGCGTGGGGCCACCTCGAGGCCGGCGAGGAGACCACCGACGTGGTCAGCGTGAGCGGACGGGTGGTGTTCATCCGCAACACCGGCAAGCTCTGCTTCGCGACCCTGCAGGACGGTTTCACGGTGGCTGACTCCGGCGTACGGCTCCAGGTGATGCTGTCCCTGGCCGAGCTCGGCGAGGACCGCCTCGAGGCGTGGAAGACCGACATCGACCTGGGCGACTTCGTGTCCGTGACCGGGCGGGTGATCTCCTCGAAGCGGGGCGAGCTGAGCGTGCTGGCGCTGGAGTGGACGCTGGCCAGCAAGGCGCTGCGTCCGCTGCCCACCCTGCACAAGGAACTCGGCGAGGAGACCCGGGTGCGGCAGCGCTACGCGGATCTGGTGGCCCGCCCGGAGGCCAGGGACATGGTGCGCCTGCGCGCCGCGGTGACCCGCAGCATCCGCGAGACGTTGCACGAGGAGGGGTACCTCGAGATCGAGACCCCGGTGCTGCAGCTGGTCCACGGCGGCGCGGCCGCGCGCCCGTTCAACACCCACCTGAACGCCTTCGACATCGACATGACGTTGCGGATCGCGCTCGAGCTGTTCCTCAAGCGGGCCATGGTCGGAGGGGCCGAACGGGTCTACGAGATCGGGCGGATCTTCCGCAACGAGGGCATCGACTCCTCGCACTCGGCCGAGTTCACCATGCTCGAGGCGTACCAGGCCTGGGGCGACCAGGCCACGATCGCTGCGATGACGCAGCGGGTGATCCAGAACGCCGCGGACGCCGCCCTCGGCACCCGGCTGATCGACACCCCTGCCGGCCAGGTCGACCTGGACGGGGAGTGGGAGTGGAAGCCGGTCTACCCGACCCTGTCGGAGGCGGTCGGCGAGGAGATCACGCCGGGGACGGACGCGTCCGTGCTGCGCGGCATCGCGGAGGACCGTGGCGTCGAGCACGACCCGGCATGGCCGGCGCAGAAGTTCGTCATGGAACTGTTCGGCGAGCTGGTCGAGCCGGGGCTGCTGCAGCCGACCTTCGTCTGCGACTACCCGCCGATCGCGCAGCCGCTGGCCCGGCAGCACCGCAGCGATCCGGACCTGATCGAGGCCTGGGACCTGATCATCGGGGGCGTCGAGCGGGCGACCGGCTTCTCCGAGCTGATCGACCCGGTGGTCCAGCGCGAACGGCTGGTTGCGCAGTCGTTGCAGGCTGCGGCCGGTGACCCCGAGGCCATGCAGCTGGATGAGGACTTCCTGGCTGCCCTGGAGTTCGGCGCGCCGCCGATGGGCGGGATGGGGCTGGGCCTGGACCGGTTGATGATGCTGCTCACCGGCCACGGCATCCGCGAGACGATCCTGTTCCCGCTGCTCAAGCCACACGCCTGAGCTCAGCGTCGCCCTCGTTGTCGGAGGCCGCCACCCGTGCGCGGGCAGCGGCCTCGAACAGCGTTATACGACGTGGCGGGCGGTGCTACTTCCAGAGCGTGGCGATGCCGAAGGCTGCGGCCATCGCTCCCATGCCGATCAGGACGTTCCAGCCGCCGAGATCGGTGATCACCGGGATCGTGATCCCCACCGACGCCGTGATGTAGTACACGACCAGCCACAGGACGCCGACCAGGCCGACGGTGATGAAGGTCGGTGGCACCCACTGGCGACTGCCGGGGGCTGCGACGGTGCGCTGCCGCTGGTCGCGCTTCTCGGCGATCGCCGCCCGGTCGGACTGCTTCCTCTTCTCGGCAGCCGCCTTGCGGATCCTGGACTCAGGCACCGTCATCCTCCCTGACTGGAAACCACCACAGGATACTTCAGAGCCGGGGCTGCCCGGGAACCGGGCGTCTGAGCCGGATGGGGGAGAATGGTCGCATGGCTCGGATCCTCGTGGTCGACAACTACGACTCGTTCGTCTACAACCTCGTTCAGTACCTCGGCCAGATCGGCGCCGAGGTCGAGGTGTGGCGCAACGACGACCCGCGGTTCGCCGATCCCGGCTGGACCGACGGCTTCGACGGCATCCTGCTCTCGCCCGGCCCGGGCACCCCCGAGGACGCGGGGGTCTGCATCGACATCGTCCGCGAGCAGGGGGGCAGGCTGCCGATTTTCGGCGTCTGCCTGGGCCTGCAGTCGATGGCGGTCGCGCTGGGCGGTGTGGTCGACCGTGCGCCGGAACTGCTGCACGGCAAGACCTCGCTGGTGCACCACGACGGACGCGGGGTGTTCGCGGGCCTGCCGAGCCCGATCACCGCCACCCGGTACCACTCGCTGGCGCTCGACCCCGCCACCGTCCCCGACGAGCTCGAGGTCTCCGCAACGACCGACAGCGGCGTGATCATGGCCGTCCGGCACCGCAGCCTTCCGATCGAGAGCGTCCAGTTCCACCCCGAGTCAGTGCTGACCGAGGGCGGCTACCAGATGCTCGCGAACTGGCTGGTCAGCTGCGGGGACGCGGACGCGCCGCGGCGCGCGGAGGGACTGACGCCCCTGATGGCGACCCGCTGACCGCTCAGGGGGTCGACGGCGCGGTCGGGGTCTCCGACGGCGGCGGGGGTGCGGCGACCCCGATCCACAGCTTGATCGTGGTGGTGCGCTTCACCAGCGTGAAGGCGTCCGGCGACTGCTTGACCACCTTGCCCACCAGCGTCGGATCGTCGGTCGTCTGCTCCTGGACATCGGTCCTGGTGAAGCCAGCATTCGCGAGGGTCGCGATCGCGTCGTCCTGCGCGTAGCCCTTGACCAGCGGCACCTGGCTCTTGCCGGTGGCGTAGTACAACGTGATCGGGGTGTCGAGGGCCACCTTGGTGCCCTCGCCGGGATCGACGCTGAGCACCTCGTTCGCCTTGTCGTCCTTGGACTCGTTGGGGGACGGCAGCGCCTGCACGTTGCCGAAGCTGTTGTCGGCAAGCAGCTTCTGGGCGTCCTTGACGTCGAGGCCGACCACCGAGGGGATGATTCCCTTGCTGGGGCCGACGTTCACGGTGATCTCCACCTCGGTGCCGATCGGCACGACGGTCTCCTGCTGGATACTCTGCGCGGTGACCCGGCCCAGCGAGGTGTCGTCCGGCCCGTTCACCTGGCGGACGCGCGGCTGGAGTTTCGCCGCGATCAGGGTCTGCTCGGCGTCATCCTGCAGCTTGTCGATCACCGCGGGCACCGAGACGGTCTCCACCCGGGAGGAGTTCAGCAGGAAGTAGATCCCGATCCCGGCCGCGACCAGGATCAGCGCGACCAGGAACGCGACCAGCCCCCGGCGCTTGCGCGGGGGCTCCGGCTCGAGAGCGCGGGCCGCGGCATGGTCGGACGGGTCGAACACCGTGGTGGGCTCGGCGGCGGCGGGCAGGGGGACCGGGATGGGCGCGGGCACGCGGGCGGTGACGTCCTGGCCGGCGAGGAGCCGGCCGATGTCGGCCCGCATGGCCGCGGCGGTCTGGTAGCGGTCGGCGGGATCCTTGGCGAGCGCCTTGAGCGTGATCGCGTCCATCGCGGGGGTGATCTCCGCGTCCAGGTGGCTGGGCGGCACCGGGGCCTCCCGCACGTGCTGGTAGGCGACGCTGACCGGGGAGTCGCCCTGGAAGGGCGGACGCCCGACGAGGAGTTCGTAGAGCAGGCAGCCGGCCGAGTAGATGTCGCTGCGGGAATCGACGGTCTCGCCGCGGGCCTGCTCCGGCGAGAGGTACTGGGCGGTGCCGATCACGGCGGCCGTCTGGGTCATCGTGGCGGAGGTGTCGGCGACCGCGCGGGCGATGCCGAAGTCCATCACCTTCACCTGGCCGGTCGGGGTGAGCATCACGTTCGCCGGCTTGATGTCGCGGTGCACGATGCCGGCCTTGTGGCTGTAGCTGAGCGCGTCCAGCACACCCTGGGTGAACTCGAGCGCCTTGGCGGGCATGATCTGGCGACCTGTGCGCAGGATCTCCCGCAGCGTGTGCCCCTCGACGAGTTCCATCACGATGTAGGGAACCTGCACGCCGGAGTGCGGGTCGGGCTCCTCGCCGGTGTCGTACACGGCAACGATGTTGGGGTGGTTCAGGCCTGCCGCCGCCTGCGCCTCGCGGCGGAAGCGCGCCTGGAAGGTGGGGTCGGAGGCGAGGTCGATCCGGAGTTGCTTGATCGCGACGTCGCGTCCCAGCCGCAGGTCACGGGCCCGGCGCACCTCGGCCATGCCACCCCGGCCGAGCACGGAGCCCAGCTGGTAGCGGCCCCCGAGGAGCCTGGGTTCTTCGGTCATCCGTCGCATCCTTTCACAGCAGCCCGAACGGCCGAGGGGCCCGCGCAACGTTTCCATTGTGGCCGAGGGCGCAAGTTGAGCGGGAGGCGCGTCATCGCAGCGCCTCGATCACGGCCTTGACGATGGGTGCGGCGACTGCCCCGCCCGCGATCTCGGTGGCCGGGATGTCCGCGTCCTCGACGAACGCGCAGACGGCGACGGACGGGTCGTCCGCCCACGCGGTGAACCACGCGTAGGGGTTGCGGTCGGCGCTCGTGCGGGCCGTCCCCGTCTTGCCGCCGACGGTCACGCCCGGGATCTGCGCCCGGTGGCCGGTGCCGTGCTCGACCACCGCGACCATCATCTTGCGCAGTTCGGCGGCGTCCGCGCTGCTCATCGCCTCCGAGACGACGTCCGGGTGAGCCTGGCTGACCACCTTCAGATCACTGTCCAGCACCTGCTCGACGATATAGGGGTCCATCACCTTGCCATCGCTCGCCGCCGCCGCCGCCACCATGGCCATCTGGAGAGGGGTGGCCTGCGTCTCGTACTCGCCGATCGCGCTCATCGCGGTCTGCGCGGCGTCCAGCGTGTCCGGATCGGGGAAGACGCTGGCCGCAGAGCCGATGTCGGTGAGGAACTTCGTGCCGAAGCCGAACTTCGAGGCCTGCGCGCTGATCGCCTCGGCTCCGAGTTCGGCACCGAGCCGGGCGAACGCCGGGTTGCAGGACCGCTGCAGTGCCTGGGAGAGGGTGATCTTGCTGCCGCCGCAGTTCTGTGAGATGACCTTGCTCGACCCGGGCAGCTTGTAGGAGGACGCGTCGACCAGGGAATCGGCGCTCAGCCCGGACTCGAGTGCTGCGGCGGCCGTGACGAGCTTGAACGTGGATCCGGGGGCGTAGATCTCCCGGGTGGCGCGGTTCGACAGCGGCCTGCCGGGATCGGCGTTGAGCTTGTCCCAGGCCTTCGTGGAGGCGGCGAGGTCGTGGGTGGCCAGCGAGTTCGGGTCGTAGCTGGGGTAGCTGACCAGGGCCTTGATCGCTCCGGTCTTGTAGTCGATCGCGACCACGGCGCCCTTGCGTCCGCCCAGAGCGTCCCAGGCCGCCTTCTGCGCCTTGGCGTCGAGCGTGGTCTGCACGGTGCCCCCACGCTGGCTGGCGCCGGAGAGAGTGTTCACCAGGCGCGTCCAGAACTGGGAGCTGTCGACCCCGGAGAGCTGGGCCGAGTACGACGCCTCCAGCGCGGACGTGCGGTACAGGTAGGAGTAGAACCCGGTGACCGGGGCGTAGAGCTTCCCTGAGGAGTAGCTGCGCTGGAAGTTGTACTTGTCCTTGACCGCGTCCGACTGTGCCACCGGGGTGTTGCCGACCATGATCGGCCCCCGGTCCTGGCCGAACCGTGCGTCGGCGACGCGGCGGTTCTCTGACCGCTCGTTGAGGTAGTCCTGCTGGCCGATGTAGAGGTAGCTGAGGTTCGCCATCAGCGCGAAGAACATCACCATCGCGGTCACGGCCACGGCGCGGATCGGGCGGTTCACAGCGCTCCCCTGTCCTCGGGCGGCAGGCGGACTTCGGTGGTCGGGTCGTCGCCCTCGCTGCCGCCAGGGTCGCCTGCTCCGCCGCTCGGACCCGACGTCACTTCCGTGGTGACGTCGTCGGCAGGCAACGCGACCGGGACGGTGACGTCATCGGCAGGCGGTGTGACCGGGACGGTGACGTCGTCCGCGACCGCCACAGGGCTCGTCGCCGTGACACTGCGCGGCGAGCCCGCAGCGACGTCCACCGACGCGCCGACGGGGACGATCTGGGTGGCCTCGGCTGCGAGCCACTGCTCGGGCTCGGCCGGCACCTCGGCGACGGGGCTGCGGACCTGGTGGGTGATCACCAGCAGCAGCCCGACCATCACCCAGTTGGCGACCAGGGACGAGCCGCCCTGGGACATGAACGGCGTGGTCAGGCCGGTCAGTGGCAGCAGCCGGGTGACGCCGCCGAGGATCGCGAACACCTGGATCGCGAAGACGAAGGACAGGCCGGCGGCCAGCAGCTTGCCGAACGGATCCCGGGCGACCAGGGACGCGCGCAGCCCGCGGGCGACGATCAGGCCGTAGATGAGCATCACCGCGGTCAGCCCGGCAACCCCCAGCTCCTCGCCGATCGCCGCGGCGATGAAGTCGGTCTTCGCCAGCGGGGTGAGGTTCGGCCGGCCCAGACCCCAGCCGGTGCCCAGCGCTCCGCCCCAGGCGATGCCGAACTGGCCCTGGATCACCTGGTAGTTCTGGTCGTAGTTCGAGAACGGGTTGAGCCAGGACGACACCCGCACCTGCACGTGGGAGAAGAAGAGGTAGCCGAGGTAGGCGCCGGTGGCGAAGAGCAGCAGGCCGAGGATGGCCCAGCTCGGCTTCTCCGTGGCGACGTAGAGCATCATCACGAACAGGCCGAAGAACAGCAGCGAGGTGCCCAGGTCCTTCTGGAAGACCAATACGGCCAGGCTGGCCAGCCACATCAGCAGGATCGGGCCGAGATCGCGTGGCCGGGGGAGCTCGATGCCGAGGAACCGCCCGCCGGCCAGGGCGAGCACGTCGCGCTTCTCGACCAGATAGGACGCGAAGGCGATCGAGAGGACCAGCTTGGCCAGCTCGGCGGGCTGGAAGCTGTACGGCCCGAGGTGGATCCAGATCCGGGCGCCGTTCTTCTCCGTGCCCAGGCCGGGGACCAGCGGAAGCATCAGCAGCGCCATGCCGGCGAGGAACATCGTGTAGGTGTAGCGCTGCAGCACCCGGTAGTCGCGCAGGAAGGCGATCACCAGGCAGCACGCCACTGCAGCGATCGCCGTCCACATCAACTGCAGTTCGGCGGAGTGCATCCGGGGGGACGTCCCCAGGTCGAGGCGATGGATCATGGCCAGCCCGATGCCGTTCAGCAGCATCACCAGCGGCAGGATCAGCGGGTCCGCGTACGGCAACCGCCAGCGGATGACGGCGTGCAGCGCGACGCCGATCGTGAGCAGCGCCGCGAGCGCCCAGGGCCATTCGGGTGGTAGCGCGGCGTCCCGGTTGAGGTGGGTGAGCAGGTACCCGCCCATGCCGAGGATGATCGCGAAGGCGAGCATGAACGCCTCCACGCCACGGCGCTTGCGGTAGCCGACGACGTCACTCATCAGCACTCCGTGGGCGCTGCCGGGGTGGAGGTGTCGGACGGGGTGGAGCTCGGCGAGGGCGCGGCGCTGGGGCTCGGTCCGGCCGAGCCGGTCGGCTTGGGGGTGCCCTTCGCCGTCTCGGACGGGGCGGGCGTCGGTGTCGGCGTCGGGTTCTCCCGCTCCTGGCGCTGCTGGATGCAGGCCTCGGCCTTCAGCCGCAACGTGGCGAGCGTCTCCTCGGCGGCCTGGTAGGACTCGGCCGGGAGCGTGCTGCGCACCTGCTCCTGGTAGTAGAGCGGCAGGTCGGCGACTCGGGTGGTGTCGGTGGTGACCACGTGGGACAGGGGCAGGCTGAACACAGGCTCGGGGATGCCCTGGAAGATCGCCAGGTACTCGCCGTTGGCGGCCAGGTAGTACTGCTGCTGGGTGTAGGAGTACCAGAGCCAGCCGCCGCCGCCGATCGCGAGCAGGGGGAGGAGGACGAGCAGCACGAGCTTCACCCAGGTGGACGGGCGGCGCCGAGCGAGCGGGGAGTAGCGGGCGAGTTCGCCGGCGGAAGGATCGGGACGCGGACCTGCTCCGGCGGGGAGGGCCAGTCGTGCGGTGTTTTCCGTCGGATTGTCCAGGTCGAGGTCCGCCGCTGCGCCGAGCACCTCGGTGACGCCCTCGGGCTCACCTTCGACGATGTCGGCAATGATGATCGTGATGTTGTCCTGGCCGCCCTCGTGGTGGGCGAGCCCGACCAGCGCGTGCATGACGTCTTCGCGCTCGCCGTCCATGCAGGCGGCGATCACGTCGTCGGTGACGAAGCCGCACAGGCCGTCGGAGCAGATCAGCAGGCGATCACCGGCCTGTACGTCCACCATCGCCAGGTCGGGGGTGTGCTGGGGCTGGCCGTTGACCACCTTGAGAATGAGCGAGCGGTGCGGGTGTTCGAGTGCTTCGGCCTCGGTGATCCGTCCTTCGTCCACGAGGGCCTGCACCCAGGAGTGGTCGCGGGTGAGCCGGGTGAGCTGCCCGTCGGCCCAGCGGTAGGCGCGGGAGTCGCCGATGTTGGCGAGGCCGAGCCGATCGCCGTCGAACATGACGCCGCAGACGGTGCTGCCCATGCCGTCCAGGCTCGGATCGGACGCGATCAGGTCGCTGATCGCTGCTCCGGCGGAGTCGATGGCGTCGCCGAGGACGTCGAGCATCTCCTCGCCGGAGTGGGTGCCGTCCGCCTCCTTGAGCTCCCGGACGGCGATCGCCGAGGCGAGGTCACCGGCCGCGGCGCCGCCCATCCCGTCCGCGACGACCAGCATGGTCGGGGACGTGTAGGCGGAGTCCTGGTTGTTCTTGCGGACCAGGCCGATCTCGGAGTGGGCGAGGTAGCGCAGCGCCAGCGACATCTACTTCTCCGCGCTCATCATGGTGCGGCCGATGCGCAGGGTGTCCTCGATTCCGAACGGGGTGGGCGCGGTGACCCGCTGGTTGTTCACGAAGGTGCCGTTGGTGGAGCCGAGGTCCTCGACCTGGTAGCCGGTCGGGGTGCGGCTGATCCGGGCGTGCCGGGTGGAGACGTAGTCGTCGTCGAGCAGCAACTGGCAGTCGCTGGCGCGTCCGATCAGGATGCCCTCGCCAAGGGGGAGTTGCAGGCCGGCCTGCTTGCCGTGGGTGACGGTGAGCGTCTTCGGCAGCTGGCGCAGGGCGCGCCGGGAGATCTTCTGGGGCCTCGCGCCGGGGGCACCGCCCTGGGCGGCGAGTTCAGCCGCGCTCACCTTGCGTCCGAACAGGTCGGTGCGCACGACGTTCCCGGTGAACAGGATGAACAACCACAGCAGCGCGAGGAAGCCGACCTTGAGGCCGAGGACGGCGAGTTCAGACATCGGACACCGGCGACGTGATCGCCAACCTCGTCGAGCCGATTTCGATGCGGCTGCCGAGCGTCAGGGTCGCGTGCCGGGTACGTTGGCCGTCGACGGTGACGCCATTGGTGGAACCGAGGTCTTCGATGGTGATCTGCTGGGCGGCACCGGTGCCGACCACTCCGATCCGGGCGTGCAGGCGGGAGATGCCGGGGTCGTTGATCCGAAGGTCCGCGTCCGTGCCGCGCCCGATCGTGATGCCGGGCGGGGTGAGGGGGTGCCGGACGCCGTTCACCTCGACAACGAGGTTCGCCGCCCGGATCTCGCTGGGGCTGGCCTCCTCGGCGGCGTCCACGCCGGCGACCGCAGCCGAGGTGATGGTGAACCGGCCCACCGGCAGGCTCGCGTCGAGGACGTAGTCGATCGTGACCGGGCCGTTGAAGATGTAGCCCGAGTCGGAGGCGTACTCGCGCAACTGCGGCGCGATCTCGGCGTTCAGGGTCTTGCTGTAGGGGGTGAGGCGGTCGTAGTCGTGCTGGGACAGCGCGATCCGGAACTCGTTGGGTACGAGCTTGCGGTCGCGGTCGAGCAGCTTCGCCTCGGAGTCGAGCTCGCGCTGCAGCCGGGCGGTGATCTCCACCGGCTGGACGTCGCCCTTGAAGGCGCGCGCGAAGGCGCCGCTGACGGCGTTCTCGAGCTTCTTCTCGACGCGGTCAAAGACCCCCATCCGCGCCTCCTCTCCATGCGGTCGGCGCGGTCAAGACTATCCAGCGCCGAACCTTCAGCCTACGCGACGGGCGCGGATGGTCGTTCAGGCTGGAGTCCGGGGTGAGTTCGCCCGGGACGAGGGGCCGGCTTCTGACGGCGAATCGGAGCTGGAGGTGCTCCTGTGCTACCCTCTTTCGGCTGGCTCCCCAGGGAGCCGGGCGCGAGTGGCGGAATGGCAGACGCGCACGGTTCAGGTCCGTGTGTCCGAAAGGACGTGGAGGTTCAACTCCTCTCTCGCGCACTTCACGAATATGGCTCTGACTAGGGTAAATAGTCGGAGCCATCGTCACGTCCGGGGCCTTGCACCACATATGCACAACATCTCTGCGGGTCGGAGGCGCTGTTGTGGGCAGATGTGGGCACAAGGATGCTCTCGCCAATGTCGCTCCGGTGCTTCGGTCGGACGACCGTCGAGCCTGTCGAGACCCCCATCGCTGCCTACCATGTCGGCCGATCAGCGTTCTCGAAGTCGCCGCTCCATCACTTCGAGCAGGTGGTTGATCGGTGGCACCAGGGCGGGCAGGTCGCGCTTGTAGATGCGGCCCTGGGCGAGTCTCGCGGTAAGCAGCTCGATGAGTTCGGCCCAGCCGTCCACGTCGCGCGGGGTGAACGCAACCGGCACCTCGACACGCTGCTGAACGACCCGAACAGGCCGATCGCCGGGCGAGCGGTTGGCCTGCCACGCGCGGTTCCGGCAGGTTGCCGAGCACCACTTCGGGACGCGTCCGCGCGACGGAATTGGGACACTGCGGCCACACCAACCACACACGACTTCCTGTTCTGGACGTCGATGTCCCCCTGGTTTGGCTACATGGCCAGATGGCTCATATTGCATCGCTGCTCCAGGTCTCGGTTGGCGGAAACTCTATCGTCACAACGATATGTTTACATGCGGATGCCAGAGGTGTGTGGGACATGAGGATCGTCGAATTCGGGGGGTTGCGGCCCGCCTGAGTCCAGAAGGTCGCGGTCTATGACGCGTCGCGTTATAGTGGTGTCGTGATCAGGTCGTTCCGGGATGCTGCGACGGAGAAGCTCTGGTCACGAGAACACAGCCGGTCACTCGATCCCCGGATCGAACGCGCCCCGTTGCGCAAGCTGGTGATCCTCGACGCCGCCGAAACACTCGAAGACCTGCGGGTTCCACCCGGCAACAGACTCGAAGCGCTCCACGGCGACCGGGCCGGCCAACACAGCATCAGGATCAACCAGCAATGGCGGATCTGCTTCACCTGGACCGAAGCCGGACCGGCCGACGTCGAGATCGTCGACTACCACTGAAGGAGGTGACCATGGCCACCATCGCACCCATCCACCCCGGCGAGATCCTCGCCGAGGAGTTCCTCGAGCCCTTGGAGATCTCCCAGAACCGGCTGGCCGTCGCCATCGGCGTCCCACCGCGCCGCATCAACGAGATCGTCCACGGCAAGCGCCGGATTACCGCCGACACCGCACTGCGCCTGTCACGCTACTTCGGCACCACCGACCGGTTCTGGCTCAATCTCCAGACCCGCTTCGACTTGGAGACTGAGAAGGACAACCTCGGCAGCGCCCTCGACCAGATCGAACCCCTGCGTACCGCCTGACCTGCGCCGATCTGGTGACCGGCGCTTCGCGCGCAACCGAAGATGCACGTTGTGTGTGCCCGTTGCAGTGCCGGCGATGCTGGCTGCGGCAGGCTTGGGCTTCAGTTTCGTCGCAACGACTTGTTCGAGCCGGATTGCACCGGGTGTGTCCGAGATTCCGGGGGTCTGATTGAACAGTCGCCTGGATGGGCAGGACGTCGGGATCAGGGTCCGTCGGCTCGTTCGGGTGTCGGCGGTGCCGGGGTGTAGCCCTGACCGGCGAGCCAGGTGCGGGCCCGTCCGCGATGGCGCTCATCACTGAAGCCGTACCAGCGGGTCATCAGGTCTGGCCAGCCTGCCAGCGTGTCCTTGAACCGCCGAAAGGCCCCCCTGCCGTGGATGGCCCGGGAGAGCCGATCGGCGATGCGGTCGTCGGTGATCATGTCGATGAAGATCTCCATGTCGCGGTAGGGCGCGCGGGATCCCTCGCAGTCGACGTCCAGCCATCGCCCGTCATCGTCCTCGTCATCGTCGGGGTCGAGTTCGCCCACCTCCTCGAAGTACTCGATCGCCGACTGCGGCCACACCTCACCGGTCCGAAGGTCGATCCGCCCACCACCCATGACCGGGTCGCCTTCGAGTATTCCGGCGAGTTCCTCGAGGTCCACCGCGAGGCTCTTGAGGGATTGGGCCGGCCCGACGCCGAGTGCGGCGTCGATCTGATCGGCAAGCTCGTCGTCTCCCTCCCAGCCGCGATCCCGCAGCGCGACGGCACAACGGCGGCCGGCCGGCCCAACGCCGTTGGCACGCTCGCATGCCACGACCAGGACGGCCTCACCCATCAGCTGCAAGGCATCCTCAGGCCAGACGTGATCGTTGAGGGCGTCGATCAGGGCAGGGACGTCGACGGCGTAGAGATTGCCGCGCAGCCCATCCCGATCCGAATGATGGCCCATGGCGGCATTCTGCGCCGATCGGACAGTCGTCGCCAAGGTTCGCGTCGCGGCGCCTGAGTCTGACTCGGGATGGGAACGACCGTCCGAGGTGCGGCAGAACCGGACGCTTCGCGAGTTCCGTCACCGCGGGATCCCCGCTTTGGAAGAATCACGACATGGCGACGGTGCGTGCGACAGCCACACGCTGGATCAGCGACGACTTCCCGGGGTTTGTTGAGCTGACCCTGACGGACGCCGACGGAGTTCGACACACCATCCACGAGAAGGTCCCGGTGCTGGGCGACCAGGAACTGAGCTCTTCCACCGCTTACCCGCGCGAAACCTGGATCGAGGCCGCTGTCCTCAGCAAAGACCAGGGTGTCTTCACCGTCCATCTCGCGCACTCGGTCGAATCGGTGGACGGGAGATCTGACTTCGACATCCCCCAGCGATCCGTGCGAGCCGCGAGCGAGCCGGACTGACCGCGGCAAGTCCGGACGTCGCGACTACTGGGGGCCGTTGCCTGTCCTGCCCAGTGCGGCTGCAGCAACCTCGTCGAGCCCCTCAAGCCGCTCGTCGTCCGATGGGTCATCCGCGATTCGCTGAAGCAGCGGGCGGAACTGCCGAACAAGATCAGGGTCGGCATCCGTCAGAAGGTACTGAATGATCCAGTACTGCCAAACATAATCGTCGCCCTCAAGGATCGGGACCAGGTACGGCGCCAATGGTGGTCCGATTGACTTCAGGAATGGCGTCAAGGAATGAGCGACTGGCCAGTTGTAGTCCTGCACCCAGGCCAGAAGGTCGCCGATCACCGGTTCGACAGCCGGCCATCCGAGTGCCACCGCCCGTTCCACAGCAGCCAAGTCGAACTTGTCAACAGGAACAACTTGCTGGCTCACCACGGCGCCCACGCTAGCGGACCCATCGCCCGTGCACAGCGCGGCATTTGAGTGCATCCAACCCCTCCCTCCCTGTTGCCTTTCATGCGCACACGGGCTCCGTGGCTGAGAAGCTGGGGCAGTGAAGTTCAATGCGGGTGCGAGCGTGGTGGTTGGTGGCGGATACGACTTTGAGCCCCAGTGGCTTGGTGGCCGATCCAGCGTCGAAGGCGTCATCTTGCGGTGGATACCCGGCCAGAACACAGAGCCGGCATGCGTGGTGCTGCTCGCGGGCCCGCTCACAGCGGAGGGGGCAGTTGGCGGTCACCGAGAGACTCTCACAGGTTCCCATCTCGTCCTAGAGCTCCGATACGAGGGCCAGAGCTGGGAGAGGTCCGGCACTGTCCATGTCGAACTTTGCCCTTCCGAGCCTGAGTCCTTGAAGTGGGGCGAGCGCGAGCCTGGAGCCTGGGTCGAGTCCCACGCGACCTACACGTTCGGCTCTTGACCGACGTTCCGCACCGTCGGGTCGCTGATGTCCGGATGTTCTTGCCCGCGCCGGTCGTGTGCAGGTACAGACTGTTTCGGTGATTACCGACCCGGCGTGCTCAGTGGCCCGTTTCGTGCCTGGCCTGGGTCGACCATGGTGCCCTGTGGACTCTCAGGTCCGACTCGCTGACACCGGACGAGATCCGGCTCGGTGACGCCCAATGGCTCTCGCTGCATCCCGGGTTGTCGAATCAGACCGTCTTCGCGGTGGTGCATCACCTCGACGGTTCCCTGCTTCGCATCACAGCGCACACCTACGCGGAGCCCGCCAAGGTGGTAGCGAGCGTCGAAGTGCCTGGCTGGACCGCCAGCATGACCGGTGCGGCCGAGGTGTGGGCAGGCCACGAGTGGCTGTTCGTCGGTTATCTCGGAGACTCCGCGACCGGGGCGGCCGGGTACTACCTGATCCGGGTGACCGAGTCCCATGCACGGGTGGATCGTCTGGATTGGTTCGATGACGGGTTCGATCACGGCTACCAAGGTGTCGGGTCGGTGCTGGCGATCGGCGACCACGGATACCTGTTCGGAGTGTAGCGAAGTTCCGAGCTGGCGCTTGCCAGCTTCGACGACGTCTCGCGTGTTCGATTCGTCGGGCTGGCGGACCGTGGAGGAAACCCTGCACCGATCAGCGACAGCGATGGTCGCGGGCTGTGGGTGATCGACTACGACACGATCGTGCGCCTGGACGCGAGGCTTCAGGGGAAGCAGACGCTCCTGGCCCAGCCAGCGGTCGACGGACTTCGCATGTTCCTTGGCGACGGCTGGCTGGACCCGGCCAACGGCCACTTTCTGGTAGCACGGCCAGGAGCCGGCGACGTTCTCGAGGTTGCGCCGTCGCCACTGAGAATCGTCGCGTCACACCACCTCGGCCGCCAGCCACTGCAAGCAGTCAGGATGAGTGACGGTCGGATCATCGCCAGGGACTGGCAATCGGGCGACCTGCTCACAGCACCGCCAACTTGATCGGACTCAACGCACCAGGCGCGGCAGAACCGAATGTCTTGCGCCACAGGTCTGAGGCCTGGTTGCTCACGGTGCGCGGAAGCCTGTGCGACGATTCCTGCTGTGGTCGATTGGTTCCAGCGATGGTTCGGCGACGATGAGCCTCCGGACTACGAGCTGCCAGACCCCGACTTGGCAGCCTACGATCACGGTTTGGGCGAGCTCCGCCTCAATGGCGAGCTGAAGGGTTACCTGGCCAGCGTGCGCCTGGAGATGTCGTTCCCTGCTCGGCAGTGGTGGCCGTGGTTCGTCATTGTCTGGACTGACGGAGGTAAGGACCGCGCCTTCGAGGACTACGGTCCCAAATGGCTCACCGTTCGCGAACTCGACGCGGGCTACTTCGAGCACTACTCAGACAGTGGCGGGGCCGAAATGTACGAGTTCAGTTGGCTTACGCCCGACGAGGCCGGCGTCAAGTGGTCAGAACTCGGCTTGTCCGAGGACGACTTCTGACCAGCCTGCCCCGCCGCGGCAGATACGGATGTTCGGGCCGAACTAACCTCGCGGTGCACCTGCGTCACTGCGAAGGCGCGCAACGACGGCTTGGTAGGCGGGCCAGGGTTCGGTAGTGGCTGCGTCAGATCGAAACATCTGAATCCAGACAGCCAGGTCATCTCCATGCCGAATGCAGCCGACCGTGTGGAGCTCACGCGTTTGCAGGAACGGACGCGAGTACAGTTCCCCAAACCACCGATTACCGGCTCATCACAATCGACGGTGTGGTGAGGGCGTGGGCGTGATCGGCGAGTCGTTCTGCCGGTAGGGGTCGAGGTCTTCCGAGGATGGGGGTTCTCACTCCAACCCATCCGGAAGACTTCGACGTGCCTGACGCTACCTTCGCGAGCCCTGATGTGACCACGTTCTGCCGCGTGGATGAGCTTGGTCTGGGGGGTGGTGGTCGGGCAACGCTTGGAGCCGCAGCGGGCGGTGCTCGCCTGTCGGGTCGTCGAGCGGGATCAGTGGTGTCGACGGTGCGGCTGCGAGGGCGTGGGCGTGACACGGTGGTGCGTCGGCTCGCTCATGAACCGCTCGGTTGGCGACCGACCGTGTTGGAGGTCACGATCCGCCGCTACCGCTGCACCGGCTGCGGTCACGTGTGGCGCCAGGACACCACAAGAGCGGCCGAGCCGCGGGCGAGGTTGTCGCGGCGGGCGCTGCGGTGGGCGTTGGAAGGCCTGGTGGTGCAGCACCTGACCGTGGCCCGGATCGCTGAGGTGTCCAGGATTGTGCCGGGCTGGATGAGACCGTCGGTGCGTTCCGCACCCGCCGGCTCGATCACACCGGTTTCCCCTACGTGTATCTGGACGCCACCTATCTGCATGTGCGCACCGAACAGGCTATGGTGGTGTCCAAAGCGGTCGTGGTTGCCAATTTCGCTGCGCAAACATCCGGATCTGCCGCACGCGGCGCGGTCGACCGTGCCGATGAGGGCGCTTCGCCGTTCTACTGCAGAGCCGACGGAACGAGTGGGGCTGCCCTTTCCGTGGTGGAATCCCCGGGGGCAGCATGTGTGGGGGGTCGGGCGTCCCTGGGTTCCGCGCTTGCACGCGGTCACGGTGCGCACTTCACTCAGCGAAACCGGTGACTACCGTCCCGGGCCCATCCGGATCGGCCTCACTGATAGCGCCAACACCGGCGACCCATGGAGTTGATCGCTCGCCGAGGGGCCGCTTCGTCGCCCAGGTTCCGTCTCGACCCGTGGCACGGCCTTGACTGACTTTTGTGCCGTAGACACTCTATTCCACAGTTGACCCACAGCACCCTCAAGGGTCTCTCGAAGAGAGCGAGTCCCCGTGGTCCCGACCTCGAGGCGCACCTTCCTCGGCGGCATGGCGGCCGCCGCTGCTAGCGCCGCCGCCGTCGTCAGCACACCCGCAGCTCAAGGCGCCGTTGAGTTATCGCCCACAAGCGGGACGCGGTGTGGAGCAGAAGGGGGGCCGGTCCCCTGTACTGGAACACCTACGGCTACAACTTTCCGCACGACGCGCCCATCCCAGAGGCGGAGTGGCAGGCCAACATCGACTGGTTGGCCCGCGAGTACGCCCCGTTCGGGTACACCATGGCCAATACCGACGGCTGGGTGGAGTGGTCGACCAGGACGACTCCCAACGGGTACGTGATCAGCTACAACGACGAGTGGGAGCATGATTGGGCGTACTGGAAGGGTTATCTGGAACAGCGCGGCATGGAGCTCGGCGTCTACTACAACCCGTTGTGGGTCACCGAGTCGTCAATGCGGGATCGGTCCAAAAAGGTGCTTGGGCGGCCGGACGTCGCCGTCGCAGACCTGGTGGCCGACGGGGATCTCTTCTCGACCAAGGGCGCGGGACTCGGGCTCTATTGGCTCGATGTCGCGCGGCCGGGCGCGAAGGAGTACGTGCAAGGGTACGTGCGCTACTTCGCGGCGTTGGGTGTGCGCTACCTGCGGGTAGATTTCCTGTCCTGGTTCGAGAGCGGCACTGACGCTGGAATTGGCCGGGTCGGCGTCGCGCACGGTCGCGAGGCGTACGACACCGCGCTGCGTTGGATGGACGAAGCGGCCGGCGCGGACATGATGCTCTCGCTGGTGATGCCACATCTGCACGAGGATGCGAAGCTGGAGCTGCGACACGGGGACATGGTGCGCATCAACGCCGATGCGGACCGTGGTGGTTGGGCCCGACTCAGCGGTGGCCGCCAGAGCTACCAGTCGGTGTGGCCCAACTGGCACAACCCGTTTTGCGGATTCACGGGTTGGTCGCATCGTGCGGGTCGGGGGCAGTTGATCCTGGATGGCGATTTCTTGATGCCCAGTACGTTCTCCACCGACGAAGAGCGCAAGACGATGATGAACCTGATGGTCATCGCAGGCTCTCCGCTGACGATCGGCGATACCCACGCCACCATTGATGGGCATGGGTGGGTATTCACGAACAGGGAGCTCTTGGAACTCAATGCGGCGGGATTGAGCGGGCGCCCCCTGTTCCTCAACGGCCGCCGGTACTGGGACGACCCCGGTTCGCGCGACACCGAACGCTGGGCTGGGCAACTGCCGGACGGCGGCTGGGCGGTGGCCCTGTTCAATCGTGGCGATACCGAGACGGTCACGAAGAGTATTGATTTCGCCGCCGACCTTGGCTTCGACGGGGGCGCCACCGTGCGCGATCTGTGGACGCACAGTGAACAGGCCGATCAGGTCGGCATCAGCGTCTCGCTGGCTCCGCATACCTCGCGCATCTTTCGGGTGACACCGAAGACCGGTCGCCGCTTCCAGGCTGTGTTTGCCGCGTGGGGCGGTGGCGCGAACTTCAACAACAACCATCTGCATCATCGCGCGATCGGTTTCGTCGACAAGTTGGAGGCCGCGTCGGAGGCACCACAGGTGACCTTCGCGGTCAACTCGCCAACCGCCGGCATTCGTCCGATTCGGTACCGCTACGCGAACTCGATGGGCTACCGGTCCACCATGACCGTCACCGTCCAGCGGGTCGATGGCTCAACGGTGGCCGCACCCTTTCAGGTCGGCTTTCCGCATCTGTCGGCGTGGGACGTCTGGGGCACCGTTCCCGGGGAAATCAACCTGGGCCGCGGGCTCAATCTCATCACGATCGGTCGTTCGAGCCAGGATGTCGGCGCCATCAACCTGAACTTCATCGAGGTGTGATCGACGGTGCGCGCCCGTGTTCTCGAACCCCCTGCTCGACTCCATGCCGGGATTCTGGCCGCGTTGATGCGGTCGGGCCCCCAGTCCCGACAGCAACTCGCCCATTCGACCGGACTGGACACCTCCACCATCGCCCGGACGGTTCCTGCACTTGCCGCCGACGGATGGGTCGTGGAATCGGCCGACAGGCCCGTGACGCCAGCGCGGGGCCGGCCAGGTAAGCGGGTCAGGGTGAGAGACGCTCACCACCTGGCGGTCGGGGTGAAGATCGGCCCCGAGAAACTGACCGGTGCGGTAACCGACATTGCCGGCGGCGTCATCGTCGCCGACAGCCTCCCACTAAGTTCTCGTGAACCCGACGGGGTGCTTGGCATGGTCGCCGAGATGGCCCAGGCGTTGACCCGACGAGGACTGGAGTTGGTCGACGCCGCCGATGCGCGCGTTATCGGGTTGGGCATCGGGGTAGGCGGCCATGTCGTCGAGGGCCGGTTGGTCGTAGATTCACACATTCTGGGCTGGCGCCAGGTCGACGTCAGTTCGACGGTTGCGCGGGCCACCGGCTTACCGACAGTCACCTTGAACGACGTCAACGCGCTCGCTGCCGGCGAACACTGGCTCGGCGCAGGACGCTGCGTCGATGACCTCGCAGTGATCACAATCGGTCGAGGGCTGGGCTGCGGCCTGGTTCTCGGCGGCCGGCTGCATGTGGGCACGTCAGGGTCTGCCGGGGAACTGGGCCACCTGCCGTTGCTGCCGGACGGGCCTTTGTGCGGCTGCGGCAACCGGGGATGCCTGGAGGCGGTTGTATCAGACCATGCAGTCGTCGCGGCGTTGCGTGAGCGACTGCCTGGCATCGACATTCGCGACTTCCACGACATCTTGCGGCTGGCTGAGGCGGGCAATCCAGTCGTCTTGGATGGGCTGGCTCGTACCGGGGAGTTGCTGGGCCGCGCCGTGGCGTCGGTGGTGAATCTCGTAAATCCCGCGCTGGTCATCATTGCCGGTGAGATGGCGAGCGGGATGGATTTCATGGAGCAGCCACTGCGACGGGCGACGTCCGACCACACGTTCTCTGCAGGCTGGTCGGAGTGCCGCTTGGTGATCGATCGCAGCGGGGATGAGCTGTGGGCGCGCGCCGCGGCTTGGCTCGCCATCAGGGCGGCAGTGACGACCGGCAATCCTGTCCCGACACATCGAAGTCGGCGGATGAGGTTCCGCCCGAGCCGGAGCAGGGCCCCGCCAGCCATCACCGCACAGCTCGATGCACCGCCGGCAGTCACCGTGCCAGGCATCACGCCGAGCACGCCCACCCCACAAATCCCACTCCTAGATCGGTTCGCTGATGAATACTCCAGACAACCAGTCGATCACGTCAACCAAGCGCGGCGGCGCCCCCTTCGCCCGTGGCCGACTTTCCCTCCTCACTGCCGGTGTTGCACTGGCCTGCACCCTCACCGTGCCCATGTTCGCGTCCGCCGAGCCCGTCCCCACACCCGACAAAGACCTGAGCGCACAGCAGGCTCAAAAGCTGGAGAAGGAGCGTCGTGCCCAACTGGCCGCGGACGACGCCAAGGCGCAACGGGCAACCAATCCGGGCGAGGAGGTGCCACTGGACAAATCCAACCTGCAAAACCTCAAGGTCACGAAGACCACCGCCACCAGCGACGGCGTCAAGCTCGAGATGGGGTCATTCGTGGGTCTGGTGCGCTTCGTCAGCGCTGATGTGGTGAAGGTCACATTGCAGGCTGCCGGACAACCCGCCTACCAGAGCGTGGCTGTGGTGAAGAACCGGATCAACAAGGTGTCGATCAAACGCAGCAAGTCGCGCTCCACCTACACCATGAAAACCAAGGGCGTCACGGTACGGATCAGCCTGAGCAAGTTTGGCGTCACCATGCTGGACAAGAAGGGCAACGTCATCAACGCCGACGACTCGCGCTTCGGCAGCGGCTACGAGGACGGCAAGCCCTACGTATTCAAGAAGACCGACAAGAGCGAAGCGTTCTACGGTTTCGGTGAGCAGACCAAGGGTCTCAACAAGCGCGGGGACAGCATCGGCATGTGGAACACCGACCACTACGCCTACGAGGCCGACGCCAAATACATCTACACGTCCATCCCGTTCTTCACCGGACTGAAGAGCAACGGCGCCTACGGCATCTTCTTCGACAACACCCACCACTCGATGTGGGAGATGGCCAGCGAGTCCCCCGACTACTACTACTTCTACGCCAACGGCGGCGAACTGAACTACTACTTCATCAACGGTCCCAAGATGGGCGACGTGCTCGACCGATACACCCAGTTGACCGGGCGCTACCAGCAGCCTCCGGAATGGTCACTGGGGTGGGAGCAAAGCCACTGGGGATACTCCCCGGGCAGCAAGATCGTCGACGTCGCCAAGGGCTACCGCGAACGGAAGATCCCGCTGGACGCGATGAACATGGACATCGACTACATGGATGGCTGGCGAGTGTTCACCTGGGGCAAGAACTGGGGTGACCAGAACAAGATCGACGATCAGCTGGAGTCGATGGGGGTGAAGACGATCGCCATCAACGACCCAGGCGTCAAGAAAGAGAGCGGCTACTGGATGTCCGACGAGGGCACGGCCAAGGGCTACTGGGCGACCAACCCCGACGGCAGCAACTACGAGGGCGCCGTCTGGCCCGGCACCGCCTACTTCCCGGACTTCAGCCGCGCCGACGTGCGCGAATGGTGGGCGAACCAGATGCCGAAGCTCACCGACAAGGGCGTGGACGGCATCTGGCTCGACATGAACGAACCGGCCGACTTCATCGGCCCCAATCACACGCTGCCATTGGAGGTCGAGTTCAGCAACGGCACCAAGCAGCACACCGAGGTTCACAACATCTACGGGTTCTGGAACACGGTGGCCACCTACGAGGGGTTGAAGAAGGTGAAGCCGAACGAACGGGCCTTCGTGTTCAGCCGTGACATGTACGCCGGATCGCAGCGCTACGCAGCGTTGTGGAGCGGCGACAACGTCAGCAACTGGGACCATCTGGCCCTGACTCTGCCGCTCAACATGAACGTCGGGCTGTCAGGCGTGCCGCATGTGGGCAACGACATCGGCGGGTTCGTCGGTGACACCACCCCCGAGTTGTTCGCTCGGTGGATCGAAAGTGGCTCGTTCGCACCGTTCGCGCGCGTGCACTACGACAACAACTTCCAGCCCGATCAGCAGTGCCAGGAGCCCTGGTGCCTCGGCTCCGAGGTGGAGGACATCGCCCGCAAGTACGTCAGCCTGCGCTACAGCCTGCTGCCGTACACCAACACGGCGTTCCACAACTCGACCAGGGACGGCCGACCGGTCCAGCAGGCGCTGGTGTACCAGTTCCAGAACGACCCGGCGGTGCGCAACATCTCCGATCAGTTCATGTGGGGCGACTCGATCATGGTGGCACCAGTGGTCACCAAGGGCGCCACATCGCGGCAGGTATACCTGCCCACGGGCAAGGACTGGATCGACTGGTGGACCGGCGAAAAGCACGCCGGCGGCCAGACCATCACCAAGGACGCACCGCTGGACGTGATGCCCATCTACGTGGCGGCCGGATCGGTGATCCCCACCCGCGAAGTGCAACAGCACACCGGACAGAACGACTTCACCAATGTCGCCTTCAACGTGTTTCTCGGCAACGGCAAGGCCACCGGAACCCTGTACGAGGACGACGGCAAAACCGAGGCGTACAAGAAGGGCGGCTACAACACCTATCGCATCAACGTGTCGACCACAGCGAACGGTTCGGTCTCCTTGTCGACCAAGAAGACCCATGCCGGCTACTCATCGAAGCTCAAGACCTACGACGTGGTGCTGCGTGGCGACCTGCCCGTGTTCGGCGGTGCCGCCGGAGCCAAGGTCAATCCATCCGAGGCCTCGATCAATGCAGACGCGTCCAGCCAGGGTGTGAAGATCACCAAGGTGGACGCCAAGAAAGGCACCGTGACCGTCCGGGTGCCGATCTCTGCTGCCAACGTCACCATCGCGTTTGAGGGGAAGTGACCTTCATGAAAAAGTCAATCAAGCTCACCGCCGTGTGCGCCCTCACCACCGGCCTGACCCTGGCCTCCGGGCCTGGAACGGCCACAGCCGGTCCCAGTGACTTCACCGCTGCGCCGATCTCTGCAAGCCAGGCCAAATCATTGGCCGGCAAGAGTGCACGCAATCAGGAGACGACTCTCAACATGTACTCGGTGATGACGGACCGGTTCGCCAACGGTGACCCGTCCAACGACACCGGCGGGATCTCCGGCGGACCCCTGCAGCACGGGTTCGACGCGACCAAGAAGCAGTTCTACAACGGCGGCGACATCAAGGGCCTCACCCAGAAGCTGGACTACATCCAAAGCCTCGGCATGAACGCGATCTGGATCACCCCGCCCTACGAGAACGACCCGGTACAGATCCTGCCCAACTACACCTCGGCGTCCTACCACGGCTATTGGATCACCGGCTTCGACAAGATGGACAAGCATGTCGGCACGCCGGCGGAGGTGAAGGCCTTCATCGCCGCGGCCCACAAGCGCGGCATGAAGGTCATCTTCGACGTGGTGGCCAACCACACCGCGGACGTGTTCGACTACGCCCAGAAGGAGTACACCTACCGGGGCTCCGACCAGTACCCGTACAAGGACATCAACGGCAACACCTTCGACCCCCACCAGTACGCGGCCAGCAGCACGTTTCCGCAGATGAAGGTCGAGGACATGCCCTACACGCCGGTGCTGCGCAGTGCGTCCGACGCCACAAAACGTTCTCCGGCCTTCCTCAACAACCCGCTCAACTATCACAACCGAGGAGACTCCACCTTCACCGGCGAGAGCTCGGTGTGGGGCGACTTCATCGGTTTGGACGACGTCTTCACCGAAAAGCCCGAGGTGGTCAAGGGCTTCAAGGACATCTTCAAGGGATACGTGAAGAACTACGGGGTCGACGGCTTCCGCATCGACACCTACAAGCACGTCAACATCGAGTTCTGGCAGCAGGTGATGCCCGACGTCGAGAAGTACGCGGCCTCCGTGGGTAAGAAGAAGTTTTACGTGTTTGGCGAGGTGGCCTCGCCCACGGCGCCGGAGGTGTCGTGGTGGTCGACCAAGGGCAACAGTGGATCCATGCTCGACTTCGCCTTCCAGGGTGCGATCCGCAAGACGCTGTCCGAGAACGCCCCAGTCTCGACCCTGGCCGACCTGTTCGCCCAAGACGACATGTACACCACAAAGAAGTTCAACGCCTACAACCTGGCTACCTTCGTGAGCAACCACGACATGGGCCGCATCGCGAACATGCTGCGGACCGACACACCGTCGCAACCCGACTGGGCTTTGCTGCGACGGCTGAATGTGGCCAACGCGGTGCTGTTCTTCTCCCGCGGCAACCCCATCGTTTACTACGGCGACGAGCAGGGCTTCGTCGGTGACGGAAACGATACGGGGGCACGCGAATCACTGTTCGCCAGCCAGGTTCCCGAGTATGCCAAGGAGAAGCTGCTCGGCACCGACCGGACCGGCGCTCAGGACAACTACAGCACCACGGCGCCGATGTACAGGCAGATCCAACGCCTCGCGTCGGTGGTCAACGCCAACCCGGCCCTCAAGGACGGCGCGCAGGTCACCCGCTACGTGGACGAGGGCCAGGGCGTGTTCGCCATGAGTCGAACTGATGCCGCCAAAGGCGTCGAGTACGTCGTCGCGGTCAACAACGGATGGAGCGACAAGCAGGTGAAGATCCCCACCTACAGCCGCGACATGGCATTCACCCAGCTCTACCCGGCCGGGAGCCAAACCCAGTACACCGACATCGACAAGAAGCTCACCGTCACGGTCCCCCATATGTCCGTGATCGTTTTCAAAGCGGCCAAGCCGGTCGCGAAGAGCAGCGCCGCACCCTCAATCACCTTGGACGGCATGACGCCCGGCGCCACCGTCACCGACCGATGGCAGATCAAAGCCCGCACATCAAACCAGGGCGGCAGTAACGACCAGGTCACCTTCGTCGCCAAAGTCGGAAACGCGGCCTGGACCTCCATCGGCACCGACGACAACCCCAACTGGTCGGTCTGGTTCGACCCGGCGGGCATTCCAGCGGGAACACCCGTCACGTTCCGCGCCATCGTCTCTGACAACAACGGCCACCGCCGGGTCAGCGATGGTGTCGTCCAAGTGATCGGAAACGACGCCACGATGAATGCCGACAAGGCTCCCGTCGACACGCCGAAGTCTCTACAGCCAGAGCTCCGCGGCCGCTGACACAGCGTAAACCGTGGCCCGGGTCGTGCACACGACCCGGGCCATTTGGTACCCGCGTCGGAATGCCGCACAGCAAGGTCACAATAGGATTTACCTCCGCCCACGTCGCCCAGGATGAGATCAAGAACGAAGACCTCATCGAAGGCGTCCAACCCATACGTTGCCACAGCCCAGGACCACCCGATCTTCGCTACAAGTCGCGCTAGGTCTCCTGCGTCCAAGCCCACGTCGAACGTCACGGATCGCGATTGGGTGAGGGACCCAGCCCAGCCAATCTCACTGTCGTTCGTGCCAATCAGCGGTCGGAGCGGTAGCACGTCGATCCCGCGAGCGATCACGGCCAGCTCACCGCCCTCGGGTAATGGACGTCCAGACAGGCAGGCCGGCGGCTCGAACCTCAGAAGGACCATACACAGGGGATGATCGCCAATCGAAACGGTGATAGACCGCGTTCCCTTCAAGGTCTTCTCGGTCGCCTGAAATGCATTTGGCTGTCGGCGCGGGCGGCGACTTCCGATCTCGAGGGCGCGTCGAAGCGGCCACCATGCTCCCGACTGGAGCAGTCTGCGCTCGAATGCCGAAGTGATTGCCGCGCACCCTAGGCAACTTGACGCTGGAAGGACCCACCGTCCGCCCATCCCGAAGGGGATGATGTGCTCATCCGACAGGTCGTCGACGGCACCGCAGTAGATACACGACCCGACCGGATCGAACCGAACAGCCGGCATCGGATCGTAATTCACGGTGACCACGGTGCCCTCCAATGCCTCTTGCTCCCCAAATGAGGCTAGCCCGTCGTAGGCAGCGCGTGTCGCGGCAATACAGGATGTTGGGCGGCGCAACATCGGGGTCTACTTTCAGCCCTTCTTGAACCCTTTCGGGACAACCCGCTGTCGCCTTACCGGCTGATCGGCCGCAGGTCGAGCGTCGTGATCGGCGGCAGTTGGGAGAGTGCCTTGGTCCTGATGGTGCGCGGATGGCTGGTTGGCGACCGCAGCGGCGAGGAGGTCCCGTCGGCTGCGTCTTGCTGCTGGTGACCGTCGAGTGTCGTGGCTATGAAGTCGCTCGCGGTCCTGCGAGAGGCCAAATCCGATTGGCTGCGTACTGGTCCTGAGGGCCCCACCCGGTAGCTCGACGGCGTGATCCTGGTTCGGGTGCCGGATCGCTGGAGGATGGGGGGTCGCTCGTCCAGCACTTCAGATTGTGTAACAATGTTCCGGTGAGGGCGACTCTGGCGGTGCTGGCCGCCGCTTTGTGCTTCGCCACCACGGGCACAGCGCGGGCGTTGGCCGGGGTGGATGCATCGCCGGTCGCGGTTGGTGCTGCCAGGATCCTGATCGGCGGCGGAATCCTCGGTCTTCTGAGCCTCTTCCGGAGCGCCGGGAGGGGGTTCCCGGGCCCTGTGGGTTTCCGGGCCGACGTCCGTGCCTGGCTGCTGGTCTCGGTGGGAGCTTCGGGTGTCCTGGCCTACCAGCCCACGTTCTTCCTCGGGACCGAGTTGAACGGTGTTGCTGTGGGGACGGTCGTCGCTCTCGGCTCAGCGCCGATCGTGACCGGGGTGGTGGACAGCCTGATTCGGCGAAGGATGCCTGAGCCCGGCTGGCTGGCCGCGACCGGCCTGGCGATCGCTGGTGTGGTGTTGGTCTCCGGCCTGGTCGACCCGACCCACCTGGGTTCCGTCAAGCCCATCGGCGTTCTTGCCTCCGTCGGCGCGGGCGCGTCCTACGCCGTATACACCCTTGCCAGCAAGGCCCTGCTCGCCCAGGCCTGGACGCCTACCGACAGCATGGGTGCAGTTTTCGGAGCCGCGGCTGTCCTCAGCCTCCCGGTTCTCCTGCTGGCCGGCACGTCCTGGCTGGCTACCCCCGCCGGCGCCCTGCTCGCCGGCTGGCTCGGAGTGGTCAGTATCGCCGTGGCCTACCTCCTGTTCGGCTGGGGACTTGCCCGGCTCAACGCCACCACCGTGTCGACCCTGACCCTGGCCGAGCCGATGTCGGCGACCCTGCTCGGCCTGATCGTGCTCCACGAACAACTCACACCGGCCACGCTGGCCGGCATTATTGTCATCGCCTCAGGGGTCGCACTGCTGGCCCTGCCCGAGCGACGGACGAAGACTGATGTGCCCGCGACGGCGTGATCATGAGCCGGGACCGACGGCAGCCGCTGAGCTGGTCGACCAGATCAGGGCCAGGATCCTCGACGGCGACCCGCCACCGGGCACTCCCTTACGGGAGGAGGACCTCGCCCAGCGCTACGACGTTTCCCGCCACACCGTCAGGGCCGCCCTGACCGTGCTCACCGCCGAACGGCTGGTGCACAGCATTCCCTACCGCGGCACTCGCGTTGCAGAACTAGACGACACCGCGCTCCTCGCCCTCCAAGACCTGCGCGGGGCCCTGGAGACCGAAGCAGTACGAATCCTGCGCGCGACCCACGGGACCAACTGGCCCGATGAGATCACCGCCCCCATGCGGACCGCGCTCGACCGACTCGGGAGTGTCGAGGCATCCGACGGCTGGCCAACGGTGAACCGGGCCCACTCCGCGGTTCACCAGGCCCTGGTCGCCGCAGCCGGCAGCCCACGGATCACGCAGGCATACACCCAACTGGACTCCGAAATCCTGCTCCTGCTCACCCACATCCGACCCGACTACCCAGCCGGCACCCTCACCGTCGAGCACCGCAACTACCTCACCGCCGTCCAACAAGAGGGCGGCGCAGCCGTCCGAGCCCACCTCGCGCACTCCACCACCCTGATCCAAGCCGCCCGGCAACAAGCACCAACAACACCCTGAACCCCGACCCGGCCTGCCCGGCCCGCCTCAGCACCCACAACACGAGCGGTCATCGGCATGAGCGTGAACAAGGATCGGGCGCCCATGAACGGGCGTGGCGCTCAGACCTTGCTTGTGATGATCTGGAGACCCTGGTAGTCGGCGAAGTCCTGGAAGTCGGCGGCGTTGAGGGTGGCGAGCGGGAGGTCGTAGGTCAGGCAGCAGGCGGCGATCCAGGAGTCGTTCACCGGGCGTGGGCGCCCGCGTCGTTCGGCGTAGCCGACGATCTCACCCCAGGTGCGCGCCACGTCCGCGCCGGCTGGGATCGTCGGTCGGGCCGCCACCCACGCTTCAAGTTCCGTCGCGCGTCGCGGGCCCAGTTCACGGACGACGGCCCACTTGCGGAGTTCGCCGACCGTGACGAAGGTGATCGCCGGCTCGTGGGGCGCCAACTCGGCCAACACCGCAGGTGGGAGGGTGCGTTTTAGCAGGAGGGACGACACGTCGGTGTCGAGGACGATCCGCATCGGGTCTCAGGCGAGCCCTGCCGCGCGATCGGCGCGGAGCCAGGTGAGGAACTCGTAAAGTTCGTCGGTCGACTCGAAGACGCCGGGCGCGGCGAGGTCGGAGCCGTCGCCGATCGGCCTGACATCGCGGAACAGTTCATCGAGGTCGACGCGGTCACTTCCGTCCTGCGCAGGCAGCGGTTGCGGGTTGGTGGACACGATGATCACCTCCTGAAGCGAGTCTCGATCCCAGTGTGACATGCGCAGCGTTCGATGCCCTGCATGCGCGGGGACCATCATGCGTCAAGCAGGCTGGGCTGTCCGGACCCGGCGGGTCGCCGACGCTTTGCCCGGCCTCCGGTCGATGCAGTCGGCTCGCCGGAGACGGACAGTGCGACTTGGGAGAGGCGTTCGGCGATCAGCCGGTCTCGGTCGGCCGCGGTGTGCTGGTAGATCATCGCCATCGCCGGGGTGGTGTGGCCGAGGCGTCCCATCAGATCGGCCAGGGTCGCGCCCGACTGCGCGGCCAGCACCGCGCCGGTGTGGCGCAGGTGGTGGAACTTCAGGTCGTCGCGACCGGCGGCCGCGCGGGCGGTGTGCCAAGCGGCCTGGAAGCCCGAGGGACGCAGGTTGCGGCCCTCGGAGTCAGGGAACAGCAGCGCGTCCGGACGCTTGGCGACATACCGCTCGAGGTGGTCGGTCACCATCGGGAGCAGGTGCGGCGGGATGGTGACGTCGCGGACGCCGGCGCTGGTCTTGGGGCGGTCGTTGGTGACCTGGCCCCTGGTCCACACCACCGCACGCCGGATGTGGACCACACCCTGAACGGCGTCGATGTCCTTGCGGCGCAACTCGAACACCTCGCCGTAGCGCAGGGCGCACCAGGCGCCGAGTTGAACGGCCAGCCGTAGCTCGGCGGGCATCCCGTCGGTGATCGTCGCCAGTTCCTCCAGCGTGGCGGGATGGATCTGGGTCGAGCGCGGCACCCGTCCCGCGCCTTTGATGTGCGCCGGATTCTCCGCCAGCGGCACGTCCGGATCATTCTTCGCCGCGTTCAGAATCGTCCGCAGCAGGCTGTACGCCTTCGCCCGCGCCCGCGGAATCCGGCGGGCGCCCATTTTCCGGTACCAGGCTTCGACGTGGGCGGCGTTCAGTTCGGCCAGTGGGATGCTTCCGAGCCCGGGCACGATGTGGTTGGCCAGTAGCAGCCGGTAGTCCTTCACCGAGGAGGGACGCAGCGCCTGCGGATCGTGCGGGTCACGCTCGCAGCGGTCCTCCAACCAGGCGGTCGCGTACTCTCCGACTGTCACGCCGCGCGGCTCCGCGTCGGGGTCGACGTAGGTCGGCCGACGGGAATGCGGGGACGACCACTGGCCGAGGTCGATCAGGCGGCGCTCGGCCGCCAGCCAGCCTTCAGCGTCGATCCGGGCGACGAAGGTCTCGGGTGCTCGATGGAGCTGGAGATCCGGGCCGACGTAGGCTGCGCTGTACCGGCCGGAGCGCTCCTGGCGAACCCGTCCGAATCCTCTTCGTCGCTGCGTCATCGCCACCACCCCCAGCCGTCCGGGCCCCCGACGGGCCATCGAAGGCTCCGAATCTTGCACAACATATGCACAACATACGAGCCCACGAGAGCCCGTTTCTGCCCAGTCCTGCACACCCATTATGGGCCTGTTTCGGGACCATCATACCTAGCCAGAAGCGTTTTCACTAGGCCTGATAGGCAGTCCTCACAATCCGCGAAATAGAGGTTCAACTCCTCTCTCGCGCACCTTAAGGTGCCTCTGACTAGGGCAGATGCATTCCTTCGCCTAGAGGTATTGCACCTATCAGCGTCGAAACTGAAAATGGCGAATCGCTCTGACAAGGGCAAACGTGCAGTGGTCCATTGTGGCTCTCAGGATCGGGCACCTCTCTCGTTGAGACCTGAACTCCAGCGAACTTGCTTTGACAAGGGGCTTTGTGTGGGCGACGGCCGAATCTGAGGCCGAAACGACGGGGTGGTTTCCAGCGGTCATCGCAACGGTGGGTGGTTCTGTGAGGCTAGCAGGGCGTTGAACAGCTCGGCTGGGCTCCGGTCTCCGAGGACCATCCGGGGTCTTCGGTTAAGCTCGGACTCGACCCTGGCGAGGTCGGCCGGGGTGTGGACCGAGAGGTCGGTGGACTTCGGGAAGTACTGGCGCAACAGGCCGTTGGTGTTCTCGTTCGTGCCTCGCTGCCAGGGACTGGCGGCGTCACAGAAGTACACCCGGATGCCCGCTTCGGCGGCGACCTCGAGGTGGCGGGCCATCTCGGTGCCCTGGTCCCAGGTGAGAGTGCGGCGCAGGGCCGCCGGCAGCTGGCCCAGGGTCCGGACCAGGGCGGCGTGGACCGTCATCGAGTCCTGCACCGGGAGGTGGAGCAGCTTGGTGTAGCGGGTCTGTCGCTCGACCAAGGTGCCGATCCCGGAGCGGTGGTTCGGGCCGACGATCAGGTCTCCTTCCCAGTGTCCAGGGGTGGTGCGGTCGGTGGGTTCGAAGCCGCGCTCGTGGACGCTGAGCATGGGTTGGGCGAACCGTCGCCCGGCACGGATCTGTCGGGTGTGGGCACGCCGATGGTCCCGACCCGTGCGCAGCGGCGACGGCTTGCTGACAAGGCCATTCGATGGCCGGTACAGGGCAAGGTAGATACTCTCGGTCGCCAGCCTCATGGCCGGGTCGTCGGGATGTGCCGCGCGCAGGGCACGGCTGATCTGTTGCGGGCTCCACTTCTCGGCCAGCCGGTCGACGACGAACGCGCGCAGCATCGCGTTGCCGGCGAGCTTGTGCTGCTTGGGCCGCCGGCGCCGTTGCGCGGCGAGGACTTGCGCGTGGAACGGCCGGTACTGGCCGGTGGCGTGCAGGTTGCGGCGCAGCTCACGGCTGATCGTCGACGGCGCCCGACCCAGCGCCTCACAGATCACGGTCGGACCGTCACCGCGGCTGGCCATGTCGGCGATCCGCACCCGTTCGTCCTCGGACAGGAACCGGTGCGAGATCGGACGAACAGCGAGCGGTTCCAGCGGTGGCACGATCTTGACCGTGCCATCCTTCCGGCGCACCGTCGTGCCGTTCTTCCAGATCTGTGCAGCCGACCGGCTGACGCCCACCTCAATGGCAGCCAGCCGTAGCGGCACGCCCTGGGCGAGCAACTCCAGAAACCGCTGACGGGCCAACGACTTCGGCCGCCGGCCGGGCCCCTTCGGGATACGACGAGTGGACAACGAGAACCTCCAAACACAGGCTTACGTTGCATCGTTCGCTGGAAACCACCCCGTCGCGGTGGCCTCGTTTTCAACCGTCGCCGACACTTTGCTTGGTGCGCCGGGTGCCCATGGCCATTCGACGCTGGCCACCTGCCCCTCGTTCGCCCCAGGGGCAGGGTCAGGCATCGCCGTCCCACAAGGCCATACACGCCGCGATGCTCAATGCGGCAAGTTCGCAACCCGCGTCTGCCCCACGGCCGGGGTCTGTCCGATTTCCGGTGTAACTGGCATCTAGCGTTCTAGTTGTTCGAGGGGCTGATGCGCCCTTCGAAGGTGATGGCGAACGCGTTGAGCGCTGCCTTCCATCGGATGACCCATCGTGCCTTGCCGCGGCCGGTGGGGTCCAGTGACCTGGTGACCAGGTACAGGCATTTGAGGGCGGCCTGGTCGGTGGGGAAGTGGCCCCGGGCCCGGACCGCCCGGCGGTAACGGGCGTTGAGCGATTCGATGCTGTTGGTGGTGGCGATGATCTTGCGGATCTCCACGTCGTAGTCCAGGAACGGCACGAACTCGCTCCAGGCGCGTTCCCACAACGCGACCGCGGCCGGATACTTCGACCGCCAGGTGGCAGCGAACTCGCCGAATCGTTCCCGCGCCATCGACTCGTTGACCGCGGTATAGATCGGTCGGAGGTCCTTGGCGATCCGGTCCCAGTCCTGCCGGGCGGCGTAGCGGAACGTGTTGCGCAGCAGGTGGACTTTATGCCGACGTCGGCATAAGATCCATTATCCCGACGTCTTGGTTATGCCGAGTTCGGCTTCGTTTGTGCTTGTCAGGGCGGCGTGAGGGGTGGATCGTTCGGCATAATCGCGTGGCTGTCACAGGTTGGTGAGCCAGGTCAGGAGGGCGTCGTCGGGTTGGTAGCGGCCGGCCGGGAGGTCGGGCGGGCGGGTCCGGTCGAGGGCTTGTTGTTTGATGGCGAGGTCGGCGTGGAGATAGATGCCGGTGGTGGCGATCTGTTCGTGGCCGAGCCATAGCGCGATCACGCTGGTGTCGATGCCGGCGTGGAGGAACCGCATGGCCGCGGTGTGTCGCAGGGTGTGCATGGTGACGTGCTTGCCGGCCAGGGTCGGACACCTGGTGGTGGCGGTGACGAGGTGGACGGCGAGCCGGTGGGCGATCGCGTCGCTGGACATGGCCTGCCCGGTGGGTCCGGGGAAGAGCGCCTGCCCGGGCCGGGTGGAGCGTTCTTGTAGGTAGGCGGCGAGCAGCGCGGCGAGGGCCGTGGTGATGGGAGTGACACGCCGTTTGCGGCCCTTGCCGCGGCACGCGACGTGGGCTGGGGTGGCCAGTTGGAGGTCGGTGATGGTCAGGCCGGCGAGTTCGGACAGCCGCATGCCGGTGTGGGCGGCGAGGGTGAGCAGGGCCCGGTCACGGCGGCCGGTCCAGGTGTGGGTGGCGATGGCGTCGAGGAGGGCCCGGGTTTCGGTGTCGGTAAGCCAGGTCAGGTCAGGGCGGGAGTGCTTCTTGACCGGGATCGCGGCGACCCTGGCGAGGTCGGCGACGTGCTCGGGCAGCATCCGGGCGGTGTAGGCGGCCCAGGCGTGGATCGCGGCCAGGCGGGCGTTGCGGGTGGTCACGCTGTTGCCGCGGCTGGTTTCCAGCCAGGCCAGGAACCCGGCGACATGGTCGTGGTCGACCTGCTCGATGGTGATCCGGCATACCGGGGTGCCGGTGTCGTCGCTGATGTGTTGCAGGAGCAGTTTCCAGGTGTCGCGGTAGGCGCGGACGGTGTTCGGGCTCAGTCGGCGCTGGGCGACCAGATAGTCGGTGAAGAACGCCTGGATGGTGGGGGCGATCGCGGTCATGGCCGGTCCCCTTGGTCGGGCTCGAGCCGGGCGGCGGCCAGGGCGAGGAGCTGGGGAGAGGCTTCGAGGTACCAGTAGGTGTGGGCCGGGTCGGAGTGGCCGAGCCAGGTCGACAGGAGGGTCAGGGTCCGCTCCGGGCTGGTGGCAGCACCGGGGTTGTAGGCGGCGGCCATGGTGTTCGTCGCGAACCGGTGTCGCAGGTCGTGCAGGCGGGGTGTCGCTCCGGGCTGTGACACCAGGTGGCAGGCGCGACGCATTCGGATGAATCCCTCGCTGACGTTGCAGTACAGCAGCCGGGTCCCGGCCAGCGAAAGGAACACCGCCGGGTCCAGTGCGGCGGGGCGGAGCGGCGAGTCGAGATAGGCCGCGACGGCCCGGCAGGAGGACGGCTTGAGGAACACGAGCCGGTCCCGGCCGGACTTGGTGTCACGGACCTGGACCCGGCCGTCGGCCAGGTCGAGGTCGGCGACATCGAGCCCGACAGCTTCCCCGATCCTGAGCCCGGTCACGGCCAACAACCCGGTCAGGGTGCGCATCGTCGCGGCCCGGAACGGTGAGAACACCTCCTCACAGATGGTCATCAGGTCGGTGATGTCGGTGTCGGTGTACTGGTACGGGATCGCCCGCCGGCCGGCTCTCGGCAGGACCTTCAGTGAGGGCACGCCGACCGGATGGCCGCGCGAGTCCAGCCACAACGCGAACCCTCTGACCACTCCGATCCGGAGGTGCTGCCATGACGGCGACCCGCCCGGCAGACTCGCCCACGTCAACGCCTGCGCCTGGGTGAACAGCTCGCCGGTCGAGGGCTGGTTGTCCAGCCAGGACCCGAACTGGTGCAGGAGCTTCTCGGCACGGACCAGCCCGAAGCCGTTCGCGCGGCGGAACGCGAGGTAGGTATCCAGCAGGCTGGTGTACTCGTTCATGGCCGGGCCGCCGGCCACTCGATCGCCAACCCCCGCAGCGATTCAGCGTCGGCCCTGGCATAGATCAGGGTCGTGGCCGCGCGGGAATGACCCAACAGCTGGCCAGCCTCGACCAGAGTCCCGCCCCGGGCGACCACCGCCATCGCCGCGGCGTGCCGTAACCGGTGAGCGTGGACCAGGCCGAGCCCCGCGGCCGCAGCCCTGGCCGCGACCACCCCGGAGACACCGGCGGTCGTCATCGGCCCGGCCGGAGCATGTTCCCGCAGGAACACCGCCCGCTCGCCCGAGGGAGCCTGTCGGAGGCGCAGGTAGCCGACCACCGCGGCCCCCACATCGACCGGTAGGGGCACCAAGAGGTCACGTCGGCCTTTCGGGTCACGAAGCGTCACCACCCCAGCACGCCAGTCGATGTCGCCCAGTTCGAGGTGAGCGACCTCACCGGCCCGCAGTCCCAGCCGGGACAAGGCCACCACGATCGCCCGGTCCCTGGCACCAATCCTCGTGGACCCATCGATCGAGGCGACCAGTCGTTCCACACCCTCGGCCGACAACCCCTCGACCAGCCGGACACCCCGGCGGGACGCGACCTTCCCGACCCTGCCCGCAAGATCTTGGCCCGTCCAGCCCTGAGCGAACGCGAACCGGAGCAGCGCACGCAGCACCGACGCCATCGTCCCCGCCGCGCTCGCCGACCGGGACGCTGACCAGGCCGTCAGGAACCCCTGAATCGACTCGGTGCCCACCCGATCCCACTCGACCCGGCCCGCCCGAGACACCGACCGCAGGAACGCCACCGCCATCGGCCCGTACAGCTTCACCGTCGACGACGACGCGACCCCGCGAGCCTCAACCAGATACCCGATGAACCGGCCAGCCACCTCCTCCGGTGAACCCGCCGCCGGCGCGTCCCCGGCGAACCCGTCGGGTCGCACGATGCCACAGTCCAACAGGAACTCGACCAACGGGCCCATTCCCCGGCGTGACACCGGAGAACGATGCCCCCGCGCATGCGACCAGTCCAAGAAGCCGTCCACCACCAGCCAGTCCAGAACGTCCGGTGCCAGCTGTTCGTCCTGGAGCCAGCGACTCAGCCGCGCGAACACCTCCGCCAGGAACCGCACCGTGTTGTCCCGGTACCCCCGCCCGGCCAGGAACTCGGCCAACCCCGGCACCAACCCCGCCAACGGGCCCCGGATCCGCACCGTCGCGACATCGAACATGAAGGTCTCCTCTCCATCAACCCAGCGAGGAAACCAGCCTCCAACCACCCGCGATTATGCCGAACGATCCACCCCTCACGCCGCCCTGACAAGCACAAACGAAGCCGAACTCGGCATAACCAAGACGTCGGGATAATGGATCACGCACGTTTGAACAACCGTGTTCTCCCACACCGTGTTGACCGCGTCCGGCAGGCCTTTCAGCCCGTCACACACGAGCATCAGCACGTCGGCGACGCCCCGGTTCTTGATCTCGGTGAGCACGTTCAGCCAGAACTTCGCTCCCTCCCCGCCGTCGCCGGCCCAGATCCCGAGGATGTCGCGTTCACCGTGCACGGTGACCCCGATCGCCACGTAGAACGGCTTGTTCGTGACCTGGCCGTCACGGACCTTGACCACGATCGCGTCGATGAACACCACCGGGTACACCTCGTCCAGGGGCCGGTGCAGCCACTCCGTCATCTCCTCCAGCACCCGGTCGCTGATCCGGCTGATCGTGTCCTTGGCGATGCTCGCGCCGTACACCTCGGCGAAATGGGCGCTGATCTCCCCGGTCGTCAGACCCCTCGCCGTCAGCGACAGCACGATCCGGTCCACCCCCTCCAGACGCCGTTTCCCCTTCGGCACGATCACCGGCTCGAACGTGCCGGCCCGGTCCCGCGGAACGTCGACCTGGACCGGCCCGACCTCGGTCAGGACCGTCTTCGCCCGAGTGCCGTTACGGGAGTTCCCGGAATGGTGACCGGCCGGATCGTGCGGCTCGTACCCCAGATGGTCGGTCAGCTCCTCCTCCAACGCGGCCTCCAGCACCCGCTTCGTCAGCCCGGACAACAACCCGTCCGGACCGACCAGCTCCGTGCCCTCGCTACGTGCCCGGGCCACCAGGCCACGGGCGATCTCGTCTTCTTGTGCTTCGGTCAGCCTCACGGCCGACACACTGTCCTGCGTCACTGACAGTCCTTCCCGCCACCCCTTCGGAGCGGCAGATCAGGCCAGATCAGCTACACCAGATTTCGGACAGTCCCCTCTGTCTGGGATCGTCGCCGTCTTCGCGCAGCTGCGCGTGGACGCCCTCAGGGACAGCGATGTGGAGCTGGCACGGGCCCCGGGCCACGGGCCGCGTGGGTGGTCGACCCACGGTGATGACTCTTGGAGTGGATCGAGCAGGCGCGTCGGATGAGGACAGAAGGCAAGGAGTCTCGCGGAGATCGGCCGAGTTCTGGATTCCGCGCTTCCTCGGTCTCTAGGGCGCTGAGCTGTGCCCTTCGGGTCGCAGCCCTCCCTTCGGCCGGAGCCCGGCCGATCCCGGTGTGGCTAGGCTTCGGTCATGGCCGACAGTTGCGTCTCGCGTGTCCCGGTCTTTGCCGGCCTCTCTGCGCAAGATCAGCAGCGGGTCGAGGAGTTGGCGCGTCCGACCCGTCTGAAGGTGGGTGAGGCGGCATACCGTGCCGACGACGATCTGTCGCAGCTGATGGTGGTGCATTCGGGACGCCTCAAGATCTTTCGGCTCTCAGCCGACGGGTCGGAGCAGCTGATCCGGGTGCTGGCTCCGGGC